>WNFC01000667.1_pt1 | contig 40584 bp, 44 predicted proteins | sample 5400541 | NCBI WGS metagenome assembly WNFC01 (sample SAMN13153342, study PRJNA577476) | soil metagenome | isolation source: 120 cm saprolite under Douglas fir tree site 2 hole 2 replicate 1 | place: USA:California | collected 2015-04-18 | reverse complement strand
CGATGCGACGCGGCTCGAAACCGAGGGATTTGGCTGCCGCCGCGGCGGCCTCGGTCTGGTCGCCGGACGAGGCGTCCGAGATGAGGCCGAGATGGCGGGCGGCCGGCAAGGCCTCGCGCACCAATTCGATGCGCTTTGCCGCGAGCTCGAGCGGATGAACGAAGATCCCGGTGATGTTGCCGCCGGGTCGAGCCAGGCTGGCCACGTATCCGCGCTCGACGGGATCGAAGTCTATGGCGAGGAAGACGATCGGCACGGCGCCGGCCGCGGCGCTCGCGGCGCGCAGCGCCGGCTCGTTGCCGGCGGCCAACATGATGTCCGGCTTGCGCGCCGCGAGCTCGCGAAAGCTTGCGTCGTAGGCGTCGATGCTCGGGGTGCGGACGAATTCGAACGCGAAATTCCGGCCGTCCTGATAGCCGAGCTCCGCCATCCGCCGGCGGAAGGCGGCATAGATCGCGGCATCGATCGGCTGGACGCCGACAAAACCGACCCGCAGGACCTTCGCAGTCTGCCGCGCGGGCGCACCGAGCGGCCAGGCGGCCGCTGCGCCGAGACGTGCCTTCTCCTCATTCGATCACCTTGTCGGCGCGCAGCAAGAAGGCGACGGGCACTTCGTGACCGATGGCCTTGGCGGCTTGGAGATTGACGACGAGCTCGAATTTGGTCGGCTGCTCGACCGGCACGTCGGCGGGCTTGGCGCCGCGCAGCAGCGCGACGAGCTGTCGGGCCAGCACGTCTCGATAGAGTTGGACGATGCGCGGCCCGTAGCCGAGGAGCCCGCCCTCCTCCGCCATTTCCGGCCATTGATAGACCGCGGGCAGGCGCAACGCCGCCACGCGGTCGAGAATGATCGTGCGATTGTTGAAGAGCAGGGAAGACGCCAGCACGTTGAGCGCCCCGGCATCGGAAGCCTTCGCCGCATCGATTGCCGGCGCAATCTCTTCCGGCCGGGCAACCCAATGAACCAAAAGCTCGACCCCGCGCGCGCGTGCCGCGTCCTGCAGCGCCTGCAGCCGCGGCGGCGTGGACGTGCTGCGATCGGCAAGCGCCGCGATCCGGCGAAGTCCGGGCGCCGCCTCCATGATGAGATCCTGCCGCTTGCCGTCGAGCTCGCTGGCCAGGATGCTGACCCCGGTCGTATTGCCGCCGGGTTTGGCCAGCGAGCGCACGAATCCTTGCCCCAGCATATCGTCGGTGAGCGCGAGGATCGGAATCACGGCCGCCGCCCGCTGCGCGGCCCGAACCGCGGCGTCCCCGCCGGCCAGGATGACATCGACCTTCGACTTGACCAGCTCCGCCGCATGTTCCTCGAAACGCTCGGCGCGCAGTCCGTAACCGGCCCCATCGATCGTAAGATTTTGGCCCTCGATGAAGCCGGCGCGCCGAAGCTCCTCGAAGAACGCCAAATGATGTGGGGCATCGCGCGGACTGGCGGCGACCGCACCGAGGCGATAGGTCCGCCCCGGCTCTTGCGCGCGCGCCGCGGGCAGCCACGGAATTGAAGGCGCGGCCGCCGCGCCGCCAACGAGCGTGATGAACTCGCGCCGATTCATTCGATTGCCCTCGTCGGCGAGGAAATTGTCGGGCGCGATGAAACCGCGTCCTCGCATGACGAGCAAGGGGTTCCTCCCCCCTCTCGCTCTGCATCGGCGCGCCGGCAGCGACCGCCGTCGGCATCGATTGTCACCCGAGCACCGTGGTCTCGATGATGTCGACGCCCCGCACGCGGTCGACGAGATAGATCAGTCCGCGGTCGTCGATGGTGACGTCATTGGAGGACAAGCGCGCCTCGCTGTCGGGCGGATCGGGCAGGTAATGGCCGACCTCGCGCGGAGCGAAGGGATCGGCGATGTCGACGAGGCGCAAGCCTTGCGCGAACCATGCAAACGGGATCACGGTGCCGGTGAAGCGCTCCGAGGGTTGATGACAGCCGCTCATCGGCGGCTGCGGGCTGCCGTCGCGGTCGAGCCCGCGCACCTGGAAGGTCGCGATCGGCACCGGCATCTGCTCGACCGTGATGTCGTAAATCCAGGCGAAGGAGGGCGCCGAAGGCCTGAGCTTGGCGACGTCCTCGTCCGCCACCACCATGATGCTGCGGCCCTTGAGCGGCTGCGCAATCGGCAGGCAGGTATGCGTCGGGTGCGGAAAGGCCGGGCTGGTGTTGGCGTGCGAGACGACCTTCGGCCGCGACAGGTCGGAAATGTCGAGGATGAACAGTCCGTGGTGCCAGTAGCTGACGTAGAGGCGCTCGCCCATGCGCAGCGGGTGGTGGCAGCGCGGCGCGACCCAGTTGTCCCAGGGGTAGGGCTCGCCGCCGGCCTTCCACTGGCCCGGGATCCACCAGCGGGAGGCCTCGACCGGCTTCGCCGGATCGGCGAGATCGAGGATCATCATGATGTTGCCGACATAGCCCTCGGCCGTCGGCGAGATGTAGGCGTAGCGGCCGTCGAAATCGTAGCGGTGCACGCCGCGGCCGGCGGTTCGCCATTTGGCGATCGGTTTCGGATCGGCGGGCCGCGAGACGTCGTAGATTCCAAGCCCGCCGCCGAACTCGGCCGCTCCGTTCGGCCCGAGCTGCTCGTGATTGACGATCATGATCCCGTTCGCCACCCGCACCTTGTGGGAATGCCAGCCCTCGGGAATGTCGATGGTCGCAAGCCGGCGCGGGCGGCGCGGGTCGGCCACGTCGACGATGGTCGTGCCGTGCGGCCAATGCATGTGGGCGATGTAGAGCGTCGTGCCTTCGACCCAGACTTGGCCGCCGCCCGGGCAGTCGAAGTGCGACACGAGGCTGGTGTTCGATCGGCTCGGCACGGAAGACTCGAGACTTGGTGGGAAGCGGCCGGAGCGTTCCGGCCGCGTCAGACGATTTTCACGATATCGCCGGCGGCGTCCCGGCCCCACTTCTTGAACAGGTGGAAGCTCTTCAAGGCGGGCTCGTCGCTCGCGACGAACAGGAGCGCGGGATGCCCGTCGTCGCCGTTGACGTGCTCGAACCAGGAGCCGCCGGGCACCGCCAGGTTGTCGAACTTTTCCCAATCGAGGCGCTTGCCGTCGACGATCGAGTGTCCCCGGCCTTCGAACGGCGCGACCAGGAGGCTCGCGGTCTGCCGGAGCGGGCGGGTCCGCTCGCCCGGACGCAGCATCTGCACGAAGAAGGTCATCGTCTTGAACACCGGCGCGCCGGTCAACGGATCGACATATTCGATCGACAGCGCCTCGTAGGGATCGCCGTCCCAGTCCTTGAAGCGCTCGATCAGCTCGCGCATCGTCTCCCAGCGATAGACGTACATCGGCGAGGAGTGCCCGGCGCCGCGCTGGTGCCGGAGGAAGCGGGGCCGCAGCCCGCCGTGATCGTAGGCCCGGGCGGAATAGTCGGACGGCACGGTTGCGGTCTGCTGCTTCTTCCTGACCGGCTTGCCGTCGACGAGCTCGCTGTAGTCGTGCTCGAAATAGACCGCGTTGAGCGTCTCGACCAGCGGCAGGTCGAGCACGGACAGATTGATGGCGGGCTCGTTTCCGACGTTGCCGTGGTTGTGCCAGGTATCGACCGGGGTCAGGACCATGTCGCCGGGGCCGAAGGTGATGTCCTCGCCGCCGACGCCGGTGAAGTTGCCGTTGCCGATCAGGCCGAATCGGATGGCGTTCGGAGAATGCCGATGCGGCGGCATCACCTCGTTGGCGTCGTTGAGCCGATACGCCGTGTACATCGTGCTGACCGTCGCGCGCCGCGGCGACAGCCCGGGATTGACCAGGATCAGCGAGCGTCGCTCGGAATCGTCCATCGTGACCAGGTCGGCCGCCCGATGGAGGATCGGCTCGATGTCGTGCTTGTAGCTCCAGCGATGCGGCACCGCCTTTGGCGTGCCCATCAGCTGCTTGATCTCGTCGTGCGCGACATCGGTCGACGTCGCCCAGAACGGGAACATGCTCTTTGTGGAGATGTCGCTGTAAAGCTGCTCGAGGGCCGCTTCCCGGTTCGGAAGGCGCCGCGCCGCGCTCTTGCTCTGGCCTGCCGCCATGCGCTTGCTCCTTCGATGGTCCGAAACGTACCGTTGAGGCTAGCACAGGCAGGTTGGTGGTCAATTGCACGCGGGAGATAATGACAATCTGGAGGATTGCGCGAATTGCCTCCGTGCGCCGCCGTTCCGGGATGAGGCCGAAGGCCGAGAATCCGGAATCCCATAACGCCGTGTGCGGTCTCATGGACTCGATGGTTTATGATAGGAGAAAAAGCGGACCACCGCTTATTGGCCGGCGAGCTTGATATCGGTGTGTCTGAAATCGTCGCCTATGAACAACAATGATTCCCCCTTGAGCTTCGCAAGCGCATAGGAAAAGCAATCTCCGAAATTCAGCCTCGCCGGGTGGCCGCTGCCTTTGCCGAAATCGCGATAGGCCTCACGCGCAATTCGAGCCTGAGCTTCGGTAACCGGCTCAATAACCATTTGCGCCTCTTTAATGAGGTCATCGAAGCGCCGACTGGCGATGGGATCGCGGCTCGCATCGATAATGAGGGCAGCTTCAACGAAATTAGCGGCTGACAGCCGGCGGACAGCGCTTCCCTCGATTGCACGCGCGCAGGCTCCCGCTTCGGGCTCGTCACGCAGGATGGCGATCAGGGCGGACGTATCAACGATCATCGAGGCAATCCACGCTCATCGTAAAGGAGGTCTCCATGATCGGCCGACCGGAATGGTTCCTTGAGATGCGCCGCGCAATCCTTGCCAATCGCCAGAAGACGATCGGCAAGGCTGAGCCTCCGCTCGCGACGTACGCGATCGAGCCGTTCACGAACGGCAATCGTGACGGCGGTCGTCATGCTTTCTCCCGTCAGCTTCGCCAATTGCTCGGCCAGCCGATGCGCTTCCTTGTTTTTGATGTTCATTCCCATGTTCTACCCTTCGACCGCATTATATCAACCATTCTACCATTGCGCCAAAAACACGCAAGCGGAGATGCAAGCAGGCGGTCGTGTCTCAGTTTTGATTATGGCGGGTTAGGCTGACGCTGCCGCTGGCTGCGACGGGCCGGCGCGGCGCTCGCTTTGGCGGGTGCGATTCTGCTAAGTGGGGTCGGTATAAGCCGCGCTAACTTCGCGTGGCACGTGGTCGCTACCGGCCTCCAGGATAAACCCGAAGGAATGTCCCTTGCGCCAAATGTCTCGATACCAAAATCGTCCATAAACGACCGTTCTATCAGGAGGAACGGGAAAGATACGAAGAGTTTGGCTTCTCGTTCCTGGTGCAATCGTGGCCCGGAGGCGCGTGCGCTCGTAGCCGCGCGTAGCATACCTTGGCACGTCTGGAATGTGCTCAATCTCGCAAAATTCGAGAGCAAATTCGATGAGATATGCGGGTGTCTGGCCATAGTTATCAATTGTCAAGATGAATCGATCGGTTTGAACATCCAAGGGTCCGCCACCGGACACATAAGCCCTAGTCACTTCGCGCTCATGGAGCCTTTGAGCCCGCGTGGCCCCCCAAAGAGTGAAAGTGAAAAATGCAATGAGCGCGGTTTCCACAGCGGTAATCGCGGTGCCGTTCATGTTGAGGAAGTCAACCGTACATTCGAAAGAGATCGCGCGCGCAATGAGGATACCGGGCGCACTTTTTTCTTGTTGTTGGCCAGTTTCGGATGCGCCTTGCCTGCTTATGCAGTCTTGAAACGTCGATGAAAACTCGCGCGCTACCATCGGTAAAGACAGAGTTAGCGCAACAAGCGCGTATCCGAACGCTTTGTATGCCACACCTAGCATCCGCTGATCGCCGTTCCGAAGATGTCTGCGTTCTCTCGATTATTGTAGCGGAACTGAAATTCCGCAACACGGTTTCACTCGGCGACTTCAAGCATCGCACGGCGCTTGTCCTGCAATAGCGCCAACTCGCGGGCATCCATCAGCGCAACTAGATCAGCCATTATCCATCGGCGGCGCAGTCAAGCCAGCGGCCATCGCAGGAGTGAGCTTGTGCGCCTTGTGCGAGCGAACCCAGTTGTACCAGAAGAAATAGAGGGCGAGCGCATGGGCGTGGTTCTCGATCTTCTTTGAGAATGCATTGGTCAGCCGAGTGAAGCAGGGCATCTGCATCCGCATGGTGAGATTGCGACGCTCAGCATACGCGGTGCTGATGTGATCCGACACCACCAAGCCGGGCCAGCCTGAAGATCGGGTACGTCAAGAGCCGGTGCACCGCCGGCTACTTGAGCGGAACGAGCACCAGCGTCGCGAGCTGATCCTTGGAGAGCGGCGCGGCGATGTACTTGAACGACACCGCGTCCGCCATCGCCAGATCGAGGCCCTCGATGCGGTCGGGCAACACGTTGCGCTTGGGATAGTAATCCGCTGGCACCAGCTTGGCGACCGCCTCCGGAACGTGCGCCCAGTCGGCAAAGGCCTTGACCGCGGCCTGGTCCGAATACATCCAATCGACGACCTCGCGGTAGGCCGCAAGGTAACGCACGAAGACCGGCCGGCGCGCCTCCAGGGCGAGCGCATTCACGGTCATGAAGCGCGCGGTCTGGTTGCGCAGTTCGGGAACGTCGCCGGCGCGCATGATCTGCCGGATCTTTCCCTCCTTGAGGAGATCGAGCGCGAACGGCGGCGAGGTCCAGCCGACGTCGATCTGGCCGGTCATGACCTGGGTGAGGGTGGACGCCGGGCTGCCGGTCGCCACCGGGGTGAAGGCGACGCCGAAGGTCCGCTGAAAGCCGAGCACGGCGGCATAGGTGGACGATCCGGCGGTGGAGTAGGCGACGCTCCTGCCGGCGAGGTCCTTCTTGTCTTTGATCGGGGAGCCCGCGCGGACGTACCAGGTCAGGTCGTTCGCGCCGGTATGGGTTGCCGCGATCACCCGGACCGGAGCGCCCTTGGCAAAGGCTCCGAAGGTGTTGAACGTGCCGACCCCGGTCCCGATATCGGCGCTGCCGGAGATCACGGCCTGCTGCGTCTCGCCGGCCCCCTGCGTGTAGAAGATATCGAGCGCGATCCCGTGCTTCTTGAAGAATCCGGCATTCTGCCCGAGCTCCGAAAACGAGTTCTCCCACGTCCCGGCGAGCCCCGCGGCGATGCGCAACCGGTCCTGGGCGACGGCCGCCGAGCTCACGCCGATGGAAAGCACGAGCGCCGCTATTGCGAGCCTGACATTCAGCATGGCCCTTCCTCCGCGTGACGCCGGGATCGCGCCCCTATTTTGCGTGGTCGCATTTTCGGACGGAAAACCGGTTTCCACTGTTCCTGAAAATGCTCCAGAGGCGCGGAAGGATAGCGCAAATCCGGCCTGGCCGCGCCCTCCGCGACAGGCCGGCGCAACGATCCCGAGCAAACGGATAAGCTCCTGATGAGGCTGAATTTTCGGGACCGGCGAGATCGCTTCGCCGGGAGAAAATTGGTGCCGCAGGAGGGATTTGAACCCCCGGCCACCCGCTTACGAAGCGGATGCTCTACCGCTGAGCTACTGCGGCGCCAAGCTGCGCTTTAACAAGGTTCGGGCCGCATGGAAAGATGGCGGGAAGGTCCAGCGGTGGCAAAGGCTCGGCATGACCAGCGGTCGGCCATAAGCCCTGGCCAGCGTCGGCGAGGATGATTCCAAGCCCGAGCTCGGCGCGCCGCAACTGGAAGACCAAGCGAACCGCATTGCGATCGTCGAGCCCGTTGCGAATGGCGGCGATCTCGCGGTCATCGAACCGGGTGCCACCGAGCATGCCCGGTGCTGCCGACCATGATTATGATACGGCAACGACGCCGATCTGGCGATTAATGAGACTGTTCTCGAGACCCTTTTTCGATGGCCTCAAGGCGCTCCATTTGACTGGAGAGGGCCGTCCAGGTCCTGGCCATCGCAAGAAATACCGACTTTTCTGAAGGGTGACCGGCCACCTCGGCTTCGTCGCTGCACTGGCGCGCCCGCTCTCTGCATTCGGCGATACTGGTCATCACGCTCTCCCGTGAGTAAGGGTCAAGTTTTTGGAAGCGCCCGATCATCAAGGGCCCTTCCTCAATTCCCGCTCTACTGCATCAGACGAAGGCCCGACCTTCCGCACGGCCTCCGAAAGCCGTTCTTTCGACACGTCGAACTTGTCCGCCCAATATTGCACTTCGTAGGGCTCGGCGAGATTGATCCGCGATCGGTCTGCCGGACCGTTCTTGGAAAGATCGTCTGCCATGTGTTCCTCCGGACGGTGTTCATTCGGATGCCCCAGGGGCAACGAACGATCCGAACATCGCGCCGGCCGAAATGGTGAGCGGCCACTGCAAGGAAGCGTTCGGTCCGGCTTTCAAGAAATTTCCGCTCCGTTGCGCGCCCCCGCCGGGCTCGGGCCCGGCGGGGTGCGCATAAGCCAAGGGCGTAATCAGCGGCCCGGCGAGGATCCCGACCGAACCGAAGGATTCGGGTAGACGGGATTCGTCTGGTTCACGTTCGGAGCCATCTGCCCCGCACCAGAACCGGTCGTTCCCTCGCGCTCGCGGACTGCGCCGCCGGCGCCGCCTTCGGTGCTCGGATTCGTCACCGACCCGCCCGGTGCACCGTTGGGATTGCGCTCCACGCCCTGGTTCTGGTCGCTCGGCGTGCTCATCGGCGTTGACGTTCCTTGCGCCTGGGCGGTGGCCACGCCGCCGATCAGCAGCGCAGTCGCCAAAAGACCGGTTGCAGTTTTCATTGCTCAGCTCCCTTGTCAGTTCCGCTCTCCAGGTGTGGTCCCTTCCGCTCCCCGACGCGCGCTTCGAACAATCGGGCCGTGCGCTATCAAGAGCACGAAGGGTCGGCTTGTGACCCACAATCGATAACCCCAACGCGCCGGCATTGGTTCCTTCGACTGTTTCGTAATGAAACGTTCGCAAGCGTCTTCCCATCCGGTCACCCCTCGAACCCGCGTCGAGTTTCTGATTTGCGAGCGCGGAGGAGGTTCGATGCGCGCGTCGTTCCCCGGTCGGCCATGCTGGAACCACGCCTACGGCGACCGCGCCCGGGCGGGCACGTCGGAACTGCAAGCCGGCTGACCCGTTCGTCCTTTGAGGGAGCCTGGAGCAAGGTCGTGCAAGGCCGAACCGCATTTTTGCAGCGCGAAGGATCGGCGCGGATTCGCGAGCTTGAAATGGCGATCGGCCGGTGCCTGAGAGCGGAATACGATGCGGTGACGCTGCAGCCTTTGCCGCAGCGGCTCGCCGTGCTCCTCGAGCAGCTCGAACCGCCCGACGAAGCGACGACGCGCGAATAAGCGCGGAATATCGCAGGGTCCCCTCGACAGTCGAGCCGGCCGGGCCAAGCTTCCAAATTGCGAAGCCCGGCGCGTGGTAGCGACCGGGCTTCACCAGACAGGAAGTGGGAGGGGGATACTGCCTGCCTTCAGAAATGAAACGCGTTTCGTCGAATTCGGTTCCGCAGGCCTGTCCGTGAGGTGGCCGAGCCTATTTTTTTCGAATGGCGCGCCTGGTCTCGGTTCCGCACTTCTCGCAGACGTAGACGACGTCCATCAGGCGATGGCTCGAGTGGACCGGCTTGCGCTCCTTGGGTCGCATGCGATGCTTGCACCCCGGACAGAGGACCACGGGCAACGCCGGCAGCTTGGGCGAGACGGCCTGGCTCACAGGTCCCGAACCCTATTTTGGTCCGTTGAGATCAATCATCGCGACGCGAGTTAAATCCAACTCGAGACTTTGACATTGTCGGAATGGCTTTTTCCCCTTTTGTTCGACGAATCACATAAGGGCTGAATTTCGCAAACCAACCGCAGGGAAGATGCAGTGGGCCGTTACCGCCCGACAGCGATCGTATTCGCAAGGCGCGCCGACCGCGCGGCAGCGGACGCAACAAGGCCGTGACGGCATCCGGCGGCGGGCGGGCGCATCGCGCTACGGCTTGAACAGCGCCCGGATGCGGCTCCAGCTGTCGGGCGGCGCCTCCGCCGTGGGTTCCGGTTCCGGCTCGATCTCCGCTCCCGGCTCGGGGCCGGGATCATCGGGCGCGTGCAGGAGCGGGATCACCGCCGGCGCAAGCGGCACCGGCGTCGCGCCGCGCGCGCGCCGCGACCGTGGTTCCTGGGTCGAGGACTCCTCTTGCGGAGTACTCTCTTGCGAGCGGCGCGAGGAAGGCGCCGCAGACGCGGTGCGCTCCCCTCCCCCTTGTGGGGAGGGGCTGGGGGTGGGGGTCACTATTGTCGGATGCGAATCACGTGACGACCCCCCTCCCCACCCCTCCCCCACAAGGGGGGAGGGAGCAGACCGTGTTTGCGGCTCGCTATGCGCTTCCTCCGTCGGCGTCGGAGCCGGCGCGCGGGATGCCTCGAGCACCGCGGGCGCGCCGGCCTCGATCATCGCGTGGTCCTCGCCGGCGAGCGGGTCCTTCCACTCGAAGGCGTCGAGCCGGCCGCTCACCGGCGACACCGGCAGCCAGCGGTCGGAGATGAAGCCGTCCGCGGTCCAGGCCGGATCGCGCCGCGCGTTGAGCGCGCGCGCCATCCATTCGCGCGCACGGCCCTCGTCGCCCTGCCCGATCTCGAGCGCCGCCATCAGCGCCGCCACCCGCTTGGTCGGCGCCGCGCCGAACGGCGCGAGCGCCGCGCGCGCGATCGCGAATTCCTGCGCGTCGAGGGCGGCGCGCGCGACCGCGAGCGCGGCCTCGAGCGCGCCCGGCGTCTTGGCGGTGAGCGCCTCGACCCGCGCCAGGCGTTCGCGCGCCGACGAGCCCGGCCGCAGATGGGCATAGCCGTCGGCGAGATCGGGATGCGGATTGACGCGCCAGGCCGCCTCGACGATGCGCGCGGCCTTGCGCAGCTCGCCCGCCTCGCCAAGGAGCCGCCCGGCGAGCGCCACCGCCGGCACCAGGTCGGGCGCGAGCTTCACCGCCTCGAGCGCGAGCGAGCGGGCGCGCTCGCGGTCGCCGTCCTCGAGCGCGAGCGCCTGCGCGGTGAGCAGCACGGCGCGCTGGCGCCGATAGGCCGGCTTGTCAACCAGGCCGCCGGTATAGTTGCGATCGAGCCGCTCGAGCGCGCCCGCCCAGTCGCCGGCGACGCAGCGGAATTCGAGCACCGCCTGCCCCGCCCAGCCCGGCGCGGCGCCCTCGTTCGCGGCTTCCTCGGCGTAGATGAGCGCCGCGGCGGGATCGTTGCGCCGCCGCGCCTCGATGAACAACCCGTGCAGGCCGAGGAGGCGGGTGTCGTCGCGGCCGGCCATCGCCTCGAAGCGCGCCGCCGCGCCGGCGCGATCGCCGGCGAGCTGCGCGCTCTGCGCCGCGAGCAGCAGCGTGAGCGGCTCGCGCGGGATCAGCCGATCGGCCTCGTCGGCATACCGCTTGGCGGCGCCGACGTCGCCGGAGCCGACCGCGATCAGCCCGCGCGACACCGCGCGATAGCCGCGCACGCCACGGCGATGGGCGAGATGGCGCGCGAGCATGGCGGGCGCGCGGACGACGGCGCGGACGAGCGACCACGCCATCATGGCGGCCGCGGCCAGGGCCGCGACCGCGACCACGAGCACCATCACCGAGGTCTCGATGCGGCGGCCCTGCCAGGTGATGGCGACGTCGCCGGGATGCTCGGCGAACCAGACCGCGCCCACCGCCACGAGGCCGACGATGACGAGATAGACGACGACGCGGATCATTGCGGGAAGGATTTCATGCGCGGAATGGGCATGTTACCTGCTCAGCCCCGACAGTGCATCGCCCGCCAGCCGGCGACTGAGCTCGATGGCGGCGGTGCGCGCCTGCGCCTTGCCGATCCAGGCGGCGGCCGGCGCCCGCGCCGCCGCGGGCAGCGCGCCGAGCTCGGCGAGCGCGCCGGCAATATCGGCACGCGCTGCCTTCGCCTCGATGCGCGCGACGATCGCGGCGGGATCGGTACCGGGAATCTCCTCGAGCGGACGGATGCGCACGAGCTTCTCCGCGCTCGCCTGCAGCTTCTCCAGGAAACCGCCCTCGCGCGGCGCGACGCCGGCGGCCTGCGCCAGCGCGGGCACGAGCTCGCCGAGCTCGCGCGCGAGCGCCGCCGCCGGCGGCACGCCCGATCCGGCGAAGGGCTCGAGCGGAGCAAGCGCCTTGGGATCGCTCGCGAGCGCCTTCACGGTCGCGAGCTCGGGAGCGAACGGCGCGCCGCGCTCGACCGCGGCCGCGAGCGTCGCGGCGGCGAGCGCCAGACGCACGGCGCGGTCGCCGCTCGCGGCCGATTTCTCCCGACGCTCGACGGCGGCGACGCGCTCCGCCAAGGCGTCTAGCTCGCTGCGCGCGACCGCCGGCTGCCCGGACGGCGCAAGCTTTGGCGTGAGCTCGGCAAGCGCCGCCGCCGTCGCCTCGGCGCGCTCGCGCGCCGCGCGGGCGGTGGCGACGGCCTCGTCGCTGCGGCGGCCGAGAATGCCGACCGTTTCGCTCAGCGCCTTCACTTGCCCTTCGATCGCCGACATGCGGTTCCCCAGCGCGGGATCGAGCGCGGCCGGTCGCGGCGCAGCCGCCTCGAGCTTGGCGAGGCGGGCGGAGAGCTCGTCGAGCGTGCGGGGATCGATGCCGGCGGGCAGCGGCCGCGCGGCAATGTCGCGCACGCGTTGCTCGAGCCCCGCCAGGCGCGCCTCGAGCGCGCCGGTATTCGGCGTCCACAACAGGGCCGCCATGCCGAGCGCGGCGGCGACGACGGCGCCGCCGAAAAACCCGGCGCCGATCAGCGGCGCCCAGCCGACCGATCGCGGCGGCGCGCCGCCGGACGACGCGGACTGCGCCCGCGCGGACGGCTCGCCTTGCGTGGCATCCGCATCGGCGCCGGACTGCGGCTCCGGCGTTTGCTGCGCGGATTCCTGCGGCGCGGACGCCGCCTGGTCGGCGGGCGCGGTCGGCGGCGCGTCCTTGCTCTCCGCCGCTGCGGGGGCGACCTCGGTCGCGGTCAGGTCGATGGTCGGCAGCCGGCGGACGCCGGTCGTGGGCGCCGCGCCGGGGTATGGAGGCTGGTCGCTGCTCATGCGCCTGTCCTTGGACCCATAGGGATTCGCGGCCGGAACCTAGAGCATTTTCAGGAAAAGTGGGAACCGGTTTTCCGTTCGAAAATGCGACCACGCAAAAAGCCCGGATGCCGCGCCGGCGAAATCGGGAGTTTTTGCCGCAGGGATAACCTGCGGGATCGCGCGGATCGACGTTCGATCCCAAACGCGAGCGCGGGCCGCGCTAATCTAACGCGACCTACGATGCCGCGAGGAGCTCGATCAGCGCTTCCTCGTCCGGGCGCGGCGCGATGCGGATGGCGCCGGCGGTGGCGAGCGGCGCGGCGACCTGCCGCGAGAGGCAATAATGCACGGGCACGAGCGCGCGATCGAGGAGGCCGGCCGCTTGCGCGCAATCGAGATAGGCCTCCGCCGTCCGCCTGGAAAAATGCAGCACGCCCTCAAGCGCGCCGGCGCCGAGCGCGTTCGCCACCGCCGCCGGGAAGCGCTCGGCCTTGACCGCGCGATAGGCCGCGACGGTCAGCACCGGCGCGCCGCCGGCATCGAGCGAGCCGCTGCGGTGCTCGCCGGCGAGATAGAGGAGCGGCCGGCGGTCGGCCCGGCCCCGCAGCAAGGCCGCGAGATCGTGCCGGTCGCCGTCGGCGGAGCGGACCTCGCGGAAGCCCGCCGCGCGGGCGGCCTCGACGGTATGGCGGCCGACCGCGAACGCCGGGAGCGACGCGAGCGCGGCGCGCCGGGGATGCCCGGCGATCGCGCGCGCGGCATTGGCGCTGGTCATCACCACGCCGCCGAAGGCCTCGCCCGGCAGCGCAAAGCCGATCGGCTCGACGCGCAGGAGCGGCGCCGACAGAACCTCATGGCCGCGCGCGCGCAGCGCCGCGGCGGTATGCGCGGCGTCGGGCTCGGGACGTGTGACCAACAGCTTCACACCGCCCCTTCCCTTCCCTCCGGCGCTTGCGACGGACGGTGGGGGTCGAAAAACCCGGCGCCGGCGCGCGCCTTGAGCTCGCGCCCGCCGTCGGCGCCGAGCTCGACCGCGTCGGCGGCGGCGCCGCGCCGCTCGGTCTCGAGCACGGCAGCGCCGTCGGGCCTGGCGATTAGCCCGCGGAACACGAGGCTGCCGACGCTGACGACGGCGTAACCCGCGATCGGCGTGCGACAGGAGCCGTCGAGCACGGCAAGAAAGGCACGCTCGGCGGCGAGCGCGATCGCCGTATCGGTATGATTGACAGGTTCGATGAGCTCGAGCGTGCGCTGGTCGTCGCCGCGCGCCTCGATGGCGATGATGCCCTGCCCCACCGCCGGCAGGAATTCGTCGATCGGGAGCACCGCGGTCGCCGCGGCGGCGAGCCCCAACCGCTTCAAGCCGGCGAGCGCGAGCAAGGTTGCGTCGACCTCGCCGGCGTCGAGCTTGCGCAGCCGGGTCTCCACATTGCCGCGCAGGGTCCTGACCGCGAGGTCGGGCCGCCGGTGCTTGACCAGGGCCTGGCGCCGCAGCGACGCGGTACCGACGCTGGCACCGCGCGGGAGCTCGCGCAGCGACTTGGCCTGGCGGCTGATGAAGACGTCGCGGGCATCCTCGCGCGGCAGCACCGCCGCGATGGCGAGCCCCGCCGGCAGCGCGGTCGGCAGGTCCTTGGCCGAATGCACCGCGAGATCGATCCGGCCGGCGAGGAGCGCCTCCTCGATCTCCTTGGTGAACAGGCCCTTGCCGCCGGCCTCGGCGAGCGGCCGGTCGCGGATCATGTCGCCGGTGGTGCGGATCGCGTCGAGCGCGATGCGCTCGGCGTCAAGTCCGTGCGCGGCGGCGATGCGCTCGCGCACCTGCCGCGCCTGGGCGAGCGCGAGCGGGCTGCCGCGCGTCCCGATGCGCAGGACCACCGCCGAGGATTGCACCCCACGACCTCGCAATGCTAGGCCCGACCGACCGGCCACCGTAGCCCGGATGGAGCGTCGGCGAAATCCGGAGTCGGTACCGAGCTGGATGGGAATTTCCGATGCTCGTGCTCGGTATCGAGACGACCTGCGACGAGACCGCGGCGGCGGTGGTCGAGCGCTCCGCATCCGGGCCCGGCCGGATCCTGTCCAACATCGTGCGCTCGCAGATCGACGAGCACGCCATTTTCGGCGGGGTGGTCCCGGAGATCGCGGCGCGCGCCCACGTCGAGGCCCTCGACCTGATCATCGCCAAGGCGATGGCGGAGGCGGGGCTCACCTTCGCCCAGCTCCACGGCGTAGCCGCCGCCGCCGGCCCGGGCCTGATCGGCGGCGTGATCGTGGGACTGACCACCGCCAAGGCGATCGCGCTCGTGCAGGAGCGGCCGCTGATCGCGGTCAACCACCTCGAGGCGCACGCGCTCACCGCGCGGCTCACCGACGGCACGCCGTTTCCTTATTGCCTGTTCCTGGCGTCCGGCGGACACACGCAGGTGGTCGCCGTGCTCGGGGTCGGCCATTACGTGCGGCTCGGCACCACGGTCGACGACGCCATCGGCGAGGCGTTCGACAAGACCGCCAAGCTGCTCGGGCTCCCCTATCCCGGCGGCCCGCAGGTCGAGAAGGAGGCGCTCGCCGGCAAGGCCGATCGGTTCGCGCTGCCGCGGCCGATGCTGGGGCGGCCGCACGCCGACTTCTCGCTCTCGGGGCTCAAGACCGCGTTGCGCCTGGAGGCGGAAAAGATCGCGCCGCTCTCCGAGGAGGACGTGCGCGATCTCTGCGCCTCGTTCCAGCAGAGCGTGGCCGACGTGGTCGCCGACCGGCTGCGCGTCGGCTTGGGCATGTTCCGCGATCAGCACGGCGAGCCGACCGCCCTGGTCGCCGCCGGCGGCGTCGCCGCCAACCAGGCGATCCGCAAGGTGCTGCAGCAGGTGGCGTCCGAGGCCGGCACCGCGCTGGTGGTGCCGCCGCCGGCGCTGTGCAGCGACAACGGCGCCATGATCGCCTGGGCCGGCGCCGAGCGGCTGGCGCTCGGCCTCACCGACATGCTGGAAGCGAAGCCGCATGCGCGCTGGCTGCTCAGCGACGTGAAGGGACCGCGGCTGCCGCCGCGCGCGCCCGCGCCGGCGTCGGTCCCGACGGCCGAACCGCCGTCGACGGGGACCGACGAGCCGGAAGCGCAATGAGCTTCGACCACATCGCCGTCGTCGGAGCCGGCGCCTGGGGCACCGCGCTCGCGAGCGTGATCGCGCGCGCCGGCCGGCGGGTGACGCTCGCGGCGCGCGATCGGGCCGCCGCCGCCGCGCTGCTCGAGCGCCGCGAGAGCCCCCGCCTGCCCGGGCAGCGGCTCGACGAGCGCGTCGGCGTCGCGCAAGTGGGCGGCGACCTCGGACGCTGCGACGCGATCCTGCTGGCGGTGCCGTCCCAGCAACTGCGCGACGCGGCGCGCGCGATCGCGCCGGAATTGCGCCGCGGCACGCCGGTGATCGCCTGCGCCAAGGGCATCGAGCGCGGCAGCCGCAAATTCATGACCGAGGTGATCGCGGAGAGCGCGCCCGCCGCGCTGCCCGCGATCCTCTCCGGCCCGAGCTTCGCCGAGGACGTGGCGCGCGGGCTGCCGGCCGCGGTGACGCTCGCCACCCGCGACGAGCGGATCGCGGCGGCGCTCGCGGGCGCGCTCGGCTCGGCCGCGTTCCGGCCCTATCATTCGACCGACGTGCGCGGCGTCGAGATCGGCGGCGCCGCCAAGAACGTGCTCGCCATCGCCGCCGGCATCGTCGCCGGTCGCGGGCTCGGAGGGAGCGCCGCCGCCGCGCTGGTGACGCGCGGCTTCGCCGAGCTGTTCCGCTTCGGCAACATCCTCGGCGCGCGCCCGGAGACGCTCGCCGGCTTGTCCGGGCTCGGCGACCTGATCCTCACCTGCTCGAGCACGCAGTCCCGCAACTACTCCCTGGGCATTGCGCTCGGGAAGGGCCAGCCGCCGGCGTCGGCCGGCAACAAGCTCGCGGAAGGCGTTTTCACCGCGCCGGTGCTGCTCGAGATGGCGAATGCGCAGGACATCGAAATGCCGATCGCCGCCGCCGTCGCCGACATTCTCGCCGGCACGGCCAGCGTCGACGAGGCGATCGAGCGCCTGCTGATGCGCCCGTTCCGGGCGGAAGGCCAGTGATCACCGCCATTGCCGACGAGGAGCGACAATGCATTTATAATCCGGGCACGGCGCCGCCGTCGACGCAGGCAAAGCGGAGGAACCCATGGCCTACTGGCTCCTGAAGACCGAGCCCGAGGAATTCTCGTGGGACGATCAGGTCAAGCGCGGCGCCAAGGGCGAGCCGTGGACCGGGGTGCGCAACTTCACCGCCCGCGGCAATATGAAGGAGATGAAGCGGGGGGATCACGCCTTCTTCTACCATACCGGCGACGAGAAGCAGGTGGTCGGGATCGTCGAGGTGATCCGCGAAGCCTATCCCGACCCGACCGACGAGAAAGGGGTCTTCAAGGCGCTCGACGTGAAGGCACTGAAGCCGTTGCCGAAGCCGGTGACGCTCGCGGCAGTCAAGGCCGAGCCGCGGCTCAAGGACATGGCGCTGGTGAAATACAGCCGGCTCTCGGTGCAGCCGGTCACCGCGCAGGAATGGAAGCTCGTCTGCGCGATGGGCGGGCTATAGGCCGGGTCAACCCCGGGCTTGCCCGAGGAGACCCAAGATCGCGCGTCTGCCTTCAGGCTACGCGATGGGAGGGACCAATGACATTCGCCGGAGTGAATTATCTCGCGATCGTGCTCGCCGCCGTCGTCGCCTGGCTCGCGGGCGCGGGCTGGTACATGGGACTGGGCAAGATCTGGAGGGAGGCGCTCGGCATCACGCCGGAGAAAATGGAAGAGGCGAAAAATCGGCCGGGCGCGCACCTGCCGTTCATCTACGCCTTCGTCGCCGAGCTGGTCATGGCCTGGACGCTGGCGGGGGTTCTCGGCCATCTCGGCGCCGGCCAGGTCACGTTCACGAACGGCGTCGTCTCGGGCGCGTTCCTTTGGCTCGGCTTCGTGATCACCACGATGCTGGTCAACAACAGCTTCGCCATGCGCGACTGGCGGCTCCTCCTGATCGACGGCGGCCACTGGCTCGTCGTCCTGCTGCTGATGGGCGCGATCATCGGCGCCATCGGCGTGTGACGCGTGGAGGCGCCACGAACTCGGCGCGCACCCTCTCCCCACGCGAGTTCACCCGATCAAATATCGTGGCCGCGCTTGCGCAGCTCGTCGACGATGCGGCCCCGCAGCTCGCCCGCGACCGCCTGACCGAATCGTTGTCCGATCAACATACTTTCTTGCGTGATCACCGGCAGCTTCTCGACGAGCTTCTGGCCAGTCGGCCCGCGGTAGAAGCCGGTGACCTCGCGCAGGCATAAAGCGCCGCAATCTGGTCGATGATCTCGCTCACCCGCGCGTTCATGCTTTCCAGCATGAGCGGTATGATCGCATCGTAATCGCGCTCGACTTGCGGCCGGTTCTGAACGATCGCCCGGTTTCAGATTTTTGACTATGATCGGCATGACGGCCTTGAAACTCTCGGCCGTCCGCATCACGACGACCGGCTCCCGCGCCGCCGCCAACGTGTCGGGGGTTGGCGCCTGCGCGGACGCGGGACCCGCAGCCAGCAGGACCATGGTCAGGCAGGCAGCAAGCGTCGGCGGGCGCATGATTCGCTCTCCTCGATCGTCAATCCGCCCTTCGACCGAGGACCCGATGGCCTTGCCGAAAGGAAGGCATCATCCGTGCGTCCTCCGTCCCGTCATTGTGCCGTAGGAGGCATGTTCCGGCAACGAAAGTCGAAGCTTCGCCGTCTTGTCGCTGCTCGGCCCCCCGTCGCATAATGGCGCTCGATCGCGACGGCCGGACGCTGGCCGTCGGCCGGACCGCATCGGCGAGGGTGGCGGCTCGAGCGAGAGAACAATGCGCGCGGTGCGTTCGACCGCGATTGTTGGAGGAAAGCGATGTCCGAGAAGATCTACGACATTCCGCCGGAGTGGAAGACGCGCGCCTTCATCGACGAGGCCAAGTACCGGGAGATGTACGCGCGCTCGATCAAGGACCCCAACGGATTCTGGGCCGAGGCGGCCAAGCGCCTGCACTGGTATCGCGCGCCGACCAAGGTCAAGAACAGCTCGTTCGCGCCGGGGAGCGTCTCGATCAAATGGTTCGAGGACGGCGTCCTCAACGCCGCCTACAATTGCATCGACCGCCACCTGCCGGCGCGCGCCAACCAGGTTGCGATCATCTGGGAAGGCGACGATCCCAAGGACGACAAGAAGATCACCTACCGGCAGCTGCACGACGAGGTCTGCCGCTTCGCCAACATCCTGCGCAACCGCAACGTCAAGAAGGGCGACCGCGTCACCATCTACCTGCCGATGATCCCGGAGGCGGCCTACGCCATTCTTGCCTGCGCCCGCATCGGGGCGATTCATTCGGTCGTGTTCGGCGGGTTCTCGCCCGACTCGCTCGCCGGCCGCATCGAGGACTGCAAGTCCAACGTCGTGATCACCGCCGACGAAGGCGTGCGCGGCGGCCGCAAGGTGCCGCTCAAGGCCAATGCCGATGCCGCGATCGCCAAGGTCGGCGGCGTCGACCACGTGATCGTGGTCCGCCGCACCGGCGCCAAGGTCGACATGGAGCCGGTGCGGGACGTCTGGTACCACGAGGCCGTCAAGGTGGTGACGACGGAATGCCCGTGCGAGCACATGAACGCGGAGGACCCGCTGTTCATCCTCTATACCTCGGGCTCGACCGGCCAGCCGAAGGGCGTGCTGCACACCACCGGCGGCTATCTCGTCTTTGTCGCGATGAGCCACCAATACATTTTCGATTACCACGACGGCGACATCTATTGGTGCACCGCCGACGTCGGCTGGGTCACCGGGCACAGCTACATCGTCTACGGGCCGCTCGCCAACGGCGCCACCACGACGATCTTCGAGGGCGTGCCGAACTATCCCAGCGTGTCACGCTTCTGGGAGGTCTGCGACAAGCACAAGGTCAACACCATCTATACCGCGCCGACCGCGCTGCGCGCGCTGATGCAGGCCGGCGACGAGCCCGTGAAGAAGACCTCGCGCAAGTCGCTGCGGCTTCTCGGTACCGTCGGCGAGCCGATCAATCCGGAGGCCTGGGAGTGGTACTACCACGTCGTCGGCGAGGGCCGCTGCCCGATCGTCGATACCTGGTGGCAGACCGAGACCGGCGGCATCCTGATCACCCCGCTGCCGGGAGCGATCCGGCTCAAGCCGGGCTCGGCGACGCAACCGTTCTTCGGGGTCGTCCCGCAGATCGTCGATGCCGACGGCAAGGTGCTCGAGGGCGCCTGCACCGGCAACCTCTGCATCGCCGATTCCTGGCCCGGCATCATGCGCACGGTCTATGGCGATCACCAGCGCTTCGTCGACACCTATTTCAAGGCCTATCCCGGCAAATACTTCACCGGCGACGGCTGCCGGCGCGACGCCGACGGCTATTACTGGATCACCGGCCGGGTCGACGACGTGATCAACGTCGCCGGCCATCGGCTCGGCACCGCCGAGGTCGAGAGCGCGCTGGTCGCCCATCCCAAGTGCTCGGAAGCGGCGGTGGTGGGCTACCCGCACGACATCAAGGGCCAGGGCATCTACGCCTATGTCACGCTGATGGCGGGCGAAAGCCCGAGCGAGGAGCTGCGCAAGGAGCTGGTCGCCTGGGTGCGCAAGGAGATCGGCCCGATCGCCTCGCCCGACCTCATCCAGTTCGCCCCCGGGCTGCCGAAGACGCGCTCGGGCAAGATCATGCGGAGAATCCTGCGCAAGATCGCCGAGGACGAATACGGCAATCTCGGCGACACCTCGACGCTCGCGGATCCGGCGGTGGTCGACGACCTCGTCAAGAACCGCCAGAACAAGAAGGCGCATGCCTAGAGCACATTCAGCTTTAGCGAGAAGCTGAATGCACTCTGGTTTCTTTCTGCGTTTCTGCGCGCCAGGACCTGCCGCGCCTGGGCACGTAGCAAAGACGCGTCACGCCGCTCTGATCAAGGCTCGGATACCGTTCCGGCATCGCCGGACGACGGCAAAGCATCGGCGCTGTGGCACCGGCGGCACAGTCGCCGAGGATTTTAACCATCCACTAACCTAAACGAGCGGTTTCAGATGAGGCCGCGACGTGAATGGATTATTATGGTTACCGATCCGGGCGCCTGGCCGGGGGATTCGAGCGGTAAGGTCGGGCGCCCGCGGTCGTGGGGATAACGGGCAGCATAGACGGTTCGATCATGCATCTCTCACGCTTGACGGCGGCCGCGTCCGCCGCGCTCATGCTTGCTGCGTTCGCGGCGACGCCGCAGGCCGCACAGGCGCGCGAAATCGTCGGTTTTTCCGGCACCTATTCGAGCGGCACGGTGGTCGTGAGGACCAACGAGCGCGCGCTCTATTACGTGCTCGGCAACGGCAGGGCCGTGCGCTACCCGGTGGGCGTAGGCAGGGCCGGCAAGCAATGGACCGGCACGTCCTTCATCAGCGGCAAGTTTCTGCGGCCGGCCTGGTCGCCGCCGGCCGATGTCAGGCGCGACAAGCCTTCGCTTCCCGCCGTGATCGCCGGCGGCTCCGGCCACAATCCGATGGGAGCGGCGGCGCTCACGCTGAGCGGCGGGGAATATGCCATTCACGGCACCAACGCGCCGGGCTCGATCGGCGGCTTCGTGTCCTATGGCTGCATCCGCATGTACAACGCGGACGTGCTCGATCTCTACAGCCGGGTCGGCTTCGGCACCACGGTGGTGGTCACCCGCTGAGGGGATTCGGTAATCGGCGGTCAGCGGCCGGAGGACGAATCCGTCCGACCGCCGATCGCCGTCTTGCGACCCCGGATCCGCACGTAGAGCGCGCCCTCGCCGCCATGGCCGACATGGGCGTCCTCGAAGCCGACGACGTAGGCGCGCAATTCCGGCCGCTCGAGCCATAGCGGCACTTGCCGCTTGAGCACGCCGCGCTCGTCGTCGCTCCCACGCCGGCCCTTGCCGGTGATCACCAGCACGAGCTTGGCGCCCTCCCCTTGCGCGCGGCGCAGGAAATGAACGAGCGCGGCATGCGCCTCGCTCTGGGTCTTGCCGTGCAGGTCGAGCCGGGCATCGATCGCGAGCGTGCCGCGCGCCAACCGCCGCTTGAGCGAGCGATCGAGCGGCGCGAGCGGCGGAGCCGTCCCGCCGCGCGCCGCCGGCTGCGGCCGGGCGGCCGTCTTCGCCGATGGCGCGGCCGCGTCTGCCGTGGCGGCAATCCCGCGCCGCAGCGGCTCGACCGAGCGCGTGATCCCGCGCCACAGCGCGCGTTCCTCCTCGCTCAGCCCGCGCCGGCGGGAATCGCCCGCACTCATGACCGCGGCCCCGGGCGCGCGCGGCCGGCGCGCACGCGCGACGCCTGCGGCACCTTGCCGTCCGCCTCGGTCTTGCCGGTCGCCGGCTTGACGTCGGCTTTCGCGGCTTCGGGCTCCGGTATCTTCGGCTTCGGTACCGGCAGCGGCATGTGCCGTCCGGCCTCGATCATGTCGAGCTCGCGCGGCAGCAGCATGACGAAACGGCCGGGATGGCGGATGCGCCCGGCAATGCGGCCGGCGTCGTCGCCCGCGCCCCAATAGAGGTCGGCGCGCGCCGGCCCGACGATCGCGGAGCCGGTATCCTGCGCGATCATCAGCCGCCGGAACGGCGTCGTCGGCCGTGCGCTCGCGATCGGCAAGCTCGCGTCGATGTAGAACGGCGTGCCGTAGACGTGGATCTTGTCGACCGCGATCGAGCGGCCGGGCTTCAGCGGCACGCCTTGCGCGCCTACCGGCTCGCCGTCGTTCGACAGGCCGGTGATGCGGAAGAACACGTAGGAGCGGTTGGTGGCGCGCAGCTTCGGCGCCTCCTCGGGATTGGCCGCCATCCACTCGCGAATGCGCTGCATCGACATTTCCTCGCGCGGGACGAGGTTGCGGTCGATCAGCACGCGCCCGACCGCGGTATAGGGATGACCGTTGTGGGCGTCGTAGTTGATGCGCAGCGGGGTGCCGTCCTCCAGGATCACGCGTGCCGAGCCCTGGATCTGGATCGACAGCGCCTCGAAGGGATCCCTGAGCCAGCAGATTTCGAGCTTCTGGCCGTCGAGCGCGCCCTCCTCGATGGCGCCGCGGTCGTAATAGGGCACGATCTCGTTCTTCTCGTTGCGGCGCCCGACCACGACTCCCTTGTTCGGGAAGTTGTCGCCGCCGGGCTTGTGGCCGACCGCCTCGAGGTCGCGCGGCCGCCGATAGAGAGGGACGTGAAATTCCGGATTGGGAAAGCGCGAGCCTTCGACGACCGGCTCGAAATAGCCGGTGAGGAAACCCTCCTGCTCGCCCAGCCGCGCAATGCGCACGGGCCGGAAATTGTCCTCGAAAAAGGCGCGCGCCGCCGCCGCGTCGGCGGGCTTCACGCGGGCGGCCCGGCGGCAGACCTCCCACAGCGCCTGATAGATCGGACGCTCGTCGTGGGGATGCCTGACGTTGAGGAACGGCTGGCAGCTCGTCCGGTAGGCGGCAAACGCGGCCATGTGATCGTCGGCCGCCCAGCCCTCGAGATCGGACCATGTCACCGGCTCGAGCTGGCTGTCGGGAAGAACGAGCGGCGCGTCGTCCGGCGCCGCAGCTGCAAGGCAGGGAAGCCAAAGCGCGGCGGCGGCGACGAGCACGGCGCGCATCCGGTTGGGCTCCGGCTATTGCCCGGCTTCGGTGGCGACGAGCTTCCAGTTGGGATCGCGCGAGGAGAGGTCGCGCGCGAAGGTCCACACGTCGGTCACATCGGTGACCCGTTCCGGATTGCCCTCGATCACGTTACCCGACTTGTCGCGGGTGACCGAAATGAGCTGCGAGACGAACCGCACCGTGATCTGGGCGGTGCGGCCGCGCAGCTCGGCGCCGGCGATGTCGGACTTGTCGATCGCGACGAACCGGCTCTCGACGGTCTCGCCCTTGGCTTCGCGCTCGCGGATCGCGGCCTCGAACCCGTCGTAGACCTCGCGCGACAGCAGATTTTTGAGCGTGCGGCGATCGCCCTCGGCATAGGCCTGCACGATCATCTCATAGGCCGCCCGCGCGCCGGTGACGAAATGCTTGGCATCGAAAGCCTTGTCCTCGCGCGCGACGGCGTCGAGGCCGCGCGCCACCGCCGAGCCCGCCTCGGCGATCCCTTTCCACGGCTCGGCCGGCTCGGACGTCTCGACCGGCTTTGGCGCGGCCTCCGCGGCACGCCCCGGCAGCGTGACCACGTTGTCGTTGGTCGCGCCGCGCACCGCGTCGCGAGGGGAATAGGGATCGTAGGGCGGCCGCTCCCGGCCGGTGCGCTGGCCGAGCACGCTGCGCAGGCGGAGGAAGATGAATACCGCCAGCGCCAGAAAGATGATGGTGTAGATGTCGAACACGTCTCGTACGCTCTCGGCAGCGGTGACGGATGGGAACCGCAGAATCAGGGAAGCGTGCAGACAGCTAATCTGCGGGGGCAGAGCTCGGTTCCCGCCTTAATTATGTAGGCACGCGACCGCACTGATCCAGAGGCTTGCGCCGAACCGCCGGCGCATGCGGCACATCGGCCGGACCATAGACGATCCCAACCGTGGCGCCAACAAGGCTCGAACGGGAATTGCACCGATGTCGTTGGTAAAATGGGGCTTTATTCTGCTGCTCGGACTGCCCGCCGCGGAGATCGCCGCCTTCCTCCTGATCGCCGCGCTGATCGGCTGGGTTGCGGCGGCGGTCCTGCTCGTTGCCACCTCGCTCGTCGGCGTCATGCTGCTGCGACGCTCCGGCGGCGAGTTCGCGCGGTTCCGTGCCGCTTTTGCCGCGCACGGCCTGCGGGCGTTGCGCCTCGAGACCCCGGGAGCGGCCGCGCTGGCCGGTGGAATTCTCCTGGTATTTCCCGGATTTATCACCGATATCCTGGGCGCCGGCCTGCTCGTTCCGCCGCTGCGCCGATGGGCCGGGGCGAGGCTCGCCGGGGCGCGGCGCGACCGTCGCCGACGCGACGATCGCGTCATCGACCTGGCGCCCGGCGAATGGCACGACATTCCGAATCGGGGGCCGCGCCGCAAATCGAAGGCTCGATCGAGCCGATCGAGGCACCGGACGTGACATCCTTGTCCCGCCGGGGCGCCTGTGTTAGCCACGCCGCCGACTGCGGCAGACGGGAACGGCGAGAGGTAGTGCGATGGCGACCCCCGGCAATGGCGGCCCTGCACAGAGCCCGGAGGCCGAGCAGAAGCAAGTGCAACTCGGCGTGCTCGCTCAATACATCAAGGACTTCTCGTTCGAGAATCCGAACGCGCCGCGCTCCCTGACGCCGACCCAAACGCAGCCGGCGATCAACATCCAGATCAATGTCGGCGCGCAGCAGCTCGCCGAGACCGACTACGAAATCTCGCTCAAGCTCGAAGGCAAAGCCGATACCGCCGGAACCGTCCTGTTCGCCTTCGACCTCACGTTCGCCGGCGTGTTCCGCGTCCAGAACGTGCCGCCGCAAACGCTGCAGCCGCTGATCATGATCGAATGCCCGCGGCTGTTGTTCCCGTTCGCCCGCGAGATCGTCGCGACCGCGGTGCGCAACGGCGGCTTCCCGCCGCTTCTGCTCGACCCCGTCGATTTCGTCGCGCTCTATCAACAGCGCATGGCGCAGATGCAACCGCCGCAGGCGGCCGCGCCCTCGACCTAGCGCGCGTTCAGTTTCAAGGAAACTGAACGCGCTCCAGTCTTTTTGCGTGGTCGCATTTTCGGACGGAAAACCGGTTCCCACTTTTCCTGAAAATGCTCTATACGGCCGTATTTTCGGACGGGAAGCCGGTCGCCGGCGGGATCAGGGCCGGGACAACTTCTTCCTGCAAATGCTCTGACCGCTCGTTGCGGTCCAAATAATCGCGCCAGATCGGTTTCTCGCCGAGCGTGGCCACGAAAGCGAGATGCGCGGCGCGCTCGTCCGCGCTGAGCCGCGGCGCGAGCGCGGCCGGCCGCGGGCGCGGCGAGAACGCGCCGATCTGCGCGCCGGCGGCGCCGTTGCCGGTCTCGACCAGGATGAGCTGGGCTTGCCGGGCTCCGATCAGCTCGACATAGACCTCGGCCAGGATCTCGGCGTCGAGCAGCGCGCCATGCTTGGTTCGGTGCGAATTATCGATGCCGTAGCGCACACAGAGATGATCGAGGCTGTTGGGGCCGGCCGGATGCTTGCGGCGCGCCAGCAGCAGGGTGTCGACGAGGCGCTCGCGCGCCACCAATGATTTTCCGACGCGCTCGAGCTCGGCGTTGAGGAAGCCGAAATCGAACAAGGCGTTGTGCGCAACCAGCGGCGCGTCGCCGACGAACGCGAGCAGCTCCTCGACGATCTCGGCGAAGAGCGGCTTGTCCCGCAGGAACTCGGTCGAAAGCCCATGCACGGCGAAGGCCTCGGCGGGCATCTCGCGCTCCGGATTGAGATAGCGGTGAAAGCTCTGTCCGCTCCGGATGCGATTGATCAGCTCGATGCAGCCGATCTCGACCAGCCGATGGCCCTGGTAGGGATCGAGCCCGGTCGTCTCGGTATCGAGCACGATTTCGCGCAAGCCACTCTCACGTTCTTCGGTCGTCATTCCCGGGCCCGACCTGGTCAAGGCAGGGCACGACGCAGGAACCTGCGAATCACCGCCGTCGCTTGGGCATTCTAGCAACGGCGGCGAGGATCGCACGCACATCGGCGCGCGCCGCCTCCAGTCCGCGCGAGGTGTCCACCACAAAATCCGCGCGCCGGCGCTTTTCCGCGTCCGGCATCTGCCTGGCGAGGACCGCCGCGAGCTTGTCGGGGGTCATGCCGGGACGCTCGAGCACCCGCGCTTGTTGCACCTCGGGCGGCGCCGACACCACCACGACCGCGTCGACCCGCCGGTCGCCGCCGGTCTCGAACAACAGCGGAATGTCGAGCACGATGACATTCTCGCTGCGCGCCTCGGCCTCGGCGATGAGGCGCCGTTCCGCCTCCTGCACGAGCGGATGGACGATCGCCTCGAGCCGCCTGAGCGCGGCATCGTCGCCGAGCACCCGCGCGGCGAGCCTGTCGCGCTCGACCTTGCCGCCGGCGGCGACGCCGGGAAACGCCGCCTCGATCGCCGGCACGGCTTCGCCCTCGTACAACCGATGGACCACGGCGTCGGCGTCGTGCGCCGGCACGCCCGCCTCCGCAAAGAGCCGCGCGGTCGTCGATTTCCCCATGCCGAGCGAGCCGGTGAGACCGAGGATGAACATGGCGCCCGCGCTCAGAGGATTCTCAAAAAGCGTGACATCCGCTTCTCCGTCCAAAAAGGTCGCCTCGCGGCGCGCGTCGCCTTACGCCGCGAGCCAGCGCTGCTGGCGGAAATAGTGCAGCAACGCCAGCAGCGGCAGCCCGAGAATCACGAAGTGATCGCCCTCGATGCGCTCGAACAGCTGGATGCCGGCCTTCTCCAGCTGGTAGCCGCCGACGCTCGCCGTCACCGCCGCCCCCGCGGCGTCGAGATAAGCTTCGAGAAAATCGTCGGAGAAGGCGCGCATGGTCAACCGCGCGGCCTCGCGATGCTCGAGCAGGACGGTGCCGCCGCGAAGGAGCGCGACCGCGGTATGCAGCGAATGGGTTTGCCCGCGCAGTGCGCGGAGCTGCTCGCGCGCCGCCGCGCGATCGCCGGGCTTGGAAAACCGCCGCTCGCCCAGCGCCAGGGTCTGATCGGCCCCGAGCACCAGCCGGTCCGGCATCGGGACCGCCACCGCGCGCGCCTTTTCGCGCGCGAGCAGTGCCGCAATGGCGCCGGGATCGGATGTCGGCATTCGTTGCTCGAGCGCCCGTTCGTCGAGGTCGGCAGGCTCGACCTCGACGGCAATGCCGGCCGCCCGCAGCAGCGCATGCCGCACCGCGCTCTTCGAGGCGAGCACGAGCGGCCTCTCGCCGAGCCAGAGGGCCATCGCTCACGCCACCGAATGGCGGCGGCGCTCGGCAAGCAAGCTGAGCACGGCCGCCGCGGTCTCCTCGATCGAGCGTCGGGTCACGTCGATGCTCGGCCAGTTGTGGCGGACGCACAGCTTGCGGGAGAACGCCACTTCCTCGGCCACTGCCTTGCGATCGATATACTGGTCGTCATCGTGATGTGCCTTGAGGCCGAGCAGGCGGTTCTGCCTGATCTGGACGATCCGCTCCGGGCTCGCATAGAGCCCGACCACGAGCGGGCGCCGGAGTTGCTCGACGTGCGGGGAGAGCTGGACACCGGGGACGAGCGGGATATTGCCGGTCTTGACGCCGCGATTGGCGAGATAGATGGACGTCGGCGTCTTCGACGTGCGCGAGACGCCGACCAGCACGACGTCGGCTTCCTCGAGGCCTTCGAGGTGCTGCCCGTCGTCGTGCAGCATGGTGAAGTTGAGCGCATCGATGCGCTTGAAATAATCCGCGTTCAGCGTGTGCTGCGCGCCGATGCGGTGCGAGGTCTCCGTGCCCAGATAGGACTGCAACAGCTGCAGCACTGGGCCCAGGATCGACAGGCACGGCAGGCTCAATTCGCGACAGTGCTTTTCCAACCGTCGCACCAAGTCGTCCTCGAGCAGCGTGTAGAGCACGATGCCCGGCGATTCCTCGATCTCCGCAAGCACGCGGTCGAGCTGCTTCTGGGTCCGCACCAGGGGGTAGACGTGCTCCACCGGCAGGACCTTGGCATATTGCGCGGTCGCCGCACGCGCGACGGTGGTCAGCGTCTCACCGGTCGCGTCCGACACGAGGTGAAGATGAAAATAGCTGCCAACACGGTGGGGCATGACAAACGGCGGGATGACCTGTGAATTCACCGGGAGAAGGCCATGGCCCGGAGGTCAGCGCAAGCCCGCGCGCGGCCGATCGGCTCGGACTTTCCACATCGTGGTCCTGGGGACACGGTCCAGGTCCCCGGTTCGGCGAAGGAAGAACTTGTGCGCCGGCTGGCACCAAGCCATCGGGTACCCCGCCGAAACGCCCGAAAAGATGGGATCTTCCAGGCTGGCCAGCGACTGGGTTTGGTAGCCCACAGGCCCGGCATAACTTGTATTGCCGTGGATGGCGTGGGGACGGCAATGTATGAGTCCAATCAACGGTCAAACAAACACAACAGAAAGCTTTAAGATTCAGATTTGGAAGAAGGGTCCGATCGGGATTACGCGGTGAATAAACCCCTGCTCGACGTGCTCGATCGCCACCAGCACAGCCCTCCTCCGGTGTGGCTGATGCGGCAGGCCGGGCGGTACCTTCCGGAATACCGGGCAGTGCGTGAGAAAGCCGGTGGATTTCTCAAGCTCTGCTTCACGCCCGAGCTGGCCGCGGAGGTGACCCTGCAGCCGGTGCGGCGGTTCGGCTTCGATGCGGCGATTCTGTTTTCGGATATTCTGGTGGTTCCGTATGCGCTCGGGCAACCGGTGTGGTTTACCGAGGGGGAGGGCCCGCGGCTCGAGCCGGTCGCGGATCGCGACGGATTGGGCCGGCTGAAGACGGAGCTCGATCATCAGGCGCTCGCGCCGGTCTACGAGGCGATCGCGATGATCAAGAGCAACCTTCCGCCGGAGGTTGCGCTGCTCGGGTTCTGCGGAGCGCCCTGGACGGTGGCGAGCTACATGGTTGCGGGTTGCGGTACGCCGGAGCAGGAGCCCGCGCGGATGTTCGCCTATGGCGATGCGGAGGGATTTGCGCGGCTGATCGACAAGCTGGTCGAGGCATCGGCGAGCTATCTCATCCATCAGCTGCGGGCGGGCGTCGACGCGGTGCAGGTCTTCGACACCTGGGCCGGCATTCTGCCGGGGCAAGAGTTTCACCGCTGGTGCATCGAGCCGATGCAGCGGATCGTTGTCAAGGTGCGCAGCGAGATCCCGCAAGCAAAGGTGATCGGGTTTCCGCGCGGGGTCGGTCTCGGGCTGTTGCGCTACGTGGATGAAGTCCCGGTCGACGCCGTCGGTCTCGATTGGACGGCCGACCTGATGCTGGCGCGCGACCGGATCCAACCGCGCATGCCGGTGCAGGGCAATCTCGATCCGCTGGCGCTTCTCGCCGGCGGCGCGGCGCTCGACCGTGCGGTCGACAATATCCTCAAGCTCTGCGCGGCCAAGCCTTTCATCTTCAACCTCGGACACGGCATCCTGCCGCATACGCCGATCGCCCACGTCGAGCGGATGGTGGCGCGGGTTCGCGGGCTGCGGAGCTGACGATGGCGGATCGATCAACGCCATGGCTGCGCGCGGCGGTCGCCGTTGCCTTCACCCTTGCCATGGTTTGCGTGCTGGCGCTGTGGCGCTGGCTTCACGGACCGCCCGAGCTTTATCCCTGGGTGAAGGCGCTGCACGTCATCGCCGTCATCGCCTGGATGGCGGGGATGCTCTATCTGCCGCGGCTGTTCGTCTATCATTGCGAGGCCGAGATCGGCTCGAAGCAGTCCGAGACCTTCAAGCTGATGGAGCGGCGGCTGCTCACGGTGATCATCAATCCGGCCATGGTGGCGAGCTGGGGATTGGGGCTCTGGCTCGCCTGGGATGGCGGCTGGTACGCCTCGGGTTGGCTGCAAGCCAAAGTAGTGCTGGTGCTGATTCTTTCCGGGCTGCATGGGGTGTTTGTGCGCTGCGTGCGCGAATTCGGCGCCGACCGGAATCGGCATTCGCAGAGATTCTATCGAATTATCAATGAAGTACCGACGGTCATCCTGATCGGCAGCGTGATCCTCGCGGTCGTCAAGCCGTTCTGACCGCGACCGGCCGCGCGGCCGCAACGCCATCCACATGCGGCCGGCGCCTCTTGCGCACGGAACGGTCTTTTCATATCTTGGTTCTATCTCCCCGAACGCAGGCAGATGCATTCGAGTACCGGCCCAAACGCGGGACCGGCAGTTGCATCGGGACTTCAGGCCAGAACGCCTCGCTCGAGACCTGCGATCTCCCCTCCGTACCGATCGGTCGCTTTTTCCGTTCGCCGATCCACTCCATAGGACCACCCCGTATGCGGGAAATGCGACTCCAGGACCTCAAGGCCAAGACGCCGGCCGAGCTCGTCTCGTTTGCCGAGGAGCTCGAGGTCGAAAACGCCAGCACCATGCGCAAGCAGGAGCTGATGTTCGGCATTCTCAAGCAGCTCTCGATGCGCGAGACCGACATCATCGGCGAAGGCGTGGTCGAGGTGCTCTCCGACGGCTTCGGCTTCCTGCGCTCGCCGGAAGCGAACTATCTGCCCGGCCCGGACGACATCTACGTCTCGCCCTCGCAGATCCGGCGCTTCGGGCTGCGCACGGGCGACACCATCGACGGGCACATCCGCAGCCCCAAGGAAGGCGAGCGGTATTTCGCGCTGCTCAAGGTCAACAGCATCAACTTCGAGGATCCGGAGAAGGCCCGCCACAAGGTCAACTTCGACAACCTGACGCCGCTCTATCCGGAGGAGCGGCTCAAGATGGAGCACGATGACGCGACCAAGAAGGACCTCTCCCCGCGCGTCATCGACATCGTTGCGCCGATCGGCAAGGGCCAGCGCGCGCTGATCGTGTCGCCGCCACGCACCGGCAAGACCGTGCTGCTGCAGAACATCGCCCACGCCATCACCGCCAATCATCCCGAATGTTACCTGATCGTGCTGCTCATCGACGAGCGGCCGGAGGAGGTGACCGACATGCAACGCTCGGTGAAGGGCGAGGTCGTCTCCTCGACCTTCGACGAGCCGGCCTCGCGCCACGTGCAGGTCGCCGAGATGGTGATCGAGAAAGCGAAGCGCCTGGTCGAGCACAGCCGCGACGTGGTGATCCTGCTCGATTCGATCACCCGCCTCGGGCGCGCCTACAACACCGTGGTGCCCTCGTCGGGCAAGGTGCTCACCGGCGGCGTCGACGCCAATGCGCTGCAGCGCCCGAAGCGGTTCTTCGGCGCCGCGCGCAATATCGAGGAGGGCGGCTCGCTCACCATTATCGCGACCGCGCTGATCGATACCGGCAGCCGCATGGACGAGGTGATCTTCGAGGAATTCAAGGGCACCGGCAATTCGGAAATCATTCTCGACCGCAAGGTCGCGGACAAGCGCACCTTCCCGGCGATGGACATCACGCGCTCCGGCACCCGCAAGGAGGAGCTCCTGGTGGCGCCCGATCAGCTCAAGAAGATGTACATCCTGCGCCGCATCCTCAACCCGATGGGGACCATGGACGCGATCGACTTCCTCCTGGACAAGCTGCGCAACACCAAGACCAATTCCGAGTTCTTCGAGTCGATGAACGCGTGATCGTCGGGCAAGACGCAAAGCGGACACGCAGCACGAGCCGTCGAGGAGGGGAAAGCCTGCGGGCGGCGGCTAGGTTGGTCCCGTGCGGGTCACCGCCCAGGCCGTGATGTCCCAGGCGTTGCGGAGGCCGGCAAGCAGCAGCAGCACGATTGCGATCGCCATGAGCTCGAGGCTGAGTTCGTGGCGCAGCAGCGCCACGATGCCGGCCGCAACGACGAGCAGATGGCCCGCCACCGGCGAGAGCGCATACCAGAATCGATCCGCGAGGTCGATCTTCGCGGTGAAGCCGCCGCGCCCCATCCGCACCCACACGGTCGAGGAATAACCGACCCCGACGGCCCCGATGGCGAGCACGAGCCCGCCGAGCACAGCCCACGTGCGTAACGGCGCCGAGAGCACGACGCAAATGATGAGCACGGCGGCGAAATGCACCACCGTAGGGGAGAAGAAGGCCTGCAGGCCGGCCTTGCTCTGCTCGCTCATGTAACTCGACGCGATCGACGCGGCGACGAACATCAGTCCGATCAGCGTGGCGGAGGCGGTGCCGATCAGCAGGTAGAAATCGTGCCAGACGTGCAGCAGATCGCCGAGGTCCATCGCGTGCTTTCCCCGTCGGGGCATTTCCGATCAAGCCGGCCACCGGTCTGCGTAGAAAATGTGACGCGTCCCGCTACTGACGCATCGCGGCGATCGCCTCGCCGATCGCCTGCGGCTCGGTGATCGGCAGCGAGCACCGCTCGCCGACGCAGATGAAGGCCGCGCTCCCGGCAGCGGCCTTGATCTTCTCCTGCGCGGGATGCGAGGGCGGCAAGGCCGCGGACGCCCGCAGCACGACGCGGTCGAGGAAGGGGAGCCTGCGGGCCGCGGCGAGGAGCGCTTCGGCGCGCGTGCCCTCCCCGGCCACCACGATCTCCGCCGCGCGCAGCCGCAGATCGAGCGCGTTGAGCAGCGCCAGATGGGCGAACAGGTTTTCGCCGACGCCCGACATCACCCCGTCGAACAGTCGGTCGGCCTGCTCGCGCCAGGCGTGCTGGCCGGTGAAGACCGCGAGCCGGACGAGGTTCTGCGCGGCGAGCGCGTTCGGATTGGGGGTCGCGTCGTCGGTGGTGGCGCTCGGCCGCACCACCAGGCCCTCGGCGTCGTCGGCGGTGAGGAAATAGCCGCCGTTCTCGGGATTGGCGTAATGGCGGTCGAGCGTGCCCTGCCAGGCGAGCGCGCGCTCGAGATAGGCCGCTTCGCCGGTCGCCTCGTAGAGCGCAAGCGCCGCCCGGATCATGGCGGCGTGATCGGAGGCGAGCCCGGGAACGAGCAGCCTCCCCTCGCGCCAGGAATGACCGAGCCGGTCGCCGTGGGCCATCCGGGCGGCAATGCCCATGAAGGCCCGCGCGGCCATCGCGAGCCACCGCGGCTCGCCGAAGGCGACGCCGGCGTGGACGAGACCGGCGATCATCAAGCCATTCCAGTCCGCCAGCACCTTGTCATCGAGGCCCGGCCGCACCCGCTTTGTGCGCTCGCGCAGCAGCTTCGCGCTCATCGGCGCAAGCCTCGCCTCGTCTTCCATGCTGCGCGGTAAGTGCTTGAGGCGATTGAGGATGTTGTGGCCTTCGAAGTTGCCCTGCGCGGTCACGTCGTAGTGCGCAGCAAAAAATCCGGCATCGTCCTTGCCGAGGACGGCCTCGATCTCGGCGAGCGACCAGACGTAGAACTTGCCCTCCTCCCCTTCCGAGTCGGCGTCGAGCGAGGCGCAGAACCCGCCCTCGGCAGTCGTCATCTCGCGCGCCAGCCACGCCACAGTCTCCTGCGCGCGCGCCCGGAATAGGTCATTGGCCGAGCGTTGATGGGCAAGCGCGAGCAGCTCGATGAGCTGCGCATTGTCGTAGAGCATCTTCTCGAAGTGCGGGGTGAGCCAGCGCTCGTCGACGGAATAGCGGGAGAAGCCGCCGCCGAGGTGATCGTAGATGCCGCCCTCGCCCATGCGCGCGAGCGAGAGCTCGACCGCGCCGAAATAGCGCCGGTCGTTCAGCCGCTGGCCGGCGCGCCAGAGGAGTTCGAGCATCATCGGCTGCGGGAATTTCGGCGCGCCGCGCATGCCGCCGTGGACGGGATCGATCATGCCGGCGATCTGGTTGGCGGCGCGGTCGAGCTCGCCCGCGCCGACCGCCATCCGGCCCTTGGGGGCGGCGGACGCGGACAAGCGCGCCATCAGCGCGCTGCGGTTCTGCTCGATGCTTTGCGGCTCCTGGCGAAAGACGCGCTCGACCTCGCGCAGGAGATCGACGAAGGCGGGCTTGCCGTAGCGCGACGTCTTGGGGAAATAGGTGCCGCCGTCTTGGGGAAATAGGTGCCGCCCCAGAACGGCTCGCCGGCGGGCGTGAGGAACATGGTCAGCGGCCAGCCGCCGTGCTCGCCGAGATGATGCAGCGCCGACATGTAGATCTGGTCGATGTCGGGACGCTCCTCGCGATCGACTTTGATGTTGACGAAGAGCTCGTTCATCACCTGCGCGGTGGCATCGTCCTCGAAGCTCTCGTGCGCCATCACGTGGCACCAGTGGCAGGCGGCGTAGCCGACCGACAGCAGGATCGGCTTGTTGGCGCGCTTCGCTTCGGCGAGCGCCTCGGTTCCCCACGGCCACCAGTCGACCGGATTGTGCTTGTGCTGCAAGAGGTACGGGCTCGTCTCGCGGGCGAGGCGGTTTTCGTGAGCGGCGGCGGCGGGATTGGTCGACATCTGAAGATAATACCACGCGGCGCGGTTGGTTCAGCGAGCGAGACCCAAATGAATCATCAATGCGCGATCGAGGCGGCCGATGCGATAGCCGAGCTTCGTCGCGGGAATGGTAGTGACCTTGTCGACCATGATACGCGAGGGCACTTTCAGCTGGTTGAGGTCGCTGGGCGCGATCAGAGCACGAAATATCGGAGTCTCGGTCGGATCGCTGGTGAAGCCGCAAACGGTGACCGAGGCGAAGATACCAAGGCCCTCGTCTTGGACGATCACGAATGGACGAGGCTTCCCGGCATACTCGGGTGCGCCTGCCGCCGTCCATATTTCACCGCGTTTCAACCCGGCTTCCACTCGGACATGGAGTCGATGAACGCCTGATCCTCTTTTTCGTGCTGGCTTTGGGCGATCCATCGCGCCTGGCGACGCGCCTCGGCCGCAAAGTATGGAGACTTCGGATCGGGCACCCAAATCTGGATGAGCTTCATCCCACGCTTGCGCATCCGTTCGCGGTAGGCCCTGACCTTGTCGCGGGACGACTTGGTACGAGATGACTGGTTGCGCGACGACTTGGCGCGCGCTCTCTTGACGCCGGACGATCCGCCGCGAGATGTCTTCCTGGCCGCTGTCTTTGCGCTCGGCCGCGTACGCTCGCGTGGCATGAAATGAACGACCCTTGGTTAGGGAATTATATACTTGACTCCCTTGGCCGGTTAGGGCATCGGCTCTGGCGACAGGTCGACGCTCTCCTCTTTGTTTTGGTTATAGATTGTTGTGTTTCAGCGGCTCATGGTTTTGGGGCCACCACAACGCGAAGTGTCCCCATTGGGGGCACATTCGAGCCGCCCGCATGGCCATTGATTTTACCTATCGAGTCTCCCAGCGCGTGCATAAGGACCGTCCACGGGGTTCTTACCCATTCCAGGCCCATTAATGCATTCGACGTTGCTTCAGATTCTTCCTGCGTTATCGCGTGGACTACCACTGTTACTCCGGAAGGCTGGCCCCCAACAGACATTGGAGTCGGGCTGTCAGCCAAAATAAGTGGCGGAATTGGTTTTGGGGGCTCAACTGTCCATTGGGCATCTTCTAGAGCTCGCGAAATCTGCTGCGCCAATCCAAAACACTCCGGATCGTCTAGCAAATACATAATCTCAACGGGCAACTTAGGTTGCCCGGCTAATTCCTTTAAGAATATGTCGCGCCGTAGCGAGCGTGGGGCCATCTCCTTTCGCAGTTGTTCCAACTGCAATTTTGCTTCTGCGGTTTCCTTGCGGGCAATGTCGCCTTCCGTTGAAAGTCGCGCCGTATCATTGTTTAGCCGGGACAATTCAAGCTGGCGGGCGTCTTCTACCGTTTTATGGAAGGGTGTGGCGAGCCAGTCGCCGCCAACTTCAATAGCAACTCCCGCGATCACCATAAATCCGCCGATCCGCTTGATAAGTTCAAGCCAGCCTAGCGCTGTTAGGGCGGAAATAACTTCCGGCTGGTCCATATTCCACCCCCTCGGTAATACGACCATTATTTGCAGCGTTGCGGCGCTTTGGCTTGTGCTTCACCGGCTAAGGCGACGGAGGTAGATCAAATGGCAGTTGCTTCAATTAGTATCGCCGAATGTGATCTCAATCGCTGTTATTCCGAAGGGACTTGCCCTCACTGGACATCCGACCAGCTATTATGCGTTTCTGCATCCGTCGTCGTTTTTTGGCTGGCTTCGTCTTCGGCTTGGGCCTATAGGCGAGCACCACATCGGCAATCGCGTCTAGCTCTCTTGGCGGTTTCGGTTTTGTCATTGGATCAACGCCTTGTATGTCAGCCGCTTGCCGGCAACACCATCGATGAAGCTATCAAGCCGCGTCAGGGTATGGTTTTTGACGTTGCCTTCGTTCAGCCGGAAGGCAAATTCATCGACGTAACGGTCAAGATGCTTCTGGCTGGTGTGGTGATAAACTCCGATCAGCCCGCGCTTGAGAACAGCGAAAACGCTTTCAATCGAATTGGTTGTCACACCATCGCGGACATATTCGCCCTGACTGTGATTGACGGTATCGTGATCGAAGGACATGCCGGCAACGCCGACATACGCGCCGGCTTCGTCAGTGTGGATGGTCGAGCCAGCCTCGACATTTTGAAGGATCGCGGCTTGGATCGTTTGCGCGTCCGTTCCGGCGATCGGCATGGCGACCGTTCTGCCGCCCCGCTCGCGCATTCCGAGAACAGGCGTCTTGCCGACTGTGCCGCGTCCGGCATGGAGCTTTTTGCTTTCGTGCTTATTGGCTTCCTTGCCGCCGACGAATGTCTCGTCGATTTCGATGATGCCAGTGAGCTTTTTGAGATCGGAACCGCCGCAAGCTTCCCGGAGCCGGTGCAGGACAAACCAAGCCGACTTTTGAGTGATCCCGATTTCCTTGGCGAGTTGCATGGACGAAATTCCCTTGCGCGCCGTCACGAGCAGGTACATCGCGTAAACCCACTTGTGCAGAGGAACGTGGCTGCGCTCAAATATCGTCCCGGTGCGTACCGTAAAGTCTTCCTTGCACTGGTTGCAGCGATAGAAACCCCCAGCCCGCTCCGTGATCCGCTCGCCCAATCCGCAAACCGGACAGCGCGGGCCATTGGGCCACAACCGCCCCTCAAGATATTCGCGGGCCGTTTCTTGATCCGGGAACATCTCGAAAAGCTGGAACGTCGAAATCGTGCTCTTGCTCATGGCCCAACCCTCAATTTCAGGCTAAATTCTAGCCCGAAAAATCGAGGGAGTCAAGTATATAATTCCCCTTGGTTACATGTAACCTAGTTCGTCCGATGCGCACCGACAAGTGCGGCGGCTCGAGTAGCGTGAATGGCGGTGTCACCCACGGGACGTGATGGAGTGCGTCGTGGAAGCGGACGTCGCCATGGTTCAGTCACTGTGTCGTCGGCATCAAAGTCTGATATATCCGAGACCTGGAAAAGGTTCGGTCTTGAGGCGGAAACGTTATGAACAGCCTGAAGCTTGCCATTGCTGAGATCGAGAGACTTCCCGAGGACGCTCAAGAGCGGATCGGGCGCGAGCTGCTCGCTCACGTCGAAAAGCTCCGCAGCCTTCGAGCCGGCCTCGCGAAGGGTGTCCGATCGCTCGACCGAGGGGCCGGAAGGCAACTCGATATAGAGGAGGTTATCAAGCGGGCCCGCAGGCGGCAGGCCAAGACGTAAGCGGGCCGCTGTTTGGTCGCCTGAAGCAGAACAGGATTTATTCGACATTTGGCGATACTTGGCGGTTGAGGCCTCGGTCAGAACCGCGGAAAAGTATTTGCGGGATATCAATCGAGCGTGCCAGCAAATGCGAACCAGACCGCTTTTGGGTTGCACGCGCGACGATCTGATGCGCGGCCTTCGCTCCGTGCTGGTGTCACCGTACGTCATCTTCTATCGGGTCGGAGAAAGCTCGATCGATATCGTCCGTGTCCTGCATGGGCGGCGAGATCTCGATGCGATATTTGCAGACCCAACCGACCGCTGAAAAGCGGGGTCTCATCGCAGACCGCCTCAGCCGAAAGCGATGAACACCGACCGCGACACCATCTTCGCTTTATCCTCCGGGCGGCCGCCGGCGGCGATCGCGGTCATTCGCGTTTCGGGTCCGCGCGCTGGCCGCGCGCTGGCGCAGATGATCGGGCGTCTGCCGCAGCCCCGGCGGGCAAGCCTGGCGCGCGTGCGCGATCCCGCGAGCGGCGAGGTCATCGATGAAGGCCTGGCGCTCTGGTTCCCCGGTCCCAATAGCGAGACCGGGGAGGACGTGGCCGAGCTTCAGGTCCATGGCGGCCGCGCCGTGATCGCCGCCGTGCTGGCGGCGCTGGCGGGGGTCAACGGCCTGCGGCCCGCGGAGGCCGGCGAGTTCACCCGCCGCGCGTTCGAGAACGGGCGCATGGATTTGACGGCCGTGGAAGGGCTCGCCGACCTGGTCGCGGCCGAGACCGAGGCGCAGCGCCGGCAGGCGTTCCGGCAGCTCGAGGGACTCCTCGGGGCGCGTGCCGAAACCTGGCGGCAGCGGTTGATCGAGGCGCTCGCTCTGGTCGAAGCCGGCATCGACTTTGTCGACGAGGACGACGTCCCGCGGGATGCAATGGCCCACGCGCTCGAGCTCGTTCGGCCATTGGCCGAGGAAATCAGCCAAGCGGGGGCTGGGCCGGGGGAGCGGCTGCGGGAAGGCTTGCGCGTTGCGATCGCCGGCCCGCCCAACGCCGGCAAGTCGACCCTGTTCAACCGCTTGGCGCGACGCGACGCCGCGATCGTCTCGCCGTTTCCCGGCACCACCCGCGACGTGCTCGAGGTGCACCTCGATCTCAACGGCTATCCCGTAACCATCCTCGATACCGCCGGAATTCGCGATACCAGCGATCCGGTCGAGAGCGAGGGGGTGCGCCGGGCGAGCGCCCAGGCCGCCGCCGCCGATTTGGTCCTCTGGATGGTGGACGCATCCGCGCCCGACGCGGGCGACGACGCCACGCTCGCCGGGGAGGTCCGGTCGAGGCTTTGGGTGGTGGTCAACAAGATCGATTTGGTGGCCGAAACCGCCGCGCGAAGAGTTGAATCGCGGTTCGAACGAGAATTAACCGTTCATTTACTATCAAGTCGGACCGGAACCGGGGTCGATCAATTGGTTAATGCCCTGTCGGCGTTCGCCGAGGGCTTTTTCGCTGGCGAACCCGCCCTGGTCACGCGCGAGCGCCAGCGCGCGCACCTCAAGGAAACCGCGCTCGCGTTGCGCGGCGCGCAACAAGCCGCCCAGGAAGGCCGCGAGGAGATCATGGCAGAGCAGCTTCGCCTCGCCACGCGCGCGCTCGGCAAGCTCCTCGGTCGCGTCGACGTGGAAGATATTCTCGACGTGATCTTCCGGGATTTCTGCATCGGAAAATAGCGGCCATGAGCCGGTCCGCCGGCCGGCTCGGCCGATGTGTTAGCCCGCGTGAGCGGAGCGAAATGCGGGGCGTCTCGGCCCGGGGTCGGCCAGGAACCCGGATGTCGCTGACGCTCATCCGAGCTACGAGGGATTGCGTCGTCGTTTGGATGGCCAAACCCTTTGGGATCAACGGGTCCTCGGACCGCGCGGCCCGCGTCCGATGTTTCACGTGAAACCCGATTGCCGGATGTGGCCTGAAAATGGACGGTTCGCCTGAAGTCCGATAGAAGCGGCCGCGCTGGAGCAGAAACCTTGGATCGATGGACGCACGATACGATGTGATCGTGGTGGGTGGCGGGCACGCCGGCTGCGAAGCCGCGGCGGCGGCCGCGCGCATGGGGGCGCGGACGGTGCTGGTCACCCATCGCTTCGTGACGATCGGCGCGATGTCCTGCAATCCCGCGATCGGCGGGCTCGGCAAGGGTCATCTCGTGCGCGAGATCGACGCGCTCGATGGCTTGATGGGGCGGGTCGCCGATCTCGGCGGCATCCAGTTCCGCGTCCTCAACCGGCGCAAGGGCCCGGCCGTGCGCGGACCGCGGGCGCAGGCCGACCGCAAGCTCTATGCGGCGGCGATGCAGCAGGCGATCCGCGACACCGCCGAGCTGACCGTGGTCGAGGCGGAAGCCGATGACCTGATGATTGCCGACGGGCGCGCGATCGGGCTTACGCTGACGGACGGCCGCGTGCTCGGCGCAGGGGCGGTCGTGCTCACCACCGGAACCTTCCTGCGCGGCCTCATCCATATCGGCGAGCGCCAGACCCCGGCCGGCCGGGTC
>WNFC01005640.1_pt1 | contig 40607 bp, 40 predicted proteins | sample 5400541 | NCBI WGS metagenome assembly WNFC01 (sample SAMN13153342, study PRJNA577476) | soil metagenome | isolation source: 120 cm saprolite under Douglas fir tree site 2 hole 2 replicate 1 | place: USA:California | collected 2015-04-18 | reverse complement strand
CTGTCCGAATGCGTCAAGAGCGTTGCGGCCCATCATCAGTGAAAGACGATTCGCACGCGATCGCCGGACACTACGGGCGTGCCGACCTCGGCGCCGTGATCCTGGCCGCGCTCGCGGCAACGGGCAAGGACGTCGACCGTCTGACGCCGGACGATCTCGAGCCGGTCGATCAACTGCATTCGCGCGGCCGCACGGCGACCGTCGATCTCGCGGCGTTGCTCGCGCTCGACGGGCACGAGCGGATCCTCGACCTGGGCTGCGGCATCGGCGGGCCATCGCGCTATCTTGCCGAGAGCTTCGGCTGTCGGGTGACCGGCCTCGATCTGACGCCGGAATTCTGCCGCGTCGCGGCCATGCTGGCGGAACGGACCGGGCTTGCCGACAAGGTCGATTATCGCGTCGGCGACGCGCTCGCGATGCCGTTCCCGGCGGAAAGCTTCGACGTGGTCTGGTCGCAGAGCGTGGCGATGAACATCGCCGACCGCGACCGCCTGCATGCCGAAATCCGCCGCGTGCTGAAACTGGGCGGCCGTCACGCCTTCTCGGAGGTGGTGTCCGGTCCCGCCGGCCCGCCGCATTTTCCCGTGCCGTGGGCGCGCGACGCCTCGATCAGCTTCCTGCGCAGCGCCGAAGCGACCCGCCGCGGACTCGAGGCGGCGGGCTTCCGGTTGCTGGTTTTCGAGGACCTCACGGCCGACGCGCTGGAGCGGGCGCAGGCGCGGATGAAAGCCTCCGGCGCGCCGCTGGCGCTCGGCCTGCACATCGTTCTCGGACAGGACGGGCCGGCGATGCTCAAGAACATGGCGCGCAATTACGAGGAGCGGCGGATCGGTCTCGTTCAGGGGATCGCCGTCCGACCCGAATAGGGAATGCCAAGCCAGCGTGTCGGTTGGCGCAATATCGGCTGGTCGGGGAAAACATGAAACGCTTGTTGCTTGCCGCATGCGCCGCATGGACGACGATCGCGGGCGCGATGGCGCAGACCTATCCGTCGCAGCCGATCACCGTGATCGTCCCGTTCCCGGCCGGCGGGCCGGTGGACACGCTCGCGCGCATCCTGAACGAGCCGATGCGGGCATCGCTCGGCCAGCCCGTGATCGTCGAGAACGTCAGCGGCGCGGGAGGCAGCATCGCGGTGGCCCGGATCGCGCGCGCCGCGCCCGACGGCCACACCATCATTCTCGGCAATTGGACGAGCTACGTCGGCACGCCCGCGATCTACCCGATGCAGCTCGACGTGCGCAAGGATTTCGAGCCGATCGCGCTCGTTGCCATCTCGCAGCTGATGATCGTCGGAAGAAAGAGCTTCCCCGCCGACGACGTGCGGCAACTGATCGCCTGGCTCAAGGCCAATCCGGACAAGGCGACGGCCGGCACCATCGGCGTCGGCAGCCCGAGCCACGTCGGCGGCCTGCATTTCCAGAGCCTCACCGGCACGCGCTTTCAATTCGTGCCCTATCGCGGCGCCGCGCCGGCGTTGCAGGACCTGATCGCCGGGCAGATCGACCTGCGATTCGGCGCCGAGGGATCGCAGATGCTGCCGTATCTGCGCAGCGGCGCGGCCAAGGCCTTCGCGATCATGGGCGACGCGCGCTGGAGCGCGGCCCCCGATGTCCCGACGATCGACGAGGCGGGCGTGCCGGGCCTGCATCTTTCGTTCTGGCAGGCATTCTGGGCGCCCAAGACGACCCCGAAAACCGTCATCGACAGGCTCAACGCCGCGGTGGTCGCCGCGCTCGCCGACCCCGCCGTGCGTGCGCGCCTCGTCGATCTCGGCCAGCAGCTTCCGGCGCGCGAGCAGCAGACGCCGGAGGCGCTCGCGGCCTTTCACAAGGCCGAGATCGAGAAGTGGTGGCCGATCATCAAGGCGGCCGGCATCAAGGCGCCGTGAATCATGCCGGTCCGGGCGTCGGCTTGTGCTCGTCGAAGCCGCCGGTCGCGACGATCTCGGCGAGCGTGCCGTCCGGCGCGCGGAACTTGAGCGCGGAAGCTTCCGGCCGCGAGAGAATCTCGCCGCCATGCCGCCGGATCGTATCGGCGAAGGCGTCGCGATCGGCGACCTCGAGGCCCCAGTGATGAATGCGCGGGCCGGATCCGGCGAGCTGCGCCTCCTTGGCGCTCTCGCTATCATAGACCATGAGCGCGAGATCGGTGTCGCCGTCGGTGAGGTGGCGGGAGACATGCTCGCCGTTGCGCGCGGTCGAAAGCTGCCGGAAGCCGAACACGTTCTCGTAGAACTTGGTCGCGCGCTCCAGGTCGTCGACCTTCAGCGCGAGGTGGACGATGCGCGATTTGTCGCTCTTGTGCTTCTTCTTGTAGCGGCCGACCGCCACGATCTCGGCCATGTTGCCGTCGGGAGCCCGAAACTTGAGCGCGCCCTCCTCCGGGTCGGAGAAGATGGTGCCGCCGTTCTCCTCGATCTTCTTGACGGTCGCTTCGCGGTCCTCGACCTCGATGCCCCAGTGATGGATGCACGGGCCCGGACCGGCCAGCATCGCTTCCGCGTCGTCCTCGCGGTCGTAGGTCATCAGCGCGAGGTCGATATTGCCGTCGGTCATGTGCCGGGAGGTATGGCCGCGCGCGTAGCCGGTCTTGGTCTGGTAGATGCCGAAGACGTCCTCATAGAAACTGGTGGCCCGTTCCAGACCCTGGACCTTGAGCGCGATGTGAACAATGCGGGCCATGCTTTTTCTCCTTGTCGATCCCCCGGCACGTCGGCGGAGCTCGCCGCCGTTATAAAGCACGTCTCCGCCGCTGTCAGCGGCCTCCCGCTTACTTCGGCAGGAACGCCTCGGTATAGAGCTTCGTCATGTCCGGCTCCTGCGGCAGGAGCTGCAGCTCGACGTAGGACTTGGCGAGCGTCGCCAATGCGGCCGCGGCAAAGCGGCCGTCGTCGGAGAACATCGGCATCAGCTCGTCGTAGACCCGCGCCGTGATCTCGGCGTCCTTGTTGGTGACCTCCTTGGCGATCTCGACCGTCTCCGCCTTGTGCCCGCGCATGAAGGCGATGGTCTCGAACCATCCCGCGAGGAAGCCGCGCACCGCCGTCGACCGCTCCGCGATCAGCTTGTCGGTCGCGAAGATGACGTGGATGTGGAAGTCCTTGATGTCGGTGAAGCGCACCAGGATGCGGCCCTCGCCGCGCTTCTCGAGCTCGAACGCGTTGCCGATGTCCATGATCGCGCCGTCGATGTCGCCGCGCTTCATGGCCGCGATCTGCCCCGGCATCGCGCCCATGGGCGCGATCTCGATGCCTTTCGGGCCCCATCCCTGACGGCGCGCGGTCTCGCTCACCAGCCAGTAGGTGAGCGAGCCGGCGGTCGACACGCTGATCTTCCTGCCCTTGAGGTCGGCCACGGTCTTCGGGCCGTCGGGACGCACCACGATGGCGAGGAGGAGCGGCGGTCCGGCCATGGCGGCGACACCCTTGATCGGCGCCCCCTTGACGATGAACGCCATCGCCGGGCCGGAGCCGAGCGCGACGTCGAGGCTGTCGGAGGCCATCGCCTGCTGCATGCGGGCGTCGCCGGTGAACGCGATCGACTCGATCGAAAGCCCGTGCCTGGCGAACAGGCCCTGGTGGATGCCGACGTCGAGCGGCACGAACGAGAACGCCTCCGGCACCGCCTTGCCGACGCGCAGCGTCTCGGCCGCGCCCACGGGCGGCGCCGGCAGCACGCTCGCCGCCGCGAGCCAGACGAGGCAGGCGAAGGAGCGGACCGGCGCATTCATCGGCGTGCCTCCCCGATCAGGAAAACTTCAGGTGCAGAAGCCGCTCGGCGTTGCCGGCGAAAATCTTGCGCCGATCGCTCTCGGCGATGTCGAGCCGCCTGACGGCGTCGATGGTCGGCGCGATCGGGCCGAGCGGCGTATCGGTCGCGAACACCACGTGCTCGCTGCCGAAGAATTCGAGCCCGCAGCGCAGCGCGTGGGCGCCGCCGCCGAACAGCGCGGTGTCGCCGTAGAAGTCGTGCAGGTAGTCGAGATGCGGGCGCTCGAGCGACGGCAGGACCTTCGAATAGTCCTCGTCGCTGGTGCGGCTCCCCAGCACCTCGAGGCCGGGACCGACGCGGCCGTCGTAATAGGGGATCATGCCGCCGAGGTGATGGGTGACGACGGCGAGCTTGGGATAGCGGTCGAGCAATCCAGCGAACACCATCCGCACCATCGCCACCGAGGTATCGTAGGGCCAGCCGAAGCACCACCACATCTCGAACCGCGACTTCTGCTCGGCGGGATAGTCCGGCATGGCGGCGGTGCGCGCGGGATGCAGCCAGATCGGGCGATCAAGCTCCGCCATGGTCGCGAAGATCGGCTCGAAGGCGGGATCGTCGAGCGGGCGGCCGGCGAGATTGGTGAAGATCTGCACCCCGCCGGCGCCGAGCTCCTTGACCGCGCGCCGCGCCTCGGCCACCGAGCCCTCGACGTCGGTCATCGACAGCGCCGCGACGAAGGTCGGAAAGCGCTCGCGATGGCGCGCGCACAGCTCCGCCATCGCGTCGTTGCCGATCCGCGCCAGATCGAGCCCGACTTTGCCGCCGGCCAGATCTTCGATCGGGGGATTCGGCAGCGAGATGATCTCGCGGTAATCCCCGAACTTGTCCATCTCGCGGAAGCGCTCGTCGAGATCGAACAGCTTCTTGACGCCGCGCAGCCGCGCCCCGATATTGCCGAGCCGCGGCGCAATTCGGTTCATCTCCTGGAAGAATTTATCCGGGAAGATGTGGCAGTAGATGTCGACGATCGTTTCGCTGGCCATGGATGGCATCCTGCTTCAGCATCCGCCGTCGTCATGCCCGCGTAGGCGGGCATCCAGTAGCCACGCCTGTGGCAACGAGGCACGCTCGTGCGTCACGCGACACGCGGTGGTTACTGGATCGCCCGCCTGCGCGGGCGATGACAACCGGGTTTCGTTGCTGGGCCATAACTCTCAAAACTTCACGCGGTCGGCGCCCTTCAGGCCCAGGATGGCGCGCGCCTCCTTCGGCGACGCGATCTGGTAGCCCAGCTCCTCGACCAGCCGGCGCATCTTGGCGACCTGCTCGGCGTTGCTCTTGGCCAACTGGCCGCGGCCGATATAGAGGCTGTCCTCGAGCCCGACCCGCACGTTGCCGCCCATCATCACCGCCTGGGTGGCAAACGGGATCTGGACGCGGCCGGCGCCGAGCACCGACCAGTGGTAATCGTCGCCGAACAGCTTGTCCGCGGTGCGCTTCATGAACATGAGATTTTCCACGTCGGAGCCGATGCCGCCGAGGATGCCGAAGATCAGCTGCAGGAAGATCGGCGGCTTGAACAGGCCGCGGTCGACGCAATGCGCGAGATTGTAGAGATGGCCGGTGTCGTAGCATTCGTGCTCGAACTTGGTGCCGTGCCCCTCCCCCATCAATTTCGAGATCTTCTCGATGTCGCGAAAGGTATTGCGGAAGATATTCTGGTCGGAGGACACGAGATATTGCTCCTCCCAGTCGTATTTCCATTTCTTGTAGCGCGCCGCCATGGGATAGAGCGCGAAGTTCATCGAGCCCATGTTGAGCGAGCACATCTCCGGCGAGAATTCGCTCGCCGCCGCGAGCCGCTCCTCCACCGTCATGATCACGGAGCCGCCGGTCGTGATGTTGACGACCGCGTCGGTCGCCTGCTTGATGCGCGGCAGGAACTGCTTGAAGACGGCGGGATCGCCGGTCGGGCGGCCGTCCTGCGGGTTGCGCGCGTGCAGGTGCAGCACCGCCGCGCCGGCCTCGGCCGCCGCGATCGCCTGCTGGGCGATCTGGTCGGGCGTCACCGGCAGCGCATCCGACATGGTCGGGGTGTGGATCGAGCCGGTGACGGCGCAGGTGATGATGACCTTGTCGGACTTCGCAACCATGGTTTCGCTCCCGGTTTGGCTCGATTGCGTTGCTCTTGGTGATCAGTTTGTGCGGGGATCCGCGGCAAAGCGCAAGCGCCGTTGCAGCGGCAAAAGCTGCCAGCCGAAGCGCTCGGCGAGCAGGCCCCACAGGCCCTTCGGCGCGACCAGCATGACCGCGATCGCGACGGCGCCGAGCATGAGGAGGTAAAGGCTGCCGAGGTCGGCCAGGGTCTGGCGCAGCAGGAAGAACACGACGGTGCCGACGATCGGCCCCTCGATCCGGCCGATCCCTCCGATCACGGTGATGAAGATGACGAAGGCGGTCCAGTCATTGACGCTGAAGGCGGTGTCGGGCGAGATGCGCAGCTTCTGCAGGAAGATGAGCGCGCCGATCATGGCGGTGCCGAAGGCAGTCAGGACGTAGACCGCTAGCTTGGTGCTCCTGACGTCGACGCCGTTCGCCCGCGCGGCGAGCTCGTTGTCGCGGATCGCGGTGAGCGCGAGGCCCCAGCGCGAGCGCAAGAGCAGCACGACCGCCCCCAGCACCGCGACGACCAGCACCAGCGCCAGCCAATAGATCAGGAATTCGCGCAGCTGCCGGCTCGGCGCCATCGCGACGACGATGCCGGCCGGCAGGCTGATGCCGGAGCCGCCGCCGAGCGCGGACAGCTGCGAGGCGATCAGCCGGAACACCTCGGCCACGACCCAGGTGCCGATGGCGAAGTAATGGCCGCGCAGGCGAAACATCAGCCCGGCGACCGGCAGCGCGACGATGCCCGCAAGGAGGCCCGCCGCCGGCACCGCGATCAGCGGATTGAGCCCGGCGAGGATCGCCGTCGCGAACAGCACGTAGCCGCCGAGCCCGACATAGGCCTGCTGGCCGACCGAGACGAGGCCGGCGTACCCCGCGAGCAGGTTCCACAGGCTCGCCAGCGCCACATAGGCGTAGATCTCGGAGAGGAGCCGCAGGTCGTCGCGCCCGCCCCAGGCCGGCGCCGCCGCGAGCAGCACGAAGGCGGCGGCGAACAGCGCCATGCCGACATGGCTCGAGCGGGTCGCGTGCTCGACGCGAAACGGCGCGCTCATGACTTGATCCTCGGAAACAGGCCCTCGGGCCGGACCGCGAGGATAATGAGAAAGGCTAGATGACCGGCCAGCACCTGCCAGCCGGGATCGAGCTGCGCGCCGATCGCCTGCGCCACGCCGAGGATGACGCCGCCGGCGAGCGTGCCCCACATGCTGCCGAGGCCGCCGATAATGACGGCCTCGAAGCCGAAGATCAGGCGGGCCGGCCCGATCGCCGGATCGAAATTGGTGCGCACCGCAAGAAAGACGCCGGCGACCGCGATCACGGCGAGCGACAGCGCCATGGCGAGTGCGAAGACGTGGCGGTTGTCGAGGCCCATCAGTTGCGCCACCGACGGGTCGTCCGAGGTGGCGCGGAAGGCGCGGCCGAGCGCGGTGCGATAGAACAGGAGCTGCAGCGCGCCGATGACCGCGACGGCGACGGCGAACTGCAGCAGGGGAAGCACGCCGATCCACACGCCGTCGAGCAATGGAAAGCTCGCGACCTCGATCCCACCGGCCCGCAGCCGCCGGCTGTCGGCGGTGAACAGCGCGAGCAGCCCGTTCTGGATGATGACGGAGAGCCCGAAGGTGACGAGCAGCGGCGGCAGCAGGTCGTCGCCGAGGGTGCGGTTGAGCAGGGCGCGCTGCAGCGCGTAGCCGATCGCGGCCATGATCGGCGCCACGATCGCGATCGCGAGCAATGGATCAAGCCCGAGCGTGTCGGTCGTCATCAGCGCGATATAGGCGGCGAGCACGATCAGATCGCCGTGCGCGATGTTGACGAGCCGCATCACCCCGAAGATCAGCGCGAGGCCGGCGGCGAACATGGCATAGAGCCCGCCGACCAACACGCCCTGGATGACGACGTTGACCCAGTCCATCGCGGTCACGCTCCGAAATAGGCGGCGGCGATGGCTTCGCGCGTGAGCGTGCCGGCCGATCCGGCGAGCGCGACGCGGCCCTCCTGCAGGCAATAGACATGGGTGGCGGCATGCAGCGCCTGCACGACGTCCTGCTCGACGATGACGAGCGACGAGCCTTCGGCGACGATCGACGGCAGCCGAGCGTAGAGCTCGCGGATGACGATCGGCGCGAGCCCCAGGCTGATCTCGTCGCACAGCAAGAGCGTGGGATTGCTCATCAGCGCGCGGGCGATCGCGACCATCTGCTGCTCGCCGCCCGACAGCGACGTGCTGGGCTGGCGGCGGCGCTCGGCGAGCACCGGAAAGAGCTCGTAGACCCGGCGGAGGCTCCACGGCCCTCGCCGCCCGAGCTGGCCGCCGATGACCAAGTTCTCCTCGACCGAGAGCGAGGAAAACAGCCGGCGCCCTTCCGGCACCAGCGCGACGCCGCGGGCGACCACCGCATGGGCCGGCCGATCGCCGATCGGCTCCCCGGCGAAGGTGATGGCATCGCGCCGGGAGGCGATCGCCCCCGCGATGCATTTGAGCAATGTCGACTTGCCGGCGCCGTTGGCGCCGATCACCGCCACGACCTCGCCGCGCGCGACGCGCAGCGACACACCGAACAGCGCCTGGAAGTCGCCGTAGAACGCGTCGAGCGCATGGACCTCGAGCAGCGGCTCAGGCATCGGCGGGAATCCCCATGTAGATCTCGCGCACCGCCGGCGAGGCGATCACGGTGCGCGGGTCGCCCGCCCCGATGAAGCCGCCGCCATGGAGGACGACGAGGCGATCGACGAGCGCAACGAGGGCGTAGACGACGTGCTCGATCCAGACGATCGAGACGCCGGAGCGGCGGATGTCGTGGATCAGATCGACCAGCGCGGCGCATTCGTGCTCCGTGAGCCCGCCGGCGACCTCGTCGAGCAGGAGCACGCGCGGCTCGGTCGCGAGCGCGCGCGCGAGCTCGAGCCGCTTGCGGTCGAGAAGCGTGAGCGTGCCGGCGCGCCGGTTCGCCTTGTCGGCGAGCCCGCAACGGCCGACGAGCTCGACGCAGCGGGGGTAGACCTCGCGCTCGCCGCGGCCGCCGCCGAACGCCGCCGCCACCACGAGATTCTCGAACACGGTCATGCCGCTGAACGGCTGCGGGATCTGGAACGAGCGGCCGATGCCGAGGCGGCAGCGGCGCTCCGGCGCAAGGCCGGTGATGTCGGCGCCGGCGAGGCGAACGCGCCCGGCATCGGGCGCGACCGTGCCGCTGGCGATGCCGAACAGCGTCGTCTTGCCGGCGCCGTTCGGCCCGATGATGCCGAGCGCCTCGCCCTCGGCGAGCGCGAGGTCGAGGTCGCGCGCCACCACCACGGCGCCGAACCGTTTTGAGATCTTTTCGAAGGCGAGGATGGGCGCCATTCAGACACCGCCCGCAACATACTTGGTGTCGTCCCCGCGCAAGCGGGGACCCAGTAACCTCCGCCCGTGAGGTGGTGCCGCGACGCGATCATTCCTCATCGAGGGATCAGTGGTTACTAGGTCCCCGCCTACGCGGGGACGACAGCACGGTGAATGGCGCGACTACGACAGCAGCTGAAGTTGACCGCCAACTGGAACCTCGGGCGCCGTCTTGTTGTTCGTGATCACGAGGTCGAACTTGCCGTCCCGGCGCTGCCACTGCCCGGCGACGAGCGGCGTCTTGGTGACGTTCTTCACCGGCTGCCCGGTCCATTTCACCGGGCCGACCATCGACCGGTAATCGGTGGCGACGACGGCATCGAGGATCGCCTTCGGCTGCAGAGCCTTCGCGCGCTTGAGCACGTCGATCGCCACCTCGAACAGCGCGTGCTGGAAGCCGACCGGCTGCGTCCACGGCCGCCTGGTGGCAGCGACATAGGCGTCGGTGAGCTCCTTGGCGCTCTGGCCGGTCAGCCCGGACTTGAACGGATGGTGCGGCGTCCACCAGATCTCGGAGGTGAGCCCGTTGCCGCGGGACCCGAGCGAATCGATCACCGAGGGAAACAGCAGCGCCTTGCCGATGGTGACGATCTTCGGCTTGAAGCCTTGCTGCGCCGCCTGCGACCAGAAGGTGGCGAAGTCGGGCGGGATCATGTTGCCGGTGACGATCTCGGCGCTGACCGCCTTGAAGGCGGAAATCTGCGACGTGAAGTCGTTGTTCATGAGCTGGTAGCGGCCGGGATCGGTGAGCCTGTAGCCAGCCTTGGCCAGCGCCGGCGGCAGGCCGCGCTGCGGATCGCCCCAGGCATTGCCGTCGGCGTCGTTGGGGAAGAGGCCGCCCACCACCTTGTTGGTCGGCGCCGAGTCCCAGAGCGCGAGGAACGCACCGATCACGTCCTCGAGCCCCCAGAAGAAGTGATAGGTCCAGGTGAAGCCCTTCGCCGGATCGCCCTTGCGCCCGAAGAAATAGGGCTGCCACGGGCAATTGGTGGTCACGCAGGGGACCTCATTGACCTCGGCCTGGTCGGCCACCGGGTTGGTGGTGTCGGGGGTGGCCGAGGCCACGATGAGATCGACCTTGTCGCCGAGGATCAGCTCGGAGGCGACCTCGGCGGCGCGGCTGCCGCTCGACTGGCTGTCCTTGCTGATGATCTGCACCGGATAGGTGCGCCCGCCGCTCGGCAGGCCGTTCGCGAGCAGCCCGCGCACCTGCTCGAGGATGAAGCCGTCGGCCTCGCCGAAGCCGGCGAGCGGCCCGGTCTTCGGGCTGACGTGGCCGATCTTGATCGCGCGGCTCTGGGCATTCGCCGCAACGACCCGCAGCACCGCCGGCGCGGCGACGGCCGCGATGCCGGAGCGGATGAGACCGCGCCGGCTCATGCCGCGCGTCGAAGGCGTGTCTCTCGTCGTCATCGAAACCTCCCTCGTGTCTGGTCAGGCGTCGCGCGCCCGCGCCTTCTTGAGGTGCTGCAGCACGTTCGCCCGCAGCGCGGCCTGCTGCTCGCCGCTCCATTTGCGGAAGCCTTCGCCGGACTTGAAGCCGAGCTTGCCTTGCGCCACCAGCGCCTCGAGATAGGGCGACGGGCCGCCGCGGCGCTCGAGATCGGGAAGCACGGTGCGGTGGATGGCCAGCGTCAGGTCGGTGCCGACGAGATCGGCATTCTCGAGCGGCCCGAGCACGGCGAGGCGGCGGCCGAAGCTCGCCTTGATCACGGTGTCGACGGTCTCGGCGTCGCAGATGCCGTGCTCGACCAGCGCGATCGCCTCTCGCCACAGCGCGTGCTGCAGGCGGTTGCCGACGAAGCCCGGCACGTCCTTCCTCACGTGCACCGGCATCTTCCCGGCGGCCTGGTGCAGCGCGATGGTCCAATCGATCGCCGGATGCGAGGTCCATTGCGTGCCGATCACCTCGACCAGCGGCACGAGATAAGGCGGGTTCCACCAATGGGTGCCGAGCGCGCGCGAGCGGTCGCGCAAGCCCTCCATGATCCTGGTGATCGGGATGACCGAGGTGTTGCTGGCGAGAATGGTCGCCGGCCGCACGTGCCTTTCGATCTCGACGAACACGCTTCGCTTGAGCGACAGGTCCTCGAGCACCGCCTCGACCACGTAGTCGGCGTCGCGCACGGCGGCGGCGAGATCGGCGAGCGGCCGCACGCGCTCGACCGCGGCTGGGTCGTCGCCGAGATCGGCGAGATTGGCGCGGATGCGCGCCTTGGCGCTGTCGAGGCTCGCCCCAACCGAATCGGTGATGGTCACGTCATGGCCGGCGAGCGCGAATACCTGGGCGATGCCGTGCCCCATCAGGCCGGCGCCGACGACGGCGATGCGCGCCTTGGCCGCCATCGCCTACCCCGCCGTATAGCCGCCGTCGGCGTAGAGGACGTGGCCGGTGTAGAAATCCGACGCCTTCGACGCGAGGAAGAGGAGCGGGCCGGCGAGATCGGCGGGCTCGCCGAGGCGACCCTTGGGCACGCGGGTGAGGAAGCCGGCGCGGACCGTCTTGGCGCGATCGCTGTCCTCGAACATCCATTGCGTGAGCGGGGAGCGAAACACGGTGGGTCCGAGCGCGTTGACGGTGATGCCGGCGTCGCCCCATTCGCAGCCGAGCGCCTTGGTGATGCCGTCGACCGCCGATTTCGAGGCGCAATAGGCGGTGTAGCCGGCGGGATGGCCGAGGAGGCCGCGCGCCGACGACATCAGGATCACCTTGCCGCCCCCGCCCTGCTTGAGCATCTGCGCCCCGGCGGCGCGCGCCATCAGCCAGGATTGGGTCACGTTGGCGTCCATGACGTCGAGAAAATCCTCCGGCTTCTGGTCGACGATCTTCGACACCTTGTTCTGGCCGGAGGCGACCACGAGGATGTCGACGCGGCCGAAGGCCTTGACCGCCGCCGCGACGATCGCCGCGCAATTTGCCTCCGAGCTCGGCCGTTTCGCCACCGTCTCGACCTTGCCGCCGAGCGCCCGGCATTCGGCCGCGATCATCTCGAGCGCGGCGGCATTGTTGGCGCACAGCACGACGTTTGAGCCGGCGGCGGCGAGCACCTTTGCCGCCAGCGCTCCGAAGGCGCCGGTCGCGCCGGTGATCACCGCGGTCTTGCCGCGGACGTCGAACAGCGAGAGCGGGTTCTTGAGGAAGTCTTCGGACATGTCGGACGCGTCCTCACTTGCACAGTTGTTGCGTCGTCATGGCCGGGCTTGTCCCGGCCATCCACGTCTTTTTTTTGGGCCGCGAGACGTGGATGCCCGGGACAAGCCCGGGCATGACGCCTACGGCGTCACTTCTGCGGCGTCGAGACCGCGACCAGCATCGTGACCACGTCGTTGCCGCGATTGACGATCTCACGGCTCTCGTTCGGGGCGATGAAGCAGGAATCGTTCGGCCTGAGCACGGTCTCCCTGCCGCCGGCGATGAGCGTGAGCTCGCCCGCCAGCACATAGTAGACCTTTTCCGTCGGCGAGGCGTCGGGACCGGCGCCGCCGCCGGGCAGGAAATGCGAGAGGCCGACGGTGAACTGCTTCGGCCCGCCGGCGTCGAGGCCGAACAGGCGCAGCGAGGAGTAGCCGCGATGGTTGGGCGCCTCGTAGGGCTTGGCTTCGCTCAAGTGCTTGACCTGCATCAGAACGTCTCCCCTTTCTCGATCCGGTAGGAACCCTTGGGATCGGCGATGGCGACAAGGCGGATGATGCAGCCGTCGCCGCGCTCCCAGTTCCAGGGAAACAGCGCGAAGGTACAGCGCCGGCCGGTGACCTTGTCGATGTCGCCGCCGACATTCTCGATGCCGAGGATGCCGTTCTTGAACAGGATGCGGTGCACCGGCTCCCAGTCCGGAAAGTCCTGCTTCCAGTCGCGGCCGCCCGACCACTGCTTGTATTCGTCGGCGAGATGCGGATGCAGCGGGCCGTTGCGCTGCGGGCCGATGGCGGTGGCGAGCGGATGATCGTTGGCCTGGGTATCGTGGCCGACCACCTTCACCTTCTTCTCCACGAACCATTCGCCGGCCGAGGGCACGAAGCCGGGCGCGCGGCAGAAATAATCCTCGCTGTCCTCGTAGAGCTTGTGCCAGCCGGTATTGACGATGACGACGTCGCGCGGCCGCACCGCCTTGCCGGCGGCCTGCTCGAGGTCGTCGTAGGTGATCGGCTCCCACTTCTTCTTCGGGATCGAGACCACGATGCCGGAGCCGAAGAAATGCGGCAGCGGAACCTCGTCGATGAACGGGGTGCCCTGCACCACGTGCGCCGGCGCGTCGATGTGCGTGGTGTTGTGCATGTGACGTCCTCGAAATAGGGCCAGTTCGGGGACTGGTAACCGAAGCGGTGGGACAGGTTGTAGAACTCGAGCCCCATGCCGTTGTTCAGGTTCTCCTCGAACGTGACGCCGCGGATTTTCTTGGTCACGCTGCTCCTCCCTTTGCCCGCATCTTGCTACGCGCCTACTGCCGAGTTCGAAACCTCCGAGCGGCCGGGGCGCACCGCCCGCCCGCGCCTCAGGCCGCCGCCGCGTTCAGGTGCTCGCCGATGAGCCGCCGCGTGGCCTTGAGCCGTTCCGCGATCAGCTTCTCGCGCGCGTGGAACCGCTGCGCCGGCACCGGCACGGAGATCGCGAGATCGTTGCCGACGAGATCGCGCAGGACCACGCCGGCGGCGCAGATGCCGGGCGTGTGCTCCTCGCGGTCGAAGGCGATCCCCGACTTGCGCACGGACTTGAGCTCGCGCATGAGGTCGTCGAGGCGGGTGATCGTGTTCGCGGTCCGGCGCTCGAAGCTCGTGCCGATCAGCCGCGCGATCGCGACCTCGTCGAGCTGCGCCAGGTGGGCCTTGCCGTTGGCGGTGCAATAGAGCGGGAAGGTCTCGCCGACCGCCGACACCGCGCGCAGCCGTTGCGGCCCGATCACCTGGTCGACGAAGATGAGGTGATCCTGCTTGACGATGGCGAGGTCGACGGTTTCGCCGAGCTCGTCCGAAAGCCGCACCAGGAACGGACGCGCGAGCGCGACGAAGTCGGTGCGCGCGGAGGCCGCGAGCCGCAGGATGGTCGGGCCGAGGCGGACGCGGCCGTTCGGCGACGCCGCGATCAGGAGCTTCTCCGCCGCCAGCGCGGCGACGATGCGCTGCACGGTCGAGCGCGCGAGCGCAACGCGCTGCGCGATCTGGCCGAGGCTCAGGCCCGTGGGCTGCTCCTCGAGCGCGCGCAGGATCGCCGCCGCCCGCGCGATGACCTGGACTTGGCTCTTGTCCCGGCTTCCGTCCCTGCGCCGGTCGCCGGACCGCTCGACCCGCTTCTGCATCGCGATCTCCGCGCCCGCACGGGGAATGCGCACGGCCCGGCAAACAAAGTTGCCGGCTGGCTCACCTATTGATACGCTTCGACCAGAATACGGTACAGAAAACGGCGGGGAACGACAAGCAAGGAGCGGCATGGTCAGGAAGATCGCGCTCGAGGAGCACTGCCTCGCCCCCGGCTTCGAGAACTACTGGGGACCGACCGTCGTCGACCTGCCGGCGAAGAAACGGGAGGAATTTTTCGCCCGCCTCACTGACTTCGGCGAGATGCGGCTCGGCGCCATGGACCGCGCCGGCGTCGAGCGCTGCGTTCTTTCCCTGGCGGGACCGGGCGTGCAGGCCGAGCCCGACGCCGGCACTGCGATCCGCCGGGCGCGCGAGTCGAACGATTTCCTGGCGCGCGAGATCGAGAAGCACCCGGACCGATATTCCGGCTTCGCCCATCTGCCGATGCAGGACGCCGCCGCCGCCGCGAACGAGCTCGAGCGCTGCATGCGCGACCTGAAATTCTGCGGCGCCATGATCAACGGCCACACCAACGGACAATATCTCGATCATCGCTCGCTCGATCCGTTCTGGGAGCGGGCGGAGGCCTTGGGCGCGCCAATCTATCTTCATCCCACCGACCCCGTCACGCCCGCCCCGGTGCTGGACGGCCACAAGGGGCTGCGGCGGGCAACGTGGGAATGGACGTTCGAGACCGGCTCGCACGCGCTGCGCGTCATGTTCGGCGGCGTCTTCGATCGCTTCCCGCGCGCCAAGCTCGTGCTCGGCCATCTCGGCGAAACCTTGCCGTTCCTGCTCTGGCGCTTCGACAGCCGGGCCGGCCCGGAATTCTACGCGGTGAAGCTCGGCAAGCGCCCCTCGCAATACGTCAAGGACAACATCGTGGTGGCGACGTCGGGCATGTGCGCGGCGGAGCCGCTCCACTGCACGATCAGCGCGCTCGGCCATGAGCGCGTGATGTTCGCGGCGGACTATCCCTTCGAGTCGATCGACGAGGCCGCCCATTTCATCGACGGCGTCGAGCTCGCGGGCAAGGTGCGAAGCGACATCTGCTTCGACAATGCGGTGAAATTCCTGGGATTGCCGAAGGGATAGAGGCAATCGTTTGCACCAATTCGGCGCTTGCCAAGACCGCTGCCGGCCTGCAACGTCGCGCAAAATCGGCCGACCGTCACGCAACCCTCGGCCCATCGTCCGGAGGAATGCTCATGCGCATATTGAAATCGACGCTTGCCGGCCTCGCCGCGGCCGCGCTCATCGGCGCGGGCGCGGCGCACGGCGCGGACCCCGTGAAGATCCGCCTGTCGTGGGTGGCGCCGGTCACCAACTGGGCCTCGATCATCCTGGAGAAGAAGGACCTCGCGCGCCATCTCGGCAAATCCTACGTGCTCGAGCCGATGCGCTTCGCCGGCACGCCGCCGATGGTCACCGCGCTCGCCAACGGCGAGCTCGAGGTCTCCAACCTCGCCTATTCCACGCTCGCGATCGCGATCCAGAACGCCGGCATGGACGACCTGCGGATCATCGCGGACGAGTTCCGCGACGGCGTTCCCGGCTATTACTCGCAGGAATACATGGTCCTCGCCGACGGCCCGATCAAGAAAGTCGAGGACCTCAAGGGCAAGGTGGTGATGACCAACGCCGCCGGCAGCGCGGTCGACGTCGCCATGCGCGCGATGCTGCGCAAATTCGGCCTCGAGGACAAGCGCGACTACACGGTGGTCGAATCCCCGTTTCCGACCATGCGCGCCATGCTGTCGGAGAAGAAGGTGGACATGATCCCGGCGGTGGTGCCCTTCTCCTACGATCCGGAGCTGCGTAAGATCGGCCGCACGCTATTCGTGCAGCGCGACGCGATCGGCGTCACCGACATGATCGTCTGGGTCGCGCGCAAGCCGTTCCTCGACAAGAACCGCGCTGCCGTGGTCGATTTCATGGAAGATACGCTGCGCATCACCCGCTGGTTCCTCGATCCCAAGAACCGCCGGGAGGTGATGGAGATCGCCGGCCGCATCACCAAGCAGCCGCCCGAGCGGTTCGATTGGCTGTTCACCGCGCGCGACGCCTACCACGATCCCGACATGCTGCCGGATCTGGCGGCGCTGCAGAAGAACGTCGACATGACGCGCGACCTCGGCTTCGTCCGTTCGACGTTCGACGTCGGCAAGCACGCCGACCTGAGCTTGGTCGAAGAGGCGGCGAGGCGGCTGAAATAAATGCGACGTAAAAGGCGAGCCCTGGGTGTCGGGCTCGCCCTTTACGATCCTGCATTGCCCGTTATTTGACCGGCCGCGCACGCGACGCCGAGCACGCGCCGTAATAGCCGACCCCCAAGTCGTCGTTGGTCGGGATCCAGCACTGCTGCTGAGCGGCGCCCTGCTGGGCGTCACGCGCCGGGGATTGCGTCCGTGGCGCCGCCTGGCCGGTAGTTTCATCGGCCGGCGCCGCTCCCAACCCCTGCTCTTGCGTCATCGCGCCCTGACGCTGCTGCGTCTGCCCGAAGGACGACGCGGCCGCGGCCAGCGCCATAGCCGATGCAAGGCCGAGCACCAGCGTCGGTTCCCAAATTTTGATTGCCATCGCGTGAACTCCCTATGTCGGTTGGTCGTCGCCCCGCCCCGAGACGAACCTGTGAGCGGAGATCGGGTTCCCCGCCTTGCATTGCAGAAGAGGAGCGCTGCAAATCCGGAATTGCGTGGAGAGCGGGAACAAATTTGCCGTCCGTCCCTGTTCGTCCATTTTCACAGTTTTTTTATGCGCGCGGCTTTCGCAGCGTTGCCGATCGCAGCCACCGCTGTCATCGTCCGCGTAAACGGGAGATCCAGTCTGCGAACATGGCGCCGCAGGCGCGTCGCCAGCGGCCCGGCCGCAGGCTAAGATCATGCCGGCGGCGGAATGCGGCCGCGAAGCGGCAAGGAGCGGGGATGACGGATTACCGGGTGAGCAAGCTGTTCTTCGATCTGCAGCACGACCCGAAGCTCGCGGCGGAATACCGCGCCGACATGCCGGCCGTGCTCGACCGCTACGAGATCAAGCCGGAGCTCCGCACGGCGCTGGAGCACGACGACGTCGGCGCGATCGCGCCGCTGGTCAACGCCTACCTGCTGCGCTTCTATTTCCAGATCCGCGGCATGCCGCAGGCCGAGTTCATCGCCCGGCTGCACGCGCTCAAGCCCAAGGAGGGTGCCCATGGCTAGCCTCGTCGGTGCGTTCGCGGCTAGCCACGGGCCGATCATCGCGCTGGATTGGGAGACGATGGCGCGCGGCCACCGCGACAGGCTCGCGGGCGCCTTCGACGAGATCGGGCGGCGGCTCGAGGCGTGCCGGCCGGACCTCCTGGTCGTCGTCTCGCCCGACCACTGGGTCAATTTCTTCATCGACAACCTGCCGGCGGTCTGCATCGGCATCGGCGAGGAGCACGACGGCCCGCCCGAGCCGTTCATGCAGAAGGTTTTTCCGCGCCGGCGGCTCAAGGGCCACGCCGCCTTCGGGCGCCATCTGCTCGACACCGCGCTCGAGCACGATTTCGAGCCGGCGCTGTCGCATCGCCTGAAGCTCGACCACGGCACCTGCATCCCGCTCTGGCGGATCGGGGTCGATGCGGAGCTGCCGATCGTGCCGCTGATCGTCAACGATCTCGAGGCGCCGATGCCGAGCATCCGCCGCTGCCTCGCCTGGGGCCGGCTCCTGCGGCAGGCGATCGAGAGCTATCCGGAGCCGCTGCGGGTCGCCGTGCTCGGCACCGGGGGCTTGAGCCATTCGATCGGCGAGCCGACCATGGGCTGGATCGACGAGGAGTTCGACCACCGCTGCATCGAGCATTTCGCGCGCGGCGAGGAGGCGCCGCTCGCCGGCTGCCGCGCACCGGCAATGGCGCCCATGAGATCCGCGACTGGGTGATCGCCCATGCCGCGGCCGGCGGCAAAGGCTTCGAGCTGATCGACTATTTCCCGAGCCCGCAAACGCTGGTCGGCGCCGGCTTTGCGTCGTGGAAGGTGGCGGCGGAGTGATCACACCGGGCTCGGCGCCGTCAGCTCCTGATGGCCGATTTTTGCCGCCGACTTCGTGCCGGCTCGCGCCAGGTGACGTGACACTTGTGGGCCGGGCTGTGCGGTGTGATGCGGAGGATGAACTCGTCCGGAACCGCGGCCGGTTCTATACCGACGATCTTGGCCCCGCCGTTCGAAAAGTTGCTCACGACGCACGGCCGAGCGAAACGGTCGTTGCAGTCATAGATCTTGGCGGGTGAGTTCCATTCGACCCGAAAGCTCTTTCGACGCTCGCGCAAGATTGCGGTCTCCTCGCAAGAGGGAATCCCACGACATTGAAAGCGCCGATCGTGAGAGGACACTTAATCCGAAACGGAAAATGCCGAGCAGTTTTGATTCAGAAAGCACGAGAAGTTATCGCTCGGCACTATTCGTCGGTGCTCGTCACAGCGGCAGCAGGAAGGACCGGTCCGATGGTGCGGACAGACGTGCTCTTTTGCTTCTCGTCCTGACCGGCTGCCTCGGTGATCATCGGCGCCGTCCGCCGGGTCGAGGCCCGGACGATATGATCCTCGATCAGCTGGCGCATGCGGGCATCGCGTGCCGCATTCGAGGTCCCGCCCAGCACGACGGCGACGATGCGCCTGTCGTCACGGCGAACCGACGACACCAGGTTGTACCCGGAGGCATCGGTGTAGCCGGTCTTGATCCCGTCGACGCCTTTCACCTGTCCCAGCAGGGCGTTGTGATTGTGCATGTCGACCCCGCGATACCGGAAGCTCGGCGTCGCAAAATAGGCATAGTAGCCGGGAAACCGCTGCTGGATCGCACGCCCGAGGATCGCCTGGTCGCGCGCCGTCGTGATCTGTTCGTCGGCGGGCAATCCGGAGGCGTTGACATAGGTGGTGCCCAACATGCCCAACGCGCCTGCCTTCGCGGTCATGAGCCTGGCGAATTCTTCCTCGCTGCCGGCGATGGCTTCGGCGACGACCACCGCCGCATCGTTCGCCGACTTGGTGACGAGCCCCTTGATCGCGTCGTCGACCTTGATCGTCTGGTTGGCCTTGAGGCCGAGCTTGGTCGGGTGCTGGCCCGCAGCGTAGGCCGAGATCGGCAGCGGCGTGTCGAGCTTGAGCTTGCCGGCTTCGAGCTGCTCGAACAGCAAGTATAACGTCATGATCTTGGTCAGTGACGCCGGATGCCGCGGCTCGTCTGCGCCGAGCTCGCGCAGCACCTCGCCCGAATTGTCGTCGACCACGATGTCCGCATACGGCGGCCGATAATCGGGACCGTGAATCGCGCGATGGTGAGCTTGCGAGCGGTGGGGAGATTTCGCTTTCGCCTTCGCTTGCGCTTGATCCAAAGTGACGGCGGCAGCCGTCAATACCGCCAGCAGGCCGACTGCCGCGCCCAGGCGCGAGCGAAACGGATGCGGGCGCACGGGTGACCGCAAGACATGACCCAACCGCATAGACTCCCCCTCGGCAGCCGCGCCCCCGACCGATTAAATCCTGAATTTGTCTCGCCGCCTGTGACCTGCGCGCCACAGTTCACAGAAATCACTCGCTTGGGGACGGCAGGGCCGGAAGCGGCCCCAACCCGCGTTGGTAAGCCGGTAGGATAGCGGCTGCGACCTGGGCCGCTGACATCGCGTCGGCTTGCTGCGGCGCAGCGGTTCGTCGACGTTAGCTATGCGCCGGTAGAGCAGTGATTTCCTAAATCGAAGGTCGGAGGTTCGAGTTCTCTCGGGACCGCCAGTCACAAGACGGGTTGGTGGCCTCGCCACCTCGTCACATTCCAGCCTTCACCGGCACGAACTGGATCGTGAACATGACCTTGTCTTCGGGAATTTCCTTCAGCAGGCCCATCTCGATGAATGATTGCTTGAGCACCGCGACCGCCTTCGGGTCGAACACGCCGTCGTCGGAGAAGATGCCGACCTCCTCGTCGTAAGCGCGGCCGATCACGGCCGGACTCAGATCGAGCACCTTGGCGGTGATTTCCACGGTTTTCGCCTTGTTGGCCTTGATGAAAGCGATGGTGTTGAACCATCCCTGCAGGAAGCCGCGCACCGCCTGCGGTCGCTTTTCGATCACCTCGTCGCGAACGAAGATGACATGGGTGATGAAATGATCGACGAACGGCGTCGCGGTGGTGATCACGCGCCACTCCTTGGCCTCTTCGAGCGTGTAGCCGCTTTCGAGCGAAGAGATGTAACCGTCGATTTGGTTGGTCTTCATCGCCGCGCGCGCGGGCTCCATCCCACCGATCGCCACGATGGTCATGCCCGCGGGGCCCCAGCCCTTGAGCACGCCGATTCTCTTGCCGATCCAGTCGGTCAGCGATCCGACGGTGGTGACGCCGATCCGTTTGCCCTTGAGGTCGTCGACCGTCTTGATCGGAGAGTTGTAGCTGACCATCACCGCCATGTTGGTCGGGATGCCGGCCATCGCGGCCACCGCCTTCACCGGCGCGCCCTTCGCCATGAACGCCATGCCGGGCCCGCTGCCGATGCCGACGTCGATGCCGTCGGCCGTCAACGCCTGCTGCAGCCTGGCGTCGCCGCCAAAGGCGGACGCCTCGATGTCCAGCCCTTGCGTGGCGAACTGGCCGGTCTGGATGCCGACGTCGAGGGGCGTGAAGGTCCAGGCAAACGGCACCGCCTTGCCGACGCGCAGCTTCTCGGCCGCGCCCGCGGGCGCCAGCACCGCCGTGGCAACAAGCACGACGAGACAGCTCAGCAACGCACGGAAAACCACTCGCATGGCATCCTCCCCGCGGCCGTTGAACGCTCGGCCTTGGCGGAAATGATTACAGAAATCCTTCATTGCTGTCATGCACGATGGTTGCGCTGCCCCGATTTGCGCGATCCGCTTCAACCAAAACGCAGTCCGCGCGAGCCGGCGCCGGCGTGAGGCGGCTTACGGCATGGCGGCAACGGCAAAGCGATCGTCCACGCCTTCCCATTTGTCGTAGCCGACCACCTTCTTGTACTCCTCGAAATCCATCCCCTCGTTGCGGCGGGCGAACGTCCCCGATTTCATGTCCATGAGCACGGCCTCGATCGCCTTGGCGGCATGCATCAGCGTGTCGAGCCCCAGCACGGCGGCGTTGAAACCGAGCTCGCCCAGGTCCGCCATGCTCAGGATCGGGGTGTGGCCGCCGATCAGCGGATTGCAGATCTGCGGGACGTCGAAGGCACGTCCGATCCGCTCGAGCTCCTCGACGCTGCGCGGCGCCTCGATGAAGATGCCGTCGGCGCCGGCGCGGATGTAGCGCTCCGCCCGGCGCATGGCCTCGTCGAGGTCGTAGACCGCGCGCGCGTCGGTCCGCGCCAGGATCCAGGTCTCCGGATTGACCCGCTCCGTGCACGCCGCCCTGATCTTCGCCTCCGCCAGCTCCGCGGGAACGACCTTCTTGCCGACCATGTGCCCGCAGCGCTTGGGCCATTGCTGGTCCTCGATCAGGATCGCGCTCACGCCCATGCGCTCGTAAGTCTGCACCGTGTGCACGACGTTCTTGACGTCGCCGTAGCCGTCGTCGCCGTCCACGAATGCCGGCAGGTCGCAGGCGGACATGATGTCGCGCACGGCGGCGGAGATTTCGCCGAAACCCTTCAGCCCGATGTCGGGGACGCCGTAGCGCGCCCCGACCGCCGGGAAGCCGCCGATGAAATAGGTCTCGAACCCGATCTTCTGGATCAGCCGCGCGCTCAGCGCGTCATGCGCGCCGGGAACAACCAGGAACCGCTTGTCCGCGACAGCCTTGTTGATGATTTGACGAAAACTGGTCACCATTGAGCGGCTCCAAGAGTGCAGATATGTTCGGCGAGATCGCGACCGCGTACGAATTAAGCGCAGTTTGCCCATCCAGACCAGTCACCGAGACGTGTGCGATGAGACGTGTGCGATGAGACTTGGAGCAATGGCTTGATGGGTGTTGCGGTCGTTCTCGCAGGCGGCTTCGCCGATCGGGTCGGGTTCGACGGCCAGGCCGGCGTATTCATGCCGGCGGGTTGCCGCTCGATCTGCGAACCGCGATGGCCCCGCTGATGTCGGTCGCGCTCGACCCCGTGACGCTCGAAGTGTTGCGCAACGCGCTTCCGGCGGTCGCCAACGAGATGGCGGCCGACCTGCAGCGCACCTCCTACAACATGATGATCTACGAGGTCCGCGACTATTGCACGGCGCTGCTCAATGTCGAAGGCGAGCTGATCTCGCAGAACGTCGGCGGCGTTTCGCACTTCGTCGCCGATCTCGGTGTGCTCGTCACCGACGGCATGGCCCGCTACGGCAAGGCCGGGTTCGAGCCGGGCGACGTCGTCATCACCAATCACCAGGCGGTGGCCGGTCAGCACCTGAACAACGTCGTCATCTACATGCCCTATTTCTACCGGGGCGAGCTCCTGATGTTCCTGATGGTGCGGGCGCACTGGATCGACGTCGGCGGCACCTCGACCGGCTTCGGCGCCGGCGCCACCGTGGCGGATCCTTGGCTCGAGGGGCTGCAGCTCGATCAGCTCAAGATTTACGAAGAGGGCACGCTCAACGAGACGCTCTATCGCGTCATCAAGGACAACATCCGCTTTCCGGAGTCCTCGCTCGGCGACATGAAATCGCAAATGGCGGCCTGCCGTCTAGCGGCGCGGCGCCTGGACGAGCTGTTCGACAAGTACGGCCGTGACACGCTGCTGGCGGCGATCACGCAAATCTTCGACGAGACCGAGCAGAAATGCCGGAACGTCGTGTCGCAGCTTCCCGACGGGGTCTACGAGGCGTCGGCCTCGATCGACGACGACGGCGTGATCAAGGGCGAAGAGGTGCCGATCCGCGTCAAGATCACGGTCGAGGCCGGCGACATGACCATCGATCTCTCCGGCTGCTCAGCCGAGCGCAAGGCCGCGATCAATTCGCGCACCTTTGCCGGCGCGCGCGTCGCCTACAAGGCGCTCACCGGCCCGCTCGATCCGGTCAACGAAGGCTCGTTCCGCGCGCTCAAGGTCGTCATCCCCGAAGGCAACATCATGATGGCGCGCTTCCCGGCCCCGATGGCGGGCTGGAGCGGCATCGTGCCCATTGTGGTCGACACCATCGTCAGGGCGCTGGCCGAGGCCATGCCCGAGCGCGTGCCCGCCGGTCATCACGGCCTGCTCGGCGGCGCGGTGGTATTCTTCGGGACCCATCCCACGACCCAGCGCCGCTTCGTGGTGCAAAGTATCGAGGGCGGCGGCTGGGGCGGTCGGCCGTTCGAGGACGGGGCGTCCGGCACGGTCTCGGTCTGCCAGGGCGACGTGCGCAACGGCTCGATCGAAGGCATCGAGCTGAAATGCCCGGTGGTGGTCGAACGCCGGGAGCTGCGGGAGGATTCCTGCGGCGCCGGCAAGTTCCGCGGCGGGCTCGGCATCGACATGCGCGTGCGCAATCTGGTCGAGGGCAAGTGGAATTTCGAGCAGCCGCAGCGCAGCAAATGTCCGCCATGGGGCCTCTGGGACGGCACGCCCGGCGAGCCCGGCGGCTATCTGCTGCGGCTGCCCGGCGAGCGCGATTTCCGGGCCATGGCCGGCAGCCATATTCCGGTGCCGATCGGCGCCGAGGCCATCGTGCGCACCGGCGGCGGCGGCGGCTGGGGCAATCCTCTGGAGCGCGACCCCGAGCGCGTATGGGAGGACGTCGCCGAAGGCCTGGTGTCGGCCGCGGCCGCGCGCAAGCTTTACGGCGTGGTTCTCCGACGCGACATGTCGCTCGACGAACGCGCCACCAATGAGTTGCGAGAGCGGCTCAGATCGGCCCGTGCCGCGTCCCCCAAGCGCAGCGCTCGGCCAAAGACCGCAAGCAAAAAACGGACGAGGACGCTCACGCGCAAGAGCGGACGGTGACGATTGCGCCGCGACTGCACCCGCCGAGCATGGGCCGCGCGGCATCTCGTGCGTACCCAGACATTCACCACCGATATCGACGCCTTCTTCCAGCACGTCGACGTGCGGATGGACTACTTCGGCGCCGCGCTGCCGACCAAGCACGACTGTCGAGGTACGGCGCCTCTCCCGCCCGGATTTCCTCGTCGAGGTCGAGGCCATTGCGGTGCTTCCCGTCCCCTGAAGGCCGGCGGATGCCTCACGCGACGGGGCGCGCGCCGATTCAACGGGGGTGCCGCGTCGAGCAGCGCGCCGACCTCATGGTTGCGCTCGATCCCGGCCCGATCAGCGAGCGGACGCACGGAGAAAGAAGCATTTCGTCTTGTCGCCCCGATCATCTCGCTGCAATATGCCTGCCACCATCCATCCTGACGGCCGTGGCCGTGCCCGGCGGCGCCCGGCGCCGCGCTCCGGCGCAACCGCCACCATCCGTTGCTTCCCACCGCGGGGGATGATCGGCGGCGGCGGCGCGAAAGCAGCGGGAAATCCTTCGGAGTTGGTCATGAGCGCAGGTGCCGACTTTCCACGGCCGGACGAAAGCTGCCGGCTTGCCGACGGCCGGCTCGCGCAGGCGGCGATTGCACGCTGGTACGACGTACGGCTGCGCGCCACCCACGGGATCCTGATTGCGCTCGACATGGATGCGCTCGACCCGATGCGCAAAGTGGTCGAGGAGACGAGCGGCATTGCCGGCATCATCGGCTACAAAGTGGGGCTCACCGCGACCTTGCGGCTCGGGCTCGGCGGCGCCGTTCGCCATTTGCGCGCCGCGACCGATCTGCCGCTGATCTACGATCATCAGAAGGCCGGCCCCGACGTGCCCGACATGGCGCCGAAATTCGCCGCGACCTGCCGGGAGGCCGGGGTCGACGGCCTGATCCTCTTTCCCGTCGCCGGCCCGCGCGCGGTGACGGCGTTTGCCGGCAGCGCCTATCGAAACCGGCTGCTGCCGATCGTCGGCGGCGATCTGCCGTTCCCCGACTACAACGCGAGCGGCGGCGGCTACGTGATCGACGACGCGTTGGACAGGATTTTCAGCAAGGCCATCGAGATCGGGGTCGACCATTTCGTCGTGCCGGGAAACACTCCGGACAAGGTGCGTCACCATGCGCGCTGGCTCGTCGAGAAGATCGAGCGCCCGTGCCTGTTCGTTCCCGGCATCGGGGCCCTCGGCGGCTCCATCGCCGATGCGTTCGCCGCCGCGCCCGGTTGCAACGTCTATGCCGTGGTCGGCCGCGCGATCTATGATGCGGCCGATCCGGCCGAGGCGGCCAAGCGGCTTGCCGGGGAAGCGCAGCGCTTCGGCTGACCGCGAGCACCATCGATGACCGCCATCAAGGCCGTGCTGTTCGACTGGGGCGAAACCCTCGTCCACGTTCCCGGCATGGGCCACAGCCCCGCGCGGCATATCGCCTGCCTCGAGCAATTGTTCGGGGAGGAACGCGGAGAGAACGGCGTGCCGGACCTGCGCTGCCTCGGCGTGCCGTGGCCGGTCCTGCGCGGCGCCTATCTCGAGGCTTGCCGCAAGCACATCGCGCATTCCGCGGCGACGCGGCGCGAGCATCGCTTCGAGGACCGCTTTGCGACGACGTTGAAGCTGCTGGAGATCGAAGCGCCGCCCGAGGCGGCCGTCTTGTCGCGATGGGTCGAGCGGTTCGCGGAATTGATCGCGCAGGACGCGGAAATGGTGGACGGCGCCGACGAGGTCGTGGAGGAATTGGCGCGTCATGTGCCGCTTGCCATCGTATCCAACTATCCGCACGCGCCGGTCGTCTACGCGACCCTCGAACGTCTGGGCTTGCGCCGTCACTTCTCCGCCGTCGCGGTCTCGAGCGAGCTCGGATGGCTCAAGCCGCATCCGGAGCTCTATCGCACGGCGCTCGATTGCATCGGCGTGGATGCGGCGGAGGCGTTGTTCGTCGGCGACGATCTCGACAACGACGTCAGGGGTCCCAAGGCGCTGGGGCTGCGCACCGCGTGGTTCACGAGCAAGCCTTCGGCGCGACCCGCCGAGGCCGACCTCGAGCTGTCCGATCTGCGCCAGCTGACGGCATGGTGTAACCTGCCGTCCGAAGCGCGCCGGAGAGCGTGAGCGGTGATCGACCTCGAGACCCGGCTTCTGATCGGCGGTCGATTCGCCGCCGCCGCGGCGGGCAACACCTTCACGGTGACAAGCCCGATCACCGGGCAAGCCTATGCCGAAGTCGCAAGCGCGGGGACCGAGGACCTCGATCGCGCCGCCGCGGCGGCGCGCCGCGCTTTCGATGAAGGGCCCTGGCCGAGATTGGCGCCGTTCGAGCGCGGCCGCGCGCTGCGGACGATCGCGGATCGCATCCGCGGCGAAGCCGACGTCATCGCCGAGGCCGAGACGCGCAGCGGCGGCAAGACCATCGCCGATTCCCGAAACGAGGTCGAGGCGGCGGCGCGCGTGTTCGACTATTACGCCGGCGCCATGGACAAGTACTTCGGCGAGACCATCCCGATGGGCGAGCGGGTGCTCGATTTCACGCTCCGCGAGCCGGTCGGCGTCGTGGCGCAGATCACGCCCTGGAACTTCCCCTTCTTGGCGGCGGCGTGGAAGGTGGCGCCGGCGTTGGCGACCGGCTGCACGGTGATCCTGAAACCTGCGAGCTATACGCCGCTCACCTCGCTGCTGCTCGGACGCATCGCCCTCGATGCCGGTGTGCCCGACGGCGTCCTCAACGTCCTGCCCGGATCGGGCGCCGCCCTGGGCGAGCGCATCGCCACCAATCCCTTGATCGACAAGATCGCGTTCACGGGCGAAACGCGCACCGGCGCGAGCCTGCTCAAGGCCGCCGCCGACGGGATCAAGCGCGTGTCGCTGGAGCTCGGCGGCAAGAGCCCGAACATCGTGTTCGCCGATGCCGACATCGGCAAGGCCGCGGCGGCGGCGGTCAAGGGCGGGTTCGGCAATGCCGGCCAGAGCTGCTCGGCGCGCACCCGGCTCCTGGTCGAGCGCAAAGTGCATGACGAGCTCATCGCGCTCTTTGCGCGCGAGACGCTGGCATACCGGGTCGGCGATCCGCTCGATCCGAAGACCGAGATGGGGCCGCTGGTGGCGAGCGCCCAATGGCGAAACGTCAAGAGCCTGGTCGATGCCGGGTCGGCGGAAGGCGCCCGCATCGTCTGCGGCGGCGACCGTCCGGCGCAATGGCCGGAGGGCTCCTATTTCGCGCCCACGATCATGACGCGGGTCGACAACCGAATGCGGATCGCGCGCGAGGAGATTTTCGGCCCGGTCGTGGCGGTAATTCCCTTCGACGGCGAGGATGAAGCAGTCCGGCTCGCCAACGACAGCGATTACGGGCTCAACAGCTCGGTGTGGACGCGCGACATCGGCCGCGCGCTTCGCGTCGCGCGCGCGTTACGAGCCGGAATGGTGAGCATCAACTCGCACGGCAGCGCCAGCCGCTACGGCACCTACGCTCCCTTCGGCGGCTACAAGAAGTCGGGACTGGGCCGCGAGCTCGGCATGCATGCGCTCGCCCTTTATACCGAGGTCAAGAACGTGTTCGTGGAGCTCGGGAGCTGATAGGCTCGTCATCCTGGCCCAGCGATGCCGGCCCGAGCGCCGATACACGCGGCCGTCCCATCATCGGCAAGGCTGCGGGCTGCGTCGAGAAGGCATCGGGATTCACCATGGCGGTTGATGACCGGACCACAGCGATCGTCGGCGCGCGCGTGATCGACGGGCTCGGCCGCGATCCCATCGAGAAGGGCACGGTCGTGATCGAGGGCGGCCGCATCGCCGCGGCGGGCAAGGATACGGCCGTCCAGGTCCCGCGCGGCGCCAAGGTGCTCGACGCCGCCGGCCGGACCGTGCTGCCCGGCATCATCGATTGTCACGTACATTCGACCTACCGGGCCCGCGACATCCGCAAGCACCTGACCAACACCCCGACCTACAACGTCCTGCGCTCCACCCACATCCTCGAGGAGACGCTGGCCTGCGGCGTGACCACCGCCCGCGACATGGGCGGTGCCGACGCCGGATTTCGCGAGGCGATCGCGGAGGGGTTCATCAAGGGGCCGCGGCTCTTGATCTCGATCGTCATGATCTCGCAGACCGGCGGCCACGGCGATTCCTGGGTGCCGGCCGGCATCCGCCTGCCGAAGCGCGCCTGGCTTCCGAGCGGGGTGGTCGACGGCCCCGAGGAGATGCGCAAGCTGGTGCGCACGCTGCTGATGGCGGGAGCGGATTTCATCAAGATCTGCACCACCGGCGGCATCACCTCGCTGACCGACAGCTGGGACGAGCCGCAACTCGCCGCCGACGAGATCCGCACCGCGGTGGCCGAGGCCCGCGCCAAGCGCAAGGGGGTCGCGGTGCATGCGGAAGGCCTCGACGGTATTCGCAACGCGCTCTCAGCCGACATCCACTCGCTCGAGCACGGCTGGTTTCTCGACGAGCGGTGCGTCGACCACATGATCCAGCACGGCACCTGGTGGGTGCCGACCATCGCGCTGGTGCCGTTGGCGGTCGAGCGGCGCAAGGCGGACGCCGCCTGGAGCGGCCAGCAGCTCGCCAACGAGGCCGACAAGGACGCCGCCATCTACGCCGCGATGCAGAAACAGATCCCGCTGTGGAAGGACGCGGTCCGCCGCGGGATCAAGGTGGCGATGGGCACCGACCAATCGCATCGCTTGCTGGTCGGCGAGAACCTGGTGGAGCTCGAATACATGGTGCGATGGCTCGGCATGTCGGAGATGGAAGCGATCGTCGCCGCGACCAGCCGCGCCGCCGAATGCATCGAGCGTCCCGAGCTCGGCGCGCTGGCGCCGGGCAAGCGCGCGGACGTGCTGGCGGTCGACGGCGATCCGCTCGCCGATATCGCCGTGCTGCAGGACCGCAAGCGCCTGCACCTCATTCTCAAGGATGGCCGGGCGCACAGAAATCTGATGAACTAGACCGACGTCGATGCGCGCCGGCAGCAGCGAACGGCGCGATGCCGCGGACGAGCAGGAGCAAGCCTATGCAACTCAATCGCTTCATGATCCGGCCCCATGTCGAGCAGGCGCTGCGCGACGAGATCGGTCCGGGCGACACCACCGGCGGTTTCCTTGTGGGCGAGGACCCGGTGCAGACCGCGCAGATCTACGCCAAGGGCAGCGGCATCGTCTGCGGCCTCCTGCTGGCGGACGAGACCATCCGCACCGTCGATCCCGATGCCCGCATCGAGCACATGGTGAAGGACGGCGAGGAGATGGGACCGGGCAAGGTCCTGCTCAAGATCGCAGCCAAGGCCTCCACCTTCTTCATGATCGAGCGCTGCGCGCTCGACTGGATCCAGCAGATGTCGGGGATCGCCACCAAGACCCGGCGCTACGTCAACCTGGTCAAGCACACCAAGGTGCGCATCACCGACACCCGCAAGGGCTGGCCCGGGCTGCGCATGCTGCAGAAATACGCGGTGCGCTGCGGCGGCGCGCACAACCACATTTTCAGCCTGAGCAACTGCGTCTTGGTGAAGGACAATCACATCAAGATCGCCGGCGGCATCCGAAACGCGGTCGAGATCCTGCGCTCGCGGGCCCAGCACACCTTCAAGCTCGAGGTGGAATGCGAGACGCTGGATATGGTGCGCGAGGCGCTCGACTGCGGGGTCGAGGTGATCATGTTCGACAACATGGACCTCGACGAGATCAAGGCCGGGCTGAAATTGGTGAACGGGCGCGCCGTCACCGAGGCTTCCGGCGGCATCAACGAGCGGACGATCGTGCCCATTGCCGAGACCGGGGTCGACGTGATCTCCGTCGGCGACCTCACCCACAGCGTGACCTCGGTCGACATCAGCCTCGACGTGCAGGACATCAAGCCGAGCGCGATCCGCACCATCGAGCGGCTGCGCGCGGCGGCGGGCTGACGATGTTCCCGCCGGCCGCGCTCGATCGCGCCGCCCAGGCGCTGCAGCTCGCTTCCGCGCAGGCGGTCCGCATCGCCACCGCGGAGACGTGCACGGCGGGGCTGGTTTCGAGCTGCCTGACCTCGGTGCCGGGCGCCTCCAAGACCTTCGAGCGCGGGTTCGTGCTCTACCACGACTCCGCCAAGGCGACCGGGCTCGGGGTGCCCGACGCGGTTTCGCGGCAGCACGGCGCGGTGAGCGCCGAGGTCACCAAGGGCCTCGCCGAAGGGGCGCTCGCCCACTCGACCGCCGGCGTCGCCGTGGCGGTGACCGGCTATGCCGGGCCCGGCGGCGGCAACGAGAAGAACCCGGTCGGCACGGTGTATGTCGCTGCCGCGCGCAAGGGCGCCGAGACGCTGGTCGAGCGCCACGTCTTCTCCGGCGACCGCGACGCGGTGCGCATCGCGGCGGTCGGCGCCGCGCTCGCGCTATTGGTGCGGCGGCTGTCGTAGCGCGTCGGACCGGACGGTCTCCTGCAGCGCCGCCTCCTCGATCACCTCGCCGCGCTCGATCACGAATGCCCGCCGCGCCAGCATGGCGGCCCGCTTGAGGTCGGATTCGGCGACCAGGACGGCGACGCCATGCTCCGCCTGCTGGAAGTCCCGGATGGTTTGCGCCAGCCGGCGCGACAACGCGGTCGAGACCCCCTCGAACGGCTCGTCGAGAAGACCGCCGCTCAGCGTGCTCGCCTTGCGCGCGGACCACTCCCGGAGCTCCGGAAGCAGATCGAAGATCCGGTTGAGCCGCTCGTCATGGTTCGGGACGCCGCTCGCCTGCGCCGGGATCAACAGGTTGTCGCGAACCGACAAGCTGCCGACGAGGCGCCGATCCTCGGGCAAGTATCCGATGCCGAGCCGAGCCCGCATGTGGGAGCTCATGCCGTCGAGCCTATTCCCGTCGAGATCGATCCGGCCGGAGCTGAGGCGGGTCAATCCCATGATGCTGCGGATGGTCGTGGTCTTGCCGGCGCCGTTGCGGCCGACGAGCCCAACGGTGGCGCCGGTCTCGACCGCGAGGCTCAGTCCTCGCAGGATGGTGACCGCGCTGATCGCGACGGTGATGCCTTCGACCCGCAGCACCTAGTCCTCTCCGAGAACGGCGCGGCGAACCTCCGGGCGTGCCAGCACGTCGGCGACCGGACCGTCGGCAATGATCTTTCCGCCGTCGAACGCCACCGCCCGCTTCGCATAGCGCTCGATGATCTCCAGGTCGTGCTCGACGAAGATCGTAGTGATACGGCGCTCCGCGAGGGCCGGCATCAGCGTGTCCATGAGCGAGAACTTGTCGCGCGCGCTCACGCCGCTGGTCGGCTCGTCCATCAGCAGCACCTTCGGCTCGAGCAGGACCGACAGCGCCACGTCGAGCACCTTGCGCCCGCCTTCCGGCAGGCTCGACACCGTCCCCGACCCCTGATCGCGCAGCCCGAATCGCGTGAGCAGGTCATCGGCCTTGCTCAGGCAATCGCGACGGTAGAGCGGCGTCCAGAAATCGAGAGCGCGGCCGGAATGCGTGGCGATCGCGATCAGGACATTGTCCAGCACGGTGAGCCCGGCATAGAGCTGCGGAGTCTGGAACGAACGCGCCACGCCGAGCGCGGTGACCCGCCGCGGCCCGATCCCGGTGATGTCGGTCCCCTGAAACAGGATGCGGCCGGATGTCGGCGGAAGATAGCCGGTGATGAGGTTCAAGAGCGTGGTCTTGCCGGAGCCGTTGGTCCCGATGATCCCGACGATCTCGCCCTCCGCGACCGACAGGCTCACGTCGTCGACCGCGCGCAGCATGTCGAAGGCACGCGACACGTTCTCGACGTCGATCATCGCCGCGGTCATCGTGGCCCGGCGCGCAAGCGCGTGAGGAGGGTCCACAGCCCCTGCGGCTGGAAGTAGATCACCAGCAGCAGGAACACCCCCAAGGTCAGCTGCCAGGTATGGGGCGAGAACTTGAGCGCGTAGTTCTTGACGAACTCGAACGCGATCGAACCGACCAACGGCGCGAACACGCTGCCGGTCCCGCCCAGCACCGCGACGAAGACGAAATCGCCCGAGTAGACCCAGAACGCGAATTCCGGCGACACGTGGCCGACGAGATAGGCGACCAGCGCGCCGCCGAGCCCGCTGATGGCGCCGGAGACGACGTAGGACGCCAGGATGGCGTGGCTCGCGGACGCGCCGAGGTACTCGATGCGGATCTCGTTGTAGCGCACGGCCTGCATGAGATAGCCGAGCGGCGAGGCGAGGAAGCGGCCGCCGACATAGACCACGGCGGCGGTGAGGACGAGCACGAGGTAGTACTGTGTCAGACCGGGGTGCGCCGGCGTCACCCCCGCGAGCGCAAAGCCTCGCACGCTGAGCCCGTCGGTGCCGCCGGAGAGATCATAGAACTTGATCAGCACGGTGTAGAGGATCATCGACAGCGCAAGGCTCAGCATCGCGAAATAGATGCCGCGGAAGCGCGCGAGCAAGAGCCCGAGCGCGGCCGCGACCGCCGCCGATATGACGATCGCCAGCGGAAGCGCGACGAGCGCCTCGCCGACGCCGAACCGGTTCGCCAGAAAGCCGACCGTATACGCGCCGATCGCGAAATAGAGCGCGTGACCGAACGAGATGAGGCCGCCGCGCAGCAGCATCACGACGCCGAGGACGACGGCGCCCTTGGCGAGCGCGAGCGCGATGAGGAAGACGATCCAGTCCGACAGGAACAGCGGCAGGACCGCGAGCACGGCGAGCGCCGCGACCGCCGCCAACGGAAGGCTCGAGCGAGTCGCGGTCTCGATCATATCTTGCGCAACTCGATGGCGCCGAACAGGCCTTGCGGCCGCCACAGCAGGACCGCGACCATCAGCGCGTAGATCACGAACAGCTCGATCTCCGGGAACAGCTGAACGGCCGCCGCCCGCGCAATGCCGACGACGACGCAGCCGAGCGCCGCGCCGCCGATGCTGCCGAGCCCGCCGATGCCGACGACGGCAAAGGCCTGCACGATGACGGAAACTCCCATGCCCGGCTCGACCGACATCATCGGCGCCGTGAACGCGCCGCCGAGGGCCGCGAGGAACGTGCCGAGCGCGAAAGCCATGAGATCGATGCGCGGGACATTGATGCCGAGCGCGCCCGCCATCTCACGGTCGTTGATCACGCACGTGACCTGGCGGCCGAACGAGGTGTGATGGATGACGAGCCAGAGCACGAGGCCGGCGACGATCGCCACGCCGGTCAGCAGGAAAGGGTAGCCGGCGAAGGCGACGCCGGCCATGCGCACCCGGCCGAACAGGCGGAACGGACCGTCGACGAGATACGGCTCGATTCCCCAGATCAGGCGCACGACGTCCTCGAGGATGAGGAAGAGCGCAAAGGTCGTCAGCAGGCCGATGACCTCGTCCGCGCCGTAGACGCGCCGCAGGAACAGGCGCTCGATGAGCGGACCGAGCGTCAATCCGACGGCGATCGCGGCGAGCAACAGCAGCGGCAAGGTGATCCAGCTGCGCTGTTCCTGACCGGCGAGCTGGAGGATGAATGTCGCGCCGAGATAGGCGCCGATGGCGTAGAGGCTGCCGTGCGCGACGTTGAGGATGCGCAGCACGCCGAAGATGAAGGTGATCCCCGCCGAGACGAGAAACAGCCAGGACGCGAACACAATGCCGTCGATCAGGATGATCGGCAGAATATTCATGAGAAGGGTACCTTAGCGCGCTATCGAGCCGGGTGGAACGCCGCGCAGCCGCCCGGCAAAACGCGCCCGCGTCGCGTCGGGCTGCGAAAGCCGGCATCCACTTTGCGGAACGCGTTCCCGTCGAGCAGCGGCCCGCGCCCCGAAAGGGGGCCGCTATTTCCCCGCTGGCCAGCTTTCGATCCATTCGACTGTCTTCTTGCCCTCCGGCGGAATGACATCGGCGGCGGGGAAGACGCGGAACTGGTCGAGGATCGGATAGCCGAGCTCGGGGTGCTTCTTGCCGGAGGCGACGCCCCACATGGCCTCGTGCACCGCCTCATGATCCTTGCGCACGAGGACGCGGCCGCGCGGAGTATCGAACTCGAGGCCTTCCATCGCGCCCGCGATCTCCTCGTTGCTCGGCCAGGCCCCGTTCTTCGCCTTGGCGGCTTTCTCGATCGCGGCCTTCAGCCCATAGAAGGCCTGCGCCATGAAGGTCCCCTGGTAGTCCGGCAGGCTGTTGAACTTGGCCTTGTAGCTCCTGAGATACTCGCGGTTGCCGGCGTTCTTGTCCGGATCCGGATACTGGAGGTGATAGCCGCGCCCGGAAAAGGCCGCCCCCTTGGGAAGAATCTCCGCCTGGCTCAGCAGGCCCGTGGTCATCATCACCAGGCTCTGGTCGAACAGGCCGCGCGTCTCGCCCTGATTGATGAAGCTGGTCAGGCCGGCGCCCCAGTTGACGGTGTGGATCACATCCGGCTTGAGCGCGAGCAGGCGGGAGATCTCGGCGGAATATTCGGTCGCCAGGAACTTGGTCCACAGCTCGCCCACCACTTGGACGTCGGGCTTGAGCTTGAGGATCGTGCGCTTGAACACGTCCCAGGAATCGCGCCCGTAGGCATAGTCGTAGTTCAGGCCGGCGATGGTCTTGAGATCGGGCTTGCTGGCGAGGACGTAGCGCGCCGCGCTGATGTTCTCGGATGCCGCGTGCGCGGCGGTGCGCAACACGTACTTGTAGACGCCCTTGTCGAACAGCCGATAGTTGGCGCACACGTGAAAGACGGTCAGGGTCTTGAGCTCGTCGGCGAGCGGGGCGACGGCGAGACAATTGGCGCTCGACGTATAGCCGATCACGATCGTGGCCCTCTCGTCTTGGACGAGCCGACGATACTCTGCAACCTTGTCGGCCGCGGACCCGGCTTCGTCGACGTACATGGTGTCGAGGCGGACACCCTCGATCCCGCCGGCGGCGTTGAACTGCTCCGTCAGCAATTTGGCGGTGTTGACCGCAGATGCGTCGTGCGGTGCGGCTGCCCCGGAGAGAAACTGGACGATCGCGATCTTGACCTCGCTCGGCTTGCCCTGCGCCAGCGCCGACCCGAACTGCAGACACGCCGCGCACAAGGCCAAGGCCCCGGCTACCCCGCGCATGCCATCTCTCATCATGCTCTCCAAAAATTGCGCCTCGCCCGTCGGTTCGCAAATGACGGCTCGTGCATAATGCTTCTTTCCATCTTGGCTGCCAAGGCTGGGCACTCCGGCCACTTGAAAACTAAACCGTGCTCGGCGCCACCGCCTCCTGGTGCCACAGCAGCAGGCGGCGGCGAGCCACCGCCGTCAGCTTGACCAGCGCGTAGCCGATCACCGCGATCTCGACGATGCCGGCGAAGACGCCGCGGGAATCGGCGAAGCGCGAGGCGGTGTTCATCGCGCCGCCGAGCCCGTAGCCGCCCATGAACATCTCGGTCACGATCGCCACGATCAGCGCGATCGGCAGCGCGACCTGCAGGCCGGTGATGATCTGCGGCAGGGCCGCCGGCAACGCGATCTGCCAGAGGAGCTCGCGCTCGCCCGCCCCCATGTTGCGCGCCGACCACAAAATTTCCCGCTCGACCGCGCGGATGCCGACGACCACCATCGTGATCTTGGAGAGGTCGTAGACCCCGAGCCAGAGGATAACCACCGGCAGGAAGGCGATCTTCGGCATCGGGAAGCCGGCCGAGATGATCGGGTCGAAGAACCAGTCGGCGATCCTGTTGCGGGATATCGCCATGCCGAGCGCGATGCCGGCGACGGCGCCGACGAGGAAGCCGACCAAGGCACGGTAGAGGGTCACGCCGGCATTGGTGAGGAGGTCGCCGGCGACGAGATCATGCCAGATGCGCTCGAGCACGGCACTCAGCGCCGGCAGCATGAACGGCGTGAACGCGCCCGAGCGCGCGGCGGCCTCCCAGGCGACGGCGAGCGCGATCACGGAAAACACCCGGGCCAGGCCCCAGGCCGCCGCCGCGAGCCAGCGATAGGCGGCGGATGGCAGCGCCGTCGGCGCGGTGCGTCTCTCTTCGGTCAGTCCCGCCACCGCAGCATCCTCCGCATCAACAGGAGATAGAGCCGGTCGGCGAAGAACCCGAGCAGCGCCACGGTGAGCACGACCGCGAACATCGCGTCATAGGTGCCGCTCGCGCCGAGAAAGCCGATCAGATAGCCGAGCCCCTCGCGCGCCGAAATGAGCTCGGAGCTGACCAGGAGGATGAAGGAGAGCGCGAGCGCGGTGCGGATGCCGTTGAGCAGCTCCGGCAGCGCGCTCGGCACCACCACGTCCCACAGCATGCGCGGGCGGCTCGCGCCCATGCTGCGCGCCGACCACACCAGAACCTGGTCGCTCGAGCGCGCGCCGTTGAAGGCCCCGACCGTGACCGGCAGCATGCAGCCGAGGAAGATCAGCAGGATCTTCGAGCCGTTGCCGAAGCCGAGCCACAGCACCGTCACCGGGATCAGCGCCGATTTCGGCATCGGGTAGAACATCTCGACCAGCGGGCTGATGAGCACGTTCACGGGCTTCCACCAGGCCATCACGATGCCGAGCGCGGCGCCGACCACGACCGCCAGGAACAATCCGGCGCCGGCCCGCCACAGCGAGGCACCGCCGTTGACGACGAGCTCGCCGTCCTTGACGAGATCGACGAAGGCCGCCGCCACCGCGCTCAGCGGCGGCAGCGCGAGGGTGGAGACGAGGCCGGTGCGGGTGCCGACCTCCCAGGCGAGCGCGAGCAGGATGAGCGGGAGGTAGCGGAGCAACGCGGCGCTCATGCGGCTCCCCCCATCATCGCGCGCGCCTCCTGCGCCTTGATCGCCTCGATGCGCACCAGGTTCCAGATCTCGTCGAACTTTTCGACGAAGCCCTTGCTCTTGAAGATGTTCGCATCCCGCTTGTCGAACCTGGTGTCGACGATCGCCTTGACGCGGCCGGGACGCGCCGACATCACCGCCACCCGGTCGGCGAGATAGACCGCCTCCTGCACGTCGTGGGTCACGAAGATCACGGTCTTGGGCGTGCGCTGCCAGATGCTCAACAGCTCCGCTTGCATGAGGCTGCGGGTCTGGGCGTCGAGCGCGCCGAACGGCTCGTCCATCAGCAGGATCTTCGGATCAAAGGCGAGCGTGCGCGCGAGCGCCGCGCGCTGCTTCATCCCGCCGGAGAGCTGCGCGGGATAGCTGTCCTCGAAGCCACCGAGGCCGACGAGATCGATGTAGGATTGCGCCCGCTTCTCGCGCTCCTCGCGCGCAAGCCCCATGCGCTCGAGGCCATAGCGGACGTTGCCGCGCACCGTCTTCCACGGGAACAGCGCGAAGTGCTGGAAGACGATGCCGCGGTCGGGGCCGGGGGCGCCGACCGGCTTGCCCTCGATCAGGATTTTCCCGGTCTCGGTCGGCAGGAAGCCGCCGATGAGATAGAGCAGGGTCGATTTGCCGCAACCGGACGGCCCGAGCAGCGCGACGAACTCGCGGCTTGCGACGCTGAGCGATACGTCCTCGAGCGCGAGCACCGGCCGTCCGCTCGGCGGCCGGTAGAGGTGGCTCACGCCTTCGATGACGATCTGCGCCGGATCGGTCATGGCCGCCGGCAACATACGGCATTACGCAGGATCGAGGAAATCGTCCCTCGCTTCCGCCCTCGATCGCGCGATGGCGGCGTCGCGTCGGGCGCTCGAGGATCCGATCGGCACGCTCGCCGACCTCGCATCGGGAATGCGCGCGATGCGCGGACCGAATGCGGCATCACCGGCTCGAAGACCTCGGCGCTGCTCGCGAGCGGCACGCTGCCGACGAGATGGGATGCCGCGTGTCCCCTCATCCTGCCCGGCAAGAATGCGCGCGCCCGGCGAGCGGCGCGTCTTCCATCCGTCTACCGCTCGGCCTGATCGCATCCTATCATGAGCGGCCGTCGTGGACAGAAAATGCAGGTCGCGCAAGGGCGGCGCAGCGGCATGGACATGGAGCGAACGCGAGGATCGAGATGGGCAAGCGCAAGCCGGCAAAGCGAGACGTCGGGCGCGCCGCGCCGGCGCCGGCCGAGCCGGCCCTGGCGCCCGACGACCAGGTTTCCTTGAGCAACCTGTCGCTCCACCAATTGTTCGAGCAACAGGCCCGGCAGCTGCTCGATCGCACCGACCTTGGCGAGGAGCAGAAGCAGAACATCCTGGTGGCGATGAGTTGTCCCTGCTGCGGGTCGGGCGCGATGTCGTACACGGCAAAGCTCAAGCGGTGAGCAGCAGCTCAAAACCTGTAGGGTGGCCAAAGGGCGCAATGCACGCCTTCGAAATACGCCGGAAGCTGTGCGCCTTTGCCCACGCGGGCGTAATCGTCCAGACGCCGATCTGCCGACGATGGTGACGCGCGGACAAAATCGTGCACGCGGACGGCCCACGCAGCGAGGACACGTCAGGCGATCCCCGCTCGGAGGCGGGGACGGGTTTTGCCCACCCTACGATCGCACCTACGCGGTCTTGGCGCTGGAACTCGCAGCCGATCGTTTTACTGCGCGCAATTTTTCGGTCGCCGCGACGTCGACCGCGAAGGTTTCCGGATCGAGCACGACGCCGTAGAGCTCCGCCGCCGCCGCGACCGTGACGTAGCCCTGCCGGACGTCGTCCACGACCCGCTCGAGCGGCCGCGCGAGCGGGCTGCCGTAGCCGCCGCCGCCGCCCGAGCGGATCTTGAAGGCATCGCCGGGCTTGAGCTGCGCCACCAGCACCTTGGCGTTGGGGAAATCGGTCTTCCATTGCCCGCCGAGGCGCAGCTCCACGGCATTGCCGGTGCCGTCGAGACCGCCGTCGAGCCCCCACGGCCGGCAATGGGCGCGCTCGCTCTGATTGTTGACCACGATATTGGTGCGCGCCCGCACCACCCGCTCGACCCCGAGCCCGCCGCGGTGGCGGCCGGCGCCGCCGGAATCGGGCACCAGCGCATAGCGCTCGACCACGATTGGAAACTTGAACTCGGCCTGCTCGTTCGGGCTGTTGTGAGTGTCGCCGTCGTTGATGCAGACCGTGCCGGAGACGCCGTCGGCGGCGAGCTTGGCGCCCCAGCCGCCGCCGAGCGGGCCGAAGCTGCCGATGAAGAACTCGCTGGTGCGGTCGTTGATGCCGTGGAACGACGACGCCAGCAGGTCGGCGTGATGGCCGGCGATCACGCGGCCGGGAATCGCCGGCGCCAGCGCCTTGAAGATGGTGTCGACGATGGTCATCGGATAGGTCATCCACCAGCGCATCGGTGCCGGCCGCACCGCGCTGATCACCCGGCCCGGCGGCACGATGGTCCTGAGGCTGCGGAACGAGCCGTCGTTGATGGGATAGTCGGTCGGCGACGTCAGGCACTTGTAGGCGACCTGGGCGCAGGCATGGCCGGTGGTGACGCCGGAATTGTAGAAGCCGCGCACCTGCTTCGATACCTCGCTGAGGTCGACGGTCATCTCGTCGCCCTTCACCACTACCCGCACCTTGATCGGCACCTTCCTGCCGACGTCGATGCCGTCGTCGTCCATGTAGGATTCCGCCTCGTATATGCCGTCGGGGATGGTGCGGGTGCGCGCGCGCGCCATCGCCTCGGCGTGGTCCATGATCGCGCGGATCGAAGCGAGCACCGGCTCGCGCCCGTAGCGCTCGATCAATTGCAGGAAGCGCCGCTCGCCGGTCTTCACCGCGGTGACCTGAGCGCGCAGATCGCCCATCGCGCGGCTCGGCAGGCGGACGTTCTGCCGGATGATGTCGACCACGGTCGCATTGACCACGCCGCGGTCCTGATACTTGAGGATCGGGATCTGCAGTCCTTCCGAATAGATGTCGGTGCTCATGCCGCCGAGAATGCCGCCGATATCGAGCCAGTGCGCCATGCAGCAGGAAAACGCGACCAGCGCGCCGCGGTGGAAGATCGGCAGCGTGAGCGTGACGTGGTTGAGATGGCTGCCGGTGAGATAGGAATCGTTGGTGACGTAGATGTCGCCCGGACGGATGTTTCGCGCGCCGAAATGCCCGATCTTCGCCTTCACCGTCTCCGCCATGCCGCGGATGAACATCGGCAGCCCGATGCCGATCGAGATGGTCTCGCCCTGCGGCGTGAATAAGCCGGTGGTGAAATCGAGCGCCTCGTAGATGATGATGTTGTAGGCGGTGCGCATGAGGTTGGTCTTCATTTCCTCGGTCACCGCAATGACGCCGTTGCGCACGATCTCCGTGACGACGGGATCGACCGTTCGCTTGCCGCCCCGCCGGGACCGGGCGGCGACCT
>WNFC01000457.1_pt1 | contig 40612 bp, 32 predicted proteins | sample 5400541 | NCBI WGS metagenome assembly WNFC01 (sample SAMN13153342, study PRJNA577476) | soil metagenome | isolation source: 120 cm saprolite under Douglas fir tree site 2 hole 2 replicate 1 | place: USA:California | collected 2015-04-18 | reverse complement strand
TAGGTAGCGAATTTCAAGCCACCAATCCAGACGAGGACGATGACCAACCCCAGCCGCAACATACCCATGCCAAAACGCTCGAGACTAGCCGCTTTGACGTAGAGGCGTCTTATTCCGGAAACGCTTGACGGCAATGATTCAGTTGTATATGTCGCGGAATATACGGATTCGGTCGCCACAACTCTGTCTCCTAATCAGCGGGCGTTCCACTGAGCCTCGGCTTAGGGATCTCTTAGCCCTTCCACTTCGAACCGCGGATGACACTGCAGAAGTTCATGCGCTGGAACTTTGGATCCTTGTCCGCCAGTACATCTGCCTTCACATTGCCAAATGTCGTCTCAGGCTTGTGCTTGATGCCGTCGTAAAAGGTCTGGATGATGTCTTCTTTAAAGTGCTCGGTGCGCGGATACGCAGTGACGATCGCTTCGCGATCAGCGTCGGAGAATTCCGAGTAGGCGATTCCGAGAACATCCATCTCGACACCGTTGGTCAATAGCGCAACCACCGGATGCATGTACTGTGGAATTCCCGGCGTAGTGTGTAGTGCAATCGCTGTCCACACAGTATCGATCTCCTGCTGAGAGATATTGTGCTGGTGCAGGAACGCTCGCGCACAGTTCGCACCATCCACTTCGAACCGATCCGACTTACTGCTATATTGCGGAGTCAATCCCATGTCATGGAACATCGCGCCAATGTAAAGCAGCTCGGGATCGAACTTCAATCCCCGCCTTTTTCCTGCAAGCGAGCCAAAATAATACACACGAGTCGAGTGGTTGAACAGCAACGGAGACTCGGTGTCACGCACCAGCTCCGTAGCTTCTCGAGCAAGTTTACTGTCGGGGACCATCACCCCTGAGATCGAGGTTGCTTCTGTCGTGTCTCTTGTTGTAGTGGACATATTTGAATCACCTTTCAAATCCAGTGCATGTTCTATTCCAAAGGCCGTTTAGCGAGCAGTGACCGCGCAGGACTCGCTATTTTGTATTGTTCACTCGTTTCTTTCTCGTCAGCGCCTAAGAAATGGGCACATGTTCGTCTGTCGAACGGGTGACACCCGGCGTTCATCTGTCGAGGGAGTGACATGCAGATGACTCCTACGGTTCGAAGAAGAGTTTGTTGCGGAAACGTCGAGTGAGCGCCTGGCGCCGTGCTGGGGGATAGTGAAGGAAGCCGCGATGTCAGGCTCACCCCTTGGCACAATAGGATTGTGGTGTACTAGAGGTACAGCGCCAGACGCAGGAGATCGGAAACTGGCTCGCCTAGAGGCGGGGAAATCATCCGAGACCTGAATGAAACCCTACCTCTTGATAGAGGATCCTGAGAACCAGAGGAACTTGACCGGGGCGTCGCCGGAATTAATGTTCGAATGCGTCATAGATTGATCTGGCCGTATCATGTAAGCCATTCCAGGACGCTGAACGCGCAACTCTGTACCGATAAAGGCCAGGCTGGTTCCATCAATGGCCGCCCAGATTTCTTCTTGACCGGGATTGTGGGGGTGGGGCTCACCCATGGTCATGGGATCGATCGTTACCGTGATCACGTCCCCAACGGTGGCTAGGCCGTCCGTTTTCGAGAAGAGATCTCTGACCACATGCGCCCAGTGCCCGGAAGCACCCGGAAGCGTGTAGGGAGAGGCAGCCATTGGAGTTCTCACTGGGACCTGTCTCTCGTCCGTCACCAGCATCTGCTTTCCAGGTACGAAACCGGCGGGGGTGGGTTCGCTGATCACGTACATCTTGAGCTCTTCGTCACCTGTGTTCTTCATGACAAATTCGAGATCTGTAGGCATGAATACGGCAATGTCCTTGTGAAGGCCAGCGGTCTTCCCGCCGGCTGCGATCTCTCCGGTGCCGGCGACAATGTAGAAAATGTTCTGCTCGTGCTCCAGTCGCGAAGGGGTCGTGGAATTGCCTGGCTGAAGACGGCCGTAGGCGAGAAAATTTGCCGCTTGGAGGAGCGCCCCTGGTTGTGGGGGCGCGAAGTTGTCTCCTCGAGTCAGAATATCTCGCAAGACCAGCGAACCATATGCGTGACGGGGCATCGAGTCGCGCCAGTCCCCGATGAACATATCGATTCTTCTGTCCTGAACATCCTTCGTTGCCTGATACCTCACAGCTCCCGGACCGTTGAAGCTGTTTCCGCCGGCGCTGGGCGTGGTTACCGGCGGCTTAGCGACCACCTGAGCACCCGACGGCAGCGGCGCAAAGCCGAAGAGTGGTAATGCCAGGTATGCGAGATTCCTGGCGCAAAGCAAAGACTTCATTCCGTGTCTTCCACTCATGCTGTTTCCTCGATTCCCTATGCGAGTAGTCACTGACTTACTTCGAAGTGGCCCATGCCAGCCCATCCGCACCCGGGCCCGCATCGATAAGTTGCTTTACCTTCCAATCCGAGAGACTGATGACTGCCACTTTTGCGCTCTGGTCGCAGGAGACGTACGCCACCCGATTATCCGGCGACACGAGAACTTCCTGAGGTCTGACGGGAACGTCAATCGTCTGCGCCACTTTCAAAGTGGCAAGATCCACCACGGCTACTTGGTGTATCAGCGGCAGAGCCAGGATCAGCCAACGGCCATCAGAAGTAGTGGCTGATCCGTACCCTAAACCCGGCAGCGGTACCCAGGTCTTGATTTTGTTTGTGGCGGTATCGATCACCGCCAGCTGGGGTTTTGTCACGTCGGAGGTAAAAACCAATTTGTCGTCGACAGAAAGTGAGATGCGTTGCACTTGGCCGGAGACCGGAATGATGGTGATCACTCGCCGGGCATCGAGATCTAGAACAGATACAGTTCCAGGTCCCACGTTAGCCGTATAGGCACGGCGCCCGTCGCGAGTGATGGCGAACATATGCGATTGTTCCTGGCCGGTCGGAATCGAGCCGATAATTTTCAGAGTGGAAGGATCGATGATGCTGATTGAACGATCAAGCTCAGCGCTGACATACAACAGGCCGTTCTTGGGGCCGAACATTGGGAGGTGAGGCCGCACACCTTTGCCGAAGTCAACGTTGCCTGTTATTTTCCGGGCAGCGAGGTCAATTACAACCATATTGGAGCCATCGGTTCCCGGCATGCCAACGCCGGAGTTTCCATAGATCGGCACATAGGCAAATCGCCCATCAGGTGATGTCGCTATTTCGTGTCCGGTGATGCCACCTTCCGCCACCTCGGCGATTTGCCGTCCGGCAACAGGGTCAATAATGCCTAGGCTGTTATCTCCCTTATTCGCCACCAGCAACAGCCCGCTCGTTGCCGGCTTAGGGGCTGACTGGGCCCACATGCATCCGGAAAGCAGTGCCACAGCGGGAAGAGTGAAAACAGATGGCAATTGACGCATAAGAGAACTCCGATCGGCGCCTTGGCTTATAGGGTCTTTTGAGGCAATCATAATATCATACGTATTTAGGGAGATTTTCCTAAGTCGCTTGGGACTGCTGAATTCCCAGCAGGATCGCGGCGCCGCTCCCAGATCGCTGTTCCTAGTACTCACCCTTCACGACATTCAGCAGCGGCTCTCCCCGCGCATAACGCTCCGCCTGTTCACTTGCCAGGACCAATAGGCGCCTCATGAACTTCTCGCTATCTCCGGCCACATGCGGCGTTATGAGTAGATTCGGAGCTTTCCATAGAGGATGTCCGGGCGGCAATGGCTCCGGATCGGTCACGTCGAGCGCCGCACGAATCCTTGTTTCATTCAGTGCTTGAAGCAAGGCTTCCGTGTCCACAATTCCACCCCGCGACGCATTCACCAGCAGCGCCCCAGGCTTCATCTTCGCCAGCCGTTCTGTGTTCAGCAGATGTCTCGTCTCCGATGTTAGCGGGATTGTCAGGACCACGATGTCGGCGTGCCCCAGCAGCTCGTCCAGTTTGCTCACCGGTGCAACACCTTCCCGCGGACTACGCGCTACCCGCAAAAACTTCGCCCCGAACGCGGCAAGCCTGGTTTCGATTGCTTTCCCGATGGATCCATACCCCACGATCAATACGGTTGCATCAGCCACCTCCTTCATCGGTGCGGGCGGGTTCTTGATTTTGGTTGGAGTTGGAACGTCAATCTGATGCGCCTGCTGTCCCATGGCCCATACTCCCAGGCTCTGCTGATGGACGAAGAACGGCAGGCATTTCTGCATGGCCAGAATTGAAGCCACAGCCCACTCCGCGGTGGGAATATCATGCACGCCCCGGGCGTCGCAAAAGGTCACTTCTGGAGGGAAGATGTGCCGTAGCGAATCCACGCCCGCCCATGGGACCTGCACAACCCGTACGCCTTTCAAATGCGCCCACTGACGCTGCACTATTTTGGGAGGCAATGCTGGCACCCAGAAATCAATCTCCACTTCGCCTTGCAGCTTCTCGGAAATCCGCACCAACTGAACTTCCTTGGTGAAGTCTTCCAACAAAGCTTCGTCGATCGCGGCGTCTAGTCCCACTCGAACTGTCATTTATCTCAACCCTCCGAACAATGGGGCGCTTGCATAACAAGTTTGCGAGCGGGGTCCCGATCTAGTAATTTCCTATCATGCGGCCACACAGCAGATTAAGACACGATTCGTGAGTGGTCCGAAGCAATGTGGGTACAGGACCCTGCCTGCAAAAAGTATTGACGTCTAACGTATTTGTATTATCATATCAGCCATGAAAACACGCTTCCTGTTGTTGGCCTTCCCCCTACTTGCTGTCTCGCTGGCACTGGCCGCGGGCATTCCTGCCGGCGGTTTTGCCGGTACGTGGACGGCGAATTTCGAAAAATCCAAATTCCCAGGGCCGCGACCCAAGATTGACATGTGCACGATTGACCCGGATGGCACGGTCACCGTCAACGAGACCAGTGCGGATGGCAAGAGTACCAGCTGGCACTACACACCGGTAGAGGGACAGCCGGTGAAGGTGATCGGCAGGGACAATGTGACAGTGACGGTGAGAAAAGTGAATGATCACACCAACGAGCACACCTGGAACATGAATGGCAGGGCGGCGAAGAGTAAGTCAGTTCTGTCGGAGGACGGTAAGACAACCACCTTCACCATGGATGGAACTGACAAAGACGGCAAGCCCTTCCACGAGATGGTTGTGTACGACAAGCAGTAAGAGATCAGCCCGTGTGGGGCGGACACTCTTGTCCGCCGCCTTTGAAGTTGATTTCTTGGTTAGGATCTTTGGTTTCTCTGTCTGGCCACAGAGGCGCATTGGTCGATAACCTAAAGTCAAATTCAAAAGCGGCGGACAAGAGTGTCCGCCCCACACAATCGATGTGTCCTACGGCAGAGCAAAGGCGATCACGGAGTCGCCCGCGGTAAGGTCGTAATAGCTACCTCCGCTTGCGACTAGGACCACGTACTGCTTCCCGTTTTTACCCTCATAAGTCATGGGTACGGTGTACGATCCCGTCTCGAGTTTTGTCACCCACAGTTCTTTGCCCGTCGCCGCCTCGAATGCTCGGAAACGCTGGTCGTTCGTGGCGGCGATGAACAGCAGCCCTCCTGCAGTGGTGATTGAACCGCCAAAGTTGAGGGTTCCTGTTCCGTGAACGCCTTTCGCTTCCAATTCCTCCACGATTCCGAATGGTACTTTCCAGGCGATTTCACCTGTATTCACATTGATCGCCCACAGCTGGCCCCAAGGCGGCTGTTGGCAGGGCCAAAACTTGTCATTATTCCAGAACCGCGCATACATACCCCATGGGCTGGTTCGCTCATACGCGGGATCTGCATGGTCTGCGGCTTTCACGATTTTCCCGACGTCGGCAATGTCTACGGTGTTTACGAACAGGTATCCCAAGCCGGGGTGGAATGACATGCCGGGCCAGTTCGTCGTTCCCAGCGAACCGGGAAATACGATGGTCAATTTAGGACCATAGTGGATATAGGGGCCTCCGCTTTTCATCCCACCCTCTGTAGCTAGAAGGTCGGTGCAGAATCTTTTCTGCTCCGGGGTGACGGTGGCAATTTCATCCGGATCGAAGCTATGGCGTCCCAAAGGTGGAGGCTTGAGGGGGAAAGGTTGCGTGGGCCAGCCCGCTTCACCGGGGACTTCGCTCGCAGGAACCGGCCGTTCCTCCACCCCATGAATGGGATTGCCATTGCGCCGGTCGAGAATAAATAAAAGCCCGTTCTTGGAAGTGATTCCAACCGCAGGAATCTTTTTGTCCCCTTGAACGACGTCCATCAGCACGGGGGCCGATTCCAGATCGTAATCCCAGGTGTCGTGGTGAACAACCTGGAAATACCAGGCGAGTGTCCCGGTATCAGCATTGAGCGCAACCAGCGAGTTGCCGAACAAATTTTTCCCGTTCCGGTCGGCGCCGTAAAAGTCAAAGGCGGGCGAGCCAAGGGGAAGAAATATTAACCCTCTTTCGAGGTCGACGCTCGAGAGACCCCAGAGGTTCGTCCCGGAGCGGTTTTTCCAGCTGTTGCCCTCCCAGCTGTCGTTGCCGACTTCGCCGGGGTGAGGTACCGAGTGGAATCGCCATACCAGCTTCCCGGTATGCACGTCCCATGCTCGCGGGTCGCCCGAGGCGCCAGTACCCGGCGACTCTTGAATCTGCCCTCCGACGATCGCCAAATCTTTATAAATGGTGACCGGGGAGGTGACATCAAATTGAGCGTTGGGAAATCCATTCAGCACGTCGGTTTTTATGTCTACCGCGCCATCAACACCGAAACCTCCAGTGGGCTTTCCGGTTTCGGCATTCAAGGAGATCAATCGGCCGCCGCTGGTGCCAAACAGAATGGAGGGAGGAGTTTTCGTATCTCCGTGCCAATACGCCACGCCACGTCCGGCGGGCCGCCCATGATCCAACTTGTAAGACCACAGCTCCTGACCAGTCTCCGGATCCAGTGCGATCACGGTGCCGTATGGGGTCGGCATGTACAGTTTGCCCTTGACCACGATCGGCGTGGCCTGCGATGAACGCCTTCCGCCCCCTCTGCTGGCAGCACCTGCCGACGCCGGTCGGGGCCCCTCTTTCTTCATGTGGTATGTCCACACTCGCACCAGATTTTGAACGTTTTGCGTGTTGATCTGGTTCAGGGGCGAATATCTCGTGCTCGATTCGTCATGGCCGAACATGGGCCAATCGGACTGGCACCACAGGGGCAGAACTGGCCCAATGAACAAACAGAGGACGGCAGAAAGTATGCCGAGCCTCACGTTATGTTGTCCCGCGGTGACAAGTTTTCTTTTTTTTGAGGATTGCTTCCGCTTGGTCTGCGTTTTCATTACGGGGCTCACTCCATCTTTTTGCGGGCGTCCTCGAATATCCGTTGAGCGCGCGAGGGATTAAATACGCCACAAGAACAGAATCTTGCCATATAGGTCGCGGCTTGCTTGGGAGTACGGCGACCTTCCTTCACCCAATCGATCATCTTCTTGGCCAGGCTCGCCGATACCATACCGTGGCCGCACATCGTCGTCAGTTTGAGCAGCTGGGTATTGGGCAGCTTCTCTGTCGCCCCTTCAAAGCCCAGCGAGTAGCCGATGCTATGGCGAGTAACGCCGGCGAAGCGGCAACATTGTTCGGCGCCCTCGATGGAAGCTGAAACGTTTACAGACAAGCCGAGATTTGCCGCGGCTGCGACCTTGAGGAACGCCTCGGCGGCTGCAAGATTGTCGAAAATTGCTACCACCGAGGCTGGCTCATTAATGCCGTCGATTACTGCACGGAAGTCCGGGGTGATATCGCGTTTCCAATGCGATAAAGGACCCAGATTGCTCGAAGGCCGCAAAGAGCCACCGTGGACCGGATCACCGATGTTCACCGGATTAAACGGCAGCGCCATCTCGAGAAACTTCTTCAGCTTCGGCACACTGTCCCAGTCATTCTTGCCCTTGCCGGGAGTAGCGAACACGATATAGTCGTCGTGAAAACTTTCAGAATCGCCGTAACGATGGAGTGTATTGGTCATCGAATTTCGCCGGCGGGCTGCTCCTCTTTGGTCTCCGCTGAATTCGTAATTCTGCCCAACCCTGTATTCGTCTTGGCCCGTTCTAACTTGTACCCCAGGCGCTCCAAGATAGGTGCTAAAACGTTCTCATTGCCGTCTTTGTCGCAGCGCGTGCCGGCGCCGAGAGCGATGACGGTATCGATCTCCTTCTCAACCTGGCGCACCAGCGCGATGATTTCCTCCGTCCGCTCTACCTTCACTTTTATCTCGACGATTGCCGAGAGGACTTTCTCCTCAAGCACGTCTTCACGCAGTGTGCCGGTCGAAACGTCGCTCATGAGCAAAGTGAAAGGGTTCTTCTTCTCAAAGCCCACGCCGGCTTTCGCCAGCGCCCTCGTCATCTTCTGGATGTCACGTAACCAAACCCCGACGCCGGGCCTGCCGAATTCTATGGTGAATCCGACCTCACCCCAACCCACCCGGCCGGTCACGTCGTTGGTCTTAACCTCTTCGGTGCCACGACCCTGTACGCCCGTAGATTCGTGAGTGGCGCGCGGATCCGAAAACGCGCGTCGTATGACTCTCGGCCACTGCAGATTCTCCGGCTCGAACGCGGAGGTGGGACAGACGTCGGGCTCGGGATCGAATCGCACGCGGCCGATCTGCAACAGTTTGCGAATCATCCGTACAAACGGGGGATTCAGGTGTTCCGTGCTCAAGCCGTTGTAGCAGGCATAGCACTCAACACACTCATCCCGGTTCACTGTGGCGCGGTTGATTACGGGATCGACGTAGATCGCTCCCATCGGGCAGACGTAGGTGCAGTTCCCGCAGGCGACACATTTATGAGGATTGATTTTCATGTTTTGAATCGCCAGCCAGTAAGGACCGGGAACCAGAGGCGTAATATATGCATATCATATCATAATTACAAATCGCGAGAACTTAACGCTAGTTGTCGGCAAAATTGTTGATGTTTCGTCGGTAGAGGGCGAGCCGCTCATTTACCGATGTAGCTTATGCGCCAAATCGAACCCGAGCCATCGTCACTAACCAGCATTGAACCATCCGGCGCAACGGTGACGCCTACCGGTCGCCCCCAGACATTTTCATCATCAACAGCGAACCCCGTGAGAAAATCCTCGTACTCCCCGGTTGCGTGTCCTGTCTGATGTAGAGGAACCCGAATGACTTCATATCCGGCACGGGGTGATCGGTTCCAGGAACCGTGCTCGGCTGCGAAGATATCCCCCTGATACTCCGCCGGAAATTGTTTGCCATCGTAGAAAGTCATTTGCAGCGACGCATTATGCGGCTGCAGTATCACGTCGGGTGTGATGACTTTCTCCTTCAACTCAGGATGCTGTCCCGGAAGGCGCGGATCCTGGTGGCCGCCCATGTACCACCACGGCCAGCCATAGAAGCCCCCCTCCTGCACGTGCGTGATGTAGTCGGGCACGAGATTATTGCCCAAGCCATCGCGTTCGTTCACTGAGCACCACAACTCCCCAGTCTTCGGATTTACGGCAAGACCGACGGCATTGCGGATGCCGGAGGCATAGACGCGCAACCCGGAACCGTCGGGATTATATTCGAGGATGTCGGCCCGATTTTTTTCCGCCGGTGTGTCGTCGACATTCTGCTCCGCTCCGACTGAGACAAACATCTTCTTGCCGTCAGGAGAGAACTGGACGTCTCTGGAACGGTGATGGCCGCCGCTCGGCAGATCGGCCAAATGTTGCGGCGGGCCAGTGCTGGTCAGATCGCCGCTGTGATACGGGAAGCGTACAACCGAGTCCATGTTGGCGACATACACCCACTGCGGATCGGGTCCAAGGGGATAGAACGCGATGCCAAACGGCGTGTTCAGGCCGGTGGCAAAGACCTGCACTTGCTCGGGCTTGCCATCGGCCGTGATTCCGCGGAACACTTTAATGTCACCGCCATTGGTTTCGGCCAGGAAAATATCGCCATTGGGAGCGGTGCGCATCAAGCGCGGATTGTTGAGCCCTGTGGCATACAGCTCTACTTTGAACCCATCCGGCGCCTTGGGCCAGGCATTCTCAGGACGGGCAACGATCTTGGGGCCATTCGTAGCCGATGGTGTGGCGTACGGTGCAGGTAGATCCTTCAACGTGATGTGGCGAACGGTCCCCGGCTTCTCAAAGCGGTAGTCCGTAAACGGCGCTGTGGGTGGTGGCGCGTTCGATTTTGCAGGCGCCGGGGCAACAGCTCGAGCCACTGAAGCGCCCTCGGGGTGCGCGCTATTTAGCGACTTGATATAAGTGATAACTTGCCAGCGTTGTTGCTTCGGCAAGCCAGCCCAGGATGGCATACCGTTATCCGCATCGCCGCGCGTGATGTACCAGAAGATTGCGCCGTCGGGCGCCTTCTGGGCAGCTCCGTGTGCAAGTGGAGGTACATTGCCGGAACCCACGCCACCGACTCCATGGCAACTACCACAGTTGCGCGTATAGATTTTCTTGCCCGCCTGGGCTGCTTGTGGCTGCCCTGAGTAAGGGTTCCTAACTGCTTGAGCTGACGCAGGCGCATTGTGGAACGAGACGCGTTGGGCTTGCGAGAAAACGACGCTGGAGCTCGCGGAAAGGGCCAGCAGTGGCAGCAGCAAAGAGTTCAACATCTTGTACAGCCAATGACTTATGGGCAACTTATTCGTAGCGTGCGGTCGCATGGGCCCGGATATTGTATTTTAGAATTATATTATATGACAATTAAAAAGTTGGGCTCGGAGTGAACAGGGACAAAAACAGATCACGGCCGTATCGGAACGAACTTGAGGCAGACAGGTGTGTCCACTTTGATCTCCGTGCCCGTCTTTGAGAGCCGGCCGGTGCTGCTGTCAATCCTAAAAACGACCACGTTGTTCGATAGCTGATTTGCGGCCAACAAGTAGGCACCGGTCGGATCAATCGCGAAATTGCGCGTCATGACTCCGCCGGTAAGAGACTGCTCAACTGGAGTCAACGTACCTTTCCCCGGATCAATCGAGAACACTCCGATGGTGTCAGGCGCCCTCAAAGTCTCGCTTAGGGTCCGCCGGTTCGACTCGTAGAGGAATCTTCCAGTCGGATGTATTTCAATCTCTGCGCTGTGATTGCCGCCAAAAAAATCGTGGGGTACGGTGTGAGCGCGCTGGATTCCGGTCAACGTGCCCTTTGAAGGATCCCAGGCATACACGTCCACGATTCCGCTCATTTCGCTTAGTTGATAACCGAACTTGCCAGCGGGATCAAAAGCAAAGTGGCGCGGCCCACCGCCGGGATAGACCGTCGCAAACGGAGGAGAGGGCGGTGAAAGCCTTCCGGTCTCGGCATCGAAACGAAAAATAAGAACTTTGTCCAGGCCAAGATCCGAGACGATGGCATAACGGTTATCCGGTGAAACTACGATCGAGTGGGGGTGGGGCTCCGTTTGAATGGACGGATCCACGCTGTGTCCGACGTCCTGAATGAAAGCTGGGAGCTCTCCCAGGGAACCGTCTTCCTTGACCCGCACAACCGAGACGCTTCCACTGCCGAAATTGGCCATCATTACATATTTTCCGGTCTTGTCCATCGAGATGAAACACGTGCTGGTGCCACTGGCAGGGACGGTATTTAACAGACGCAACTTGCCGGTCGCGGGATCAATTGCGAAAGCGCTCACGTAAGACGAGTGATCGAGTGGCGGTCCCACGGAAAGAGGGTCTTCGCTCACGGCATAAAGGAAACGATGGTTCGGAGAAATCGTGAGGAACGAGGGATTGATCGCTTCCGCGGCCAGCTCAGGCTCGCTGAGTTCGCCCGTCGCTGCCCGGAAGCGGCTGACATAAATTCCCCTACTGTGACTCTCTCCCAGCCCATAGGGCTTGCTGTGATGCACGTGCTTGAACCCGGTGTAGGTGCCAACGTACATGAAGAAGTCGTTGTCCTGAGCGGGAGCAGCCTGTACAGCCAGAACCGCGAGCCCAAAGGCGATGACGAAACAGAATGCGTATCGGGTACGTCTCATGAAAGTTCTTGATCTCCTTGCTGCGAGCAAGCAGTTAAAAAGCAATGGCAGATTCTATTTCCGCGCGGGCACAAACGTGATGCACACCGGCACGTCAATCTTCAACTCGGTATTGGTGGGCGTGAGTCGGCCCGTGGCGCTGTCCACGCGAAAGAGCAAGACGTTCCCGGTCAGCTCATTGGCGGAAAATAAATAGGAACCGGTGGGATCGATCGCGAAATTACGAGGCATGGTGCCTCCGGGGGGTACCTGTTCGATCTCAGACAGGGTGCCTTTCACAGGGTCGATGGAGAACACGCCGATCGTATCCGGCCCCCACAAACTGGCTCCGCGAAAGCGGCGATTGGACTCGTAAAGAAATTTTCCGTTGGGATGAATAGCGATTTCAGCACTGTCGCTCGAGCCGATGAAATCGGACGCCAATGTTTTAGCGTCCTGCATGCTGGTCAGGGTGCCATTCGACGCCTCCCACGCAAGGACGGTCACGAAACCGCTCATTTCTTTGAGCGAATATCCGAATTTACCTGCGGAATCGAAAACGAAATGGCGCGGACCGCCGCCAGGCTCTACGTCAACGGATGGCGCGGAGTCGGGCGATAGCGCTCCCGTGGCAGCATCGAATCGATAGATGAATAGCTTATCTACTCCAAGATCGGAAACGATCGCGTATCGGTTGTCCGGCGAAACGTCGATCGAATGCGGATGGGGCTGCGACTGAAAGGACGGGTCCTTGCCCTTCCCGATGTGCTTCATGAACGCGGTTTGTTCACCGAGCGAACCGTCATCTTTGATCCGCAAGACCGTAACGCTGCTGCTGCCGAAATTTGCCATCAATACGTAATGGCCGGTCTTGTCGATGGAGAGATAGCATGTGCTCGTCCCTCCCGTTGGCAGGGTATTCAGCAAACGCAGTTTGCCGTTTTTGGGATCAATTGCGAAGGCGCTCACATACGAAGCATGATCGAACGCCGGGCCCAGCGAAAGGGGGTCCTCGGTCACGGCATAGAGGAATTGCTGATTTGGATGCACGGCAAGAAACGCGGGATTAATGATTTCCGCCGCGAGCTCGGGCTTGCTCACTACGCCCGTCGCGGGCAGGAAACGGCTGACATAGATTCCCTTGCTGCGACTTCCTCCGGCAGGGAGACCCTCCTTCATGTAGGTGAAGCCGGTATATGTACCGAAATATACGAAATAGTCACCCGCGGCCGCACTCGAGGCACACGGAACGAAAAAGACAACTAAAAGAGTCAGCAAGGCAAGATAGCGGATTGGTCTCATGGATTGTTCTTTTGTCGCGATACCTTGGAAGATCAAGCAAAATAACGAAAGCTTACTGGTGCGCGGGAACAATTGCATGGGTGTAGTTGTCACCTTCGGGAAATCGGGCAAAATAAAGAAATTTCACTGGCTTGTCGCCGGCATTGATGTTGGAGTGTATGGTTGCCGCATCCGGTGGCAGCATGTAGGCCATGCCCGGCTTTTGGACGCGCAGTTCCGTTCCCATAAGCATGAGGCTGGTGCCGTTGATGGCGGCCCAGACCTCTTCTTGACCTGGCCGGTGCGGGTGCGGCTCGCCCATCGTCAGCGGATTGACTGTTACCGTGATGACGCTCTGTTCTGTCGCGAGCCCATCGGCTGGGGAGAATAGCTCTTTGACAATGTGCGCCCAATGGCCTGACGCCCCACCAACAATGTAAGGATCTGCCGCTGCCGGTGTTCTCTGGCGCGCCATCTCCTCGTCCTTGATGACCATCTTGTCTTTTGGGTGGAATCCACTGGGAGTTGGCTCATTGAGGACGTACAGGGTGAGCGGCTCATCGCCAGTGGATTTCATCACGAACTCAAGCCCAGCGGGCATGAGAACGGCGATGTCTTTGTGCAGTTTGGCGGTATCGCCACCGGCCGCGATCTCTCCTTCGCCACCGAGAACATAATATACTTCCTGCTGGCCATCGAGCCGTGACCGCGTCGTCCAGGCACCCGGAGCCAGCCGGCCGTAGGCGAAAAAGTTAGCGGCACGCAGAACTGCGCTTTTCTCCGGCGGGGCGAAGTTATCGCCCCGAATAAGAATGTCACGCAGTACCAGCGAACCATGCTCGAAGCGGGGCAGCGAGCCTTGCCAATCGCTCATAAACAGGTCGATTCGCCGGTCCTGCGGTTCTCTCTCCTTGGCATACTTGACGAACTCTGGTCCGGGATACGAATTGATTCCGTTGATGGCGTTTTTCGTGCCGCTCGACTGCGGTGGTGTCTGCGCCGTCACCACCGAGGGCAGGGTCAAGGCCAGTACGGATGCACTCAAAAAGGCAAGCGTTTTGCGGGGCATTAGAAGGGCCTCCTTTTCTGGGGCTTGACTTACGGCCTCGCTTCGTGCGAACGGTAACGAGCGAAATACAGAAATCTTACTTGGGAGTCTTCGTTTTGGTTGATATTCGTGTGAGGCGTCTGGTTATCGGGAATGTGGTAAAAGGCCATCCCGGGAGTTTGCCGGCGCAATTGATTCCCCACGAACGCAAGACTGGTGCCATCGAGGGCTGTCCACACTTCCTCAATCTCGTTAGTATCCTCTCCGGGAACTGGGTGCGGTTTCCCAATGGTGAGCGGATCGAGGGTTACGGTCAGCACACTCTGCAGCGTGCCCAAACCGTCCGCAGTTACGAAGAGTGTCTTCACAATGTGCGACCACATGCCGTCGCTTGAGGTGATGGGAAGTTTGTTCTCATCGCGGACCAGCATGCTCGAGTTCGGACGGAAGCCAGCAGGCGTGGGTTCGTTGATCACATACATAGTCAGCGGCTGGTCTCCTGTGTTTTTTATGGTGAACTCCAAATTTGCCGGCACTAAAATCGCGATATTGCGAGAGAGGTCGGCGGTTTGTCCCGCCGCGGTGGCGGTGCCGCGACCGGACTCGACCAAGTAGATCTCCTGCTGCCCGACGAGCCGAGTCGCGTGGGTAGAAGCGTGGGGAGCCAGGGCGGCGTAGGTGTAGGCATTGACGAAACGGAGAACCGCAGCCCTTTGCGTAGGATTGAGGGCGTCACCGCGGGTAAAGATGTCCCGCTCCTGAAGCGAACCGCGGGTCGTGCGCGAAGTGGAAGTGTGCCAGTCGCCAAAATAAAAATCGATGCGATCGCCGGTGGTTTGCGCCAGTGCCAGCGGCGACAGCACAGCGCACACCGCCAATCCTAGAGCCAGTACCAGGGACGCGAGAATTCTTCTCATCATCAAGCCGCTCTCCTAAACCAGCAGTTTTTCAAGGCCCCAAACAAAAAACTCGTAATTGGGGCAGAGTTGGCATTTATAGTATCATAATGCTAAATTCACTCCATAAGGTGGCTTGGCGGACGACCATTTCTGACCTCTTCCCTTGCTCGTGAGGATCCCCGGTCTAGCATCGGGTCGCTCGGGATGGTATAGCTCTACCGGGTAACCGTACACAAGATATTCCAGTTATCAGCGCGATCTTAGGAGAGTACACAATGAAACTGATTCGATTCGGCGAGCCGGGTCAAGAAAAGCCGGGCGTGCTTCTAAAAGATGGTAGTCGTATTGATGCGTCCGCGCTCGGTTCAGATTATGATGAGGCGTTTTTCGGCAGCGGCGGTTTGTCAAAGCTCGACTCCTGGCTGCGGAAGGAAGCTTCATCTGCCCCTCGTGTCGCGCCCGGTGTACGCTTGGGCTCTCCCGTCTGCCGGCCTAGTAAGATCATCTGCATCGGACTCAACTATCGGGATCACGCGGCGGAAACCAAGGCGGAGGCGCCGAAGGAACCAGTTCTGTTCTTCAAGGCAACCACGTCCCTGATGGGACCGAACGATGACTTGGTGCGGCCCCGCAACGCGAGCAAGGTGGACTGGGAAGTAGAGCTGGCAGTCATCATCGGGAAGAGAGCCTTGTACGTTGCCAAAGAGGAGGCTCTCAATCACGTTGCCGGCTTCGCTCTGCACAATGATTATTCTGAGCGCAACTTCCAGCTGGAGCGGGGAGGCCAGTGGGTAAAAGGAAAAAGTGCCGACACTTTTGCGCCATTGGGTCCGTTCCTCGCAACCCCGGACGAGATTCCGAATGTCGGCAATCTCCCAATGTGGCTGAAGGTTAATGGACAGCTGCGGCAGAACAGCTCTACCTCAAATATGATCTTCGATGTTGCTACGCTGGTTTCCTACGTGAGTCAGTTCATGACGCTGCTTCCCGGGGACGTAATCAGCACTGGCACACCGGCGGGCGTTGGTTTGGGAATGAATCCACCTACGTATCTGCAGGCTGGTGATGTCGTAGAACTGGGAATCGAGGGCTTAGGAGAGTCCCGGCAGAAAGTCAAAGACTACGCATAGCAGTGCAGGTTGAGACTCATAAATGTTGAGACTCATGAATAAGGTCACGATAACGAACTGTGCGGGAGAATTACGATGACGGGGTCCAGTAGCCATGTGCGCTGGTTCCTCATCTTTTGGCTCTTCATATTGAGTGTCGTCGCCTTTCTGGACCGGGTGAACATTTCGATTGCTGGGAGTTCTCTTGCTGCCGCCTACCATCTTAGCAATGTTCAACTTGGGTGGATATTCAGCGCGTTTCTTGCTGGCTATGCTCTCTTCCAAACACCTGGCGGTAGATTGGCAGATCGGTTGGGTCCGCGTCGTGTGCTCGCTGGAGGAGTGATCTGGTGGGGCATATTCACCGCACTCACAGCGGCGGTTCCGTCCGGTATAAGAGGCGCTCTGATTTTATTCGTGTCTGTACGTTTCCTGTTAGGAGTTGGCGAAGCAGTCGTCTATCCGGCATCGAATCAATTCGTTGCTCGCTGGATCCCGACGCAAGAGCGCGGCATTGCAAATGGCTGGATCTTCGCTGGAGTCGGTGCCGGAGCCGGCCTGTCACCACCGCTAATCACGTACGTAATGCTCCATTACGGTTGGAGATCATCGTTTTATTTGTGCGCCGCGATCGGGTTGCTTGCCGGGCTCGTTTGGTTCATCGTTGCGCGGGATACTCCGGAAGAGCACTCGCTGGTTTCGGCCTCAGAGATGGCTTTCATTCGTTCCGGCCTTTCTGCCGGGAACTTACAAGGACAGGAACGAAAACTGGTCCCGTGGGGAACAGTGCTTAAGAGCCGGGAAGTGTTGGCAATCACCATCAGCTACTTCTCTTTCGGCTATGTGGCCTGGATATTCTTCAGTTGGTTTTATATCTACCTGGCGCAGGTGCGGGGTTTGAACCTGAAAGCGAGCGCGTTCTACGCGATGCTGCCGTTTCTCGCCATGGCGGCCTGCTGTCCGCTCGGGGGCACGATAAGCGACCGGCTTACACGCTCGCATGGTCCCCGGATCGGGCGTTGCTATCTCGCGGCGGTTGTCCTCGCCGCCGCAGCTATCTTTCTCGTGCTCGGCGCGAAAGTTGATAGTGCACGGCTTGCCAGCGTCGTATTGGCGGGAGGAGCGGGAGCCTTGTATCTCGCACAGAGTTCCTTCTGGTCGGTGACTGCAGATATTGCTGGTTCGTCTTCGGGATCAGTTTCTGGATTTATGAATATGGGCGCTCAGATTGGCGGCGCGGTCACCGCTTCGCTTACGCCGGCGATTGCCAGCCGCTTCGGGTGGACGGCTTCATTCCTGGTAGCGGCAGCGTTGTGCTTGCTGGGCGCAGCGGCCTGGATATTCGTCGATCCCAAACAAACCCTGCAAGCACAAGTAAGCGATACAGCGGCCCTACCAGCGGTGCCACATGCCCTGCCCTCCTTTGTTTCGGGGATCAAAACGCCTTAGCCTGCCAATCCAATAACGCCGGTTGATGCTGGATGGCTGGGACTGTGAGATAAGAAAGCATATGACATTAACGATCAAGCCGAAGCAGGAGTGCCGGTGGGATTTGGTCAGCCTGGGCGAAGTCATGCTCCGATTTGATCCCGGGGACGGACGCATTGCGACGACTCGAAAGTTTGATGTGTATGAAGGCGGGGGGGAATATAACGTCGCTCGCGGATTGAAGCGTTGCTTCGGGCTGGATACTGCGATTGTCACGGCATTGGCCGCTGATCCGGTAGGGCGATTGATTCAGGATCTCATGTATCAAGGTGGAGTGGATCAATCTCTCGTGCGCTGGGTTGAGCACGACGGAATTGGCCGCGCATCGCGGAATGGTCTCAATTTCACGGAGAGAGGTTTTGGCTTACGGGCAGCGCTGGGTTCCTATGATCGTGGACACACAGCGGTTTCGCAGCTTAAGCCAGGCGATGTGAATTGGGACGAAATCTTCGGCAAACACGGCGCGCGGTGGTTCCATACCGGTGGTATCTTCTGTGCGCTTTCATCCACGAGCCCTGAAGTCGCGCTGGAGGCCATGCAGGCTGCCAAGCGCTACGGCACAATTGTTTCCTACGACCTTAATTATCGCCCGTCGCTGTGGAAGTCGATGGGCGGCAAGAAGCAATCGCAGGAAGTTAATCGTCGCATTGCACCATACGTCAATGCGATGCTGGGCAATGAAGAGGATTTCTCGGCCGCGCTTGGTTACGAAATTCCGGGTATGGATGAACATCTTTCAGACTTCGAAGTTGGTGGCTTCAAGCAGATGATCGCGACCGTGGTCAAAGACTATCCTTTCCAGGTGGTGGCAACCACGCTGCGAAAGGCAAGAACTGCCACCCACAACGACTGGGGAGCGATTTGTTATAGCGATGGCAAGTTCTACCAGGCAAAGAACCGGGAAAATCTCGAGATCTTTGATCGTGTCGGCGGAGGCGATTCGTTTGCCTCTGGCCTGATCTATGGCTTTCTGGCAGGCAAGGATCCGCAATGGGCGGTGGATTGCGGCGCCGCTCATGGCGCGCTGGCTATGACCACGCCAGGAGATACCAGCATGGCGACTTTGAAGGAAGTCCTCCAGGCAATGGAAGGAACTGGAGCGCGGATTGCGCGTTGAGCAGAGCGCAGGACAGAGTGCAGGACAAAGCACAGGACAAAGGAGCTGAGCACCGGGCGATCACAGGCTTATGGATAAACAGAAAGTTCGCGATCGAATCGTGGAAATCGGCGTTGTTCCTGTAGTGCGCGCTTCATCGCCGCACGAGGCTCTGCTTGCCTCCGAGGCTGTTTGTGCAGGAGGCATTCCCATTGTCGAAATTACGATGACCGTGCCCGGTGCACTCCAAGTCATTTGCGAACTGGCGAAAGACAATGCTGCAAAAATCCTCATTGGGGCGGGAACCGTGCTCGACGTTGAGACAGCGCGACGATGTCAGGATGCAGGAGCGCAATTCCTGGTGAGTCCGGGATTGAATCTGCAGACCGTGGAGTTTGCCGTGCGGGAAAAGATGCTGATCATGGCGGGGGCGTTGACGCCAACGGAAGTTATCACTGCCTGGAATGCCGGAGCGGATTTCGTCAAAATATTCCCTTGCGGCCAAGTCGGTGGAGCGAAATATATCAAGGCATTGAAAGGTCCGCTGCCGCAAATCGCGATGGTGCCCACCGGAGGCGTCAATCTGAATACTGCCGCTGAATTCCTTGAGGCGGGAGCGGCCGCACTGGGAGTGGGCGGTGAATTGGTGCAAGCGGAGGCTTTGAAATCGGGCAAGCCAGAAGTGATTATCGAAGGCGCCCGCAAGTTCGTCGCGATTGTGAAGCAATATCGGGATCGCGTCGCTTTGCAGAAAGGGTCTGCTCCGAGCCTTGTCTAGTGGACGGCGGGCGGAGTGAGGCATTCGCAATGACCTCATCTTCCGGACCGGAGAGGTTCTCTGTGTTACTTTCGAGTCGAAACTATGCGAGTTCAACTTTACCTTTGTTTGTTCGCTTGTCTTTGCAGTGCTCTACTCTTGGCCGAGGATTATCCGAAGGCCGAGATCTCGAATGGACTGATCCACGCAGAACTGATGCTTCCCGATAGCCAGCATGGCTCCTACCGCGGCACGCGGTTCGATTGGTCTGGGATCATTTCCAGCCTTCAATTCGGGGGACATGAATATTTTGGACGCTGGTACGAACACCACGATCCGAAAATCCATGATGCGATCACCGGGCCGGTGGAGGAGTTCCGCACCAATGACAAGGGCCTGGGTTATGACGAGGTCAAACCCGGCGGAACATTTGTCCGCATTGGCATCGGCACGGTTCGCAAACCCGACGAGACCGCTTACCGTCCTTACGACACATACGAGATTGTCGACCCGGGAAGGTGGACGATCCATAAGCACAATGATCGTATCGAGTTTACTCATCGATTAAGTTCGAAAAACGGCTATGCGTACATCTACCGCAAAACCATTCGGCTGGTAAAAGGAAAACCGGAACTTCTGATTGAACACTCCTTGAAAAACACCGGCCACAAGGCGATTGAGACGACGCAGTACAACCATAATTTTTTTGTCATCGATCACGAAGTTGTAGGCCCTGACGTCGCAGCCAAATTCGTATTCACTCCGGTCCCTCTGCGCGGGTTCGCGGATCGTGCTGAAGTTCGGGGAGACGAAATCATCTTCCCTCGTGAGCTCCAGGGGAAGAATGGGGTCTTCTCGGAGCTGGGCGGGCCAAACAAGGACGTCAAAGACTACGACTTCAGAGTGGAAAATCTGAAAAGTGGTGCAGGCGTTCACATCACCAGCGACCAAATTCTAGAGAAAGTCAACTTCTGGGCCATACGCACGGTAGCGGCTGTAGAACCCTACATCCTGCTGCGGATCGAACCCGGGAAAGAGTCGCACTGGACGATCCGTTATGACTTTTACGCCGAACCTAACAAATGAGGCCTCGGCCTGTTGGCCTATTGTTTTTTGGCTGGAACGCGCACTCCCCCGATCCAGACTGACTCGATGCTGCGTGTGTTTCTGATGTCGTCGAGCGGATTCGCTGATAGCACTACGAAGTCAGCCCGCTTGCCTTTTTCCAGAGTGCCAACTTGGTCGCTGATATTTATCGCTTTGGCGGCTCCACTGGTTGCGGACATCAACGCTTGCATTGGGGTGAGACCAGCCTTGGTTTCGTATTCCAGTTCAAGATGTTCGAAGTAGCCTTGGAATCGGCCTGGCCCTCCGCCGCTGTCGGTACCCATGGCGATTACGATACCTGCGTCAGAAAGTTTCTTAAGATTGCGCAGGGCTATCGGCAGGTGCTCCTTGTACCACAAAGCAGCGGGATCCTTCCCCACCGTGGCCTGCCTCTTTGCGTCTTGCATTTTTGCAATTTCTGACGGGTCGGCCTCCTTGAGGAAGAAGGGATCATTAAAAAATGAGGGCGTTTCCGAATAAGCAAATATAGCCAGCTCACGGGTAAGAGTTGGGGAGTAGAAGACGTGGCGCTTTTTCATGAGACGAATGAATTCCTCGTCCACTTCGCGGTCACGCACGCTGTGGGCAATGTAATCCACTCCAGCCCGCAGCACCCCCTTGGCGTCTTCCAGCAGAACGATATGCGCAGCGGTGCGAAAGCCATTTTTGTGCGCTTCGTCGATGACCGCCTGATAGGCCTCAGAACTCATCTTCGGACGGGCGCCAAGGAAATCATCGACACGCACTTTGACGATATCGGGTTTATTCCGAATTAATTCGTCGACGCTCTTGCGTGCTTCCTCTGGAGTTTTGACCGCGACAGCTCCAGGGATAGCCGTAGAATCTTGTATAGGGCCGGCTACGTACAAGTGCGGCACGGTACCTGGCGTGGCTGAAGCGCATTGTTCCCGCAGCGCAAATTCTTTTTCGCCGCCCAAACTTAAAACGGTCGTGATGCCGTCGCGCAGGTAGACCCCAAGTTGAGCCGCATCGTTGACATGGCCGTGCGCGTTAATCAGGCCTGGAATAATCGTCCTTCCCTTTGCGTCGATCCGATTCGCGCCGGCTGGCACTTTGACTCGCCTGCCTACGGCCTCAATCCTCCCATTGCGAATCACCAGGGTCGCGTCTTCGATCGCTGGCCTGCCGGTACCGTCGATGATGCGAACCCCAATCCAAGCTTGCACATCGTTGGGGGTGGGCTCGTTGCCGTGCTGCTTCGGCCCTGCAGCGAACGTGTTGATCGCGCAGAGGAGGATGGCTCCGGCGATGCTGGCGACACTTCGAGCAGTCATGTTGAGGATGTTCATATTTGGACTCGACAGATACTATTATAGGACTATATCGACTGCCAACCGACCTTGGCGGCGGGCTTCACGAAACGAGTGGGTATTCTTTGGGTGTAGTCGCGCGTGCTTGGGCCACTGCCGCTATTCGGCAACTGCGGAAGGTGAATCGGCTGGGGGTGGGGCCGTGGCGGTTTGACTTGCCATCTCCAGGATGTGAGCGTTGCGTTCCGCGGCTTGAAGGTGCAATCGCATTGCGTGGCGCGCTTTTTCCGGATTGTTATCACGGATCGCCCGGTAGATTGCCCAATGCTGGCGGAGGCCAGCCTCGGGCACTCCTGGCATCTCGTTCGTGCGCCGGCTCACTTCGATCAAGGGTTCTGAAATCGCTTGCAGAACCATAATGGCAAGAGGATTTCTGGTGGCCTCGGCCACGGCTTTATGAAACCGGATGTTGGCCTTTCCAATTGCCTCATGGAAAAGCAAATCTGCTTCGGGCGTGCTGCGGTCCATACGAAGCGCAGCTTCCTGTTCCGCCAGAATTTCCCGCATTGCAGCCCAATCAGCTTCTGTGGACTTTTCCGCGGCTAAGGCTACCAGTCCTGTCTCCAGAACTTTACGAAATTCGATCAAAGAATCCGCCTGTTGCATGAACGCGGAGGTAGAAAGATACTCCGTATTGATGAGAGCACCGGGAGACAATTCGAGGACAACTGCACCAATCTTGGGCCGTACGCTGATGAGCCGGAGGGACTCCAGTGACTTAATCGCCTCGCGTACGCACGTTCTGCTAACGGAAAGTTCTTCAGTCAGCTGTTTTTCCGTCGGCAACCGCTCGCCCGGCTTGACCTGCCCTTTTCTGATTAGGTCGAGAATGTAATTGATTACCTGCGTGGTAATCGTCTGTCTTCGGATCAGGCTGTGCCTCCACAACTACAAGCAATCCAAGGACGAATGCCTACTCATACTATAGCACCATTGCGCCCGGCTTAATTTGGGACCGATTGGAGGACAGTGTGAGCCGCAACGGAATCCGTTGGCTAAATCGTCGCTAGCAAAATTCAGGCTGGCTTTATAGCCAGGACAACGTCGAGAGGGCTTCCCGTCATGCGGCCCTGCACATCCCGGAACCCGGCATCTTGGAGTAATTCGCGGTACTCGCCAAGCGTCCGCTCTTTCCCCTCTGTGCACACCAGCATGTTCAGGGATTGCATGTGCGCCGATGTAGGGCCGCTCTTATCTTCGTTCAGCAGCTTCTCCGCGAGAAGGATACCGCCGCCTGCGGGCAGGCGGTGGTAAATTTTCTTGAGCAGCGTGTTAATTTTGTCTTCAGACCAGTCGTGCAGAATGCGGGATATCGCGAATAAATCCGCTTCCGGTAATTCGTCGCGGAAGAAGTCGCCCGCGACCAAATCGATGCGTTGGGACGCTGTCGATTTGTTTACTTCGACACGCGCAGCCTCGATTACTTGGGGTAGATCGAACACAAGAGCGCGAAGACTGAGACACCGTTCGCAGGCGCTAATTGCCAAATGCCCTGTCGCACCGCCAAGATCCACAAGTTTCCGAAAGCGCGAGAGATCGAAGGCTTCTACCACTTTAGGGGAGCTCAAGACTCCAAGCCCGTGCATACCCTTGATAAACGTTTGTTTCGCTTCTTCGGTCTTGAAGAAATGATCGAAGATTGCGCCTTCTTTGCCGAATGCCTGTTTCCAGCGGGGTGTTCCTTCCCGAATGGCGTCTTCGAGGTGCGTCCATAGCGGAAACAGAACATCGTTGGAGTAGAGTATGTAACCGGTGAGCGATCGCTCGTTTCCCCGGCAAAGATACGAGCTGGCTACGGGCGCATTGTCATAACACGCTCCGTTCTTCCGCAGGAGCATGAGACCCACACAGGCATCCAGCAGTCTCTCGAGTGGTTCACTCGCGACTTGAAGCTCGGAGGCAAGCGTAGCGGCGTCGGCCGGTCCGCGTTTCAGGAGATCGAAAACGCCGAGGGACACGGCCGCGAACATAGCCTTCGACCGGCGAAATGCTTCGATCAGTTCAAGGATCGGAGAATAATCGGGCAAATCCATTTGTGTCTTGTCAGGGCATGCAAAACGCATGCCTTCGTCACTCCATTTTTTGACGGCAAGTATGGGCAGCCTTAAAGTGCGGACTTCAACGGCACGGCGGACTGCCAGGCAATTTTCCGGTCAGCATTGATCCCCAGGGCCAACACAGCACCCGCGACACACAGCAAAGAGCACACCAGAAACGGCACATTCCAGCCATACATTCCAACCAGATAAGCCAGCAGTACGGGCGAGACCGCGCTTCCGAGGTTGCCGAAGGTGTTCATGACCGAGGCGATCGAGCCCGCGTAGTCGCCTCCGATATCGAGGGGAATCGCCCACGACACGCCGACAGTGACTTCCAACCCGAAGACGGCAACGCACGAATACAAGACCGAAGCCGTGGAGTTCTGCGTGAGCGTGGCCGGCAAGATGAAGACAGCTGCCAGGAGAAAGCCCGCCAGGGCGACCGCGCGGCGTGCGACTTTGAGATTTCCGAAACGCTTGGCGCAGCGATCCGATATCGAGCCGCCTAAGAGATCGCCTGCGGCCCCCGCCAACAGCGGCAGGCTGGCATACAAGCCCATCTGGGTCAGGTTGAAACCGCGGTGTTCGTTCAAGTATTTGGGAAACCAATCCAAATAGACGTCGATGCTATACCCGTAACAGAAATACATCAGAGACAGCGTCCAGAGCGATGGGCTGCGCAGAATAAGACGCCACGGCACCGCGTGCGCTTTGGCTGGGCGAACACCGATCGACTCTTCAATGAGCTCACGTTCCGCTGCGTTGATACGGGAGTGTTCCGCCGGCGTGTCGCGGTAATACCAGTACCAGACCGCCGACCAACCCAGTCCGATCAGACCGAATACGAAAAATGGTGTGCGCCATCCAAAGCGGATCATCATCATCACGACAAGGGCCGGGGTCAAAGCTGCCCCCAAACGTGATGCCGCGTGGGTAATGCCCTGGGCGAAACCTCGTTCCGTCGGCAACATCCAACGCGAAAGGGACTTGGTGGCTATCGGGAATGCACCCGCCTCCCCCATCCCGAAAAAAAACCGAAAGACTCCCATCGAAGTCGCATTCCAAGCGAATGCAGTCAGCGAAGTGAAAATCGACCACCACACAACAACAAATGCCAGCGCTCGCCGTCCTCCGATGCGATCGCCTAGCCATCCCCCAGGGATTTGAAAGAAGGCATAGCCCCATCGGAAGGAAGCGAATATCCACCCAATCGTGACCATCGAGAAGCCCATATCTCGCTGGATCACAGGCACGGCGGACGCGATATTGACGCGGTCCATGTAGGTGATCATGTAGGCTGCAACAATCAGCGCAAGCACCACATGGCGGGTGTGTGTGGGGCGAGCAGTGATCGTAGTTTCAATCATTTAGCTAAAAAGATACCCTGGCCATCGACTGTACGTCGGATTTCCCGACCACCACGGGATCTATCAATCGATTCCTCTAGAGAGTCGAATATTTATCTTACAATAGCATATTAAGAGAGGTATCTTCGTGGGCGAAATGGTCGCTGAGGCGCTCTTGGGTAAGAAGGCCACCCCTGCGGAGGTGGGTCTCGGTCGCCTGCTGAAGGTAGGTAGTTGTTCCGCGAGAGCGCTCGATCAGGATTGGCGAATCAATCCCGAGTCACGGTCTACCTGAAGTTGATTCCGGGAGATCCGGCACCACCGTTGCTCCCGGCCGGTCGACAATTTCACGAGTTATCCGTCCTGCTCGCTATCTAGCACTGCACGCAGCACATTGGAAACCGCAACGCCGCTCCCAGAGGCTCTCATCAAGTTCGAGGTGGCGCAAGCGCAAACGCGATTGCTATGGCACCGCTGCCAATTCAGACGCCGAGAGTCGCGACGTTCATCCAACAACTCGCATCGGTTTTGTCGTGTCTGTATACTCAGGCACCGGATTGAAAGAGGGAAGAGAAAGTGGGCGATCCGGGTGACGAATGCGCTACCGTGGGCACTATCACCCTGCGTAGTCCGACGTCATTGCATTTTGCTCCCTGCGTCGGGCCGTATGCGGCGCCTTCTCTCAGCAATTTCGCGGCAGGAGGCTTAAGGCATGAGACAGAGTCGTGCAGCTTCGCTCTTGGTATTCGCATTCGGATTCGCCCTCGGAATAGTTTCGCTCGGCTGGCCGCAGCCTCTTGACGCGCAAGCCGAGCTAGCCTCGACGCCCACCGACATCGTCACTCAGCACGATGTGCCCTTGAAAACGCGCGACGGTGTTACGCTCTACGCCGACATTTACCGCCCGAAATCTCCAGGCAAGTTTCCTGTCATCCTTATGCGCACGCCCTACGACAAAAGCGTCAGCTGGGCGGTCTCGCCCGTCTCCAGGATAGTCCCGCGCGGCTATGTCGTCATCATTCAGGACGTGCGCGGCCGTTACACTTCGGAAGGAGATTGGTATCCGTTCAAGCACGAGCAAGCCGACGGTTTCGATACCGTCGAATGGGCTGCCGCGCTCCCTTATTCCGACGGCAAAGTCGGCATGATGGGTGGCTCTTATGTGGGCGCGACGCAGATGCTCGCCGCCATTGCCCAGCCGCCGCATCTGGCGGCGATCGCACCCAACGTGACGGCAAGCAATTACCACGATGGTTGGACCTATCAGAGCGGCGCTTTCGAGCAATGGTTCGATCAGAACTGGACGTCCCAGCTCGCGCAGAACACACTCCAGCGCCTGATCGATGAGAACACTAACGCGCTCCTCGGTGTGTCCACACTTCCGCTCGCCAACTATCCCGTCTTCAATTTCGGCCAGTTGCCGGCTGACGCCCAGCTCACTGCTGCTATCGCACCCTACTACCTCGACTGGCTGGCGCATCCCGATTATGACGATTACTGGAAGCAATGGTCCATCGAGGAACATTTTTCAAACATTGCCGTCCCCATGCTCCAGGTCGGCGGTTGGTATGACATCTTCAACGGCGGTACTCTGCGTAATTACATGGGCGCCAAGGCCCACGGTTCCACCGACGCAGCGCGCACCCAGCAGCATCTGTTGATCGAAATCGGGGGCCACGCCGGATTCGGTCGCCGCATCGGCGATGTCGACTTCGGTCCCCATGCCACCGAAAACTCATACACCGACGTCATCCTCGATTGGTACGATTTTCTCTTCAAGAACATCAGGAACGAATTCGCCACGGACAAGCCCGTCAAGCTTTTCGTGATGGGCGCGAATGAATACCGCCAGGAAGACGATTGGCCCCCGCCGCAAGCCCAGCCTACGAAATATTTTCTGCACTCGGGCGGCAAAGCGAATTCGCTGCGTGGTGACGGCGCTCTTTCCGCATCGGCGCCTAAGTCCGAGCCCTCTGACGCCTACATTTACAATCCCGCCAATCCCGCACCCACCGTTGGCGGTCCACTCTGCTGCGACGCCAACCACATGGAGCCCGGCCCGCGCGACCAGCGTTCGGTGGAAAATCGCGACGACGTTCTCGTTTACTCCACCGGCTCGCTGGCACGGGACTTAGAAGTGACTGGCCCTGTTACCGCTACTCTCTTCGTGAAATCCTCGGCCGTGGACACCGACTTCACCGCAAAGCTCGTCGATGTCGCGCCCGATGGGTTTGCGCAGGATCTTACCGAAGGTATCCTTCGCATGCGTTACCGTGCTTCTCCTGAGCACGCCGCCCTAATGAACCCTGGACAAATCTACGAAATCTCCATTGATCTGTGGGCCACGAGCAACATCTTTCTCCGCGGTCACTCGTTGCGCCTGGAGATTTCCAGCAGCAATTTCCCGCGCTTCGATCGCAATCTCAATACGGGCGAAGAGATCAAGTTCGCGCGCACCTTTGTCGCCGCCACCAACACAATTCTCCACGATGCGCAACATCCTTCCGCGCTCGTGCTTCCGGTTATGCCGTCGAAATAGGTGAGAAGCTAGTCCAGGAACGATGGGCGGGGTACCTCGGTCGTGCGGACAAAATGCGAATTTTCTTTATCATGCAGGAAACGACAGCCCCTGGTAACCAGAATGTCCCCGAACCCGGCTAGAGTTAAGCAGTATCGGTTGTGGCCAGTCAGTAAATCTTCCGTGCGGACTCTCCTTCTTGTCTTGGGCATCATCTCAGAGCTCTCCGGACAGGATGGGCGGCCAGGTCCGATCGAGTTCACAAATGTAGCGGCCGCAGCGGGTATCAAGTTTGTGCACTTTAAAGGCAACAAGGGTATCTCGATTAATCGCGAGGAGTTTGGTCCGGGAGTCTGCGTCGCCGATTTCGATGGGGACGGCTGGCAAGATATTTATTTCGTCAACGGACGTGATCTCTACAATCGAGGTATTTCCGTCAGCAATGCACTGTATCGCAACAATGGTGACGGCACATTCACCGATGTCACTGAAAAAGCCGGCGTGCCCGGAACCGGATACGGGCTCGGTTGCGTATGGGGAGATTTCAACAACGACGGCTTTCCCGATCTTTTTGTGACTCAGTATGGTCGCAATGTTTTGTATCGCAATAATGGAAATGGAACATTTACCGACGTCACAGACAAGGCTGGCGTTGCGGGCACTGAATCTGGCGCGTTTCATTCAGGAGCCACATTTTTTGATTATGACCGCGATGGCTGGCTCGATCTCTACGTCGGGAGCTACGTCGCTCTAGGGGACAAACGTTACTGCCAGTTGGGCGACGTGCTCAGCAGTTGCGCTCCGAGCGAGTACCGTGGCAGTCCGGACGCGCTCTATCACAATAATCGCGACGGTACCTTCACCAACGTGACCGCCGCGGCGAAGATCTACCAACCCGAAGGCAAAAATCTCTCGGTAGCGGCGGCTGACTACGACAATGACGGCTGGCCTGATTTGTTCGTCGCCAACGATGGGTTGAATGCTTATCTCTATCACAATGAACGTAACGGTACGTTCAAGGAGATCGGACTTGTCAGCGGCATGGCTGTAAACGCCCAAGGGAGAGTCATGGCCGCTATGTGCATCTCCCTGGGAGACTATGACAACGATGGCCGGCTCGACCTTTACATTTCAGATTTTCAGCGGTCCTCAGACCACCTCTGGCACAACGAAGGCAAAGGATTTTTTGACGAGGTCAGCGATCAAGCCGGCATCACCCGGCCGACACGCGATGTGCTCAGTTTCGGTGGAGGCTTTTTCGATTATGACAACGATGGTTGGCTGGATATTTTTATCGCCAACGGCCATGTCTATCCCGAGGTGGAGCAGGCTACGCCGGGAACTCATTACAAGCAGATCAATTCTTTGTTCCACAACGAAGGGAACGGCAAGTTTACTGAGGTTGGCAAGCTGGCCGGTGCTGGCTTTGAAACTCCCCACGTAGGCCGTGGAGTTGCTTTTGCTGATTTCGATAACGACGGATTTATGGATGTGGTTGTCGCAAACAACGGAGATTCGCCTCTTCTGCTCCACAATAGCGGTGGCAATGGCAATCATTTTCTGAACTTCAAACTTGTGGGGACGAAAAGTAATCGGGACGCGATGGGAGCCCGCATCCGCATTGTTGCCGGGACGACGTCGCAAATTCGCGAGATCGTAGGGGGAGGAAGTTATCTTTCACAAAGCGACCTGCGTGCAAATTTCGGCCTGGGCAAGGCGAAGCGCGCAGAAATCGTGGAGATAGCTTGGCCCAGCGGACAACAGCAGGTTTTTCGCAATGTCGAGGCCGATAAGTTTTATCTGATTGAGGAAGGAAAAGATCAGCTGCAACTGCAGCAATTCGCGCGCAGGAAGCCTTGAGCTTGGAGCTCAATTCTCTCCTAGCGGAACCTCCGGATCAAAAGGGTGTGCCGGTCCGACCGATAGAGGCCCAGGACATATAGCACAGTCTTGCCCTTTGTGGAGTAGATCACTTGGCGAATTCGGAGGACTGGCGCGCCGTGGGGAATGCCCAGAAGCCTGGCGGTATGAGGATCGGCGGTTGTAGCGTCGATTTCTTCGTCGGCGTGCGCTATCTCCAGCCCATAGTCGTGCTCCAGGATGGAAAAAAGCGAAATCCGGTCCAACGGCGATTGAGTCAGGCCGGCGAAGTCCTCGGCTGACAGGTAACAGGTCTCAACGGCAAACGGTTCATCCGCGCCCAGACGTAGTCGTTCCACCTTAATCAGCCGGCTGGTGGCGGGCAGAGCAAGGCGCGCCGCAATTTCGTGCTCGGTATCGATGACTCCGAGAGAAAGCAACTTGGAGGAAGCCGCCAGGCTCCGGCCCGCCATTTGCTCGGTATAGCTCATCAGCTTGTTGAAGTGAATTTTTGGCGGAGCTATGAACGTGCCCGCCCCGCGACGGCGTACGACCATGCCCTCGCGCTCCAGTCCCGCCAGCGCATGACGGGCCGTCATCAGGCTAACGCGATGAATCTTCGCCAACTCCCGCTCAGAGTCGACCGCATCACCCGGTTTCAACTGCCCGGATTCGAGCCGTTTTAGAATCGCACCCTGAATTCGCTTGTACGCTGGTAGCCCATTTGGCCGGACCTGTCGCATGAACGCTCCCTTGTGGGCACGTGAACCATACTACAGTAGTGCTATATAGCTCAATATAAAATTACGGAGAACTTGCTCCCAAGCTCAAGTCCTCAGCGAGGAGCACACTCTCGTAACAAAACCCCATGCAATAACGTTTTTCGACCAGCGGTAAAGAGACAGCGCGGCGATGAGATTTGGGTCAAGCAGCGAAATCTTCAATATCGAACAGCGAATTCTTCGATATTGTACGGATACTTAAAGCCTTCCAATGTCCGTTCTGCTTTCTCATAGGCAGCATGCGTCGATCAAACGATATCCCCAGTCAGACCCGGGGGTTCCCGGAAGAAATTTGCGTCTGCCCGCATTTTGTTCTTGACCTCGGTCAGCGATGTGCTATATAGCATGACTCCACATTGTTTTGTTGTGCTAAATGTCCGGAGGAGGTCCTGCGATGAGTGGACGACAATCAGTTGCGTTTTGCTGCGTGCTGTTTTTGGTGATGGTGCTTGCGGGCACTGTTCAGTCTGGCTGGAGCCAGGAAGTAACTGCCGCTGTCGTCGGAACAATCACCGATCCAAGCGCGGCGCCGATTAAGGATGCAGATGTTAGGGTGACTGACACCGAGCGCGGCACAGTTTGGACGACAAAGACTAATGATTCCGGATCGTACACTCTGCCACGGCTGCCGGTCGGAAATTATTCCGTGAAGGTGTCGGCCGAGGGATTCGATACGGCTGTTTATCCGGCGTTTACGCTGGTGCTCAACCAGACCGCGCGTGTGGACGTGCAGATGAAGGTGGGGAAAGTAACTCAGACCGTCGAAGTTACGGGCGCGGCACCGGTGTTGCAGACAGAGACCACGCAGGTGAATACTGTCATTGATTCGGTGACCAATGACCTTCTACCGCTGGCCACGAGAAATTATGTGGAATTGACCCTGCTCTCGCCGGGTTCCGTTTCGCCTGATCCCGCTAATTTTAATAATGGAGACAATACGGCGAGCGGGGCGAGACCGTACATCAACGGCAATCGTGAGCAGGCCAATAACTTCCTCCTCGATGGAATGGACAATAACCAGGTATCGGACAATCTTCTGGGCTATACTCCGGCGCCAGATGCCATCCAGGAATTCAACCTGATTACCAGCAACGCCTCGGCCGAATTCGGCAATTTCCAGGGCGGCATTGTCAGCGCCTCAATCAAGTCTGGTACCAACAGTTTCCACGGTGATCTCTGGGAGTACTTCCGCAATGACAAGCTGAACTCGAATTCCTGGGAAAATAGATTCAACGGAATTGCTCAGCAGGGCAAGCCGTTTGATAGGGCACCACTCCGCTGGAACATGTTCGGAGGCACAATCGGTGGGCCGATCCTCAAGAACAAGTTGTTTTTCTTCTTCGACTATCAGGGACAGCGTTTCGATCATCCCTCGGCGACTAAGTCCCTCAATGTCTTCACGGCAGCGGAGCGCGCCGGGAACTTCGGAGACATCTGTCCGGAGGGCTTTAATGGGGGGATTTGTAACAACCCGGCTAACCAGCTTTATGACCCGAAGAACGGGAACGCTCCGATTCTCAACAACAACATTGCGGCTGTGGAACCGATTGATCCCGTAGCACAGGCCCTGTTCAACTCGTCGCTTTATCCATCTCCAACCGGAGCGGGCCTTCACAACAATGCGACCTATACCACGGCACAGTTGTTCAACAACGGTCAATATGACGTCAAGATAGATTTCAACGCCACCACGAATGACCATATTTTCGGGCGTTATTCGCATGCCAAGCAGCACAACCCGACGATCAATTCGTTCGCGCTCCTCGGGACTGGTTTCTCAGACGCTCCGCTCGAGAACACGGTTGTGGATTGGAGTCATACCTTCAGTCCGAGTCTGCTGAACGATGTCCGCGTTGGTGTGAACTATATCCGGCTGCACAACGGAACCGACTTCGCCAGTTCGGTCGGCAATCTCGGAAACCAATTAGGCATCGGGAATGGAAACCCCGCAGGCGTCCCTGGATTGCTCTCGATTGGCTTCAACGGAATTCTAAGTGGTATCGGGAATAACGGAGTCCAGCAGAAGTTCGACGATGCTGTGATCCAGGCTTCGGATACGGTCATCGTCACGCACAATCGCCATGTATTCCACGCCGGATTTGAATTCTGGCGCGATCGCGTCAACACCTTCTACACTGGTAATAACGGGGCGTTGGGGAGTATTAACTTCAGCGGAATATTCACTTCGTCGGCACCGGCTGCCAGCGGCACTGGAGGCTACGGCGGTGCTGATTTCTACCTGGGATTGCCCATCAACTACGGCAGAGGCGTCAGTGGTGGCGAGTGGGGACAACGCGCGAGCGTTTTTGGCGCGTATCTCCAGGACGATTGGCGCGCAACAAGTAATTTGACGGTTAATCTCGGGTTGCGCTATGAAGCTCACACTCCCTGGGTCGAAGTGCAGAATCATCAGATAAACTTCGATCTCATTACCGGTCAGGCCCTGGCGCCGGATTGCTCGAAGGTGAACCTCGGGACTGCGCCCACTACGTGCAAGAACAGCAGCCGCGGCCTTTACAATGGCACCTATGGCGGAAAAGACTTCCAGCCGCGTATCGGCTTTGCGTGGACGCCCGCTGCTCTGGGAGGCAAGACCGTCGTACGCAGCGCCTTCACCATTTCTTCCTACATGGAAGGCACAGGTACCAATCTCCGCCTTGCACAGAATCCACCGTTCACCGCTGCTGAGACTTTCGTAAACTACAACGGGCTGGCGACGCCTACTACCACGACAGATCAGGGCCTAGTACCGGTAGGTTCACCCAGCGATCCATTTGCCGGTTCGCTTATCCGAGTGTGGGATCCGAAGGTTCAGCCGGCTCTTACGCAGCAGTGGAACCTGACCATTCAGCAGCAACTGGGGAACTCCGGCACACTCCAGGTCGGCTACGTGGGACAGCATGGAACCCATTTGATGGTTCCGATGCCGTACCTGCAAAAGCAGTTCTTAAAGGGCACTACGTGCCTGGTGGGCACTCCCCCTGTAGCGCAAACCTGCACGGCGCCGAGTATCTTCTTCTCGGGAAATCCGACCTTCCAGAATGATATTTCTCAGATTTCGGGTACGGCCTCCGTCGGGGAGATGAAGTACAACGCTCTTCAGGCGGTTTTCCAAAAACGCTATACCAGTGGCCTCGAGTATCAGGTCGCATACACATTCTCCAAGTGTATGACGGACAACAGCGGCTACTACGGCACCTGGGGAAGTTCCCAGGGAGTTCCCGCGAATCCGTATTATCAAAACCTCTACAATCCGCGAGCTGACTATGCGCCATGTTACTTCGATTCCAAGCATATCCTCAGCGCCTATGCGGTATACGAGATACCGTTCGGCCGCGGCAAGAGATTTGGCCACGACGTGAATGGTGCGGTCAATGCAGTTGCCGGTGGTTGGTCCATCGCTCCGATTATCACGGGCCACACTGGCTTCCCCTTGGCTCTGTACAACTTCACCAACGATCCTTCCAACACAAACTCGCGTGGGGCGCGTCCGGATTGCGGACCCGGCGCTGGACGAGTCTTCGGTCGGAAACCAGCGTTCGATCCGAGCAACGGTAACTACATTGGCTATCAGTGGTTTGATCCGACACCTTACTCCTTGCCCACGAATGCCGAAGGGTTTGGAAACTGCCCGGCACAGGGCCCGGTACGTGGACCTGGATACGCGGATGTGGACTTGAGCCTGCAGAAGAACTTCGCCCTCAGTGAGCGAATGCGGCTGCAGTTCCGCGCCGACTTCCTTAATGCTTTCAATCGGGTGAATCTGAATACGGATTGTTGCACGACGGCTGTGGGTCCGGGGATGGGAATCCTCTCCAGTTCGCAGCCCCCACGCAACATCCAGTTCGCTCTGAAACTCTATTACTGAGCGATGTATGATCGAGGCAGGCGTCTTTGACGCCTGCCTTATTTTTATGCGCAAATATCCTTTCCTGGTCCAGATCTTACTGTTCCCTTTAGTGCTTTCCATCCCGCAATCGGTGGCTCAGAGCTCTAAACGGGCCGCGCCATCCGATTTGTCGTCTCCGGTTGCACGTGCCTTGCATTTAGCGGATTCCGGCAAGTGCAAGGAAGCAATCCCGCTGTTGAAGAGAGCTCTTCCACAGACCTCCGACAAGGACCTGAAGCGTAGCGCCGGATTGGATGGGGTGCGCTGTGCCATGGCCAGCAATCAGTTCGATGCGGCAGAAGACTTCCTACGGATGCTGAATCGCGAGTTTCCCGGTGATCCTGAAGTGCTCTACACCGCCGTTCACACGTATTCAGACCTCGCAACTCGAGCATCGCAGCAATTGGCCCTATCGGCCCCGAACTCAGCGCAAGCGCACGAACTCAGTGCTGAGTCATTAGAGATGCAAGGGAAGTGGGATCAGGCCGCCAAAGAATATGAAGCAATCGCGCACCAGAATCCGCGGCTGCCGGGCCTTCATTTTCGGCTGGGAAGGTTACTGCTGTCAGAGCCCAATCCACCTGCCGATGCTTCCGAACAGGCGAAGAAGGAATTTCAGCAGGAGCTGGAAATCGACCCAAATAACGCAGGCGCTGAGTACGTGCTGGGAGAACTGGCACGCCAGGAGAGTCAATGGCCCGATGCTATTAAACATTTTTCTCGCGCCAGCGAGTTGGATGCCGGTTTCGGGGACGCGTTTCTGGGACTGGGCACTGCGTTACTCTCCGCCAAGCGATTCTCTGAAGCGATCCCACCTCTTGAGACCGCGGTCAAGCTGGAGCCCCGGAATCCCGGTGCGCACTACAGTCTTGCGACTGCCTTGACTCGCGCGGGGCGTAAAGAGGATGCAGAGAAGGAATTCGCCATTCACCGTCAAATGACTGAAAAAGGCGCAGGTGGGCAGCCGCCGCAGCAGGAAAATCAGACCGAGAATCCTAATTGAACAACAGTTGCTGAGTGGACAACTTCCTTTCACAGAAGAATAAAGGGCCGCTAGCTTTCTCTCGCCGCAGATTTCTGCACAGCGTGACAGGGACGGTTGCGTTCGCAGGACTGTCGCGGATTGCCCACGCTCTTCCGAATCCCGTTTATCCCTTTGACGAAATACCACCAGCGATGAGTGGCATCCGTTGGGTCCACACCGCCGGAAAGTCCGCCCAGAGATTTCTTCCTGAAACCACTGGACCCGGTTGCGCCTTTCTCGATTACGACAACGATGGTTGGATGGATATCTACCTGGTAAACAGCGGGAAGTGCGATTTCTATGACCCCAATCCGCCCTTGCGGAACGCGCTATATCGCAATAACCGCGACGGCACCTTCACCGACGTCACGGAAAAAGCCCGAGTAGCCGGCGGCGGATACGGCCAAGGAGTGGCCGTTGGCGACTACGACGGCGATGGTTTCCCTGACCTTTACGTTACGCAATATGGGAGAAGCATCCTGTACCACAACAACGGTGACGGCACCTTTGCAGACGTAACGGAGAAAGCCGGAGTGGCCGCCCCGGGATGGTCATCCAGCGCTGTCTGGTTCGATTATGATAACGATGGCCGGCTCGATCTGTTTGTCTGCCAATTTGTAGAATTTTCCAAGTCCCTAAATAAATCTTGTGGTCCCGGCGAAGAAGGCAAACACGGCTACTGCATTCCGCGTCTCTATCAGCCCATGCCCAGCTGGCTCTTTCACAACAATGGCGACGGAACTTTCACGGATGTCAGCAAGGCGTCAGGCATCACCAATTCTCTTGGGAAGGCGTGGGGTGTAGTAGCGACTGACCTCAACAACGACGGCCGTCTCGACCTGTTTGTGGGCAACGACACCGTACCGAACTTTCTTTTCATGAATCGAGGCAATGGCAAGTTCGAAGAAACTGCTACGTATGCGGGCGTGGCCTACAGCTCTGACGGCCGGGCGCGCTCCGGCATGGGAGTGGATTCCGCCGACTTCAACGAAGATGGGTGGATGGACTTGTTTGTAGCCAATATAGACCGTGAGATGTTTGCGATCTATCAGAACAACCACGACGAAACCTTTGACGACCAGGCGGCACCGACCGGAATCGGCGCCGCAACGCGGCTGATGAGCGGATGGGGATTGAAATTTTTTGACTATGACAATGACGGTAATCTCGATCTGTTTCTTGCCAACGGCAACCCGGATGATCTCATCGAGAGCTTGCACAGCCAGGTCAAGTATCAGGAACCGCTGATGCTCTTTCACAACACGGGGAAGAGCTTCCAGAATGTCAGTTCGCAAAGTGGGCCGGTATTTGAGAGGCCTCTCTCTGCTCGCGGAATGGCGATTGGAGATTTTGACAACGACGGTGGAATCGATGTTCTGGTGGCTGTCAATGACGCCGCGCCTGTTCTCTTGCGCAACAACGTAGGGAATCAGAACCATTGGCTAGGAGTGAAACTCGTTGGGAAAAAATCAAATCCTGACGCCATCGGGGCGCGCATCAGCTATCAGGCAGCGGACTTAAAAAGAAGCAGGACAAAGGTTGGAGGGGGGAGTTTTTTGTCTGCGCATGACCCGCGTATGGTGCTCGGCGTTGGGAAACGACCCAAGATTGACTGGCTGGAAATAAAATGGCCGCAGCCCAGTGGGGCCATAGAACGGTTCACCGAGCTACCGATCGACCGTTACATCACGATTGTCGAAGGCAAAGGCAAATGGACATAGCGGAGCTCACAGCTTGACCCTGTCAACGTGTTCATGGGAAATGTCGCATTACATGGCGATATCCTTGGCCAATGCACGAAAAGCCGCTTCCCTAACCTTGTTTGCCTTGGCGCTCTCATCCTGCGGCTTGGCTTGGGCCAGATCCGCAGGCAGGTCAACAACGCCGGTGCGGATCTGGGAAGACACGATGAACATTCCGACTTCCGAAGAGGGGCTTCCCGATCCCAATCCCCCTTTCGACTTTTTTAACACGGGAAGGTTCCTCAACTATCCCTACACCCTGCGCCACAATTTGGTGGACAGGCGTATACCGCGACAATGGAGGACGCTCAATCTTGAAAATGAATATCTGAAGTGTACCGTGCTACCAGATCTCGGAGGCCACCTCTACACCTGCATTGACAAGATCAATGGTGCCTCCATGTTCTACGCAAACCCAAGCATTAAGTTTGCGCGCATTGCGTACCGCGGCATGTGGGCGGCTCTGGGCGTCGAGTTCAATTTTCCGGTTTCGCATAATTGGATGACGGTCTCACCAGTCGACTTCGCTACCAGCCGCGAACCTGACGGCGGCGCTTCCGTCTGGGTCGGCAACGTCGACCGGCCTTACGGCATGCAGTGGCGCGTCCAACTCACGCTCCGCCCCGGGCGCGCCTGCCTCGAGCAGAAGACCACGCTCTATAACCGTAGCGACACCCGTCACCGCTTCTATTGGTGGACCAATGCGGGTGTCCAGGTCTGGGACGACAGCCGCATTTTGTATCCTATGGAATTCACCGCCGCGCATGGATTCGCTGATATAGATACCTGGCCGGTAAATTCGGCGGGGGTTGACCAGAGCATTGTCGGTAATCACAAGTATGGTCCTGTGTCGCGCTTCAGCTACGGCAGCCGGGAGCCGTACATGGCGGTGTACCATCCGCGTACAGACTCGGGGATCGTGCATTACTCGTCGTCGCTGGACCTTCCTGCGAAGAAGATTTGGTCTTGGGGCAGTGACGAAGATGGCTTGGATTGGCGTACCGCCCTGTCGGACAACAACAGCGCCTACGTGGAGATCCAAGCGGGCTTGTTCCGGGATCAGGAGACTTACGGATTTCTGGATCCGCAGGAGACCCGATCCTTCACCGAGTACTGGATTCCGATCCGCAAACTCGGAGGTGTTTCTCGCGCAAACCCGGACACTGTGATCAACCTGAGTCGCCACAGCCAGGGCGCAGAGACCGTGGCGATCGAAGCTGTCCTCAATGTAACCCGCGAACTGCCGAATGCACTGGTAAGTGTTCTGAACGGCACGCAGGAAGTCGCATCCACGCGTGCTTCACTTTCGCCCCGTGAAACGTTTCGAAAATTCTTTAACCTTCCCGCAAGCGCAACCTACACGATCGAAATAAAAGATCAAGCGGGTAAAGTACTGTTGCGGCATACCGAGGGCAAGTATGACTTCGTCAGTCGTGAGAAGGTTCACACAGGCGAACAACCCTCACACGAATACCCGGCAGAAGCCAATCGCGGCGCAGACGACTTCCTCGCGGTCGGCACCGACCAGGAAAGCAACGGCGAACTAATAGTTGCACTCAACACTTACCAACAGGGAATAGCGCGGTTTCCGAACAGCATCGCTCTGAACCAGGCGGCGGGCAGACTTGAGGTTATTCTCAACCAGTACGATCTTGCGGCGCAGCATCTTTCCAAGGCGCTGGCGTGGGTAAATAGCGACCATGAAACCGCCTACTACTCGGGACTGGCGCTGGCAGCCCAAGGGGATGTTCAGGGAGCCCGAAACCGGTGGGAGTTCGCGCAACAGTCCGGCAGCTATCACGCGCCGGCGATGATGATGTTGGCTGCGTTGGAAGCCAAGGCGGGGGACCATCTGTCAGCATTGAGAATGATCCAAGAAGTTGTGAGGAATCGTGCCGACCTGCTTCGCGCAGGAGGCATAGAGGTTGCACTTCTTCGCGCGACGCAACACAAAGCCGAAGCGACTAAGCAACTCGCGCTCTGGAAGCGGAAAGACCCGGCCAGTTCATTTCTCCGTTACGAAGCCATTCGGTTGGGTCAGAGCGATCCGGGCCTGATGGCACACCTGGCCGCGGATCCCGAGCGCATCCTTGAAATCGCTACCGATTACATGCGCTTCGGCCTTTATGAGGACGCCCTCGATGTTCTCTCGCGGCAGTATCCATCAGGCACAGAAGTCATCGGCGAGCCCGGCGTGCTTTCTCCTGCCTCATACCCTCTGATCGCCTATTACCGCGGTTTCTGCCGGTATGCTCTCGGCAAAGACGGAAGCGCAGACTTCGCCGCTGCTTCCAGCATGCCGACGAGTTATGTTTTTCCCAGCCGGCCGGAATCGTTTGCCGTATTGCACCGCGCCATCGAAGTTAATCCTGACGACGCGACTGCCCACTTCCTGCTGGGCTCGCTCTACCTTTCGGGAGGCATGTCCAAACAGGCGCTACAGGAATGGGAGACGGCGCGTGGCATAAATCCGGCCATCCCCACGCTACACCGTAACATGGGGTATACGATGCTGAAATCCGGAGAATCGCCGGAACGGGCGATTGAGCTGTTCCGCGAAGGAACAAAGTACGATGCTCATAATGTCGACCTTTATCTTGGGCTGGAAGAAGCCATGGAAAAGGCCGGAGGGCCCGCCAGCGAAAGAGCTCGCGCGCTCCAGGGCTTCCCAGAATTGCAGTCCGCCCCCGCTGCTCTAGTATTCCGGTTGGTGCGCTTGCTGGGCGATGCCGGGGAGTTCGATGAAGCTGAAGAGCAACTCGCCAATCGGTTCTTCCCGCGGGAGGAAGGCGGCGCGAATGTCCGCGAAATTTATGTCGCATTGAAGCTGAAGCGCGGCGAGTCAATAGCTGCGCAAGGGCAGTGCCCTTCCGCGCTGGACATCGTGCGTCGGCTGGGTGAACCGGTCGCGAGTCTGCCTTTCACGTCAAAAGGACTGGACCCATTCATATCATCTGCTGCCTCGAAGCGAGCAGTGGAAGAAATACAGGCCACCTGTCGGTAGCACATATATGCGAAGTCTAGCTTCATCTGTGGGAGCAACATCGGTGTCGGGAGCATCGCGATGAATCGTTCCGCGATAGTTTGCGTGGTTCTAGCGCTGTTCGCAGCTGTCGCTTTCGCTGCCGACGATAAATCAATCGAGAGCATGAGGGCGGATAACGACGTCGCTCTCACTACAAATCCTGTTTCATCATTCTGGCAGGGTGGGCGTGCGGTTTATGCCGAAAGCGATACGTATGGGAAACCACTTCCCCGTTACCGCACCCAAATTCGTTCGCGCTGGACTAAGAACAATCTCTATTTCTTGTTCATCTGCCCGTACGATACGCTCTATCTGAAACCGGCTCCAGATACGTCAACTGAAACTTTCCAACTCTGGGACTGGGACGTTGCGGAGGTTTTCATCGGCTCGG
>WNFC01000511.1_pt1 | contig 40623 bp, 40 predicted proteins | sample 5400541 | NCBI WGS metagenome assembly WNFC01 (sample SAMN13153342, study PRJNA577476) | soil metagenome | isolation source: 120 cm saprolite under Douglas fir tree site 2 hole 2 replicate 1 | place: USA:California | collected 2015-04-18 | reverse complement strand
AAGGAGCTGGCGCAGTTGCGCTCCAAGATCGGCTACGTGTTCCAGTACGGTGCCTTGTTCGACTCGATGAGCGTGGCCGAGAACATCCGGCTCGGCATTACCGACGAGACGTGATACAACGACGCGAAGTTCTGCGAGAACCGCGTGCTCGAATGCCTGCGGCTCGTGAACCTCCCGCCCGAAGTGACGACCAAGCTGCCGGCGGAGCTGTCGGGCGGGATGAAGAAGCGCGTGGGGATTGCGCGGGCCATCGCGGGGCAGCCCAAGTATCTGTTGTACGACGAGCCGACCTCGGGGCTCGATCCGGTGAACGCCGACGTAATTGATGGTTTAGTGGAGCGTCTGCGAGATGAACTAGGCGTGACGAGCGTGGTAGTGTCGCACGACGTGCGGGGGTCGTTCCGGGTGGCGGACCGGGTGGCGCTCCTGTGGCAGGCGAAGATCCGCGCCGTCGGCCCGCCGGAGCAGATCCTCGCGTCCAAGGATCCCGCGGTGCTGCAATTCCTGGAGCGCGATCTCGAGATGACGCTGATCCAAGCCGAGGGAGTGGCGCGTGGACGTAACGTATAAACGGGAGGTCACCGTCGGGGCCCTGGTGCTGGTGGGCTTCGTCGTGTTCACGGGCTTCATGTTCTGGCTCACCGGCCGCTCGATCGTCTCCAAGGACATCCCGGTGAACGTGGTGTTCAAGAACATCAGCGGCTTGAAGGAAGGCGACCCGGTGCGCGTGTCGGGGGTGAAAAAAGGGCGGGTGGGGCAGGTGCGACTCGAGCGCGTGGGGCACGTGACCGTGACGCTGAGCCTCGATCCCGAGGTGCGGCCCCACAAGGACGCGCGGGCCAGCGTCGCTTCAGCGGATTTCCTGGGCGCCAAGTACATCGATTACGACCCCGGCTTGTCCGACACCCTGCTGCCGCAGGGGGCGATGATTCAGGGCGTCACCGAGGAGCAGTTCGCCGACGTGGCGCAGGGGGCGGCGAAGAGCGCGCAGGAGCTGATCGCCAACGTGAACAAGGGGCTCAACCCGGGCCAGCTCGCGACCGACATTCACAACACGCTGGTGGCCACGCAGCGCGGCATGGAAGCGCTCACCAAGGCGACCAACGGTCCAGCGATCCAGCAGACTCAGGCGACGCTCGCGTCGCTCGAGCGCGTGATGTCGCACCTCGACACGCTGCTCGGCGCTGCCAACCCGGCGCAGACCGGCAAGCGGCTCGACACGCTGAGCACCAATCTCACGCAGCTGACCGGTCGCCTGGCGGACGCGACAGGATCGCTCAAGGGGTTGCTCGACAAGATGGACAAGGGAGAGGGGACGCTCGGAAAGATTGCGACGGATACGATGCTCTACAAAAACTTGAACGCTACTCTCAAGTCCCTATCGGAACTCCTGACGGATCTAAAAGAACGGCCTGGGAGGTATTTGACGGTCAAAGTCTTCTAGAGCGTGCAGCGGGTCTCCCTCCGCGACAAAAATACGCAGTCGCTCCGGGAGACCCGCTGCCCGCTCCGGCACCCCTCCGCTCACCAGATCGTCGCCTTGAGACTATCCGCTCTCACCATCTGATCCCCTGCCTTGCACCCGAATGCCTCCGCGAACTCTTTCAGATTCGAAACCGCTCCCATGCCGCGCCAGCGGGCCGGGGCGTGTGGGTCCACGACGACCTGATTCCGCAGGTACTGATCGGTGGCCTTGGCGCGCCAGATCTGGGCCCACGCCAGGAAGAAGCGCTGCTCGGGGGTGAAGCCGTCGATGGCGGGCGGCCGCGGCTTGCCGGCGAGCGCGTGCTGGAACGCCGCGTAAGCCACCTTCAAGCGCGGTCCTTGAAGCGCTGCGCGTCGTCCGCGGTCCACCAGTCGCGCAGGTTGCCTAGGGCGTCGAACTGGCGGCCTTGATCGTCGAAGCCGTGGGTCATCTCGTGGCCGATCACGGCGCCCATGCCGCCGTAGTTCACGGCGTCGTCGGCCGCCGGATCGAAGAACGGCGCCTGCAGGATCCCCGCGGGGAAGGTGATGTCGTTGAACGACGCGCTGTACGTCGCGTTCACGGTCGGCGCCGTCATACGCCACTCGGCCTTGTCTACCGGCTTACCGATGCGGGCCAGGTCGCGCGCGGTGGCGAAGGTCTGGGCCCGCACCACGTTGCCGGCGAAGTCCTGTCGATCCACCGCCAGCTTGGAGTAATCGCGCCACTTGTCTGGATAGCCGATTTTCTTGCCGAAGGCGCGCAGCTTGGCCACCGCCTGGGCGCGGGTGGAGTCGCCCATCCACTCGAGGGTGTGCAGCCGGTCATCCAGGGCCGCGATCAGGTGATCGACCATATCGAGTGCGCGGCGGCGCGCGTCGGGCGTGAACGTCTCCTCGACGTACGCCTGGCCGAGTGCGTCGCCCAACATCGCGTTCGCGGCCTGGACGCAGCGCTTCCAGCGTGGCTGCTGCTCTTTCACGCCGGTGAGGGCGCGCTGGTAGCGGAAGCTCGCGTCCACGAACGGACTCGACAGCCAGGGGGCGAGGTGACGGGTGAAGTGCCAGCGCAGGTAGGCGCGCCAGTCGGCGACCGGCACGGCGGTGATGAGACTGTCCATGGCGCGGAAGAAGCGCGGCTGCGCGACGTTGATCGCGGGCGTCGCAGGCGCGCCTGCCTCACGCAAGAACGTGGGCCAGGGAAAGTTGGGGGTGAGCGAGTCAGCGGCGGGAAGCGTCATCTTATGGTAGTTGGCGTTCGGGTCGCGCCGCTCCACCCGCGTGAGCGACGCGCGGGCGAGCGCGGTCTCGAGCGCCAAAATGCGTTGACCCTCGGAGTCGACCGCCGCGGGCAGGTCACCCAGGAGGCCGAGTGTGCGTGACACGTACTCCAGGTAGGCTGCACGCAGCGCGCGGGCGGTGGAGTCGTCGCGCACGTAATAATCGCGGTCCGGAAGGCCGAGGCCGCCCTGCGACGCGGTCGTGCCCATCACGGTGCTGTTCTTGAAGTCGGGCGAAGAGCCGAGGTTGAATACCGGGTCCCAGCCGTGGTGGTGCCCGCGGGCGACGGCGCGTGCCACGTCCTCGCGTGAAGCGATCGCGTCGAGGCGGGTCAGCTCGTTCTTCAACGGGTCCACGCCGGCTTGCTCGATGCCGCTCGAATCCATGCAGGAGGCGTAGAACGCGCCCAGCTTCTGCTCGGCCGTCTTGGGGGCTCGAGGCGCGCTGGCGGCGAGCCGCTCCACGAGGCGCCGCAGGGTGGCGTTGTTGCGCTCCACAAGCTCGGTGAAGCTGCCGTAGCTCGGGTACTCGGGCGGCAGCGCGGTGCGCGCCAGCCAGCCCCCGTTCGCGAAGCGGTAGAAGTCCTGGCACGGAGCGCAGCTGGTGTCCAAGTTGGCGGGGTCGAGACCGTGGTGGTCTTGAGCCGCGAGCGGGGCAGCGGCGGCGAGGGAGATCATGGCTAGTACGAGCGAGCGGTGATGCACGGACATCCGGTCCTCCGGGAGGGGGCGGTGGTCAAATCAAACTACGCGGCGGAAGAGTGCCGCGTTAGAAGAAGCGTGTGTGGTATGTGGTGAGTGGTTGTTGACGGTGCTCGCTAACCTTCCGCGTCGGCCGACCCGCCACGGTGAGAACCACTCACCACGCACCACGCCTTTTGTCACTTATATTCGGCCCCATGTTGAGCGTGACGTTTCTCGGGACTTCTGCGGCTCGCCCCACCGTAGAGCGCAACGTCTCCGCGCTGGCCCTCGTCCGCGAAGGCGAGACTCTGCTGTTCGAGTGCGGCGAGGGCACCCAGCGCCAGATGATGCGCTACGGGGTGAGCTTTGCGTTGTCGGAGATCTTCTTCACGCATTTTCACGCCGACCATTTTCTCGGGGTGATCGGGTTGATCCGCACACTCGGACTTCAGACCCGGACGGAGCCTATGGTCCTGTATGGCCCAAAGGGAGCCAAGAAGATCCTTGGCCAAGCCATCCAGCTAGGCGTGGAGCGAGTTCCCTTCGAGGTCAAGATCGTTGAGGTAAAGCCGGGGGAGGTTGTGGAGGTTGGGGGAGGCGCTGGCCGAAACGGGTATGCGATCCACGTTTTCGGCACGGAGCACGGTGGCGGATCCGTCGGATACGCGCTGCGCGAGCATGAGCGGCGGGGCAGGTTCGACGTGGACAAAGCGCGAGCGGCGGGGATTCCCGAAGGCCCATTGTGGGGCAAGCTCAGCAAGGGCGAAACGATTCGACTGGAGGACGGGCGGACAGTCGGACCGGAAGGCATCGTGGGGCCCAACCGTCTGGGGCGGGTCGTAGTCTTTACCGGTGACACACGACCTTGTGCCGCCGTGGTGGATGCGGCGCAGGGGGCCGATCTCCTAATTCACGAGGCGACCTTCGGGGAGGAGGAGAAGGAGCGGGCCAAGGAGACGGGGCATTCGACGGCGCGCGAGGCCGCTCAGGTGGCGCTCGCGGCCAAGGCTCGGCGGCTCGTGCTGTCACACGTCTCCGCCCGCTACTCCATCAGTGCGGATGAGCTAGTGAAGGAGGCGCGGGACGTGTTCAAGGAGACGGTGGTGGCGAAGGACGGGATGACGATCGAGGTGCCGTTTAGTGACTGAACGTGTCTAGCGCGTTAACGCTTTTCGCAGGTTCTGCAGCAATCCATCGAACATCTTGTGTGCGCTGCGTCGGCGATAGAACTGGCCGAGCAGCCATGCGCGCCATGACGCGGGCACCCACACGCATTTCATCGTGATCTTCGTGGTGCCGCCCTGGAAGTCGAGCTTGAAGAAGGTTTTAGAGCCGCGGCGGTAGATGATCTCGACCCAGGCGTAGGTGGTGGGGGGCTGGTACTCGATGACCTCGATGACGGCGTCGGCTTTGCGGCCCTGGCGCTCGAAGTGCAGCCGGTGGCGGTCGCCCTTGCCTCTGTTGGTGGGTCCCGGGACGACGGACACGCAGTTGGGCAGCCACTCGGCCATGCGGCTCGGGTCCGAGATGAGGTCGAACACGTCCTGGATGGAGACGCCGACGGTGCCGGTGTACGTGAGCGAGACGGGACGCATGGGATAGAATATGGTGCGTGGTGAGTGGTGCGCGGTATTGTCGGAGTGCGTTGTGCGTTGTGCGTTGTGCGTGGTGCGTGGTTGCCTCAGTGGGCGGACTCGCCTCCGCCGACGCTCCTCCTCATCGGGGGGGATACCACGCACCACGTACCACGCACCTTGGTGGCTGGCGAGAGAGGATTAGTTTTGAGGGGTTGCTAGGGGGGGGCACCGTTTCTAAGTTCACTCTCCCGACGGGGCTGTAGCTCAGCTGGGAGAGCGCCTGGATCGCACCCAGGAGGTCAGGGGTTCGAGCCCCCTCAGCTCCACTGTGAACGGCAGGTGTTAGGCGTTGGGTGTTGGGTGCCAGGTGTGCCCGAGTGGCCCAGCGTGCGATACAGATCTCGGTGCAGAGCCCTAACACCTAGCCCCCAGGACCTAGCACCTGTATCTCCGGGGGAAGCATGAAGACCAAGACGTTACTCGCGCAGACTGTCCTCAGTGTGTTGTTGGGTGCCCTCGCCTGCAGTGAACCAACGTCGCCTCGGTCGGATTCGCGCCCACGGGCCGACGTGGCTCCGGGTGCGACCCGGAGCTACGCGATTACCGATCTCGGCACCCTGGGCGGTGCGTCCGCGGACGCGCGGGCGATCAACGACGCTGGGCGGGTCGTTGGGGCCAGCGCGACCGCCTCGGGCGACACCCACGCGTTCCTCTGGACAGCGACCGGCGGCATTAAGGACCTCGGCACCCTCGGTGGCACCTTCAGCCGCGCCTTCGGCATCAACAGCCTCGGTCATGTAGTCGGTGTGAGCGCGCTAGCCTCGGGTGAGCAGCGTCCGTTCCTCTGGACGTCGGCGGGCGGGATGCAGGACCTCGGGACATTCGGCGGGGGATTCGGTCGCGCCCTGAGCATCAACAACCTGAATCAAGTGGTCGGCAGCAGCGCTCTCTCGGATGGATCGCGGCACGCCTTCTTGTGGACGGCGAAGCAGGGTCTAACGGACCTGGTGAGCGTCGTCGGCAACAACTCGGAGGCTGACGGGATCAACAATCGGCAGCAGATCGTTGGTGGGAGCAACTTCAGCACCCAGGCGAACCAATTCTGTGCCTTCACGATTCCGTTCCTCTCGGGTCTGAGCGGAGGGTTCCAAAACCTCGGTGAGCTCGGCACCGCCGACCCGTGTGGCGGCGCATTCGCCGCGGCCACGAACGAGAACGACGTCGTGGTCGGGTTCGCTGAGAACGACGCGTTCCTGCCGCGAGGGTTCCGCTGGACCGCCGAGAGCGGGATCGTGGATCTTGGAACGCTGACCGGCCCGGATGGGTTCAGCACCGCGTCGGCCGTCAACGCACGCGGGCAGATCGTGGGGCGGAGCACCGCTATCTTCACTGCCCCCAACAGCGGCGGCCTGACCATACACGCTGCCCTGTGGGACGACAGCGGCATACATGACCTCGGCACCTTGCCCGGCGACTTGGGGAGCCGAGCGTTCGGGATCAACGGCGCTGGACAGATTGTCGGCCTCAGTCTCAGCCTTGCGCTGAACAACCGCGCCGTGTTGTGGACGCCACAGGAATAGGGTTCGAGCCCCCTCAGCTCCATAAAGGCTAGACGCCGACAAGGTACCGCTGAACGGTGGGGGCGAGCCACTCGATCACCGCGGCGCGATCGAGGGCCACCACCGGCGGCAGCCGCAGCACGTAGCGGCACAGCGCCATTCCCAGCATCTGCGTGGCGACCAGGCCGACCCTGGTCGCGGCCCTCGCGCGGTCCTGGGACAGGGGCGCCACAGCGGGCATGACCTGGGTCGCGAATATGTCGCGCAAGCGGCCGACCGCGACCTTGTTTGACGTGGCGGCGCGCAGCAGGGCCTGCAGCGAATCATCGCTTTCCCACCGGTCGAGGAAGAACCCCACCAGCACCGAGCCGAGGGTCCCGCGCGGCACGGTCGCCAGGTCGGGCAGCCGTAGATCGAACTCGGCCGCCGCGGCGAACAGCTTCTCCTTGGTGCCGAAGTAGCGCATCACCATCGCCGGGTCGATCGCCGCTTTTCGGGCGATGGCCCGAATGGTCGCGCGCTCGTAGCCATAGGCGGCGAAGTGCTCGCGGGCCGCGGCCAGGATCGCGGCCTTCGTCTTGTCCGAGCGCCGGCCGGTCGGCTTGGCTTTCCGGGGCATGGCCCCTCCCCCCATCAACCGGGAACCCATCTCGGTCAACAGCTGTTGACATATACGATAATAGTCAACAGACGTTGACCAACAAGGGGCGGCGGTATGGAAACATCGAAACGGGCTCGAGTCCTGAGCGTGATTGCCGCGGTGCTGTTCGTGGCGGTGGCGATGACCGCCGGGTACCGGCGCATCGGGGTGCCGCCGGTCGTGATCGTGGGTGGATCGAGCCTCGTCGCGCTGGTGATGTGGATCCGGACGTATCTGCGCCGGCCGCTCGATCCCGAGATCATCCTTCCCGGGTTCCTCCTGACGGTGGCGGCGCTGGAGGTCCACATGATCGAGGAGTATCTGACCGGGTTCGGGCCCGCCATGAGCCGGCTGTTCGATATCAGCTGGACGGAGCGGTCGTTCCTCATGGTGTTCGCGTTCGTCGGGCCGACGCTGTACGCGCTCACGGCCCTCGGCCTGTACCGCCGGGTGCCTGTGGCCGGATTTCTGGCCTGGTTCATCTTCATCGGCCCGGGAGTCGCGGAGTTCACGCACTTCATTTTTCCGCTGCTCAAACCGGCGATTCAGCCGGATCTGGCCGGCACGTTATCCCAGGCCGTGTCGAACGGCCGGTTCGTCGGCGACATGCACAACTACTGGGTCAAAACAACCGGCGTGTACTACTTCCCGGGCATGTACACGGCGATCCTGCCGATGATACCCGGCATCTACACGATCCGAAAAGTGATCACGCGGAGCAGGGGGTAATGCAATGAACACACTGAATGTCGTTCTCTGGAGCATCCAGGGCTTCCTTGCCCTGTTTTTCCTCGCGGCAGGTACGCCGAAGCTCATCGGCCGAGGCCTCGAGCGATGGACCGGGTTCTCGGAGGTGCCGCGTCCTCTGGTGGTCTTCATTGGGGTCACGGAGGTGCTCGGCGCTGCCGGCCTGGTCGTGCCGATGCTGACCGGCATTGCGCCGTGGCTGACGCCGCTCGCCGCGCTCGGCCTGGCCATTATCGTGCTCATGGCCACTGGGTTCCACCTGCGCGCCGACGAACGCATCAACGCCCTCGAGACGGGACTGTGGGCCGGCATCGCCGTCGTGATCGCGATGGGGCGCTGGGATCTCCTGGTCGCCTCTCACAGCTACGTTGCGCCGTGGGTCCTGGTTGCCGCTGTGGGAGTGCTGGTACCTGCGGTCATCATCAATCTCATCGTGCTCTTCAGGCGCCCGGTGAACAGCGGCACCGAAACGGGTTCCAAACTCGTGCCGGCTCCCGCTGCCGTCTCAGCCACGGCGCTGCCATGACCGTCACTCCTCGGGCGGGAGGAGGAGGCCAGCCGCCTCGGGGGTGATGTTCTGGCCCGCGAGGGTGATGGCGCGCGCCAGGGCCGGATCGCGCAGGCCGGCGAGATCCGCGCCGCTCGGCAGGACGATTTCATCCGGTATGACGCCCTGGCCCTCGAGGCGGGTCCCGTCGGAGAAGACCAGGTCGGCCACCGTCACCGACATATAGTAGAACACGACGACGTCGACCCCGACGCGGTGCTGGAACCCCCTCGATTCCATCACGGCCCCGGCGGTGCGGTCGCCCACGACGGTGCCGCGCTTCCGCAGCTGGAGCAGGTAGGCCAGCAGCTCCGCCGCCGACATCGATTGGGCGTCCACTACCGCCACCACGGTCCCGCTGAATCGCGGGCCGCCGGTTCGGGTTCGCAGCGACTCGGTTTTGGCGCGCTGGCGCCGAACGCCGAAGGTGTCGGCGCCGACGAGGTTGCCCGCGAGGCGCAACAGCGCGGACTCGAGACCGCCGGGGTCGCCGCGCAGGTCGAGCACCAGCGCCTTGAAGTCTTGCGCGCGCCGCACGGCCTGATCGATATCGCGATCACTCACCAGGAAATCGGGGAGCTTCCAGACCAGGACATCGGAGCCGAGCTCCGCGAACCGGCTGCGGCGGGCGCGATTCACGTTCTGCTGCTGGCGGATGATTTGCCAGATGTCGTCGACGCGCGTGAGGTCCATGATCTTGGGATGGGGCGTGGCCTTCGCTTGCACGACGACCGACCGGGCGGTGTCGCCCGGGCTCTGGAGCGTCAGCCGGACGGTGGGGCGGGGGGCGAGGGCGAGGTACAGGTACTCGATGCCCCATCGGTCGCCGCGGTTAACCATGAACTGGTCGACGGCGATCACCCGGTCGCCCCGCTTGACCCCCTGGGCGGCCGCATCGCTCTTCGGGTCGACCTTGAGGATGTAGCAGGAGCCGCCCACGATCCCCAGGTTCCAGCCGAGCTGCAGATCGACCGTGCGGCGCGGCGGGACGAAGAACGTATGCGAGTCGCGCAGCGTACTGACCGCGGCGGCGATGTTCAGGAAGGCTTCGCTGTTCGAGGTCGCCACCGCGATCCTCGCGTCGGTCGAATCGAAGAGCGTCGCGAGATCGAGGTCCTGGAAGGTGGTGTCGTAGTAGTGTTGTCGGATGTCGTCCTGGACGGCGCGCAGCATGATGCGGTCGCGCTGACGGTCCATGCCGGTCATGTCCTGGGCGACGGCGGGGCTGGCAAGGCAGCCGAGGCAGAGGAGGCGCGACAGGAGGGCGCGCTGCATAGACGGCGAACTTTGCATGCAAGCGGTTCTTCGGCAACTACCGCAGCTCTGATGGCGAGGGTATTTTAGCCGGAGCGCTGCCCCTTGGTGTAACTGGCAACACGCCTGACTCTGGATCAGGAGAGTCCTGGTTCGAGCCCAGGAGGGGCAACTCGAAGCGCGATGCGATGATAAATCGTGTCGCGCTTCGTGCGTTTCTGGGGCCTACAAGCGTTTTACAAGCGTTCACGCCGCTACCCCTCCTGGACTCTCCCCGCATTACTTGCTGCTGACTTTCCTGTCCCGAAGCTTCACAGGCGTGCTCATCACCTCGAGCATGCCGTCCGTCGTGGCCAGCTGGTAGCAACTGTGCAGCGTCTGCGCGTCGCGCCACCCACCGGCCGCCATCACGTCCACCAGCGACATGTTCTTTCGTTCTGTGGCCCACTTCCTCCTGAACGGATGGAACTGACCGCCCTTCATGTGCGGCAGACCCGCGTGCCGCTCGACGCGGCTGAACAGCTCGCCGAAGACCTCACGCGGCCAGTGATCGTCCTTTTCGACGCACGGGAACAGCCACCCGTCACCAACCGCCGCGAGCTTCACCTTGAAATCTCGAAGCTCCTCGGCCAGCGCCTCGGGGATGGGAACCACTCGATCACGGCCCCTCTTGTCAAACTCCGCCCTGAACTTGATCTCAGGCGGGTCGAAACTGATGTCCGACCAACGCAGGCCGCTAATCGCCCCGATACGCGCCCCGGTCGCTTCCGCCAGCACCAGCGCCATTTCCCATCGCATCCAGCGCTGCCGACCGCGCTCTTGTGACGCCGTAACGGCCATTTCCTGCGCCGCCGCCCTGAGCTTCAGGAACCGGTCATACGTCGCGACCGGCCGGCGCGGGTCCTCTTCCTTCGGCAACTTCACGCCGCGAAGCGGGTTGTTCTCGAGCAGCCATGAGCCGTCCGGCAGCCGCTCGCTCATCGCCCAGTAGATCATCTGGCGTAGCTGCTTGATCTCGCCTTGGATCGTCCGGGCTCGCACCGGCTTGGTCTCGCGACCGTCCGGCCACCCGTGCCCTGTCCGACGCATCGCGACGTAGCGCTCCACGTCGTTCTTGGTCAGGTGCTCCACCCGTTTCGTGGCACCGAGGCCGGCGATCAAAAGCCGGGCATCGGTTTGCTTCTGTTTCCGCGTCCGTTCGATGTTTCCGCGGTAACTCGGAGCCTCCTGCTGGTATCGGTCCCACATGCGTTCGAGCGTCAGCGGCTCGGCCAGGTTGATCTTTTTGCCCTTCTCGAGCTCGCGAATGAACTCGATCGCGAGCCGGCGCGCTTCCTGGCGATCGGTCGTGCCGAGCGACGCATACGTCACGCGCCGGCCTACCCGAAACACCCGTTGAAACGTGCCGCCCGGCTGGTGCTGCTGGACCCGCACCTTCAGCCCCCTGACGCCGAGCGAAAGGGACCAGCATCCACTCTCGCTCTTGTGCCAGGGGCGTTCCGGAATTGGGAGTCGCCGTTCAGCCATCGGTACCTCCTAGTGAGGTCCGGGTGGCGACCCGCCTAGCATCGGCACGGGGATCGTACGCCCGGACTGGCCGAGCGTCAACGACGGTAGGCTTTTTCGGCAAGTCTCCCGCTCGGAAGAACAAGCGGCGGCCGTCTCGGCGAGCGGCCAGCTTGCCAAGTCGGTGCAGACGACGGAGATGGTCACTGGAGTAGCCGGACCGGGCGGCCGCGTCGTGGAGACCCAGCAGGGCCTCGTCTTCGGCTGTGAGTACGGCCTCGAAGTCGGCGAGCACCTGGCGGCAGAGTTTGTCGCCTTCGACCAGGTTTCCGAAAAGAGCGAAGGTGTCGCAAAGCGAACTGTACTTGATGGCAAACTCATCGCGTGTCATTCGGCTTCCGCTCTGAGCGAGTCAATAGCTTCCCTTCGCGGAGGTGCGGTTGCCGTTGCGGTCTTCTGAACCACACCAAAGCCGCCGTTGACATCCACGTCGAAAGCGGAAGCGAACTCGATCAGGTCCCACGGACCTGGAGCCCCACACGCCTCGCAGGGTCGTGCCCGCGTCGCGGAGTCACCGTTCTTCTCTTCGAGAAGTGTGATGGACAGCTCCGACGGTGTCGCGTCCTCGAATGCCGCATCGCCCGGGTTGATCGTGCGAAGCGCTCCACCCACGCTGACGCGTCGTACCTGCCTGAAGGCGTACTCGACCGCTGCCGCATGACGGGCTTGGTCGAAGACCTTCCCGTGGCCCTTGGTTGCGTACTTCAGTACCTCCCGCACAGCGTCTCTCAGATCGCCGCGGACTGCCGTGATGTGGACGATGGCGAGTTCCTCTCCCAGCACCTCAGTCCAAAGGTTCTGCAGTTCTTGCTGGGGCACATACTCGCCAAACACGAGGGCGTGGACGTGCACCAGTCCGCTTGGCGAAACCTCTACGGAACGGACGTAGGCAGTGTCGCGTCTTGCACGCTTCGGACCTGTCGGATTGTCTCGGATCTGCCGACCCCATGTCTTCCGCCAGAACCGACCAAACCCGTCCGTCACTCGTCGAACGGAGTCGCGAAGGATTTCAGGGTCGAACCGGGCCACATCAGCCCGGAGAGTGAGGGTCACGAGCTTCCACGCCCTCCGGCCAGCGCTCGCGGACCCTTCGCCGGACGTCGCCGCGAGGACCCGAGAAGCGAACTTCAGGTGCTCACCAACACGGTGCGCGAGCAGCCCTGAACCAATTGGGGCGCACGTCGGGCAGGTCCTGGCACCGCATCTGAAGGGGACAAGCTGCTCAGTCCGGCATGAGCCGCACGAGAGCCGCAGGGCCGATCGGCCGCAGCCGCGCATGGCGCCAGCGCGCTCGGGCCAGAGACCCTCGAGCTCCATTGCGACCGCATCGCGAAAAGCGTAGGCGAACTGAGTGTCGGGGTGTCGATCGCCTGCACCACGGTTGTGCGAAAGCCGCGCGCCTTGGGGTTCGGTGCAGGATGTTCGTGTAGTATCAAGAGAAGTGGTGAAGTGTTCGTCGGTCCCTTCGGCGGGGGGCTCCGCCCCCCTGCACCCCCCGCCAACTTTTTCCAGGAGGGCCCCGGCAGCAACAGCCGGCTCGCTCCGCTCGCCGCCCACACCACCACCCAACCCCCCGGGGGGACCTGGAGGCGGGAGAATCCCCACCTCCAGGCCAGCGTAGGCATTAGCTGCCGTACGCCCTCCACCGGGCGGGAGTTGGCAACCCGGCCCGGCGAAGCGTTCCGGGGACGCAGGCTCGTCCCTAACTTCTAGGCGCACATCGTGCATTGAGGTGCTCCACTTGGCGAAAGGCGCTCATTGCCTGTGTTAGACCCGGGTCACGTCCGGGCCCGATTATTTGGTGCGATTCAGTCAGCCAGGTCTTCAGGTGCGTCGCCCAGGTCTTTCCGTTCATGTGGTGGTGTCCAGAAGAACGGCTTGTTCGTGAAGCTGGTCCGCTGAAAGATCTCGTCCGCGTGTCGGCAAGCGGTGAAGTCACCGTAGATGGGCGCGAATACCTCCAGAAAGAATTGACTCCGAATCCGTTGATCCCGAGCTAGCAGCTGAAGGGTTTCCAAATCCGTCCTCTCGAGGCGCTCTCGTAGCAGTCGATTTGTTTCCGCGATGAACGTCGCGGAGGGCCATCGATTCCAGCCTTCCATCAACAGCTCGGCGAAGGCCTTCGCGAGGTTGACTTGGAGTTTCTCGGCATCCAGCTCGATAGGGGCGTCCGCACCCGGAGGCTCTATTCTCGGTTCGATGTGCCCGACATAGCGCCGTGCGGTTCGCTCACTACACCCGACGCGTGTCCCGATGTCCTCGAATGTGAGGCCTTGCAGCCTTAAGTCGGCCATTCGATTCACCAGGGCTTGCGTCACCCGCCGGCGATGAGGCTCGGCCACAGGCTCTCCTCCATGGTGCTTCGAGAGGGAGGCCTCCCCCCGGCCCTCTTAGGGGAGCGAGATTGACCGGAAGCGGACTTCGGTCGGTCTTGGCGAGGTCCCTGGACGGTCACGCCGCGGCCTTCCGACACCGGCGATGAGTCGAATCTGGATGTCCTCGTCATGACCCCTTACCTATCCCCCGCTACAACGTCGCAAGAGCTAGGGAATGAAAAAAGCGGCGAATAGACGCCGCTGAGATGACCGCCAATTAAAGGCCTTCAACGATCAGCTACTTTATGCGGGGCCTGCCGGGTCGTCCTTTCCGCGGGGTTAGACCTACCTCCTTCGCCGCAACCCAGATTCCATCGCGCACCGTGGTTCGTTTCTCCATCCCGCCGCCGGCCGCCTCAACGACGCGCCTGTACCTCCACTCCAGCACGTGCCAGAGAACGAGCCACTCGAAGCGGCGTGCCACCTTGTCACCGCGTTTGCGCCATTCTGGAGTCCTCGGAAGCCCCTGCTGTGTCGCGGCTGCCTCGACACGGTCGAGATACGCCTTGAGATGGGCGTCGAACGCGGGTCGGACGCGACGCTCGTATTCGGCCCGGGTCCACATCTTTGTGATCCAACCGTGGTGAACGAACTTGAATTCAAGTTCGTCCCTTGAGATCGGGAAGTCACCGCTCCGTCGCGGCTCCTGTAGTTCAGTAAGGTCGAAGGCCATGTCCCACCGGTACAGGGTCGCAAGAGCACTATCGAGGAACCAGTCAACCTCTAGATGATACGTTCGGGCCCAGGCCGACAGGGCGTCAAGCAGTGCCAGGAGCTTTGTTGCGCGGTGTCCAGCTGAAGCCATCCTAAGGTCGGTCCAGCCAGCCGTGATGCGGTTGTTGAGAATGGTCGGCTCCTGCTTCCATTCCTTATCGAGTTCCTGATAGGCAGGCAGAAGTTGCGTCTTAAGATTCTCGAGGACCGACGGGACGTGGATCCTGAGTGCGTCGAGAAACTTGCGACGGGCGGCCCAACTTGCTTCCGATTGCTCGCCCGGATCTTGAAACTCTGAATAGCCCGCACGCATGCTCAGAAAATGCGCTTGAAACGGTAGTTGCGCTCACAAGCGCTGGACTAGCAGATCAGCGCAGTTTGTTAACAAGGTGCCGCATTTCCGACCCCCGACGCCGCAAAAACGCCCTAACAACGCCGGCCTTCATTCTGCATTGTTGCGAGACGCCTCATGCCTGAGGTGACGTGAGCCCTGCCGAAGAGGGGGAGCCTGGTGGCGCTAACGCGTTCGGATACTCATGATTCGAGCTTAATTCCGGCCAGTGGAGCCGGGGCCAGTTCGGACAGCATTGCATCGTTGGACTCCTCAAAGGGAGGGCAGCTAGGCGTGGGCGTCACGGACAAACCCCGTGGGCTCAGGGGTCTGATGCTGGGCTCCGGCTATGTCACAGGGCGAGCCGATCTCCTGAACGAGTTCTACCTACCATGCCTGGGGGTCGCCGCAAGGTACGACAGGGCCGTGGGTTACTTTCGCAGCACCTTATACGTGGTAGCGGGCCTCGCATTCTCGAAGTTCGCACAACGGGGAGGCGTGACTCGACTTGTCTGTTCGCCCCACTTAACGCAGGAGGATGTGCGGGCGATCGAGAAGGGTTTCTCCCTGCGCGAGCGCCTTGAGGCGAGTCTGGAGGCGGAGCTCCGCGCAGCGCTCGACTACCCGCTCAACAAGCCGATCGCTGAACTGCTGGCAACCTTGATCGCTCTGAAGGTTCTGGACATTCGGATTGCCTTTCGCCCGACGCACGCCGGGATCTTCCACGACAAGGTTGGTGTCTTTACGGACCCAAGCGGCGATCAAGTCAGCTTCCTCGGGTCTCCGAATGAAACTTTCACTGCCTGGGACCTTCAGGGAAACCACGAAAGTCTTGAGGTCTTCTGCGGATGGACGACCGCTTCGGACTCCGCGCGGGTAAGACGGCACTCGAGCTATTTCGAGAGCTTGTGGGAAGGGAGAGAGCCCGGCGTCGAGGTGAGAGATTTTCCGGACGCCTTGCGCAAAGAACTCTTGAAGCTGGCTGACCCGAACGGCATCGATCCAGCCGCAGAGAGGGTACGCCAGGTGGTCTCTAGCAGAGCGGACGTGCGGACTGCCACGCGTGCGCGCCTTCAGGATCACCAAAACGCGGTCGTAGAGAATTGGGAGACGAATGGCGCGCGTGGAATCATCACGCACGCAACGGGGGCCGGAAAAACGATCGCTGCTCTGGAGATCGTTGAACGGTGGTTATCCTCCCGGGGGCCTGCCATAGTCTTCGTACCTAGCGAATTGCTAGTGCAACAATGGCTAGACGAGATCAAGAAGTTCATCCCCGAGGCTGCAGTACTCGTCGCAGGGGCTGGTTTCGGCCAAGAGGATTGGGGGCATAAGCTGTCGGATTTCAGCCGTTCCCTATCCGGTCTCGGCCCACGCATAACCGTGGCGACTATGCAAACGGGGTCCAGTGAGGCCTTCCTGAAGAAAATCATTGCGGGTTCTCACCTCCTGGTGGTGGTGGACGAGGTGCATAGGGTCGGGAGTGGGACACATCGGAGCATAGTCACCATCAACGCCGGAGGGAGGCTTGGCCTTAGTGCGACTCCCGATCGGTTCGGTGATCCAATTGGCACCGCGGCTATCTATGACTATTTCGGGAAGGCGTTGGAGCCGCCGTTCACCCTCAGGGATGCGATTAGGGCGGGTAGACTGGTCCCGTACGAGTACTACGTTCACTCGGTAGCGCTGACTGAAGACGAGCAAGACAGGTGGGACTCGCTAAGTGAGCAGATCAAGAACGCGTATGCACGACTTCCGACTGACAGAGATGGGCACAAACAGATGTCGGAGCACCTGAAGCTCTTGCTCATAAGACGTGCGGCGGTTTTGAAGCAGGCTCATGGAAAAGTCGATCTGGCGCGTTCTGTTTTGACTTCTCACTATAACGTCGACGATCGCTGGCTGGTATACTGCGACAACCAAGCGCAACTCAATGCAGTCCTGTTGGCGCTTCGAACGGCCGGTCTTACAGCCGACGAGTATCACACCGGAATGGCAGGATCCCGAGAGGCGACGATGAACTACTTCCGCGAGCGTGGTGGAATTCTTGTTGCCATCAGATGTTTGGACGAGGGCGTCGACATACCAGCGGTGAACCGAGCTCTTATACTGGCTTCTTCCGCCAATAAGCGCGAATTCATTCAACGCCGAGGGCGCGTGCTCCGTTCTGCACCAGGGAAGTTCTCCGCGACAATACACGACGCACTAGTAGTGCCGCACGGGCTTGACGACGGCGACCCGGAGGGTCGAGACCCCATTCTCCGAGTTGAGCTAGCGCGCGCGGCAGAATTCGCAAAGGATGCTCGTAACATTGCTGTGCGATACGACCTGGAAGACCTCGCTCGCCGGGCAGGGTTGAGGGAAGAAGATTTCGCGCTGGGCGAGTTCGAAGACGAAGACGGAGGCCCAGATGCCGACTGAGAGGACGCGCGAGAGCGCTTGGAAAGCAGTTGCGAAGAAGCGAGCTGAAGTCGTCAAGCAGGCTCTTGATCCACGCGTGCGGGATTTGACCGACGAGAAGCTTCTGGCGGAAATCTTTGAAGTGGAATGGTCTTCTCAGTTCGAGGACGAGCGCGGTGCGTTCCAAGGCAAGATTAGGCAGATCGTCAACGACCGCATCGACGAGCAGAAACTGAAGAAGAGTTCGAAATGAAACTAAACGCGATCACACTGGAGAACTTCGGCCCGTTCTACCACAAGCACAGCCTGGCCCTGCAGGTGACACCATCTGCCCCGGTCGTGATTGTTCACGGGGAGAACATGCGAGGCAAGACGTCGTTACTCAACGCAATTCGTTGGTGCCTCTACGGTAGTGCGCATGGTCGAGGTGGTCGCGCAAAGGAGTCTTACCGGCTAATCAGCTACGATGCCTTGGATGACGGCGACTTTCACATGTCAGTCACACTCGAGTTTGAACACGAAGGCCACGAGTATACCCTTGAGCGCCACGTGCAATCACGGTCACGTCCGCAAAGCGATGCCGATCTTACTCCGACCGTTCACTTGCGTAGAGACGGACACTTCGTACCACAGGGCGAAGTGCAGGAGGTGGTCCGCGACATTCTGCACGAGGATATCTCACGCTTCTTCCTGTTCGACGGCGAGATGCTCGACGAGTTCGAGGTCTTGCTCTTCACGGCCGGCCGCGCTTCAGATCTGGTGAAACAGTCAATCGAACAGATCTTGGGTCTCCCCGCCCTACAGCATGCCGTGCGAGACCTTGAGGCCCTCCACCGCACGGCTGAGAGCCGTCAGTTGAGAGCAGTTCAGCAGAAGCGGAAGAACGAAGCGTTGGTGGCGAAAGCCCAGCAGGTACAAAGCGACATCGATGCGATCGATAAGGATCTAGAGGCTCTGCGAGGTAGGCGAACAAGCCTGGACGCAAGCCGGAGCCAGCTCGCCGAGCGGCGGGACGAGTTTGCTGAGATCCAAGCAGATGTCCGCGAACTAGAACAATTGGAGGAAGCGTGTGAGGACATAAAGAACAAAGTGACCGCGGAAACAGAAGCATGTCAGGTACTTCTGAGTGAGGCCTGGTGGGAGCCGGCTGCCCGTCAGGCGGTGGCTCTGGTTGCCACTGCGGAGGCAGACCTGCAACGGGTTTCGAATGCTCTGGCGGATTGGGCTGCTGGTAGACAACGGATCCGGGCCCTCCGGGAGTTGCTTGAACGCGGGGCCTGCCCGGTGTGTGGGTCGTTACCGCCGCGGGACAAGCTAGAGACGCTGGAGAAAGAGGCTAAACGTCTCGAGACCGACACGACCGCGAGTGGGAATGGATCTCCGTCTGAGCTTGGAGCGCTTCAGGCGCGTATCAGCCAGCTCCGACCATTCACAAGCCAAGAGCGACTCAGGGTGCTGGCGGAAAAAGAGAAGAATATGAAGAGGCAGGAAATCGACCTTCACAAGGCGGAGCGGCAAGCAGAACTAATACGCGCTCGGATCAAGGGCCACGACCGTAGTGAGATCCAGAAGATAGAAACCGAATACGAGCGGGCGGTTGCGCAGCTTTCCAAGCTGAAAGAAAACATCGAGGAGCGCGAAGGTGAGTTGGAAGTCCAAGCCAACAACCTGACGCGCCTACAACAAGAGATTGCGAGATTACCTGAGGCGGATCCTCGTATCACGATGGAAGCGGGTGTATACGCTGCCGCGCGCGACACGTTCCGGCGTGCAATTGACGACTTTCGAGAACGTTTGCGGAAGGACGTAGAGCGCGAGGCGACGGAGATCTTCAAGACGCTCACTACGGAACCCCAGTATGCTGGACTGAAGATCAACGAGCAGTACGGTCTCAGCATTGTCGATGACAACGGGCGAGCAATTCACGATCGGTCGGCAGGAGCCGAGCAGATCGTGGCGTTGTCCCTTATCGGAGCTTTGGACCGATGTGCAACGCGCGAGGGCCCAGTCGTCATGGACACCCCATTCGGACGATTAGACGTGGTGCATCGCGAGAAGGTGCTTAAGTTCGTGCCGCAGCTTGCTCCTCAAGTGATCTTGTTAGTGCAGTCCGGAGAGTTTGACAGGAAGCGAGACGTTCAATTCTTGCAGGGTCGGATCGCTTTCGAATACCGAATCGTGCGGGATGGCAGACCAACGAAGTCGCGCTTTGAGCCAGTGAGGTAAGAACGCCGCTATGAGTACCGTAACGTCCGAGACAAAGGACAAGATCACTGTGGGCCTCACGCCGGCCGGGGGAGCTAGCCTTGAAAGGGTGATGGGTACTGGCCGGTTCAAGACAGATCTCGACGCATATCGGCTAGCAATAAGCGTCGCCCTAGCCCGGGGCCTGGTCGCCGACCCCGATGCCATGACGGGGGTCAAAACAAAGTTCAACGTTGGTAGTCTCGATCCTGACGGCAGAATCCGAACCATGATCGGTCTTATGGTACCAGAGGCTGGGACTCGCGTCTACGACCACGCGGAACGACGCGCCGAGGCCGGGTTGGAGTTCCTCGCACGGAAGCTGGTTGACGACAACGCTCTGCTCTCGGAGGTCCTGCTTGGAGAAGAACAGGTTCGACAAGATGAGGAAAGCCAGCGGCCAGCTGATTCCTAGAGATGCCAGGCCTCCGAAAGACCAAGATTTGTGCGCGAATTCTGAAGGTCCTTGCAGGGGCTGGTTGGGATGCTGAGTCCCAAGGATTTGTTGGCCCTTCGGGCGACCTCCCATGGCTCTGCGAGGTCAGTTTGGAGAGCGGTGCCCGACGACGCTACCGCTTCTACGTATGGACGGTAGGTCACGGCGGGCTAGCTAGACCCAAGAACGAGTACCGAATTCAGACTAAGCTCAAGGTGGAAGCTTCTCTTCAGTTCGGGAGCGGCACGACTGTCTTGATAGGCTACTATCGAAGGGACGTCGATATTGCCGGGATAAAGGCAGGTAACGAGCCGCCGCGTGACATGGAGGTCTTTGTCGCGTGGGACCCGGTGAAGCACCTCAGGCCGGGGGCCTCGTCGTCATGCCAGGTTCCGTTCTCGACAATGTACGAGGCATATTTAGTCGGGCTGTCCGCTTCGCAACGCAAACTAGCGGACGGATCTGCAGAGCTCGTGCTGTCCTTCCGACCCGAGTACTTGGCTCCATATCTCCTCCTAGCGGCTCACGGGCACGAGTCCGTGACTCGAGAAAACCTGGGGGCACGTCTTGGCTCGTAGAACAGTGCGTCCGACGGGAGAGGCATTGCCACAGCCTACCCTCGTGTACTCGACCAAGTTTGGAAAGGCGTACCGGGGAGATTCGCGGCTACTGGTGAAGAAGGGTTCACTGAAGCCGCACTCCGTAGATCTGATCTTCACGTCTCCTCCTTTTGCTCTCACGCGCCCGAAGGACTACGGCAACAAGTCTCAAACAGAATACGTTCAGTGGTTCGAGAGCTTTGTGCCGATGCTCCAGGAGATGCTTTCCGCGACCGGCTCCCTGGTCGTAGACATCGGTGGATCCTACTTGCCTGGCGGCCCACGTAGATCCACGTATCATTTCGAGCTCGCTGTTGCGCTAAGCAAGCATTTCGATCTTTGCCAGGAGTTCTACTGGTACAACCCCGCGAAGCTGCCGACCCCTGCCCAGTGGGTGAACATCGACCGTGTACGCGTGAAAGACTCCGTGAACCTTGTCCTATGGTTTGCGAGGGATGCTGCGAGGACGAAGGCCAACAACAGGCGGGTGTTGAAGCGTTATTCAGCGTCCATGCGCACTCTTCTTCGCAACGGGTATCAAGTTCGTAAACGACCATCAAACCACGATATAAGCGCGAGCTTCCTGACGGACAACAAGGGCGCGATCCCGGCCAACCTGCTTGGATTCGCGCACGGGGACGTTCCTCCTCATGGCCTAGAGGGGCAGCCATACGAAGCAGCGTTCGACAACATCCTGAGTGTGGCGAACACTGCATCAAACGACCGGTATCTCCAGGCCTGCAAGAAACATGGTTTAAAGCCACATCCCGCTCGCTTCCCGGTAGGGTTGCCAGCGTTCTTCATCGAGTTTCTGACTGAGAAAGGCGACCTGGTGTGCGATCCCTTCGCAGGTAGCAATACCACCGGTGACGCCGCTGAAACGCTCGGACGAAAGTGGATCGCATGCGATCTAGATTCAGAGGGGGAGTTTGCTGGAACGTACGTTCGCGCCTCGGCGTTCAGGTTCTTGCACGCTAACGTTTCGTCGAGGTTTTCAGCGCTGCCGTCTACCAATTGGACACCTGTAGCACGGCAGGTAGCACCTGGGCGTGGCAAGCACGGAAAGCGGCCATAGAGCCGCTGGTCGACAAGATGCGACACGTGAGCTACTCGTTCCGATTCGCCGAGGAGGTCCTGAACAGTAGACTGGCGATCAAGCAGGAAGTCGAGAGAGTAATCGGAGACTTGAGGTATGAGAAGGACCATCTCTCCAGACCCGGTTTCAACAAGAGGCTAAGAGATCTCCTCGTACCCCTTGGCTGGGCGGATCAGCCAGAGGTCTTTGCAGAGCAGGACGATGTCGGGGCGAGGATGGACTTCTTGAAGGAGAGAGTCGGCATGGAGGTCGGTTTCGGTCACGCGTCCTTTCTAGGGATCGACTTGCTGAAGTTCCAAGTATCGTCCTACTCCAGTTTGGACAAAATTGACATCGGTATCTACATCACGACAACAAGGGAGTTTCAAAAGTACGCGCAAACCGAGTTCGTGCAGAACTGGGAAGGAAGCCTGACGTTCGAGAAGGTGACTCGCTACCTGCCACATTTCAAAAGCGCTATTCAGGTACCCATCTGGGTGATTGGCATAGATCGGCGCTGAGAGACGGTTCCGCTAAGCGCGTGGGCTCGTGAACTTCGAGCGTTTGTCATAACCGGCGCGTAACTTACGCGCACCAGCTTCGCGCTTTCAACTCGTCCGCCGCTTCTCTAGAACTCGCCTTCTTCAAGCGATCCTTGAAGATGCAGAGAACATCCTCGAGCTCGTGTGCGGCAAGTCTGCGCAAGGGAGAGGGCAGCTGTGATCGTTCCAAGGTCCTCACCTTGCCGTCGAATCCGAGGGCCCGCGCACCAACTCGTGTACCAGCATGTAAGTAGATTCTCGCAGGGAGCAACTTGAGTTTGGCGCCAATGCGCAGCGCTGTGTCGTACGTGTAGAGCTCGCCCAGCCCATTTATTGGCTGTAGCCAGACCTCGATGAGCGAGATTAACTCGTCGAAGGTCCTACACTTCGCGATTCGTCGTCGGTTTGCTGAGAGGACCTTCTTGGCTTGCTGGAGGCTGACCCTCTTGAGTCTAGTTTGATGTCTGTACCTCTTGCATCGACTGTTGATGGCTAGCGCAGCACACTCGATTGCCGACGCCAACGTGGGCTGGTGCCTGAACCATGCAAGTTCCTCCTCCGCGCGGGGTCGGATGCGGTTCACGTAGGTTCGAGCTATGGCGCGCAAGCTCATTGATCACCGTTGGGCTCAGATTGCGCGAACGGCTACATGGACCATCTCACTTCGGTCTCGTGAAACAGCTATTGAGAGCCAACCCCTTCTCACTTGAACTTCCAATGCACCTTCTTGTCGCCCCGCTCGACGAGGCTGTTAGCCCCCTTCTCGGCTTGTAACGCTCGACGCACCACGTGCTGCCACTCGGGCAGTTGGCTACCGCTCGCGCAATTCTCGGCGCACAAGAAGTTGTCGTCGCAAAGCGAGGAGTACTGCAGTCTGACCGCCTGATAGACGTCATGGAGGTGATGCTCGCCCCGGGGGATGAAGCTAAACCGGGTCGTGCGCAACTCCTGGTACAGGTTCTTGATGTCAGGTCGTGCCATGGTTGATCGTCTTTGGCCAAGGCTTCCCGGTGCGGGTACGCTCAACGATAGCATTCTGTTCGTAGAAGGCCGATGGCTCGCGACCTTCTTCGGATGGCTCGAGTTGAGGCGCGGGCTCCTTGACAGGATCAGGGTGCTCCTGTAGCCTAGTATACAGGATCACAGGACGAGCGCGAGATGTCTCCGACGATTCGGATTGATGACCAAGTATGGACGTGGCTAAAGGGCCTCGCCCAGCCGTTCGAAGACACCCCCAACAGCGTGCTACGGCGAGTAGCGGGCCTGGACGGCGAGCCGCCGGAGTCGCACGAGCCGCGACGAGGACCGAAACCGGGGTCGACGCTGCCATCCAAGGAGGAGAAAGTGAAAACCGCCAATCGTGCACCCGCTGCGCTCGGTCGTCGAATTACAGGCGATGTCTTGAACCATCGATTCAGCCTCGGCGCTCGCCACGCGCTGTACCACAAGGACGGAACCTTCTACGAACGTCTCAGTCAGTTCCCGGGGGTCCTTTGCGATCCCAACGGATACGTCCGGTACAACAATGAACATCAGTTCGCGAGCGATCCAAGGCTCAGCATCGGTGTGAAGGTGAACGTACACGGTGGCTTGAACACCCATCCACGCTACGACCGGTTTGCCGCGAGGTGAGGAGTCTTCCTGCGGCGGCTTAACCTGTGAGTTGAAGGACCAATCTAACCGTCTAAGCGCCTTTGTAGTGGACGACGAACAGCACCTTTCCGCCCACGGCGAAGATCATTGGCGAGAGCCTTGCCCACCACAGTCTGCTTGGGGAGCGGTTCGTAACCGAGTTCACCGTTGGGTTCAAGACACAAAAGTAGATAAGCGGCGAAGCCTGGCTAAGGGTGAACGAGCGGCTTAAACAAAGAGCGATGAACTTCGTCCCCGAGGCATCGTGGTGATTCGAAGAGGCGTCGCGCGGCGCGCCAACGAAACCACTGTCGAGTCGAACAACCCGCCTCGCAGCAGTTCATCCTCCCTCGCGCAGGGCGCGGGGAGATCTGTTTACAACTGGCCGCGACGCGTCATGCCGAGTGCATGTCGGTATATCTCCGGGACCTTGTATCGTTCCACCTTCTCATCTGTGCCTTCGTAGACCGCCAGGAGTCCGACCTCGCGCGCCAATCCCACCATTTCGGCGAGTTTGTCGAGATCAGTTGCGGGCACTGGTGTGTGACCGATCTGTCTAAGAACAGCAAGCAGCGGTTCGAGTTCGGGGAATTCCTCCTGCAATGCATCCAATGCTTGACCAGACACCACCGGCAGGCTCGCGGCGAGAGCTCGAGGACGTACAACGCTCCGGTCGTATGGCGTCTTCTTGTGCTCCTGGCGCTCCCAATCCGCCACGGCGCCGAATAGCTGCAGGAGGTGTCGCGGACTGTGATCCTCGTTCCCGTCCGCAAGGCGACTCCACACCCAGTTTCTTGTAAAAGCAGTCTTCCCGCCCTTCATCCGGTCGCCGACCAGGAGATTCCAAGCGCCGTACACCTCGCCATCCGTCCATATGCCAGGGTCGGTGTCCCGAAGCCGCCCCGTACCAGCATTCGAGTCTAGTAAGGCACCGAAGGCCGCCGATCGGAGCGCTTGCTTAACCACGACCTTGAAGAAGGTTGCCTGAGTCTTCCACTGGAGAGTCACGGATCGCCCAAACAGGTGGCTCTTATTCTCGAAACGAACCTTCCTCCAGATGTCTTCGCGCAAGACGATTTTGAACCGAAGGTTCCGAAGAGCTTGCCCCCGGTCCATCCACAGTCCAAACAAACCCTCGATTGCCTCACCTCGACGGGTCCGGTCGTTTTGACCGCTCCCAAACCCTGTGTCGAGCCCGTCGTATAGCAGAAGGGTGTCGCTCTGAGAAACAGCATCAAGGCGAGTGAGCCAGTCGTTCAAGAGCAGGCCGAACTGGGGTAACTTTGTGACGCTCTCCAACAAGCGAATCACACCGGTCTCGGAGTCTCGGCTCTCCTGAAGCACCTTCGCCAACTCGCCGTCCGTTTGAGCCCTCATGGTCGGTGCCAGCGACTGCCGGATGGCAAAGCACGTGTAGAACGACCAGAACTGTCGCCAATCAGCAGACCTCTTCTGAAGCAGCTCCTCCGCCGCTCCAAAGCCTTCGACACCCAGCAACCATTTGTGAGGTCTGAGAGGCGCTGGCGCAAGAACCACGACTGACGACCGGCCCTTGTCCTCCAAAAGGCGGCGGAATACCGCCGTCTTTCCAGCGCCCTTGCGGCCTAGGACCAGTGGAATGCGAGAGTCAAGAGCATTCTTCACGACCTCGGTCTCGACGAAGGTAGCGAGGAAGTCCTCCTGTTCCTCTGCCGTTCCCGTGGAAAACCGAATCTCCTGCAGTACCTGAGATTTCGCCGCACCGATGTGCAGGGGAGAGCGCTCCTCACTAGCCGAGGGCAGGAAGCGCTCAACCCATTCGGCCACCGGTTCGAAGTCCCGCCAGGTCTCGGTGTCTGACAGAATCTCGTCCGCCGTGGCGAGGGATTCACGGTAGGGTATGAAGTGTGTCAATTCTGCCTCAACGAGACTCGATCCTACAGCGCTTTGCTCGCTTGCCGGCGATAGCCACTCCGCTATCCATTCAAGGGCGCGGTGCTGGAACTTCTCGACCACCTCCCGCGCCTTGCTGGAAGGTATCGGAGAGACGAGGAACCGAGGCTCGGGCGTGAAATGGTTAGTGTCGCGTACCCGGCGCGTTTTGGCGGCCAGGAGAGCGCGCACGAGCGCCGCCGTGCCCGTGCGTGCTTGTGGATGAGGAAAAAAGACGACGACTGCGATGTCTCCGATGTCGAAGAGAAGAGGGCCGCTCAGTGGGGTGATGCCTGTCCTGGCGTCCAAGAGGACTACGTCCGGTTTGAAGGGGAGACCTTGTTCCACCCGCTCGATCAGCTTCCGCAGCGGGTTTTTGTCTTCCCGATACCACGCCGATGGGTCAATGAGTCGCAGTAGCCTTGCGTAGCTGGCATCGGGGCGACCAGCCGGAAGACAATAGAGGTCCTCCCCTTCTACGACTCTGATCAGATGCTTGCTTATGTCCGGGCTCTCACCGCGGTCTAACTGGACCAGAAGGTTGGCAACCCCGGTTTCATCCTGCACTTCGCGCTCCTTGCCAAAGAGCGCAGCCAAACCAGGTGCCTCGAGATCCATGTCTACGCACACAACCTTGCGCCCTCTAGAGGATAGGATCCTCGCAGTGTAGCCCAGTGCTGTCGAACGCCCCACCCCGCCGCGTAGGGAGTAGAATGTCACAACAATTGGTAGGGGAAGGTCTTCGTCCAAGTCCGACGGAAACACTGCTGGAACAACGCGCTGGTGAGATCGCGCGAAAGCCTCTGGCCAGAGAGGCAGGTCGTTGAGATCGGAGTCGATCGGCAAGGCACCCGCCCACTCACGCTCGCCAGGTGTCAACAGATCCACCCACGCCAACTCGACATCCTTCAGGCCGGCTAAGACAATGGCTCTGCGCTGTTCGTGCGTGAGTGGGCCAAAGTCGGTCGAGAGTACGCCAATGCGCCACCCCGAGTAAGGATCGGGTTGAACCCGAATCTCCTTCACGGCCAGCTTGGCCTTGTTCATGTTTCCGACGATGACCGCCTTGATTTCGTCCGCTTTCATTTCCGCTTACTCACTCGCCGAACCCGAGTTTGTAACCACCCAGCCAGAGCCATCGCGCCGGTCACCAGCTCTTGGGATGTGAGAGCGGATGGCACTGCCACCTGATAGCGAAGGTCGGTAGACCATGTATCAACATAGAATGTCTTTGCGCCGTTGGTGTCGCCCAGGTCTGTGAGACGGAGCCGAGCCGCCTTCCACAGTCCAGCCAGGTCATGCCCGGCGGCTCCGCCAGCTGGGAATGGCGTTCCCTGAATCATCAGGAAGGCTTTCAGTGAGCATTCAACCGCATACCCCGCCATGTACACGGGCCCCGTCGACGCGCCCCCCGTTTTCAACATGGCATTAGAGTCTGCGCCCCTGATGCATGCCACAGCGACCCACTCCGCGGGACTCGACGGGTTCGTCATCTGGACCTCGGGATCCAAGTCGCGGGCTAAGTACCCTAGCGGGCACGAAGCTATCGAACTCGCTGCAGCACGCTAGACGGCTATTGTCGCGGTGTCCAAGCGACGACGCAGCGTGGGGCGACAGGAGTACTCCGAGCAGAGAACGGCCCTGCGAGCATCTCGCGCAGAACGCCTGCACCCGGCGGTCTCACTTTCCTGACCACGTCACATGTTTCCGATCAACCCTCCCGTCGGCGAGTCTCAAGCCACGTCAGAATGTCCCTGACCTGGTAGCGGCGCGACTTGCGCCCGAGATCGATCCAGGGGACCCCCAACCGCTGCACTTGACGCGGCGAGACCTTGAGCCAATTGCCTAAGTCGGCTGCAGTAAGGAGAGCCTCCGGCGGGAGATCCCAGAATGTGCTCTCCGCAGTCTTTCCGTCACGGTGTCTCACGTGGGAAGCGATTTCGCGTCTTCGAACACAGTCTTGCAATCCGCGCGCTTAAGAATGGCGTCATGCGTTGGATGAAGGGAGATGGCCCGTGACCGCGCTTTGAGCTCGAGGAGCACTTCCGTCTCCGGCCAGGACACCTCTTCGCTGATATTTCCGAAGCGCCGCCCGTTGCGAATGGCCTGGTGTATTCGCGCATCGCGCAGGGTCGAGTGTTTATCTGGGTCCTGCCACCGATGCACCAGTTCGATCGCGACGTCAATGTCGTGGATGCGTGCGGCCGCCTTCAGATAACTGCCAAAGACAAGCACCTTCTTCACGCGATAGAGATAGTAGTCGTCCTCATTGATTCGACGGACGCGCGCCAGAAAGTCTGCCAGCTTCCGCTCAGCCGTGCCGCGTCGTAGGGGCTGAGCCGCAGAGGCTTGGGCGAGGGTCGATCCGGCGAGGGAGCGTTTGTACGAGCGGTCGCCCTTAGTGCTGGTGGCCTCCACGTACCCAAGCTCAACGAGCTGCTTCATGACGTCACCCGCGCGTCGGAGAGTTACCCGAAGTCGAGCGGCAGCGAATTCGACGCTCCACTGACTCTGACTCACAGCGCGCAGGAAGGCGCGCACAGTCATGCTAGGGAGTCCTGCTATGCTCGCTTTGGGGTCTATGCGCACGAGGAAGCTCGCAGTCCGACGGTGGTCGAGTGACCAGTCTAGTCACGCTCGCGTGCTTTCTTGCACCCTCTGAGAAACGCGCTTCGCGGAGGTGCTCATTATGGATTACCGCGGGACGGACGCTGCGTGACGGCGGCTGACAACTCCTCTGGGGTGGGCGCACCGTGGTCGAGCCAATCGAATCCGAAAACGTCTAGCTGCTTCTTACTAAACTCGTTGGCCGAAGCAGCGCTGAAGCCAGAGCCTGGAGTCCCAGTACCTTCTTGCACGACAAGGATCGTGAGAGGGGGAAGATTCTTCACTAGGCAATACGACTGGATCGGCTCCAGCAGGTGTCCGAGGCCGCGGGCGGGGACGCCAATCAAGCGTCCGACGATCTCGTACGTGAGGATCTGACGATTGCGCGCAGCGAACGCAAGGACCGCCCAAATCTGAGATGCTCTCTCCCCTGCGCTCATGATAGCCATATAGACCTCACACTCCCCTAACGGTGAATTCAACGCACGAGTCTAACATCAGTCGCGGAATCCTGCGAGCGAGAAGGGGAAGAGCTTACAAAACGGCTGCACCAACGGTTCACTCTCCCATCCAGGTTCATCCGGCCGGCGGAGGGATCCCTCTGGGAGGGGAGCAGCATTCTCCTGAACCCACGTCACGAGAGTGCCTCACAGGCGTATTGCAAGCGTTCCTACGGACGTCTCAGGGTATTCCCCTGCGGGCGCGGGGGCGCCGATCCTTGCCAAAACCAGCAACTTAAGGGCATCGTGTTCTCCAAATAAATCCCCACGGCAGCCATCTGGACGAGGATGTTCGGCGGCGTAGGATGAAGGTGGTCTCTTAGGTGGATTAACCGCGGTACAGGTCTTCAACCACGAGTTCCGGGTACCTTCCTATGACCTCTCCTCAACGGAATAATGACGAAGTCATTGAGCAAGCTCTGGTGTGGATCCTAGGCGAGCAGCGGACGGTGGAACCCAACAAAGGAACTTGGTCCAATGAAACGGACATCGCCGAACTCTTCCTGACGACGAATCACGTTCTTTACGCGCTGTTGAAGCTCGGCTACCCACCCAATTCAGAGCCGATCAAATACGGCATCTCTTGGATAGCCTCACAGTTGTCCAACACGAAGCTTCATATGGAGGATCGGGCCAACGCTTTGAGCACTCTTTTGCTCTCCGGCGAGTCTGGCGCCGCTGCCGCCGAGGAACTTCTGGGTCATCTGGAACGCTACGCAAGCCAGGCGGCTTCGTTCCAGAAGCCGTTGTTTCCCGTGTTCGTATTGGATTGCGTGCAGGAGTTCAAGCTACAGATCGCCCCAAGCACTGTGTCAGGCTTGTGGACCTTTGTTCAGAACCGCTTGGATTCCGACGGGACACTCGATCGGAAAATCCCGCTCAGTGCCTATCTCGCGCGGGTAATGCATCGCTCTTCATCCGTGCCCGCCAACATTTCCGGAAAGAAGAGCGCAATTCTAACGTGGCTGCAACAAAACTGGAGAGATATAAACGGCCAAGGGTGGGACCTCGCCATCTGTGTGAATTCGTTTGTGCTGATCGACGCTGTGGAGATGGGGTTAGGCTTAGACCCTGCTTGGAAGAAGAGAATCGGTGAGGTCACGGGGTGGCTGAGAGATTGCTTCTCCTCCTCGGGCCACTGGGGGCCCGACGATTCCGCAGCCAAGAGGATCAAGAACGCGCACTACACGACTGCGGTTGCTTTGCGTGCATTCTCTTACGGCGTTCAGAGTGCCGACGCTTTGAGCAGAGAATGCTCGCTACATCTCCTTGACAGCGCCTACACACGCGAGCACAGTCTACGGCAGAGGCTCTCGCGAGTGCTAAAACTTCGCCGAACTGTCCCAGCCGGTGTGGGCCTCGGCTTGGGGATCCTGCTAGGAAGCTTTGTCGAGAGGTTGTTGACCGAACATCCCGGACCGGTCGAGGACATCTTCCATATTGGCATGCTGATTGTGTCGTTGGGTGTCATTCTGTACTTCGAGCTAGCGCCGAAGCTGAAGAAGGAGCCGTGAAAGAACTCGCCGTCGGATTCGGCGGCCAATTCTGTTGTCGGTGTGGGTCCTTCTTCTTCAGTCCGCTCCTTCAGTCATCGGCCACCTCTCTGTTCGGAATTCCCGCCGTGCTCTCGACGAATAGGGGCGAGGACGCGCAGCACTCCCATCTACGCGTGAAACTGCACGGCGACCGTAACCTCGCAGCGTCCGTTGATCGTTCGGCAGAGGATCCCTGCGTACGGATTCGATTCTGTAGATCCTGGGCGACCTACCTGGCGTCCGTGGAAGCCAACCAAGTCCGCTCAACATTTGTGCCGCGCGAGGCTCTCGCACGGGTGAAACGACAAACGGAAGGCAAGATCCAAGAGGATGCTCTGCAGATTGTTACACTGCTCAGTGCTAGCTCTCGCGTAGCATGGATCGACTTTGGTCTGACGGGGTCTCTTGAGGGTGGATATGAGCGGGAGAGTTCTGATGTTGACATCGTCGTGTACGGACGCGAAAACGCTATCGCTGTGAAGCAGGCAATGCTCGAGCTCATTGCAGAGGGTGTAGTCTCTATTCCAGGGCCAAGGTCTAGCTGGCATGTCGACGTACCGTTCCGCGACTTCTTGATGGGGCACACTGGTCTCGAGTCGTCTCGATACACAGAGGCACTCCACCAGTCTCGCAGGCTTTATTTCAAGGGGCTTTATCGCGGCCGGAAGTTCGATCTCTATTTCGTGGACGAGCTGCTTTCAGGTCCAAGACTAGATCCTTCGAAATCCATCGAAGTCCGTGAAGGCTGCGAATTGGTGGGCGAAGTTGTGGACGGAACTTCTCTGTTGCTCCTTCCCAGCAGGTTCACGTTAGCTGTGGACGGTTTGACAACGCCGCTCCCTGTGTATTCCCTACTGAACGCGTCACGGCTCCTGAGAGAAGGAGAAGGTCTACAGATCTGCGGGAACATGGTTAGGGAGGAAGGCGGTGAGGAAACACTCGTGCTGACAGACGGAGCTCGCCATTGGGTTCGACTTCTAACCACGCTATCGCTGAGCGCGAAGTCCCAACCCTAGGTGCAAGAGAGCCCGACGAAGGCACGCTTTCTTGACTCTGAGCTGGCCTACCGCCTTCCGTAGACTCTCCTGACCGCAGTTCAGGAGAGTAGAACAGAACTCTCAACAAGCGTTTTGCAAGCGTTTCTCCGGACCAATCCGGGCATTGCCCCCCGAGCCTGCGGGCGCCGATGCTTGGCGGGCAACCACTTACGGACATGGTGTCCTCCAAACAAACCCGCTCGGCTCGGCTCTGGATCAGGAGAGTCCCCCACAAGGCTTCCCGGCCTTCTCCTGAGGATCGTCCCCAGGCGTTGACATGCGCAGGATGTCCGGCGCGTGGTCTGGGTCCCATCCACGGATGGTCCGACGGGTGTTCAGCTCAGTGCTCGCTGGCGAGCCGCGCGACCCGGCCCCGCACGTCGCGGACTACGGGTTGGAGTTCGGGGTCCGCATCCTTCCAGAGATCGACGAAACGACCGTAATACTGGAGTGCCCTAGCCCGGTCGCGGTCCGCGTACAGCTCTCCAAGCCGCTTGTAGGTCGCCGCGAGCTTAAGCGCGTCGTCGTAGAAGCGAAACAGCCCGGGCGTGGCGGCGAACCGCTCGAAGAAGGTCAACGCGGAGTCGGGTGTGTGCGCTAGCTCGTACGCGGTAGCCATCTCGAAGGAGCCCTCATTCTCGGAGAAGCGCGCCTCGTACCACGCCTGATAGCGGGCGATGGCCTCCGCGATCTGTCCTCGGGCGAGGAGGAGGTCACCCTCCGCTCCGTGCCGTTCCGGGTGCCGCCGACGGATCCCCTCAGGAACGGTTCTCTCGTACTCGGCGAGTAGATGCTCGGCCTCGCCTAGGCGACCCGCGCGGGCATAGTAGCTGCTGAGAGCAACGTAGGGACGGTCTGGCGGCGGAATCGTGGCCAACGGACGACGCGACAGCGCGGCCTCAACTCTCCTGAGGCCCTCGGTGGGCTGCCTTCGGAACCGAAGGTCAATCTCGGCTAAGGCCAGAACGTCAAGCAAGTAACTCAACCGAAGCCCGCGTTGCTCGTTCAGGGCCATCAAGTGCTCGAACTCCAGTTCCGCCCGGGACAGCCTGCCGCGCAAGGCGTCCAGGCTGGCCAAAATGAAGGTCGCCTCGACCTTCCAGGCGATGTCGGACTGCTGCTCGTCTCGCAGCGCACGCGCTGCTTGCGCGGCTGCCGGATAGGCGCCCTCGGCGCTTGCCAGGAGGGCGCGGATATGAAGGACGTCAGGGCTGTGGGGCGCTACACGCGCGAACCGCGCGAGTGTGGTTTCGGCGTCGGCGAAGTGCCCCTGCGCGACCTGCGCGCGTATTGCGTTGATATAGCGCGCACCAGACGTGCCCAGCGAAGTCGCCCGGACTGCCAGGCTTTCGGCCGCCTGGAACTGGCGCATGAAGCTCAGTTGCTGGGAAAGGTTATTAAGTGCGGTCGTGTTGTCGGGGTCGCGCTCGAGTACCGAGCGATAGGCCGCCACTACGTTCGTCGGGTCGTAATCCACGGTCTCGTAGTAGAAGGCGATCGCGAGGTAGCGCTCGATGTCGGGGAGGCGGTCCCGCAGGGCAAAGCCCCTTTTCGTTGCGGCGATGATGCGATCCGGGGACGCTAGAGAGCGGGTCAGCGCCACCGCGAGCTTCCGGTAGGCCATCGCGAAGCTGGTATCGATGGTCGTAGCCTCCTCATAGAGTGTCGCCGCACGCTCGAGATCGCCCGAGTATTCTGCTCGTGCGGCTTCGGAGTACCGTCGCAGTGCCTCGAGCGAGCCGGTGGTCACATGCTCGAGTGGCGCGCCCGCTCGGATTGTGCGGAGCGACTCCCCGATCCGCTCCCGGAGGTCCCGGGACAGCCTGTCGAGCGCCCCAATGAGATGAGCCCCGTCCGACGCAGTCGCCCGCGCCGCAGTGAGCACCTGGCCATCTGCGGCCGATAGCACGCTCACTGACAAGGCATAGCCGCGGTCTACAGGATCAATTTGGCTGGAGACCACGATCTTGGTCCCCATGCGCTCAGCGAGTTCGCGCGCGAGGTCGGGAGTCAAGGCGAGGGGAGTACTCAGTGGGCGTTTCATTCGCCCGAGCGCACCGGCTATGGATCGCGCATCCACGAGCCTCACCGTCGGTGACTGTGCTAAGTCCACCCGGAGCGCTTCCGTAAGCGTAGGCCCGAGCGTCGAATCTGGGGTGCGATTAACAAAATCCGCGAGCAGGAGCGGCTCTCGCTCCCTCACGAGGCCCGACGCCACAAGTGTCCCTACCGGGCCGACCCCAAGGAGGCGCATCGCCATGTACACAGCAGTCCCGAACCCCAGCGCCGCGAACGCCACCGCACCGCCCAAGAACGCCTTACGCCACGTGAGCCACCGGTGGAGACCCCTGGGCGTGCTAGGTTCCACGCGTCCGGTGGAGCGCGCGAGCGCCCGCCGGCGCTCGACGAGCCCCGTGAATACCATGATGGGCAACCCGACGAGGAGCAGCCCCGCCGCACTCAGAAGCACCCAGTCCGGCAGGCCCAACCCGCGCATGAGCATGTACACAACCGTCAGGACGACGACCGACGCTGCCGTGAAGAGCGCGGCGACTGAAACCGGGTGTGCCCGGCGGATCGCCGCCTCTGAGCCCGAAAGGGTTGTCATCGCCTCGAGCTGGGCCAGGACCTCCTCAGCGCTCTGAAAGCGGTCGCCGGGCTTCGTCTCGAGACACCGCATTACGAGCGAGGCGAGCACGGATGGAACGTCCGCGCGCCGCCTTGTTATCGGCTCGGGCGCCTGGGTAACCTGCGCCGCGAATACGGCCAGCGGCGAGGTGCCCGTGAACGCCGGTCGGCCGGTGAGCATCTCATAGCAAAGCGCGCCGAGGGCGTAGAGATCCGCCCGGTGATCAGTCGTGGGGTCGGCCGCCGCCTGCTCGGGGGCCATATAGCCAGGCGTGCCGAGGACGATCCCTGTCGCGGTGAGTGCTGCCTGCGCGTTGGGCTCCGTCACCGCCTTGGCGACTCCGAAATCGCTAAGGAGGGCGTGGTTCCTCCACAGCAACACGTTCTCGGGCTTGATGTCGCGATGCACGATGTGGTGGCTGTGGGCGTAGCTCAAGGCGTCGGCCACTTCGCGCGCGATCTGGAGCGCCTCGTCTAGCGGCAGTCGTAGCTCCCGCTTGAGACGATCGCGCAGCGACTCGCCCTCGACGTACGGCATGACGTAGTAGAGGAATCCGGCGGCCTCCCCGGAGTCGTGCAGCGGCAGGATGTGCGGATGGTTTAGCCGGGCGGCGGTTTCGATCTCGCGAAGAAAGCGCTCCGGACCGAGGGCAGCGGCGAGCTCAGGTTTCAGCACCTTGATCGCGACCGGTCGACGGTGCTTCCGGTCCTGTGCCAGGTAGACCGTCGCCATGCCCCCGTGACCGAGCTCGCGCTCGATCGTGTAACGGTCGGCAAGGGCGCCTTGCAGGCCGGCGAGCAGGTCGGTCACAGTGTTACTCGGGAGGCCCCAGTCAGCTCCATCATAGGGCTAACGCTTCGGCGCGCGCTAGGGCGGTTGGTTAGTGACGCATTTCCGCCCGCCTGTGCCGCAAGAGCAGCCTCGCCACGGTTCCGATAAAAGGTCGTAATCCAGAACGAGCAGACCCGTTTAGGCCGCGCCGCGGATGACCAATCCGGGGTCGCTGGACGCGCTGGACGGGCAGGTCAAGGAACCTCGCGGGTGAGTGCGATAATCCGTATTTGCGTACCCATCCCGCCTTCGTCTCACCGCGTCCCACTACGGTGGCCGGTGTCCCAGTCGCTGCAACGCTGCCTGCGCCTCGGTCACGTAGCGATGCAGCCTCGGGTCAGCGTTGCGCCACGCCGCGACGACAAATTCATAGGCCCGAGTCGCCGTGACCCGATCGCCCAAGTGCTCGGCGACCTGGCCGCGCTCCAGCGTTCCGGTGATCGCGCTGGCTCCGAGCGGGAGGCTGACCTGCTGATCGAACAGCCGGGCCGCATCGCGATCGTGATGCGTGGCCGCCAGCAGGTGAAACTGGATCATGCGCAGCGGACCGAGGCCGAGCGACAGCGAGCCATAGGGGCTCGCGCACAGCGAGTCCGGGAACGCCAGGAGCCGACGCAGCGCCTCGGCCGTATCACGTCGGGCCAGGGCGAGCGCGGCTCGGGCCAGAATGGCATCACCCCGCGCCGCCGCGAACAGCACCGCGTTCCGGACCGACCGCGCGACCGACTCTCCTCGATGCATCAGCGCGAGTAACCGCAGGGTATCCTGCCTCTCCGCCCACCATTCCGCCGCGAGAAACGAGCGATAGCAGTGATTCACCCACGGCGGGTCGGCCGCGACTTGCCGCTCGTTGGGGGTGCGGAGCCAACGATCGAGCGCCGTGGCGACGGAGTCCGCGGGGACAGCACCGACCACCGCGAGCTCCTCGAACGGCACGCTCAACCGAGCGGGAACCATCGCCCGGGCCTCTCGCAGGTGCCCCCGGTACAAGAGCGCCGTCGCGAGCAAATAGCCCGTCCACGCCGTATCGGCGGAAACCCCGATGCCCCGGCGGCCGCCCGCGAGGAGACGCAGCAGCCGCACGCCGACCTCGGCGGAATCCGGCCAGCGTTGGACGGATCGCCATGCATCGAACAGTACGTTCGCCGAAGCCGTATCGAGGAGGGCTTGGACGTTCGCCGATCGCTCCTGGTTCAGCAGCCGCTCCACAAGCCGGAGCCCCGCCCCCTCGGGGACACCGGACGTCAAGCCGAGATAGCCATTCACGTAGCGCTTCGCCGCTGCCGGGTCGTTCCGGTCGAGGGCGAGCTGCACGGGGTGGAAGTAGGCGGGAGCGAACGCCGTATCGAGTACAATGGCCCGATTGAAAGCGTCGATCGTTTGCTGCGCCGTGCTTCCCACCACGTATCCCAGATGAAACCGGGCTTCGCCCAGCGCATACCAAACTTCCGGATCGTCAGGATAGCGGCGGCTCGCCTCTTCCAGCGTTGCGAACTTGCGCACTCGATGTGACCAGTACTGAAGGTCCAGCGAATCATCGGATGCCGCCTCGAGCGAGTCGGCAGCGATCAAGAGGCTGTCCCGCGGCGCGAGCCCGTGATTGAAGCGGCCGGCCTTGAGCGCCAAGGGGCCTCCAGCCTCTCCCCTCCAACCGCGCGCCAGCCCGAGTCGGCGGAGCGCGAGGGCGAAGCTGCTGTCACGCTGCACGGCGACCCCATACGCCGTGATCGCCGAGTCGAGCGAGAAGCGGCGCAGCAGCTGCTCTCCCCTCAGGAACTCTTTCAGCGCGGGCAAAGATTTCGTGCCCACCGACGCCGATCCCAGGTGCACCGCGGGTCCGAGTCGGCCGAGGTCGCGAAGCACGTCTCTCGTCAACGAGTCAGCCAACCTGTCGATCCGATCCCCGAGGTCGGTACGCTCCGGCTCGGCGAGCGCCCTGCCGGTCGCCACGTCGATCACGGTCGGCCGCAGCCGTACGGAATCCGAGCCCTCCCCCACGATCTGTCCGAATACGACCACCTTGGCGCCACTCCTCCGTCCCAGCTCGGTCGCCGAAGCGGGATCCGCCGGACCCTTCCACCCTCGCAGCACGACGGTGGGAGACACCGTACGCATTGAGCCCGCACCATCGAGGTTTCGCGACAGGTAATCGACGAGCCCCTCATGCCATAACGCGAACTTCGGATCGAGGACGTCGAACGGAGCCACCGCAACGAGATCGGGATCTAGTGCAAGCGGCTGCCTCGCGTACCGGATGAAGACGACCGCCGCTAGGAGCGCGCCCACCGTGCCGAAGGTGAGGTAGGCGGCGTGCCGTTTGGCCCAGCGTCCCGCCTGTAGCGCGACCGATTCCGCGCGGACCCGGTGATAGCGCACCGCCGCACGGGTGAGGGCGTCTCTCCCACCGCGCTCGTTGAGCGCCTGGACGGCGGCCCGGTGCAGGGCGCGGCGCCGGGCGACGGGAAGCAGGTTGTAGGTGGCGTGACGCGCGAGCTCGTGCGAGAACTCGTATCGCCCAGGTGTCTGGAGCGTCATCCGCAGGAAGCGTCGCGCGACGACCTCGTCCAAAGCGGGGTCCAAGTCGGCGGGAGCGAGCGCCGCGACCTCCTGCAAGACAGTCGGCTCCGCGGGCGCTCCCAGTACTGCCGCGGCCTCGACGAGTCGGCGGGCTGGTGCGCTCAACTGGGCGAGACGGCGGCTCAACGCCTCCTGCACGCTGGCGGGCATCGGAAGTGGCCGCCCCTCGAGCGTTGGAGAGAGCCGCCACGCGCCGCCTGACTCGAGTGTGAGGCGGCCTTCGTCGAGCAGCGCGGCCGTCAGCTCGATCACATAGAAAGGATTGCCCCCGCTCTCGGCGTGGATTCGCGTCGCCAGGTCATGCCTCTCCGTCGGGAGCAGTTCCAACATCGAAGCCAGAAGCCGTTCGATCTCGGGCGCCTGCAGCGCATGCAGACGGACCCGCTCCACCCCGTGCGCACTGCGCAGCTGCGCCAGCGAGGCGACGGCAGTGGACTGGTCGGTACGGGCGCTCATCAGGACGAGCACGCGCGCCTGTCGCACGCGCGTAGCGAGCCCGACGATCCACCCAAGTGTGGCGGCGTCGACCGACGGTGCATCGTCGATGAACGCGACGATGGGCACTTCCACCGCCACCGCGGCCAGCGCCTGCTCGATGGCTTCGTCCACACGCCAGCTCGCCGCATCCGCTCTCCCGGGAAACCGCTCCCGCATCGCGGGGACGAGCTGGCCAAGGGCGGCGAGCGCTCCAGGGGGCGCGGTCGCGAGCCCGGGAGCCTCGGTCAGGCCGCCGAGGAGCTCGCGGGCCGTCGACCACGGGACTCCCTGGTCCGCTTCCCGCGCCCGCGCTCGCAACACCCAAGCCTGGCCCGAATCCTCCGTTGCCGCCCGAAGGAACTCCTCGCACAGGCGCGTCTTTCCGATTCCCTCGTCGCCCTCCACAACGACGATTCTCGCCTCCCCGGACTTGGCCGCATGCCAGGCCGTCGTCAGTTGATTGAAGGCTCCGGTCCGACCCACGAGATCCGGGGTGAACAACGCGGTCGAGCCCGGACTGGGCCGGGCGCGTCGGTCGGCGCGGATTCGCTTCCGGAGCTCGCGCTCGAGCTGAAGGAAAGCGGGCGACGGCTCTCCCGCGTCTTCGCGCTTCACCTTCGCGATGAACCCGGCGTGCCGCGCCGCCGCCTCGTCGTGGCAGCCTGCCAGGCTCAACGTTTCCACCAAGCGATGGTGAGCGCGCTCGTCCAAGGGCGCGGCCTCGATCCACCGCTCGGCGAAGCGCACCGCGTCCGGCCAATCGCCTGCGCGTTGTGCCTGGACCACTAACCGCTCGCAGGCGGAGACCAGACGCCTGCGGAGCCGCTCGCGCTCTCCTTCCACCCAGTCGCGGTAGTTCTCTCCCCCGATGTCGTCCGCTCTGGAGAGGAACTCGCCTTGCCAGCGGGCGACGGCTTCGCGTTCGCGTCCTGCGGCCAAGTCGGCCTCGAACGCCGCGACGTCCAGCTCCACCGCACCGTCGGCCAGGCTCACACTGTCCGCGTGTACGTCCAAGGAGCCGGCCAGCGCCCGCTTGAGGCGCAACAGCACCTGACGGAGCGAGTGCCGCGCCGTCGCCTCCGGCCGCTCACCCCACAGCAGGGCGGCCAGCTCGGCACGAGCCAGCGAGCCCGAACGGTGTCCGGCGATATAGGTGAGTAACGCGAGATCCTTCTGCCGGCCCGGGAGCAGCTCGCCTGCAGGGCCGGTCAGGCGGAGCCCGCCGAGCGTGCGCAGGACGAACACGGGCTATGCCGAGCTGCGTCGTGGCTCGCGGCGGGTGACGGCGAGGTGACGCGCGGGATGACGGCCGGATGCGCCGCGGCGCGTAATGTGCGCGTCACGTGGCTGATGAAGGCCCCGACCAAGGAGCGACATGCCCGAGCAGCCTCCGCTGACCGACGATCGCAAAGTGACCGACGTTTCTTACTTCATGATCCGTGTGGAACGCGCGGTTGGCAAGCACCGCCAGATCCTTGGGGGGACGATCGAACGCCTGGGCACGGGCGAAAAGCAACGGTTTGACGACGGGAACGACCTGCTGCGTCTCGTCGCCACGTGGCCTGCGGCAGCGAACCGCCCCACACCCCTCGCGGAGGATGAAGATGCCCAACCATGAGCACGCCTTCGCTCCCACGGCCGTGCTCGCGCTCTCGCTGGTCCTGACCGGCCGCTCGGAAGCCCAGCAGCCGCTTGTCACGCCGGCGGACGTCGAGCGCATCGGTGGACTGAAGGGCATGGTCCCTACGCCCCAGGACATGGAAATTGCCGATAGCCGGAGTATCATGCGCGCTACTGACAGCGCGATCGTTCTCATCATCGGCATGCCGCAGGCCTCGAGTCCCGCGGACTTCGCCGCCGCGCGCACCGCCCTGACAACCAACCAACCGGTGTCGGGCGTCGGGGACGACGCGTTCTCGATCGCCGGCGGATCCACGATCTTGGTGCGCCGGGGAAACCGGCAAGTCCAGATTTCGACCGGGTACGACGTCGCGAAACGGGGCGCCCCGTTCTTCACGCCGGCCCAGCTGAGCGAGCTGGCCAAGCTCGTGGCATCGCGCCTCAAGTGAGTGCGTCGGCGATGGGGATCGCTCCGCTGCGCGCGCACGAGATACGGGTGAACGGCATACGCTCACCGGTGCTGGAGGGCGGCCGTTCGGAATCGCGGAAGCCGTGGTCTTCGTGCACGGTAATCCCGGCTCGTCGCGGGATTGGCAAACGCTCGCGGCCGCGGTCGCCGAGTTCGGACGGGCTGTTGCTCTGGACATGCCGGGCTTCGGTCGTGCGGACAAGCCTCGGGAGTTCGACTACACGGTGCCGGGCTACGCGCGACACCTCGCCGGCGCCTTGACGGAGCTGGGGATCCGGCGGGCGCATTTGGTGCTCCACGATTTCGGGGGACCCTGGGGGCTTTCGTGGGCGGCGGGGCACCCCCAAGAGTTCGCAAGCGCTACGCTCTGGAGAGCCGTCGGGGCATTGGGCGGGAAGGCGGGCGGTCGGGGCACCGCTCGCGAGACCAAGGACGAGCACCAGCCCAGCGGCATGTCTCCGAATACCGCTTTCGGCACCCGCTCCAATGAACGTTCCATCATGTCTTCCTGTGAGGAGAGTTCCGGACGAGCTTCATGGACCACGATCTATGACGATTCACTCCAAATACAACCTCCGGACGGACGGCGGACTGCGAGTCCGCGGCGCGCGTCTAGCGGTCCTCGGTGCAAGGTCTGATCGAACGCTTTGCCCGATGTTTGCCGTTCGGGGCAAGCGAGGAGAATCTGAGGCTCATCGCGCGGGACAATCCGTGGGGCGCCCCGATTCTCGCATCACCCTGAGGTCAGACCTTCACGGCCTTCG
>WNFC01000607.1_pt1 | contig 40693 bp, 29 predicted proteins | sample 5400541 | NCBI WGS metagenome assembly WNFC01 (sample SAMN13153342, study PRJNA577476) | soil metagenome | isolation source: 120 cm saprolite under Douglas fir tree site 2 hole 2 replicate 1 | place: USA:California | collected 2015-04-18 | reverse complement strand
ACACCGGTGGGTTACAACATTTTCTGCGGGGGCCATTCCGTGCTGGCTAACGGCCAGGTGTTGGTCACAGGGGGAACTGCTCCGGTCTCACCAACGGGGGCGGCGAACGCCTCCATCTATGATCCGATCAGTGGAAATTGGACCTTTCTCCCGAACATGAATGCCGGTCGTTGGTACCCGACCAACACTGTGCTCCCCAATGGGGATGTCGTGGTGCTTTCAGGCGAGATCAACTCATTGTTAGGCAATAATCCCTTGCCGCAAGTCTGGCAGGTCTCTAGTGGCACATGGCGAGATTTAACCACAGCGCAGTTGCTTGTGCCTACGTACCCGGAGATGTATCTGGCGCCGAATGGCACCCTCTTCTACGCTGGGCCGACTCAGCTTTCCCGGTACCTCAATACCGACGGCACGGGCAGTTGGACGGTCGGTCCAACCCTACGGTACGGACTTCGCGACTACGGTCCCTCGGTCATGTACGACAATGGCAAGATTATGCTGATTGGCGGTGGCAACCCGCCCACCGCTACCGCGGAGACCATCAACCTGAACGACCCCGTTCCGACTTGGCGTTACACAGCGACAATGGCAAACGCGCGCCGCCAAGCGAACTCGACTTTGCTTCCCGACGGTACAGTGCTGGTGACAGGGGGGTCGAGTGGCTCCGGGTTCGACGATCAAACCCATCCCGTATTCCCTGACGAAATGTGGAGTCCAGGCACTGCGACTTGGTCGACGATGGCTAGCCTCAGCACTTATCGCGGATACCACTCTGTGGCCCTGCTGCTGCCCGATGGCCGGGTGCTCTCGGCGGGTGGGGAGTGTAATATATCTCCCGGCTGCAACAGGGTTAGCGCAGAAATCTTCTCGCCGCCCTACCTGTTTAAAGGACCGAGGCCGACCATTGCCTCAGCTCCCGCGACGGTTATGGGCGGCCAGACTTTCTTCGTGGGAACGCCCGATGCCGCCAATATCAGCCAAGTCACTTGGATCCGGCTTTCAGCCGTGACTCATACTTTCAATCAAGAACAGCGCATCAGTTTCCTCAATTTCAGCCAGGCTACGGGCGGTCTCCAGGTTACCGCGCCACAGAGTGCGAATCTAGCGCCTCCCGGCTTCTACATGCTCTTCCTATTGAACGGCAACGGAGTCCCATCCCTCGCTTCGATGATCCAGGTGGATAACTCCTCGTTCGCCACGAATGGGCCAGCGGTGAGCGTGTCCCGGACTTCGCTGCTACCTTTCGCTGGGCAAGTGGGAACTACGACCCTCTCGAAGCCGTTGCAGCTGACGAACCTTGGTACCACGCCGGTGACCATCGATTCCATTACCGCCGGCACCGACTTCACGGTCAGCAGTACTACATGCGCCGCTCAACTTGCACCCGGCAGCTGCACGATCAATGTTGCTTTTAAGCCGACTACAGGGGGGCCACTCAACGAATTCCTTACTATTAATGATTCAGATTCAAGCAGTCCTCAAGCTGTTGCCCTCAGTGGTGTTGCCAAGGCGTTGAAGTCGTCGGTTGGCGGCGTGAATTTTGGAAACCGCCTGGTTGGGGTGACCAGCGCACCGATTTCCGTAACACTGACTAACTTAGGTACGGGTCCGATCAACATCACGAGTATTAGCTACTCCGGTTCGGACTTCAGCCAGTATCTGCCGAGTTCCACCTGCGGTACGTCGATTCCGGGATTGAGCAGTTGCCAGGTGTTCTCTACTTTTACGCCTATCGCCTCGGGCACTAGGAACGGAGGTTTCACGGTCTTCGATTCCGACCCCAGCAGTCCGACTACGGTCAACTTTACAGGAGTCGGGTTTGCCCTCAAGTTCTCCGCGAACAGCGTCCCCTTCCCAAATACCAACATTCCACAGACAAGTAGCCCATTGACGCTTACGTTGAGCAATGTCGGCCCGGTCACCGTAAACTTCTCCAGCATCACCCTCGGTGGCACGAACTCAAGCGACTTCGCGATTCAGACCAACACCTGCGGAACAACGCTAGGCGCGGGTGCGAACTGCGCTGTGCAGTCGACGTTCACACCGCAAGCAGCCGGCGCCCGGTCGGCGACCCTCAGCTTTGTGGATGATGGCGGCGGCAGCCCACAGGTGGTGTTGCTTAAGGGGAATGGTGTTGCTGTGCTGTCGAGCATTGCTGTGACCCCGACCCAACCTTCGGTGGCTATCGGTAGTGCACAACAATTCACGGCGACAGGCACCTACAGCGATGGCACCACCAACAATCTCACCGCATCTGCGACCTGGAGTTCGAGCAACGCCGGCGTGGCCACCATCAGCAACACCAGCGGGTCTCAGGGGCTGGCGACGGGGGCGGCTGCCGGTACTACTACGATCACGGCGACCGTGAATTCCGTCAATGGCTCGACCTCTCTGGCCGTGCAGAACAGCACGACGACGGCGGTCAGCTCCAATAACAACCCATCCACGTTCGGGCAAGCGGTTCTGTTCACGGCCACGGTCTCGCCTAGCACGGCTACAGGGACGGTGCAGTTCCTGAACGGCGGCAACCTCTTGGGCACGGGCACACTGAGTGCCGGGACGGCGAGCTCTACGACCAGCTCTTTGACGGCCGGGGCGCACAATATCACGGCCGCGTACACTGGAGACACGAACGACGCGAGCAGTACCTCGTCGGCCATCACACAGACGGTTAACCAAAGTGCGGTCTGACAAGGTTCACATTGAGGAGAATGAAATGGGAACGGATTTTTCGATCAGTAAGCTGGTTGCAGTTCTGGCGGTCGCCATCACGTGGGTATTTGGCGGCGTGCTATGGGCCGGCGACGGTTACACCGTGGTGGAGCTTGGCGCTTTGCGGCAGGGTGGAAGCAGTGTGGGACGGCACACGGACAGCGTCGGTGGACGAGTCGTGGGTAGCTCCGGCTTGACTCACGGAAGCGACACCCACGCTTTTGTTTGGAGTGCCCCCACCGGCATGCGTGACCTCGGCACTTTCCAGGGAGGAGACTACAGCGAAGCTTTCGGGGTGAATGATGCCGGTACCGTAGTCGGCGATTCCAACAATCGAGAAAATGTGCGCGCATTTGTCTGGAACGCCCGGGAAGGGATGCGCGAACTGAGTCCGCTGCCGGGAGATTCCGCCAGCCGCGCTTATGCACTCAACAATTCGGGGCAGATCGTGGGATATTCGAGCGGGAAGCATGGGGTTCGTGCAGTAGTATGGTCGGCCAAACTAGAAGCGCGAAGCCTTGGAACTCTTCCCGGAGGAAACTACAGCGAAGCCTATGCCATCAACGACTCCGGGCAAGTAGTTGGGATGTCGAAGAGTCCGTCGGGCACGCGTCCCTTTCTGTGGACCAGTCGCGATGGAATGGTCGACCTTGGAATTCTGACCGGAAGCGAATCCTGTAAAGCTGTGCGCATCAACAGTGCCGGTCAAGTGGTGGGGTCTTGTACCGTGGGGGCTGGCAGCCGTCCCTTTCTCTGGTCGAAGGAGGGTGGCATGCAGAGTTTGGGTTCGCTCGGTGGCACCGCGTACGCGGAGGCCCTCGGAATCAACGATTCAGGAGAGGTGGTAGGCACATCGGAGACATCGCTGGGCGGCCGTGCATTCTTGTGGACCAAGGCCGGTGGAATGCGGGACCTGAACTCATTGATTCCTCCCACGCACGACGTATTGTTAGTACAGGGCCTTCATATCAACAACCGAGGCCAGATTCTGACTGTAGGCAGTGTCCATCATGACCTTACACATGACCGGGAGGCGAACGTTGATGATGAGACACACGCCGGACCCCAGCATGTGTTTCTTCTGACGCCGGTCAAGTTGGTGTCGTACGATTCGAATGCGACCACCGGCGGCAAGCCGTGAAGCTTCGCCATCGGCGGCGTGGCTTTTCCTCTCCGGGAGTGGTGAACGGCATAGTGTGCCTCAGGGCCGGCCGATAACACGTCTATGCCCTGAATGCGAAACCGGGCCCGAGCCTTGCGCTTCGGCGGTTTCAACCGACGTCTGTTCGGTTCCGGCAGGACAACCGAGAACCCGTTGCGGACGAGCACTCCCGGCCGAAATTTCGGCGCGGGCAACGTCCACCAAAATCTTACCTGTCTTCTGCGACTGCATTTGAAGCAATCGCTGTTGGAAGAACGTGAGGAACCGAATCTCGTTCGTCGGTAACCTCCAGATCTGGTGCGCATTATCCAAGCCCCTGTTTGTCCCGCGCGATCAGGAGGGCGACGTGTGTCGGAGAAACCCATTCCACGCCTCGCAGTGAAGGACTCGCCTCAGAACTCACCGGTTCCTGCGTAGCAGAAGTGTTGGATGGAGCGGGTCTACTCTCTGACTGAAGCTGGAGTGGACTGCGGCCACTGGAGCTAGTGCCAATAGAGGCGATCCGGAAACGTTGTCCACTTCGAAGTAAATGTCGTGAGTTGTCGGCACGAAGGTCAAGCTGTCACTTACCGAGATCCAAGGGGGAGTAGAACAGCCAGGCTTGGTGAGCAGAGGAGGCGATCATAATCATAATCGATTATATCGAGTAAGATTTACATTGTCAAGAAAAATAATCGTGGAACGGGATTTTTTGGGGGGCAGAGATCTGTGAAGATAACAAGCCCAAATCTGCGGATCCGCCACGCCGTTGCGTCAGCGACCCGCGTCAATCAAGGAGTCGAGCCCTGGGTTTCACAACAGCCTTTAGCTTAGCTAAGTTTCTCATGATCCCAGGCTCACAACGGATCATGAAAATGTGCCGACGTGGAATCAATCACTTACGGCTATTTTCGAGGGAGCTAGCCGCCCGCAATCGAGAGGGTTTCCCGGCACCACCCAGACATGTCCCTTTTTCTTGGTTCACTTGTCGGCCTCTCTTAAATCGCTTCGTCCTTTCGGTACCTTGTTCGTGTCTTGTCTCGATGCCACGATGAAGCTCGCCCAATTCTTGAAATCGCGGGGAAGAAGTTCACCAGACAGAAAGCAGGGTTTAGCTGAAAGCCATGATTTCTCGAGCGAGCGACCTTGTCGTAAGAATAGTCGTGTGCCTCTACTGCTTCACCATTATCAGCTGTGGCGGCGGCACAGGTAACTCACCTTCGGGGTCACCGACAGCATTTAGCATCTCCGGAAACATCAGCCCTGGAGTGAATGTGAGTGGGGCGACCATCACGCTCAGTGGTGCAGCCAGCGCCACCACCAAAGCCAATAGTTCCGGCAACTACAGCTTCAGCGCTCTTTCCGCTGGTTTCTATGCGCTAACCCCGAGCAAGGCGGGCTCCAGTTTCAGTCCGCCTAGTCAGGGAGTCACCGTCAGCAGTTCCAGTGTTAGAGAAGTAAATTTCAGTGCGACTCAACGGACCGTAAGCATTTCGGGCAGCATCAGTCCGGCGATGTATGGGAACGGGGCTACCATGACCCTCAGCGGTGCAGCCAACGCCATCACTACCGCTGACGGGTCCGGCAACTACAGCTTCCGCGCTCTTTCCACTGGTTCCTACACGCTGACTCCGAGCAAGCCGGGTTCTAGCTTCACTCCCTCCAGCCGTCGGATAACAGCAAATGGTTCCGATATTGCGGCGGTCAATTTCACCGCGAGCTCTGTCGGCCAATCCTCCGGTCCGATCGTGATCAACGGTCAAAACGGTACCGTGATCGAAGGATTGAGAATCACCTCGAACAGCGGGGCCTGTGTGACGATCACCAATTCCACTAACATCACAATCCAGAATTCAGAAATCGGTCCTTGTGCGGGGAACGGGATAGCAATTTCAGGTGGAAGCGGAATCAATATTTTTGACAGCTATATTCACCCCGAAGCCTTGGCTTCTGCATGCTGTGACCGTAATGACGGAATTTTTGCCACCGCAGGAACGCAAAACCTGTGGATTCAGGGCAACATCATTGCCTACGGCGGCTCAAACATTGTGGTGCAGGGCGGGATCAATGTTTCGGTTACCGGGAATCTGCTGTTAAATCCCCAGGGCCCGTATCCCCGGGGCTCGAACTTTCAATGCTGGAACAATTGCATAAATATTACAGTGCAGAACAATTATGCACTTTCAAGTAACGATGCTAAGTATCTCTATTCCGAAGCTACGACAGACTCTATCAGTTTCGGAGTCACCGCCGGCTTTGTCGCTCAAAACAACTTCATTACGGGGGGACACAGCGTTTCGGGTTGCGGAATAATGGCCGACACCTTTTCCAATAACGGACAGATTCTTAGCAATAGCTTGCTGAATACGGGGCAATGTGGCATCGGCATCACGGATGGGAGTCATATCGCAAATGGCAATAAAGTCTACAACACCAATCCGGTAAGCGGAGGCGGAAATACGGCCATGTATGTCGCTCATTACGGCAAAAGCGCTACTTGTGGTCCGGTAACTATTATCAATAACGTTACGGACGGGCTTAAGCCGAATGGCACTCACTCTGGCTGGTGGGAGGCAGGAGACTGCGGGAATATTGACATCGCTACCGACACCTTTGCCTCTTCCGCCGACACCCTATTAACCCCCGTATCTGTCGTATTTGTGCCCCCTTTGATTCCTCCACAGCCAAAGAATTGTGTCGTCACCTCACCTTACTCTACCCAGACAAGCTTTCCTCCTTGCGTTCCCTAGCCGGTAACGGGGGGGGGCCGTCCTTCCCGGTCGCGTGGCGAACGCAGCACCGGTGGGGCGGAGCCTGGAAGAATACGCACAAGGTGGATGCCGGCGGCAAGGCTCACCGGCTGAGAGGTAAGGGGGGTGCCGTTCTCCTGTGGACCAGCAGCCGTGAGGCCCGAGCGGATCACCACGCGCAACAGCGAGAAACGTGAGCTAGCACAATCGCTGCACTAAAGGCTAGAATCACCGTCAAAAAGCGAGGGTTCCCAGACCGCGGCGCTTTTCAGCTTCTCCGCCAGAAGTGGATCCTTTGCTTTGTAGCAGTACATCCAGTTGAGCAATGGACGACGTCGTGGAAAAGCACGTTCCACCTCCCTTTCCAATTGGGCAGAGAGGCCAATCAGTTCGAACATGTGGATTGACTCTTGCCGGCAGCGATCGACCGCCACCTGCAGCATGGCAGTCAACAACGCTGGAGCTTTTTCCTGGTCGAGACATTGAAAATCAGCCAGGCGCACGCGCGTTAGCCCGATTTCGGGACTGTCCTGACGAAGAAATACCGTATGCGCCAAGAGACCGGAGTTGTCTTCTACTACATAAATCCACGCCGTATTTTGAAGCAGAGCAAATTTAAAATGCCACTCAAGCACTTCCCGACTCCGGACGGCCACTAACAGGCCGCGTTTCTTCTTCCTCAGGGCCGCCCAAAATACGTCGAAGCGTTCATCGAAGCTGGCAGCGGAACGCACTGTAACTTCTTTCCCGTTTTCCTGAAACCGCCTTCCCCTTAGCCGGTCGCGAAGAAGTATGCCCGCAGAAAGTGGATAACTCAGGGGTTTGGCCATTACCCACCCTTTTTCCCGCAAGAGGCTCTCGGTGAAGCCCCGCGAACTGGTAATCCAAAATACCGTCCTGTCCCAAGTGCCCACAGGCACTGGAACACCCTGATAAATGGCGTAGGCGGGCGCGGCCAGTGCGTTTATGGAGGTGTTCATGAAGAGGTCCACGTTGCGTTGTTGGAAATACATCTCCAACAGCCCCAGTGAATACAGGCGATAAGCAGTATCCACGACCCAACACCGTGTGGTCGCTGCTAGCAACTTCTTGCCTTCAAATTCGTAATGGAGGGGAATATTTCCGAGATAGCCAGAGACCTCGCCATCGCCGTTCTCCAGCACCCACCCGATTGGGAACTCGTCCTTGATTTCAAGGTACGCCGGATTGTTTACCCAAAGATGCGTCCATCCCGGAAAACTCTCGATTTGTAGTTGAAACTTCGTCGCGAGTGCGGCCACCTGGAAATAATCCTCAAAGCGAGCTTCACGAAACTTCGGGGATTTCGAGAACCGCTGGACAGCGCCCTGCCGAATTTGGGGATCTGCACTCATCGCTACGATACTGCCTGGGGCGTAGGATCCGCGTAGCACCGAAAGGCCTTGAGGGTAGGCCATATTATATCGAAACCCAGGGCGGAGCAGGGCCGGAGGAATTAAGGTCCCCAATGCCGGCGAACGCCACTAACAACAGAGCAAAGCGTGGCAATGAGCGGACAGTGCCTGCTTTTCATTACGGGTCACCAGCCACGGCCAAACTGAGCCAAAGCCACAGAGAAATTCAGGCCCGTTCCCTTAAGACTCGTGTTATCCTCCTTCAACCGCTGAAAAGGACTACGCCCAGCCGCATGCCCCTAAATAAGCGTGGGGATCCAAGGTCCCGGACCGTCAACACTTTGTGTGCTTAGTGCTGAGTCATGCCACGATACCGCATGGTTCCAATCTGTTAAGGGAAAGAATGGGATGTCTCGGCGGAAATCGAACGGTTGATTGTAGCGAAGTTCGACGCCACGAGCGAAGACGCGGCGCAACGCCTGATGGTATTGAACGCGAACCAAGTCGAGTTACGAGTACATCGAGCGACCGTGAGATTTCCAGAAGCGACGCCAGTGAGCTAAGTCTGCAGCATCTCCTGGAGTGAATCTCAAATTGAACCAACAGAGCCTAGTCTGGCGAAATAAGATTGGCTCAGGAGCCTGGGATCTTGTATGAATGATGAAGCCCGCCTCTCAGAGGCCACGCGTAGACTGCTCGAGATACAGAAGCGGCGTGTCCTTACGCCCGCCGCATCTGCTGCGTCATCTTCTGAACGCTGCATTGCACCAGAGGATTTGCTGCCTTTGTCCTTCTCTCAGGAGCAGGTTTGGCGGCTCGACCAAACGGCGGGTAGACTGGCGCCACTTCACAACGAATCCATCACTATTCACCGCGACGGCCACTGCGACATTCTTGCACTGGAAAGAAGTTTGGCGGAGATAATCCGACGACACGAAATTTGGCGGACAACGTTTGATCTGGTGCAGGGGCAACCGGTCCAGGTTGTGCACCCCGCGCCTGCGGCTTATAAACTGCCTTTCTCTGACGTCAGAGCGTTGCCTGAGAGCGAACGAGAAAAGAGAGCTCTGGATCTGGCAACGCAGGACGCCGCGCCACCCTTCGACCTGAACCACGGGCCGTTGTTGCGCTTTAGACTGGTCACGTTAGGTGATACCAAACACCGCCTGTATCTGACCGCCCACCAGAGTATTGTTGACGGGATCACGGTTTTCGACATTTTCCCCTCTGAGCTGACAACACTCTATGAGAGTTTTGCCGCGGGTAAGCCTTCCCCCTTGGCCGAACTGGAGGCTCAATACGGGGACTTTGCCCGTTGGCAGCGTCGCAGCCTGACTGGCAAGGTAATGGAAGATCAATTGGCGTATTGGTTAAACCAACTCCGTGGCGAAATGCCGGTTTTGCAGTGGCCGAACGAGGGTGCAAGACCACCCCGGCAGACATATCGGGGCGCGCTGCAACCATTCAAGTTCCCCCGGCAGCTGACTGAATCGCTCAAAGCCCTGGGCCGGCGGGAAGGTGTGACACTCTTCATGACTTTGCTCTCGGGACTGATGACGTTGCTGCACCGACGGACTGGTCAACAGGACATTATCGTAGGAACATTAGCGCCTTCGGGCCGCAAACAATCTGAGTTTCAACGACTATTGGGATACTTCCTCAATCCTGTGCCCTTGCGGGCAAATCTGTCGGGCAATCCTACGTTTCGTTCATTGCTCCGCCAGATCCGCAACGTGACCGTCGGCGCCATCTCGAATGATGATGTGCCACTCCAACTTATCGCCGACAGACTTCAACTCAAACAGGATCCCAGTCGCAGCCCTTTCTTCACGGTTGCACTATCGCTCACGCCTAATGTGCCGCAGCTTCCTGCGGGGTGGAGCATGACTTACATGGACGTCGAGAGCGGTGGAGCAAGATGGGATCTATACGTCGAGATGAGCGATCGCGCGGATGGAATGATGGGCCGTGCCCAGTACAACCCTGACCTCTATAGTGCAGCCACGATCTGCCAAACTTTAAAGGATTTCGTGCTCTTGCTGGAAAGTGCTGCGGCCGATCCGGGACAATGCTTGAGCAGCGGCCATTAAAACATCCAGGTGGGGTTGCGCTACTCCCAATCTCGAGCATGAGGGTGTGAGCTAAGGGCACTAGCAGAAATCCCACCTATCGATGCAATCGCTTCTCAGATTGAGACAGACATCATGCAGTCCGACACTGCTTGCTTGGAACGGTGCCGGGATCGATAAATCATGCGGCTACGCTAGAGATGATCTGCGCAGGCCGACTCCAGCCTGGACAAGGGGATCCGCAATTGTTGCTGTTTTCGTTGAGTGGACTGCCCGAGTTGAAGCATCATAAGCCCGGTTCTTCCAGAATACGAACTGTTCCAGCGGCTGGATCCCCATCGTACGAGAACCTACGGCAGCAATTTTTATGTCGCGATGGCTGGCGGTGCCAATTGTGTGCCACCATGTCGAAACCGAAGGTTCACCAAAAAGAGTTCGCAGCACTTCTTTGATGACTCGGAGAAAGCCTAGCAAAATCAATCGCCAAGCGGCGAACTCAGTAGGGGCGTCGGTCACGGCGGTGAGTCATTTGACGAGCACCTACTCGAAGCCCAGGCCGTCCCACCACGCAAAGTCCCGAAAGCGACCCCACCGCTTTGGTTCCCTCTCTGAATCCAAGGGTACCGGGTACCCTCGATAAAAGCACGCCGTTTTATCGATATCGCGCCACTACACAAAACCCTACCTTGGTCAGGCAGCAGTCGCACGGGAGAACTCCTGCGAGAGGCTCGCTCGCAAGTGCTGCCAGCGCTATCGTCCTCTCGAACGTATCCCTAATAGGGCTGATTACCAGAAGGAACTGTACTTGTGGCATCTTCATTTCCGTCGGCTCCTGAGGCACCCTCACACTGTAGCGGCGCTTAGACGTCCTGGCAAAAGGAAAATGAGGAAATCAGCAATGATCCCCCAAAAAACCCAATTTATTGCATCCCGTTGGATCGAAACGATGAGTACGGTGGCACTTGTAATCTTTTTAATTCTTTCTGGCTCAGCCATGGTCCGAGCCGCGTCAGTTGTTATTACACCGGGCTCCAACATCGTCAGTTTAGTGAATAACAATCCTGCCGGAACTACATTCATCATTTATCCCGGAACATATCGCCTCCAAGTCCCAATTGCTCCCAAAACTGGCGACACTTTTGTCGGCCAGACGTCCTGTGCACCACCGAAAACAGCCTGCCCAGCCATCCTGAGCGGATCTAAGCTTTTGACCTCCTTCCAGCACTCTGGCTCGTATTATTACGTTACGGGCCAAACGCAACACGGCCAAATTTTCATAACGACCACTCAATGCATAACTGGATATCTTGGCTGCCTGTATTCGGAAGACCTTTTTTTCGATGGCAAGCCGCTGCTCCATGTGAGCGCGCTGTCAGAAGTCGGTCCAGGCAAGTGGTTCTTCGACTATCCCAACCACACCATTTACTTCTACGATAATCCAACCGGCCACAAGGTAGAAACAAGCGCAACCCCCGCGGCATTCCAAAGCTCCGCCAACAACGTCACGATTAAGCAGCTGACAATCGAGCAGTTTGCCGTCCCCATCCCCTATGGGGCCATCGGAATCAAGGCAAGTCCTTCCACCACCGCTGGAGCGAATTGGGTAATTGCGAACAATGAAATGTTGCTCAATCATGGCAGCGGGGTCAGGATCAATTTTGGGTACAACATCCTCGCTAACTACATTCACGACAATGGCGTCTTGGGTATTGGGGGAGGGACTTTAACCACAGTCCTATCTACTGCTCCTCCGTCGGTGGCATCGCAGGTTGTCATCCAGGGTAACGAAATTGCCTACAATAATTTCGCCCATGTCAAACCGGTCTTTGGTGCGGGCGGGGTGAAAATTGGCAACACGCGTGGGGTCGTGCTGCGCGACAATTATATCCATAACAACTTGGGATCCGGCTTTCACGCAGACACAAACAACATCAGCACCCTAGCCGTCGGTAACACCATTACGGACAATACAGAAGAGGGTCTCTTTAACGAAATCAGTTATGCCGCCACGTACCGCAATAATATCCTGCGGAGGAACGGCTACACCCATGCGAATCACGATGAGTGGATGTATGGCGCCAACATCTTGAGTTCAACCTCACAAGGAGTCGAGGCTTACTGCAACACAGTGGAGGTTTCGGCGCTGGGCGGTCATGGGATGAACATCATTTCCCAACCTCGCCCAGGCTACACTTCAGCCAATAATTACTACCACCACAATACAGTAATCTTCGATGGAAACTCTGGATGGAATGGCGGTGCGAATGGCGATCCCACTGAAACGAACTTCTTTGGTCTCAATCGCTTCGATTACAACTCCTACCACCTGCCCACGATGAGTCAGAGCGCTTTCCCTTGGCAGAAGCAAGTTAACGCCTTTCCAGGGTTCCAAACGGTGGGAGCGGAGCCACACGGGAAGGCCGACACAAACTACAAGACCACCGCTCCGACTGTGGCGATCACGTATCCGGCCGACGGAGCATCCGTTTCCGGGACGGTAAGGGTGACTGGGACGGCCAGGGACAATCTCCCGATTGGCAAGGTTGAGTTTTACCAGGATTGGGCCCTCAAGTTGACCGACGGTGGACTTTCACCGTTTACCTTCGACTGGAGCACTAGCGGCGTCGCAGCTGGTACACACGTATTAGCAGCGATGGCGTACAACACAGACGGAGTCAGCGCCTGCTACGCGGTGGTCGTGAGAGTCCCTTGAAGTAGAAGTAAGTGAGACTTGCTTATCGCACCGATTCAAACGCGAAAAGCGGGCAGTCGGTTACTGCCTGCTTTTCGCGTTCGTGCAATTCTTTCCTTCTAACTCTTGAACTATCCCCTCACGGTGCGGACGAACAGGCACCCACGGAAAAAACCGCGTGCGCATCTTGGCGCTTACTCTGCCATGTTTTGAAGGTGATCGCCGGAGGCGGATTTCCGTTTCCCCATCTCCAAATCGCACCCTTCCAGGATTCGTTCGGCAAGCAATAGGTGTTATGGTCGAACATCCCGTCGGTCGCCCACTGATTGAAGGTATTGCTGTAATCCGCAGCTTCAACGGCGGGGATGTCGGGCGAAACGACAGTGATCCTGTTGCCTGAGATGTTCATCTCTACTGGGATCTTACAGCCTTTGCCGCAACCTTCACGCTTCGCGTTGTAGTCGACGATGATCCCGCCCCGTGAGTTGGCGGAGGCCGTAATGATGTTCCCCGTAATTGTGGCGTGGGACGAACTCGCGTAGTGAATCTGCGGTCCCTTTTGATTACCCTCATCCGGGTTGCCAAAGCCGTTATCATAAACGGCGTTATTCGTTATCGTATTCCGGTCACTGACTTCGACCCGAATGCCCTCTCCGGTATTCCCATAGACGGTGTTCTTGCTGTACGTGATCCCACTGGCGAAGACATCTGACCACAATCCCATCCCAAGATTGTCGTAGACGGTGTTGTAAGAGATGGTGGCGCCTGTGCCCGTGATTTTACAGCAACCCGATCCGAAACCACTCTTCACATGATCGATATTGTTGTGGTAAATCGTATTGCTGGTCACCGTTGTGTTGCTTACCGCTCCAACATTGAACCCATCCTGTCCATTGTCGTGAAGGACATTATTCAGGATTTGAGTATTGTTGCCGTTTGGTCTGACTGCAATTCCAGCTCCGTGGTTTAGCCGGATTTCGCATTGCTGGACAATCCAGCCCGGTGCCCGTGTCTCGACGGCACCCTCCTGAAGGTTGGGTGCATACTTCTCGATGGTCAGATTCTGGAGGGTGATGCCGGGTGCGCTGGCACTATAAAACGCGAACGACTGGGTACCCAACTCGACGACATGTCCATTCGGATCGTCGGTCAGATAAATGTTGTTGGTCACGCCCCCAAGGTTACCGCCCAAGTCGTAATACCAGGTTCCGGCCGCCACATTCGATAATGAAGTGACATGGACATAGTCGGCATTGTCGAAGTAGAGGTCTTGAGCGTACCAGCAACCAGGATATTTAGCTTGGCAATGCGCCGCCATTGAGGAATCGCTCGTAAGCGGCGTGCCCCCCGCTGTAGTCCAGTAGGTGACCGAATTGATGGTGACCTGTTTCCAGCCCTTGAGCAAGGTGGCTCCGTTTTCGATCGCCCCCGGTGCTCCTGTAAAAACATCGTTGCTCTTCAGCGAGGTCACGGAATCGTGATGAACGCCCGCCGTCAAGTTAAAGATGGTACCGCTGGGGCAGGCTGTCACCAACGACTGAAGATTATCGCCGGGGTTGACGGTCACGGGTTTGCCGCCGCATTGGGCCCACGCCGCCGACGTTGACATCAGTCCGATGATGAGCAAGTACTGGTTTGGCCTACCGATCAGCGCTGCTATCCACCCGCAGATCATGCGAATTAATGTACTCTCTCCGCCTGCGACGCTTCCCTCCAGTTGGCAGGAGGTCTCCTGCGGGGCAGCCCTTCATTTGCAAAGGGTGGCACTGGGAATCACCTCCAAGGACAATCTTCGGAAAAAAATTCCTTGCAAACAAAATGGGCCGCAGTCAAGAAATCCTCGAGGACCAGGCTGAGATGTCCTGGCTCCTCAATTGTGGATCTTGACGTCGGCCCGAGACACTCGCGTTCTGATGAAGATCCTTCGGAGGGTTGGTGCCGCTTTCTCACTGTATATTGATCGACGTACTCCAACCGTTGCCTCCATTGCCCCCTGCCCCGCAGATCAGGTGACCATTGCAACTGCCTCCAAGCCCACCGCTCGTGTTCTTGGTCCCCGTGTTTCCAGTAAAAGACACTGCGGCCAAAACCACATATCCGCCCCCCCCTCCACCGCCTGCACCGGTGCTATCGGCCGTAGCGTTTCCACCGGTACCGCCGCTCACATCGATCGTGCCGCTAAACTCTATTGTATTGCACACGAATATCACAGGCGTACCACCAAGGCCACCGGCCCCGCCCCCGGAACCGCCGCGGCCGCCAGCAGCTCCGCCCCCCGGCCAGGAGCTGCCGTTGCTCAGGAACGCATTGTATTGAGTTGTCGCAGGGGAAATTCCGTTCTGGCCATTTCCGCCACCGGCTATCCCCCCTGGGCCACCATTGACGACAGGTATCCCGGTGATGACCACCGTTGTCTTTCCGTTGATTCCTGCTGCTTTGCCTCCCCCGCCGCCTCCGCCTCCGCCTCCGAAGTCGCCGTTCCCGGTGATGCCGCTACCCGAAGTAAGGCTGCCATTCGCGATTACAGTTCCGTCGATCGTGCATGCGCCCGTCGCGCGAATGATAAGCGGGCCATTGCCCCCTGCATTCACCACTGTCGCTCCAGGCGACACGTTGAACGAGTTGAACCAGATTTCGTCAGTTATTTTGCATGTCCCCGATGTGCAATTAAAATTGTTCTTCCCATTCCCCAGCCACTTTAACCAGGCGGGGGTAAGCGTGGTTTGAGCCTGTCCCGTCTTACACAGGCAATAAGCCGCAAAAACCAGAGCTATTGTGGTTTGCAACGTCTTTCGTGGGTTCATCTTTTTCTCCCAGGGTTTGGTGTTCCCGAGTGGATGCTCGGGGAGGATTCTCTTAATAAGTTCCCGAATCTCTAGCGCGGGTCGATGCCTGAACGCGCCCCGCCCTCACCTGACTCGGCGGTGGTGAGCAGTAAGATTCATCCTGAACGGATCAGCCGTGACCACCGTTGCGGAGGGAAACCCAAGGCGGAGGTCTCTGGCTGAAACCAATCCGAGAGGTTCCCAGTCTCGCATGTGTCCCATAGAAAAAGACACCGCCACCGTTTGAGCGCGGTCAGAAAGTAGATGATAGAAGAGTAGGTATGTGTGCGGATCCAAGACAAAGTGCCTATTCGGGGTAGATACAAAATATCCAATCCGCGCAACCCGTTTGAATCTCGCGTGCAAATGCTGGGTTTTGCACGATCTCCCACATGCTCCAGAACTGCGTTTGAGAAGATCCAGTCAAAGCTCTTGTCTGGATAGGGCAGTGCGCAGCCATCAACTATTTCAAGTTAACCACTACAACCGTGCCAAAAGAGGATCGAAGGCGGTCGAATCCACCTCCAAGTCCTGGCGCGCCGCCCAGATCGAGCAAACTCATTGAGGCCGCGGCTGCATGATTTCTGCTGCCACTCGACAGCGATCAGCTCGTAATCGGGCATGAATGGGCCGAGTTGCGTTAACTATCAGTGATCGAAGCATAAGAATCGTCCCCCAGGCAGTGACTTCGGACTCGGAATTACTTGACGGTCATGGACATTGTAAAGCCGTTGCCGCCGTTGCCGCCCGACCCGCAATTCACATGCCCGTTGCAACCGCCGCCCGTTCCACCAGTAGTTTGGATGGTCCCAGTGTTGCCGGCGTAAGAAACCGCCGCGAGAACCACATACCCGCCACCGCCGCCACCGCCGGCGCCGGTGTTGTCTGCCGTAGCATTGCCACCGTTGCCACCCCTCACATCGATAGAGCCGCTGAACTCTATGGCGTTGCAAATGAACAACACCGGCGTGCCACCGCGGCCAGCGACTCCCCCGTTTGAGCCTCCTGCGCCGCCAGCAGCGCCGCCCCCTGGCCAGGAGCTGCCGCTGCTCAATAACATCCGGTACTGCCCTTGTACAACGGAAACGGCAGTTACTCCGTTTCCCCCACCAGCACTCCCTCCAAATCCGCCATTGACGATCGGTATGCCGGGGACGACGACTGTAGTCTTGCCCGCGGTGCCGGCCAAGGCTCCTCCCCCACCTCCACCTCCGCCCCCGCCAAAGTCGCCATTCCCAACTATGCCGGGGCTCCCCGAATCAGGACTGCCGGAAATCGCCCCGTCAATTGTGCACGTGCCAGTTGAATGAACGATCAGAGGACCGCTCGCGTTGTTCAGTACCTCAGCTCCGGGCGACAAAGTAAACGATCTAAAATAGTTTTCGCCGGTGAGGTTACACGTTCCAGATTTGCAAGCGTAATCCACGGTGCCTTTGCCGAGCCATGTGAGCCACTGCGGAGTAAGAACGGTCTGGCACTGTCCCGGTAAGCACAGGCAGCACACCGCGAACACCCCCGCAATGACCGGCATCACAGTCTGTTTTTGGTTCATAGGTTTCTTCTCGTCTCTGCCGAGTATTTTGGCCCACTTCACTTGTGTAGGTCCGCAGCCATTTCTACTCCAGGGGGAGTCGAGGACACGCTAGCAATCTCTTCCGTGAACTCACTCGGCCCACTACATCTGCGAACATATTCTTGCCACCTCGAATTCAGATAGGGATGGCCTCTCCATTCGCGATACACCGTTAGCAGTCTCAACGGAGCAACGCAGTAAGCGAACACAGTGACTAAGTCCCAAATCCTCAAAAAGCGATATCGTATTTGATCAACAGATCTTTCCAATGCTGACGGCGTACCAGGATTACTTTCCTCCTCCGAGGGCGGGAACATTGCCCAGTCGAGACCGCTTTGTCGCCATGCATGTTTGTATCTTTCAATTTTTCTCTTCAACTTCACGGGAAGCACCTCTGCGTACTTCCGAGAAGCCACAATGCGTTCACCATTCACCAGGGCGTTGTGCTCAGCCGCATGAACGGCCGAACGGTCCGCGTTCCGCAGGGTGGCCATACTGGGGTGGAATGGGATCCCCAAAAAGCTGCAGATCTTCTGCATCACGTCGGCGGTATTACGTACCAGGTCTTCGTATTGAAGGTCGTGAACTTGGATTCCCCGTTGCAGGAGCCGGTTTCGCTGCACGGCCAGTTGGTGACAGCCCAACAAGGCCCGCAGGGTCATGCCTCGTTGCTGAAACCGTATCGATCCCTTGCGGGCCCGAATCAGACTGCGACAGACATCCGCCGGATCACGCCAGATAATGATAAAGCGAGCATTTGGAAAATAGTCCGTCATGTGAACCAGGGAATCGTATTGGTCTGGAGTCTTATCTCCCCAGATAGAAGCCGACTTGTGCTGCGCGTATTCGCGATAAGCCGCTTCGGTAGCTGTCCGGACGTCCGAATTGTCTTCGGGTATTTTGTTGATATCGATTTGATGGCGCTCTACACTCATGTTCCAAAAATTCCATCGCTCCAGCCATTTCAACTTGCTTCTCCGTCTGAGGAAAAGCGGCCACAACAATGGCAGGTCGGCCTCAAACATCAACGCGATCTGCGGGTGCTGATTAAGCAAGACGTGTAGCAATGAGGTTCCGGAGCGTGGAACGCCCACGACAAACAGCGGTCCCTCTGACGGAGGCGCAGTGAGTTTTTCTGCTGACTTGCTGGACACGGAGGTGTCTCCTTTGAGGCTCAGGTGTTCCCGGCGGAAACGCCAATTACTAAGAACTTTCAACGAAGCGTGATTTGTGAAGCAGCCCTACATACTGGTAAGGACCCCCGAACGACCCATGCTCGCAGCAGGTTGTTGTTGACGGTCAGTCGACGGGACCGTTCCGTATGGGGGGTTGACACTTGCTGGCCCGGGAAGGTCATTCGTGCGTCCTCTGGTCTTGGCCGGCGTGCACAAATTCACGATCAAACACAATGCCCTCGGCGTGCATCTTCAACCAAGGACGTAATTGCGACTGCTTTGCGATTCCAGCGAAGAACTTGTTCCCCTGGGATCGAAGTGGTGGCACGAGATTCATAACGGACTGCGCCAGTCTCAGCAACCGTATGAAGTTCCTGGCGCCAATGGCGCTTGTAATAGCACCGATGCGAGTTTGCTTCCGGAGCGCAAGTTCTGCTTCATTTACGTAGAAATCCCAGTATGCGTAGGAATGACAGATGAATTCCCGTTCAGCCAGATAAGAGAACGCCGTCTTGAGTACCTCATTGCCGTTCCACCTGTAGATGAAATTCGGTATCTGGGTATCCCCGAGCCCCCCCGACGTAAACCCGTTACTTACGACAGCGGGAATTTCGTAAGGAAACGAAAAGTTTGCTTTGGTCAGGAGGCGCATGAAAAGCGAATCGTTCGGCTCAAAGAAGAGCACCTGCCTGCGGGCAACTCGAAGCATTTCGCACACAGCTCTATGGGGCGACCGACAGTGGTGCAAGACGGCATGCGCGAACACCAGATCGAATGACTCGTCCGGCAAATCAATCGACTCTGCATTTAACGTTAGCTGGGATGCCGAATCGCTGATCGGGTCGACCGAAACGTTTGAAGGTGTTATGTTCACGAATCCCGCTTGTTGGAGCAGGTCGAGATCGTCCTTGCTCGCGCCAATCACCAGGACACTCTCTTCGCGGTCGACATTACATGCATCCATTCCGCGTCGGAGCACGGACGTCAGCTGTGTTCGATCCTTCCCTTTACTAGTGGTATTCATAATGGCGTGCGCCCCTTCAGTACCGAAGACGAAGACGTATTGGACAACGATCTCAGCTGCCAGTCGGTGCGACACTTCAAAGCCAAAGCGTGATGGTCGCTCGGAGCAGCGGCTGGCTCCGAAACAAGATGCCCAGAAAGGACAGCGAAACGAGAAGCGCAACGACCAAGCTCCGCTTTGGAATGTCTCTCACTCATCGATTGAGACGCTTGATTGGCCCTATAAACCGCCAGTCCTTACGATCAATATCCGTGGACCTGCCGTACAGAACTGAGTGAATTGGAGTTTTCCTTAGCCGTTTGCAGTAATTTCGCGATGGTCGGGGCCAGATACATTGCCCCATGAACGCTAAGATGGTTGTCGTCGAAGTAGAAGGGCCGGTCGTCCTTCACGACAAGGCATGCTGACGTGTTGCAGAGAACCTCGTGCGGATAAACGATGAGAACCGAGTATTCATTAGCAGCGTCACGCAACACCTGAAACGTGCGCGCTTGGCGTTCGCTGAACTCCGCGTAGCGCGGCGCGACATCCAGCGATTTCCCTGATATGTAGGCACGCGCCAGAGCCGTTGGGACATTGATGCCCACTTCTGGGACGCTGGCAATAATAACTACGTTCAGATCCAGTTTTCGCAGTTCCTTGAGAGTCGAGTCTACGAGCCGCGCAAACTCGGCATAGTTCTCTTTCTCCTGAAGATTCGGCGTCAGCAGCGCTGGCCCTCCTAACTCTCGTTTATAGCGATCTGCCTCCGTATACAGCCCCCAGCGGGCGTGCAGGAAGACATTCTTGATGCGATGGTTCTTTATGTGTTCGAGCACTCCCTCGTTAAACCCGCGACAATCCACATCCTGGTCGTAGCGCCGCAGTTGAAGAAGGGGAGCACATGCCCCTTTGTAAGCAACCCACCCCGACAGGCTCTCCGTAACTGCCACATCTACGATTGCGGGAGAAAGGGCTCCCGCGTGCGAGTCACCCCACAACATGAAATCATCATTGCTACCCTTTCCCACGTGGCAAATCTTTCCGTCACACTCATCGGCTCTTTGCCACTTATCTTTTCCGCCATCCGCCAGCAATCTGGCTTCGCCGGTAAAGCGAGACGCTATTCCATTGGTCAGGTAAGCCAGCCCTCCGTAACTGCACAACAGAAGAGACGCCACCGCTGCGCCTGAGAAAAACCAGCTTCGTGAGCCGATCGCTCCACGTCCTCGAAAAGGAAGCTCGACGAACCACCAAGACAGGCTGGCGATGATCACTGACCCAAGGATTACGCATGCCGTTTCGACCTGAGTAAGTGGGCGAACCAGGTAATACTTCGTGAAGACAATGATCACCCAATGCCACAGATAGAGGGAGTACGAGATCAACCCAATGAAAACGATCGGTTTTAGGCTGAGCATCCGCCCGACGAATGTCTCAGTTTGAGTACCGCTGTAAATGATCAATGCTGCGCCAACACACGGATACAAAGCATTGAATCCAGGAAACGGTGTAGCCGGAGAAAAGGCGAAGACACTGTAGCCGATCAATCCCAATCCGACAACGGCAAGCGCGTTTGCCAGAGTACGGGATCGCAATTCCGGAATGATCTTGATGGCAAGTACTCCGCCGGTCAGAAGCTCCCAGGCGCGCGTAAAAGGAAGATAGAAATTTGCAGAAGTATGTGCGCCAATATTTCGCAGGCTCAATGCGAGCGAGGCAGTCAGCACCACCCCGATCGCGATTGCATACCGCTTCCGGAAATAGCGAGTCACTAAGAAGAGGAATAGAGGATAAAGAATGTAGAATTGCTCTTCCACTGCCAGGGACCACGTATGCAGCAGGGGCTGCATCTCAGCTGGTGCGTCAAAGTAGCCCGTCTGTCTCGCAAACAACAGATTGGAGGAGAAAAACAGGGTTGCGATGAGAGTACGGCCATAGTCCCGGGCGTCGGAGGGCAAAAGAGTCGTGTGGGCAGCCACGGACGTGACGAAGAGCACCAAAACGAGCGCGGGCAGAAGCCTTCGGCCGCGTCGCTCGTAAAACATAATTATGGAGAAGCGGTCCTTTCGGATGTCCTCCAGTATAAGCGTCGTAATGAGGAAGCCAGATATAACGAAGAAAATATCGACACCGACAAAACCACCTAGCATGTGAAAGACACGAGCGTGGAATAAAAGAACTGAGACCACAGCCACGGCTCTCAGACCATCGATGTCATTACGGTGCTTCATAGTTGAGGGCGCCTCACAGACAATTCAGGTGGTTCCTTTGCCAATGATTTCGAGCGCGTTCACTGAGCTGGAAACTGAAATAAGCGACGGCAGGCAACCCTAAAGCCACAACCTTATCTTCATCTTCGTAGCCCTCCGGGCTTGAACAGCCAGCCACGTCATGACCGCAGGGGGGAGGCGAGACGGCGGAGCACAAGTGTCTCGCCGTCTGGCCCACATTCAACCGGGGCTACCCAGCAGAAACTGTCGCTTTGTCAGCTATCCTTCCTGCTTTGCGCAACTCCTGTTCGATCCACGGATAGGTCTTCTTGAGACCGGAACGCAGAGTCATGGAAGGCTCCCAACCGAGGACCTGTCGGAGACGGCTATTGTCGCTGTTCCGTCCGCGTACTCCCTGCGGCCCCGTCAAGTTGTGACGCTTGCTCAGGTGTTTGCCCGCAACTTCGCTTACCAGATCTACGAGGTGGTTGATCGTAACCAGCTCGTCTGTACCGAGATTGAGAGCATCGTGGTAATCGGAGGCCATGATGCGCACCAAGCCTTCTACGCAATCATCCACGTACATGAACGAGCGCGTCTGCTTACCGTCGCCCCAGATCTCAATGTCATCGCCGTCTTCCGCGAGCGCCACTTTCCGGCTAATGGCCGCCGGAGCTTTCTCTTTGCCCCCGTCGTAGGTTCCCAGGCGTCCATAGACATTGTGGAAACGCACGATGCGCGTTTCGAACTTATAGTCATGCCAGTAATAACGGCACATCTCCTCTGCGTAGAGTTTTTCCCAGCCGTAACCAGGCTCCGGTTCAGCTGGAAACGCATCCTCCTCTCGTAGCGGAGCGACGTCGGCGTCTTTCTGCTTGCTTTGCGCATAGACGCACGCCGAAGAAGAGAACAGAAATCGCTTCACGTCGTTCTGCCGGCTTGCCTCCAGCATGTGGACATTAATCAGAATGTTATTCCGCGCAATGTCGGCATGGTTTGCTGTAATGTAGCCGATCCCTCCCATGTCAGCTGCGAGGTTATAGACCTGATCGATTCCTTCGCGCGTGGCTGCAACACAATCCTCCCAGCGCCGCAGATCGAGGACTTCGAATTCGTCGGCAGGTGAGGTTTCATACTCCGGACATTTCAGATCCACCCCACGGACCCAATGCCCATCGGCTTTCAACCGCTTGATTAAGTGATGACCGATGAATCCGCCACCACCTGTTACGAGCAAACGTTTCTTTGTGTTCATAGACATCCTTTCCTTCCCCTTGTGAAGCATATTTTAAGTACCAATCTATAAAAAGCCCGTCATCTTACTCGAACGTACGCAACCCCAGAAACTCAAAAACAAGGTTGCAGACGAATTCTGATCCATAGACTAGATACCGCCGCCAAAGCCGCCGAGGTTCCATCAGCAGACGAAAAGACCACTCCAACCCGCTCTCGCGCATCCAACTGGGTGCCTGCCTGACTCTGCCTGTATTAAGGTCAAACGCCGCTCCGACCCCGACGACGACTGGGATACGAAGCCTCTTTCGGTGCTCGTACATCCATCGTTCCTGCTTTGGCGTGCTGAGTCCGATCCAGAGAATGTCGGCTTTGGATGAGTTGATTCGGGTCACAACATCATCGTCCTCTTCTGTCGAAAGCGGCCTGAAGGGTGGCGAGTACTCTCCGACCACTTGGATGCCGCATTCGCTTTTCACCCTCTCCGCCAAGAGGGCGGGCACCCCGGGCATCCCGCCGTAGAAAAAATGGCGATACTTCGAACCCGTCGAGAGGCAAAACGTTTGCATCAGTTCGGGCCCGTAGACGCGCCGCTGGAGCCGATGGCCGTGCCGCCGCCCGAGCCAAACCAGCGGCATTCCGTCCGGCACTACTAGGTCTGCCGAGTTCAGTATTTCCTTAAAGTAACGGTCATGTTGAGCCTCTGTAACCCCGTGCATCCCAGTTACCGCAATGAAATGGGATCCGATCCCCTCTCCAATCCATCGCTCCATCTCCGCTACGACCTGCGGAATCTGGACCGCACTCACTTTGACCCCTAACACACGGAACACCGGCGTTCCTTCGAGCACCGGTTGTGTTGTTAATGGCGGTTGAACATGCTGTTGCATTCCCTGCTCCTTATATTCTTAGAGCTGGTCAAGCGATAAAGAAACCCAGGGGTGGGCGTTTTTCCGTCGTGCTGCACGCTGACGACTGGGAACAGAGGGAGGGTGCTGTCTGGCTGATGCTACGTACTCGCCCTCATGGCTTGTTGGTAGATATCCATAAGCATGGGATAGTTTCTCTCTGCGGTGTACTTTTTCTCGTATTCCTGACGCGCTTCTTTGCCTAACTCATGCACGAGAATGGGATCGTGCCAAGCCCGATCCACTTTCTCAGCCAAGTCCTCTGAATCTCCCGGAGTAAAATGTAGGCCGGTGTGCCCATCCTCTACGATTTCCTGCATGGCTCCCAAACGCGAACAAACAACCGGGATTCCGCAAGCAAAGCTCTCAACAATGGTCATGCCGAAGGTCTCATACCACTCGCTGGAGAAGACCAGGAAACGCGCATGACGCATGGCATCCAGCGTCTCTTCCCTGGATAACTGCCCCCGAAAGACAACATTAGTAAGACTATGTTCTTGCGCTTCTTTCTCCAGTTGCTCACGCTGCGGGCCGCCTCCGATGATCATCAGAGGAACGCGGTCGTGAAGACGTTTAAAAGCATGCAGCACAGTACTGATTCGTTTTTCGGGCGTGAGTCGGCCCGCAAACAACACGTATCCGCCCCCACCCGTCCCCGGCATCGGATCGGGATCCACAAAGTTTGGTTTGACAAACAGTTTGTTCGCTGGCATTCCCTCCTGCAAACATTTCTTGCGAGCAAACTCTGTAAGGGTTACCAGACAGGAAACATCCCGATCCCAAGTATGAAGCTCCCGATTTACGGCGAGCATCAAAGCCACAGTGGCGGAGGCCAAGCGAGAGTCTCTGTAACAACCATGTTGGACGCTTCTCAACAACGTGTGCTCGACACACTCTTCACAAATCTTTCCGTCGCGGTAGAACGTGGCCGCGGGACACAACAGCCGATAATTATGAAGAGTGTAGACTACAGGAACGCCCGCTTCGCGGCACGCCGAAAAAATCGACGGCGAGATCATGACGAATGTATTGTGAACATGGACGACATCCGGCTTTTCGACCCACAACAGTTCGGCAAATTCCTTCTTCGTATCGGTCGACCAAATTGTCTTCGATGCTAGAGCTATTCGTCGAATTCCTCGGTAGGAATCGACTTCGAAATTACTTCGTTGGTAGAGAACGACTTTGTGTCCAGCACGCTCCAGGAGTTGATGCTCCTGCCTGACGACGACGTCTTCGCCGCCGGGCTGCTGGTATAAGTTATGAACAATGATAACCTTCATAGATACTTTCTTTGACTAATGGAGGCCATTGCCTGATGCTGCCACTAGCTCGCAGTTAGGAACATATCGGACGCCTTCCCGATGGCTTACATAATCCAACATGTCACGCAGTTCGTCCCATAGGCCAAGTCGATCGATCTCCCAGGAATGTCCGTAGAGGTGCCAGACTCCACCGTTTTCCATTACGGCATCAAACAACCGCTTACCTAGTTCAAACCAGCTATCAAGCTGCTCTCTCTGAGCGAAGTAGGTCCGAAATCCTTCTAGTCTTCGAGCCCGCGCTACATTCTTGAAGTACGAGAACGGCCGATGGGGAAAAATCTGCACCGTTGTAGGTATCTCGAACGGATCAAAATCTGTCCGCGTAGCCAGCATGCGGGTGGTCCGTGCGCCGTGATACCCGGCCTCTTGAAGGGTGCGCACGACGTTTGCATCGTACCGACCACAGGGATAGCAGAACATCCGAACTTCTCTTCCCACAATGTCTTCGAGCATCGGCTTGCAAGGGCCTATCTCCTCGGCTAACTCCTGGGGAGGCAGGCCCCAGAGCAGCTTGTGCGAGAAGCCATGAGCGCCGACTTCAAATTCTTCCGATGCCAGGTCTCTTAGCTCGCAGTTGTCGAGCGTTCGCTCCTTGTAGTTGATGGGAATGTAAAAAGTCCCGCTGATTCCCCTCGATCGCAGGAGCTCGGCCAGCTTTAGATCGGCGCTATCGCCGTCGTCCCAGCTTGTGGTTACAACCGCGGTTTTTTCCATGCTTTGGCTGATCCCAAAATGCCTAATTAGGCCCCGCAACACGTGCGTTCTTGGGAGTGCTTGAGGAATCAAAGTGGAATACTTGATTGCTTCCAGTACAGAGAGCTCGGCTTGTGTGCTGCCCCATCTGGGTTACGCTCAAGATAGCACGGGTCTCAGTCAGGAATCGCGCTAGTCGAGGCGCTGTGCCGGCGTACTCCCTGAATCCGATCCGGCGCACTATGTGGCCGAGTGAGTGCTGATCGTAATCCAACGATGAATTTCGCCCCGCCTAGGTGGCATTGCCGCGAACCGTTCGCTCTATTCTCGCGACCCAAGGCTTTTGCTCAGATGTCCCGGCAGGCTCCGTTCGGACTACCTGGTCAAAGAGATCGGAGATCGACCCCGCGTGCCCGAACTCTGCCTCAACATTTCCCAGAGCAAGGTGTTCGAGCGCTGCCGAGTAAGAACGAACGAGTATTTTCCAGGTCGGACAATCTCTAGGTTAGGTAACGAAGCCTGAGTGCCGGCCATCGATCACAACCGGGTGTCTCCCAGCCACGATCGAGCGCAGCGGTTGGGTTGCCTTGCTCTCCCCAGGCAACTGCCAGCGTATCAATCCCAAACCCAAGCCCATGAAAAAATAGAATGGAATAGCACTTGAGGGAAATTCGAAAGGGGCCTCCACCAAAGAAGATACCATAAAGTTTATGTAGAACAGAAAAATCCACAGAATGAGTTCGTACACTTGCTTGTCGGTACGCCTTCTATGCGAGTAGGCATATATAAATCGTTGAATCAACCAGAGGTGGAATATTGCCCAGATAGCGAATCCAATCACTCCCAGCCGCGCGAGAATGGATATATTGGAGTTGTGAGGAATCCGCACGACAGCGCCGGTCTCTTCGTCAATGTAGTTGATTAACGGCTGTCCGAAGCCAACTCCTACTATTGGGCTCGAGCGAAAGTGGTCCATTGCTTCGCCGGTCCAGTCGAAACGACTTTGAACGGTGCTTGCCGCTGTCACCTTGACGCCGGTAATGCTTCGAAGGTGGTCTGCCAAGAAACCGATATTTACCGGGCCGATGCGACCTGAGAGTTGAAGGCCCCCGACACTGGTCACCAAAACCAGTACGGCAAGGGCCGAAAAGAGCATGGCAACGAGTATCCCGGATTTTCTGGCTTCACCCAAGAGAGTCAAGATGACGATGAAAGCCGCGAGCGCGACATACGCTGCTCTTGCCTGCACAATGGCGAGGCCAAATAGCTGCGCCACTACCAGAAGCAGCATGATCCAACGTCTCCGCGTGACCATGTAGCCGCCTAGGCCAAGACAAAGAACCGTGCCCTGCAACAAGTAGAGATCGGTTGTATGGTATTGTCCCAGGATCGGCACGTCCATAAACACGCCAGATGTAGGCGACCAGGCCAACAGCTTTGCACTCCATGGAAACGTGAAGCAGTAAAACAAGTTGATCACGGTGATGAGCATGAGCCATTTGATCAACACAGTGATACTGTTCGCCTCCCTAGCCCAGAGCAATCCCAACACCACGAAGAGACCGTCAAGGATCATTGTGCTGTCACGCACTGCCCAAAGTCCGTAAGAAGGAACGTCCACGAACAAGTGGAGCACTGAGAAGAGAAGTAGGGCCAAGAGACAGAGCATAGCAGGCTCAGTCAGCGCTCTAACAATCCAATGGCGGGACGAGTACACGGCCAGAGCGAAGGACATATACATTAGTGCGTAACTGACAATAAGCGGGATACCGCCGACATGGATCGTAATGTTCTCGAATCCATAGTTGAGCAGCATGTAGCAACTCAGAGTCATTAACAGGAGCGATTGCCAAATTTCTAGGCCCATTCGCCGCAGGCGCACTGTGATCCACCAAAATAAGCTTAAGCCTAGCACCGCCGCCACAAAAATAAGGGCAGCACGCTGATAAAGAATTCCCAGCGCGCCCGTCAGGGAAAGCACTGCAAGGTAGAGAGCATCCCGTCCACGGTTGTGTACACACAGGGCGCCAGCTTCCAGACTTGTCTCCGCGATTCGTGGGTATTGAGTCTTCATAACGAGATTCGTTTCCGGTTGCCTATTGGGTCGCGACCAAGGGAGACCTGTCTTGGATTTCTATTGGCAACGGTGCGTCCAGCTTACGCCGCAGCAAAACCGCAGCAACGACGAAACCAACCACAGATGACAAGCTCTGGCTCCACACTGCCCCTCCCACACCGTAGGCCCACGTCGCAGGAATGCCAATAATGAGAGAGGTTCCAGTCGCGGCAAATAAAGCAACGAAAACGGACTTAGGCGACTCCATCGCCCGCAAAACAATGGCGGGACCGAAAAATGCGTTCTCAAATACCGACCCTAAAGCTACAACGGGCAGTAAGTGAGCTACTTCCATATATCTGCCAGAATAGAACAAGCGGAAAGCTGGTCCCGTGAAGAGAACTACGACAAGCCAGTAGGCGATGGTGCCCACCGCGCAAAGTAGGGTGATTCTCAAAGTAAGGATGCCAGCGTGGACTCCCTGGCTTTGTCTGCGGGATGCATAGGGGAGTAAGAGCATAGACAGAGCCGCGTAAGTCTGAAATATCGGATTAAAGAAGTTCAACAATGCCTTCAACTCCCCCGCGCTGGCTACGCCCGAGAGGCTGCTGAGCAGCGGATAGTACATATTCGCCGGAACCCACATGGCAGCCGCACATAGCAAGGCCCAACGACCGTACTCCCAATGACGATTCCAAACCTCTCGCAAATGAAGGGCGGCTTTGCTGCGCTCCAGTTGCGATCTCAGACACATCAGCAGGATCGCGCTGCTTAGTAAAGCACCGGCTCCCATCAACGCGAAGGCTGTAAACGAAGAGAGGAGTCCGTGACCGCGAGCTAGAAAAAGGCCGCCTAGCAGAAGCCCGCAGTAAAGAAGAGCTCCAGCTACCGCGAATGCCGACGACATCTTCAGATAAAACGCTCGCCGCGACAGCCAAAGGAGCAAAATACACGGAGCTGCCAAAGCCGCGCCGGCCAGTGCTCCCGGCAAACCAGCCGCCTGTCCGGCCATCCGCGCCACCTCAGCTGAGAAACCGAGCGTAAGGATAATTGCTATTGTTGCGAACAGGTGAATACGCAGCAAGGCACGCAAATAAGCTCGCAATTTCGAGTGGTAAACGGAGCTACCAAAAACCGCCATCGGTTCCAGAATCAGCGCCTGATAAAGAGTAGCCACTAACAGAAAGATGGCAAATCCAAGAGCAAACGCCCCATACTGCTCACGTGATAACCAGCGCGCCAAAAGGATGCTCAGCAGGAAGTTGGACCCGGTGATCAGTCCCTGGTCGACAATGGCCAAGCCGCCCTTGGTTGTCCAAGAGACCAATCGCATACCGACTGTCCCGCCTGTGATCGCAAGTACTCCACCGACCAAGCGACTGTGCCTTTCTTCGGGAGCTTTGACCACTTCGACGGGTTGCGGTGTTTGTGAACTCACTTCAGGCATGGGTTTCTTGAAAAGGTCGTTTGCCGTATTACTGAAAAAATCGCCAGCCTTCCATTTGGTCAGATGTTTTATGCCTATACTGCGTCGCCTTTACCGGCAGCCCGCTCTGTGCCCTCTCCAGGCAGGCGGCCAAGCGCTCCGCAAGGACGCGAACATGCGGCTCATCCAGCAGGCTGCCATGGTCGCCGGGAATTTCTTGAATCTCTACCTCACGCGAAAATTCTTCCCAATCAGCTTTCGGATCCTCGGAGCTCCTCAGTGATGGATCGAACGGAACGAACAGTGTCACTGCACCCTCGTATCGCTTCATGACATAACGGCGGTGAGCCACCGTATGTGCCGCCCGCACGTCTTTGAGAACCTGTGGCAGAGAGAGCCGGTATAACCATCTTCGAACGCCATGGATCGTGTCCCTGGTTTTCTGCGCCGTGTACATCATCTTTCGCTTAATAGGCAGCTCCAGGAATCTGAGAAGCAGTAACATCTTTGACTTGGACTTGCCGGCATAAGTATCGAACAACGCGAGCAAACCCACTTCCTGGCCATGAGCCTGTAACTGCCTGGCCATTTCGAGCGCGACGGCCCCTCCAAATGACAGGCCTCCGAGGAAATAAGGACCCTGCGGTCGAAGGTGGCGCACCTCTTTGACGTAGTGAGCCGCCATATCCTCAACTCGGGTATGGGGAGCAATGGCTCCGTCGAGCCCTCGGGCTTGAAGTCCATAAAACGGCTGACTAAGTCCGAGGCGGCGCGATAAGTCATGAAACCCAAGGACGTTGCCGCCAATTCCATGGACACAAAAGAAAGGCGGCTTCGTACCTTTCGTTTGAATCGCGACCAAAGAGGACCACATAGGCGACCATCCACGGTCGCGGAGAATATGCACGAGTTGCTCGACCGTGCGAGCCTGGAACAGGGTTGCAATCGGCAGGTTCGAATTAAACTCCCGGGCAATAAGGCTCATCAACTTCGCAGCCAGCAACGAGTGACCACCCAACTCAAAGAAATCATGCCTCACGCCAATCGGGCGAACGCCGAGCACATCTTCCCAGATCTTGACCACCTTGGACTCGGCTTCATCTCTCGGCGCCACAAATCCCTCTGTGGGCGCCAACTCGAGCTGTTGCGGTGCGGGGAGCGCCCGCCGGTCGACCTTGCCATTCGGCGTTAGAGGCATGCTGGCCAGAGAAACGAAGACTGAGGGAAGCATGTATTCGGGAAGTTTCTCTTTCAGGAAAGCGCGCAACTCTGTGGTGGTCGGCGGCGCTTCACGGGCAGAGACAAAATACGCCACCACGCGTTTGTCACCGGGAGTATCCTCCCGCGCTACTACGACCGTTTCGTTGATCCCGGAGTGTTGCCTCAATACTGTTTCAATCTCGCCCAACTCGATGCGGAAACCGCGAATCTTGACTTGATGATCGATCCGCCCCAGAAACTCGATATTGCCATTGGGCAGATAGCGCACCAGGTCTCCAGTCCTGTACAAGCGCGTTTTGGGATCAGGGTTCAGCGGGTGGACGATGAATTTCTCTGCGGTAAGCTCAGGCCGTTTGAGATAGCCACGCGCTAAGCCGTCACCACCGATGTACAACTCGGCTGCAACTCCGATGGGAACTGGTTGCTGCATCTTGTCCAAGATGAAAATCTCGGTGTTGCCGATCGGCCGTCCAATCGAGACTGCACTCTGTTCAGCGTCAAGCTTTGAGATAGTCGACCAGATCGTGGTCTCTGTCGGACCATATACATTCCACACGGAGCCGGATCTCTGCAGCAATTGGTTGGCAAGCTTTTGGGAAACAGCTTCGCCCCCGATCAGAATCTTGAGTCGCGGATCGCCCGTCCAGCCGGCTTCCAGGAGCATGCGCCAAGTCGCCGGAGTTGCTTGCATGACGGTTGCGCTTGAGCCTGTAAGCTTTGCCAGCAGTTGATTGCCGTCCGAGGCAACTTCGCGACTGACAATCTCGAGGGATGCCCCCTGGGTCAGCGGCAGATAGATCTCGAGCCCCGCGATATCAAATGAGAGCGTAGTCACAGCGAGCAGCCGATCACTTGCGGTCATTCCTGGCCGGACGGCCATCGTGGTAAGGAAATTGACAACCGCGCGATGTGGTATTTCAACTCCCTTGGGTTTGCCCGTGGAACCAGAAGTATAGATCACATAGGCACGGTTCTCGGGATTAAGGGTCAAGGCGGGACTCTCTTGACTCTGCTTCGCGATTTCTGGCCAGTCCGAGTCGATGAATACCACCTTGGAATTTCCGCTGTGCAAGCTTTCTCTTAGCTGCGCTTGCGTAAGCAGCAACGGAACCTCCGCATCCTCAAGCATGAACGCGATGCGATCACGTGGGTACGCGGGATCAAGAGGAACGTAAGCAGCGCCAGCTTTGAGAATTCCCAAAAGGCCCACCACCATCTCCAACGAACGTTCCAGACAGATGCCGACTAGGCCGTCAGGGCTTGCCCCGAGCCTGATCAAGTGGTTTGCCAGCTGGTTTGCTCGCCGTTCGAGCTCGCCGTAGGTCAGGCTCTCCTTTCCAAAACCCACCGCGGTGGCGTTTGGAGTTCGAGCCGCCTGCGCCTCGAAAAGCTGATGAACGCACCGGTCCCTGGCGTAGTCCATTCCAGTATTGTTCCATTCGATCACCAGGCGGTCTCGTTCCGCATCGGTCAGGAGAGGAAGCCTCCACACAGTCTCATCCGGATTCTCGACGATGCCCTCCAGCAGCTTCCAGAAGTGTCCTGCCGTCCGGACAATTGTGGCGGCGTCAAACAGCTCGCTAGAGTAGGTGAAGTATGCTGCGAGACCACTGAGTCGGTCTTGCATCTGAAGCTGCAGATCTACTTTCAGCATCCCACTGTCCGTCCCAGGATCCGAGATCTCCCCTGACCCCGGAGAAAACTGAGAGTCTTCCAGTGAAAAGAGCACTTGGAACTTTGGATGGCGGCTGGCATCCCGATCGGGCTGCACCGCTTCAAATACACGCTCCCACGGCACGTTCTGATGCTCGCGTGCACTGTTCGCCTCATTGCTCACGCGTGATAGTAACTGCCGAAAGGTAGGGTCGCCGCTTATGTCCGTGCGAATTGCGACGCTGGCGCCGAGACGCTGGTCCAATTCTTGAGCGTCGTCTTCTTCACGGCCCTGGATCGCAACTCCGACAACGATGTCATCCTGTCCCGTATATCGCGTCAGCAAGGTCTGAAACGCAGCCAGAAGCACCACGAACAGCGAGACTCCTTCTTGCTCGCTCAACGTCTCTAGCGCCTGTTTCAGGCTCCTGGGGAGAAGAACTGATTCACGCGCAGTGCGACACGTCTGTACTGGTAGCCGGGGGCGATCCGTGGGTAGCTCCAGGATGGCAGGAATGCCTGCCAGCTTTTGGCGCCAATAGGACACCTGCTGTTCAACCAAGTCGTCGCTCGACAGACGCATCCTAGTCTTCGTCTGGACGCTGGCAGGCGCGACCTCAATGGCGCCTTGGTCAAGCTTAAGTTCACTCATAGGGGTTCGGGGTTCGAACTGTACCAAAATTTTTGCAGCTCCCCAGCGAGTTGTTTAGGAGCGGGCAGCAACACAGTTAGCCAGGAGATCCTCTCTTCAGCGAGTGGCTTGTGCTGGGACGTCACATTACGGGTGCTTCATGATCGATTACGATCTCGGAAGTAACCTGGCGTTATGACAAGCGGCCATGAACTAGGATCTGACGCGCGGTCCGCAATGGTCACCATGGGCACTGACTTCTGGGCCAACATACCCTGTTTGGGGCGTTTCGGACGCAAATACGTCAGATGGTCTCTTCCGCCAAACAGAGTTGCTGAACTTTTCTTCTGTGAGATGAAGGCCATAGTTTACGAGGGCACCATTCTTTTTACCTTGTCGAGCCAACCGCACGTGCTCAGCAGCCACGTTCGAATCGATCGAAAGCCTCGTAACGTTGCGGGGTGGCTCTTGGCAGTTTCTTTGATCTTCCACAGATAAGGAAGAAAGGAGGCTTGCACCCTCCGTGCCAAACCTCGGGTCCAGCCCTCGAACCCGAAAGGCTCTATGAATAAGGAAAACGTTTCTCGCGAGTGGTTCGCAAAACGATTCTTGTAGGATTCGTTACCCTTTCCGAAATCAAATTCTCTTGCAACGTGATCCCTGGCGTACTCGAATAAGTTCCAGAGCAGCAGCTCTCCGGGGGTGTAATCCGCCGCGTCCAAATCAAATGTGTGCTGGTAAAGTAGGAACTTTCCATTTACTTGAAAGCCAAAGTGCCAAGCCAACGGACGCCCGTCGAGCTCCAGTATCCCGAACCGCGCTTCGGATCCTACTTTCGCGAAAAGCGTCCTTATGAATTGGCAAGACTCTGGTGCAGCATAGACGCTCCGTTTTCCAATTGCCGCATGCCGGCGAACATGATGATGGAAGAAATCGTTGAGATAGGTTCCTGCCGCTTGCTGCGTTTGCAAGTGGCGAAATCGTACTTGGCCAGCTTTTTGCAATTTGTTCTGGCGGCGTCGGGTATGCTTTTTCCCCAGGAGCCGGGTAAATACAGCATCGCGGTTATCCCGAAACAGAATTGTCTGATAGCGCTCTGTGACTAGGCAATGGAGATTGCCACGTAACTGCCGAGGCAAAGCCCGGTAGTGCCGCATGATTCGAGAGTCCTTTGAGAGGTGTTGCCAGACGCACTCGCTCCAGCCGGTGACCGACTCTCGCAGAGTTTTGAATGCGACTGCAAGCACTTCTTGCGCCCATTCCTCTTCGCAAATTATGTCTGCGTAATCGGCTTCAGGAGTGCCGAGAAACTGGATCACTCCATCACGCTTTACCAAGGGAACAATGCCGATGACCTCGTCCTCGGCAAAGACGACCAGGGAACAAAGAGTACACCTGCGACCGAAGGAGCGCCACCAGGCAATAGCCCATTCTGGGGTTTGGAAGATTTCTGCCTGGGAATCGCTCTTCCAAAGGCGTGTCCATTCTGAGGAAAGCTCCTGCAAACGGCGAAAGTCGCTAACCACGTCACATCGTAGCTGGGTCCGTTGGACCGAAGTATTTCTCATGATTTAGGATCGGGTTCCCTGGGCCGCTAGTCAGTTGAAAAAACACTCGCGATCCGCGTGTTCAACTGCGTCACCACAAGGGGGAACCGAACCCTACTTGAAGATGTTCCGAGTTCAGAGTTGTGGGAAGTCAATAACAAAACAAAATCAAAAAAAAGGTCAGCTCTTAGCAAAAACTGGGTTGGGTGAGCATTTGATCGCAGACCTATGCGGCACCCGATCCCCTTAAAACGGCTGGGATGGTTTTAGCGAGAATCTTGAGATCCAGCCAGAGGGACCATCTGTCGATGTATTGCATGTCAAGTTCCATCCATTGCTCAAAGGCGATGGAAGTTCTGCCATTGACTTGCCAGAGACAGGTTATTCCTGGGCGTACGCTAAATCGCCGGCGATGCCAGTCCTCGCTAAACCCCTGCCAGTCGCGAACAGGAAGTGGGCGTGGTCCAACCAAACTCATGTCACCCTTCAAAACGTTGAACAACTGCGGTAACTCGTCGATGCTGGTCTTTCGCAGAAAGCGCCCGATCGGAGTAATCCGGGGGTCATGTTTGATTTTGAATACCGGACCGCTGACCTCATTGAGGTGCTGCAAGCCGGCCATCTCCTGCTCCGCATCCACGATCATGGTCCGGTACTTGTAAATCATGAACTCTCTTTTGTTGTGGCCGACTCGCTTCTGCACAAAGAAAATGGGACCGGGAGACGTAAGCTTGATCAAAAACGCAGTCAAGAGCATGACTGGAAAGACCGCGATCAGGGTAACGAGCGCAACTGTGAAATCAACCATTCGCTTTACGATCAATGGCCAGCCTTCGCTAACGCCAGTGTAATGTGTGATCCACGAGTCCCCTTCCAGTTCTTCGGCGCGCGAGCGCGCCATTTTCAAATTGAAGATGTTGGTTAGGACCCGAAATAGAATCCCTTGTTGTTCACATAGACCAGCAATGCTAGCCGCGGCATCGTGAAAGGACCGTATCGGCAGAGCAATCACGACTTCGTCCACCACGCTGTTACGGAGAAACTCAGGAAGGCTGTCCAGGGTGCAGGCCAGACAGTGGCCCCTTTCACGGAGCCGACCGATGCCATCCCATTGCTGGTCGGCGAACCCAATAACTCGGTAGCCTAACTCGGGCCTAGCTTGGATCTTATCGGCAAACTCGACCGCCCGCGCATTCGTGCCAACAATCAGCATATGGCGAAGGTTTCGTCCTTGCACCCGGGCTCGCGCCAGCAAAGCCCTCAGCATCAGCCTGCTACAAATGAGCATCAGTGAGCTGAAAGCCAAGAAAACCCACAGGAACAAAGGGGATGCCATCCGGATGTGAAAGAGCAAAGACGCGCCCCACAGGCAGAAGGTTCCAAGTAAGGTCGCTTTCGCAATGTCGGCGATTTCAGTCGCGTGACTAGAGAGACGACGCGACGCATATAAACCGAAGACCGAAAACAAGCAGTGCCACAGAATCACGAGGCCTAAGAAAATGAAGCAGTTCCCCACCTTTACCCGCATGGAGAAAAACTCCGCGGCTCTGACCGTGTGCCCCACCCCCAAAGCAGGGACGGTAGCCAGCGCGAAGGCTAAAACCATTACTACCAAATCGAACAACTTGAGTGCGCTTAATAGAATCTCACGCCGCTTTATCATAGTCTGCGCCTGACAGCAGTCCCTACGTCGATTTCACAAACAGCCGTTTGCCAATACAGCTTCCGAAAATCTGAAATGTGGAAATAGGGTGGAATGGGTGGGATCGCCGAGGGCTTGTTGGTTCTTACAGCCAGTTGTAGATTCTGCTCGGGATAGGAAAGGTTCGCTGGTTTAGGACCGCTCCGAGAATCTGTATTTTGGCGGCTTTAATCTCTTTCAAAGCTTTCTGAGCGGCCTCGCGTCGCGTGGAATTCGCCTTCAGAACCAGCACGACACCGTCGGACGAATTGCCCAGAAGCATACAATCGTTGCAAGTGTTCATGGGAGCCACATCCATGAGCACATAGTCGAACTGAGCTCGCAGCTCGGTCAGTCGGTCTTTCAGACTCTCTGATGCCACCTGTTGTTGCCAGTTGTCAATGGTTGACCCGCAACTCAGAAACCATAGGTTCCGTCGCGATAGCTGGCGAGTATACTGGTGCACTGGGTTAGATTGAAGCAGAGCGTCCGACAGCCCGAAGTGGTTGTCAATCGCAAAGTGATGATGCAAACTGGGAGAGCGCAGATTGCAGTCCACAACGCAGACCGACCCGTTGGTTTGAGACGCCAGAACCTCACCCACGCGAGCACACACCCAGCTACATCCAGTGCCCGCCTCCATGCCCGTAAAAACAACTTGTCGCGGGGCCCGCGTGCCCGGCAACAAAAACAGATTGAGCACCAGCTTGGCGATTTCCTCCCGCACTGCTCCGGCGACATCCAGGGCTGGACTGGACAGCCCCTTGTCCGCTGCGGGTGCACTCCCTGGCGCCTGAGCATTCACAGGCGGCTCGAGCATTTCCTGCAGCCGGCCAGCTTGATCTAACAAGTCGAAATTTCTGCTCAAACCTGCCTCCCAATGTGCTGTCTGAACTCACCTTGTTCGTCCGGACTTATGCCGATCTCAAATTAGCGACACGTCAACGATTTTTCGGTATTTCAACGATTTCACGTAGATACTCCCAAACGTCCGTCCGGGAGAGTCTTCTCCGCCCGGCTCATGGGAAAGCGAATTGCTCCTCTGAGGCCGCAAAAATCCAGGAACATTTAATACTCCCCTTGCTTCTGGCAAGCTGTCCCCTCATCACTTGCGGTTTCTGCCTTGCCAAATCCGTTGCCCCTGGAGTCAGCTTTAACTCTGCCGCTGCCGTTCCCATTCCTGTGCCAGCTATTCTCTTGTACGGGAACTGCCGCCAAGACTGGTATGTTCAGCTCGGCCAACACTTCGCCCGGTGTTCGGAAAGAAGGATCGAAGTACTCCAAAGTAACTGCCATTCCTAGACTGACAGTGACAGCAAGCAGAAACCCCACGACCAGCGACGTCCAAGGAGAATTAGCGGGAAGAGTAGGCACACCGGGCCGCTCCGCGACGGCCACATTGATGATGCGCGTACGATCCATCGCATCTGTCATTCGGGCCTCCTCGCGCTTGCGCTGGTACACAAGGTAGTTTTCCTCGTCGGTTTTCATGGTGCGCAGCAGATCCTGCTGGACGATTCCTTTTGCTTCCAACTTTCGTGCTTTCCCTTCATACATGGAGACAATGGCTTGGATCGCCGCTGCCCGTGCCTGCAAAGCGCTGTAGTCAGCCCTCGCTTTGGCCAGTTCCTCATTGATCCATGCATAGGTTGGGTTACGGTCGGTGGTTTCCTCACGGATAGGTCTGCTTTCCTCCGCCGCAATGGAAGCACGCGTATCTGCAATTTGTTTGTCTACCTCTTGCACTAGAGCGTAAGTTGGCTGGTACTTGGTCAATAGCTCGGTGCGCTTCAGTTCAAGGCCCATCAACGTACTCTTGAGGGTCTGCAGAACCGGAGCATCATCGGTCTGTCGGGCCTGCGTGGTTAAACGTTGCGGCGTGGTTGCTGACTGTTTCTCCAGAGCCCGAATCCTTTCTTCGTTGGTAGCGACGTCGGCCCGGATTTGCTGCAGACTGGCGTGGAAATCATTAAGCTTTTGCAAAGTGATGTCCCTGGATAGTTGGGGAGCCACTCCGCCGTCCTCATTGGAGAACACCTTTAGCTTCTCTTCGGCCTCAGCCAGATTTTTCCTGTAAACTTCCGTCTCCTGATCAAAGAATTCAAACTGCCCTGGTGGCCGATGTACCGCGACATTCTTTTTCAGGTAGGCATCATCCAGAGCGCTTAGTACTCGGGCTGCCAACTGCGGATCGCCAGCGGCGTAACTTACGGAGATGACGTTGCTCTTGCGGACGAGTTCAATTTTCAGCCCCTTCTGAAGGCGGTCGACGGCTTTCGCGATCCGTGTGGCCTCGTCGTCCCCGCCAAGCAAGGAAGTGAGAAACGACTTTTGCTGATGCAATCCGCAGGACACGGCCACTTGGCGGAGTACGTCTGCACTTTCTAGCAATTCGACCTCAGAATTCAACTCTTCTTCGGTAATCCCGCCGCGAAACGACGGAGGAGTGCTCGCTCCCGGGCTAATGAGTGGATCGATTCGTTCGCGCTCGATCAGGAGCTTGGTGGAGGTCCGATACTGCTTGGGCTGCAACACCGCAGCCAAGACAGCGCCCAGCAGGATCCCGCAAAAGGAGAGCGCCATGATCCGTTTGTGACGAAATGCAACGGCCAGCGCATCCCTGCGGCTGAAGCCCGAGGTTCCCTTGTCAGTGGTCAAATCTACGAAGTTTTCATTCATTGCGTGCTCGCTTCTCTAGTAGGTTTTCGCGATGGCGCCCATCGACTGACTGGGCAGGAACGGTTTGATCTTGGACAAGCGGTTCTTGGGTACAAACAACATATCTCCTGGATGCAAGGCGGGGTCTTCGTGCAAGTCCCCCTTCCCCTCCATTTTTTTCACATTGATAATCTTGGCTGAGACCCAGTCGTCATTGACGCGACGGAACAACAACACTTGGGAGTGCTTGGCGTTGTCCGTGAATCCTCCGGCTATGGCAATCGCCTCAGTTAGGGTTGTCGCGCCGCGCATTTCGTACTTGCCGGGGTGCCCGATCTGGCCATCTGCAATGAAGTACGGCTTCTCAAAATCCTTAAGGACGATGCTGATGAGTGGGTCATTCAGAATCTTGCTATACGCGATGCGCAGTGTGGCCGTTAGTTGAGGCACAGTCTGCTCAGCAACATGCACGTCACCCATGCCCCGTAAAGTGACGTAACCGTCGGGTTGCACCGTTACGGTCTGGTTGAATTCCGGGCTGAGCTCAAAGGAAATGTCGAAAGCATCACCGGGACGCAGCTTGTAGCGCGGGTAGCGAGGCTGAAAACTGGGCTGACTAGCCGCCGATGATGATGAAGCTGCTTCCACATTCGTAGTGCGACCTTCGGGAATGTCAGGTCCAGCCTCCGGCGTTTCTTGTTGCGCCATTCCGGTCACCGACGCCACCATCATGATTGTGGCTACGGTAAGCATCTTCGTCCAAGTCTGCATCTCGTCTCCTGGTCCCGCCTTCTATGCCGGGCGTATATCGTGCCGACGGATCTTGTACAGTAATCCACGGTAGCTGATCTTCAACAAACGCGAGGCCTGCTTCCGATTCCACCCCGCCAGCTTTAGCGCTGATTGTATCGCCTTAATCTCGGCTTGTTCCCGCAAATAACGCAGTGGGAAAACGGCGTCTTCAACAACCGGTTTTCCTGGTTCTTCCCCAGTCGACACCGATGCAGGATTAACGACCCGGCCATGAACGTCCACCGTCGTCACCTCATTTATTTAGTATTTGCGGGCAGAACCTGCGTAATGAGCAGGAATCCGATTCCTAACGGTGCGATACACCACTCGCTTGCTTACCCCTATTCACAGCTCCGCCCTTTGAGTCCCATTACGGGAAATCCACAAACAGAAAAGCATCGCCGCTCCGGGCTGGAGCAGCCAGCGCGGCTGTAGATTTCACCAAAAGGGGAGAGTACCGGAGTACCTACGAACAGCAGCTTGAGTGCATTCTAGCGACCTGTGCAAAATGCCACAAGTGCCGAAAAGTAAGGAGAACAAAGTCCCTGCCGGCCTGAGTTTTCACAAGAGTTAGTTATTCTAAGTAATTGTAAATAAAGGACAATGTGGACCATTAGGGTACTCTGCATTTCCCTTCCAAGTCGGGTCGCAGGAGTGCGATTCTGCTCTCCACCAACTTCAGCCCCGACGATGGCCGGCGATGCTTAAGTCTGCGTGCGGCCTGAATCTGCGCCACCTGAGCCGCCCTCTTGTCCGAAAGCGACGCGCACTGACATGAGCCCACGCAGGCCGAGATTATTCTCCGCCACACAAGCGATTGGGGCTCAAGACGAATATTTTTCAGCATGACTTCGAGAGCAATCTGACCCTCGGCTCGTGCCGACGGAGGGGACGCCTGAAGTGTCGAAGCGGTTGGGATCCGGAAAGCGGTTCCGGATTGCGGTTCGCAGCAGCCGTTACCGCTATCGCAGCCTGGCCCTTGCGAATCTGTTTGCCGCTCCGCCTGCCCGCTTTTCAGATTGCTCATTCCAACTGCATGTAAAATGAACTCCCGGGCTTTTTCTGTGTCCGTTGTCAGCACCCTCTAAGATCATGATTCTCAAGGATGCAATGCCGTCTAGGTTCGAAACCGCCTGTACCAGCCACAAATTTGCGCGCTTCGGAATCGTCCAGCAACACAACTGCAATCTGCAAGGAGGTAAATCAACGTGGTCGCGCTGGTAATTGGAGGTGCTGGTTATATCGGTAGTCATGTTGCCCGGGCATTGCAGCGCTCGGGCCACACACCACTCATCTACGACAATCTCTCAACTGGTCATTCCTTCTTGGCTAACGGGTTTGAG
>WNFC01001004.1_pt1 | contig 40773 bp, 38 predicted proteins | sample 5400541 | NCBI WGS metagenome assembly WNFC01 (sample SAMN13153342, study PRJNA577476) | soil metagenome | isolation source: 120 cm saprolite under Douglas fir tree site 2 hole 2 replicate 1 | place: USA:California | collected 2015-04-18 | reverse complement strand
AGCAGGCCCTGGAACGCATGGAAGAGATCGGCAGCCGGCACCTGCCGGTCCTCGATGGCGAAAAGTGGGTGGGGATGCTTTCGATGCGCGACCTTCTGCGCGTGGAGCTGAGCGATAAGGGCGATGAGATCAAGTTGCTCCATGAGTATATTCAACAATAGGCAGAAGGCAGAAGGCAGGAGGCAGTTCCCGCAAAGGCGCAAAGTCGCGAAGCAAGAAAAAGAAGTTCACCGCAGAGACGCAGAGAACGCAGAGGCTGCGCAGAGAAGAACAATCCGCAGATTTCGCAGATTCGCGGATCATCAAGAACAATGAATCGGCATGCGTAGAATGATCCTTGCTGTACTTTCTCTAGTCACACTCCTTGCTCTGGCGTGCAGTCATCCGTCGCCGGGGCGGGGCGCGGGGGAACTCGAAACCTCATCCGACTCGCAAACCACCTTCAAAGTTGAAACCGTCGTCGGCAATCTGGAAGTGGTTTGGTCGATTGTCTGGACGCCGGATGGTCGAATGATTTTCACCGAGCGCAAGGGCTGGGTGCGCGTTTTCGAAAATGGAAAGCTGCGCGAGCCGCCGCTGTTCACGGTGCCGGATGTCGAGCCGGGTGGCGAAAGCGGTCTGATGAGCGTCGCGCTGCATCCTCAATTCGCTTCAAACCATCTCCTCTATCTCTCTTACGCCTATAACGGCGGCAACGGCCAACGGGTGCGCGTCGCGCGCTATCGCGAGACGCCGAGCGGCTTCACTGATCGCAAGATAATCATCGAAGACATTCCTGCGACGTACCTGCACGCCGCGACGTACCTGCACGCCGGATGTCGTCTGCGGTTCGGGCCCGACGGCAAGCTTTACATCACGACGGGCGATGCGACGCAGCGCGAACTGGCGCAGCAACTGGATTCGCTGGCTGGAAAAACTCTGCGTTTGAACGACGACGGCACCGTGCCAGGCGACAATCCTTTTGTCGGACGCGCGAACGCGCGGCCGGAGATTTGGACTTACGGCAATCGCAACTCGCAAGGCATAGACTTTCAGCCGGGCACGAATCTCTTGTTTGAGACTGAGCATGGGCCCAGCGGCTTTGATGGGCCGGGCGGCGGCGACGAAGTGAACATCCTCGAGCGGGGAAAGAATTACGGCTGGCCGGTGATTCATCATCGCGCGACGCACGAAGGGATGGAATCGCCTTTGCTGGAATACACGCCCGCGTGCGCGCCCGGCAGCGGCATGTTTTATCGCGGTGCGGCGTTCCCGCAATTCAAGAACAACTTCTTCTTCGGCTGTTTGCGCGGCACGCGCATCATTCGAGTTACGCTGGATGGCCGCCGCGTCGTCAGTCAGGAGAATCTTTTGGAAGGGAAGTACGGCCGGATCCGCGACATTGCGGAAGGGCCGGATGGTTTGATCTATTTCTCAACTTCGAATCGCGATGGTCGTGGACAGCCTGCGAGCGATGACGATCGGATCCTAAGGTTGGTGCCGGTGAAGTGATGAGCCCTCCCTCACGGTCGGGCTACTGCCCGCAGTACCACTGAAGTGATGAGCTCGGCAGTCGGACTCACCACAGGTACGCAGAGTTCGCAGAAGTTGCGCACCGACAATGCGCGCGCGTTGTGCAGACAAGTAGGTTCTCAGCTAGGTCTTTTGCGCCAGTACCGAGGCGCGGGACCAGCCGATGGCATGAAAAGGTGGGAAGCGATAGTGGCTGGCGACCTGAAAATAGCGACCCGTAGTTTCATTGACGTCTTGTAGCGGATGGGACTTGAAGCGAAAGAGCATTTCCAGAATTGTTGTGACCGGAGAAGGGCGCATCGGCAACTGTAACAGGTAACCTCCGGGCGAGATCACGCGCGCGAGTTCGCTCAGCCCTTCGTCCAAAGGCACGTACTCCAACACCCCGCTGGTCACCACCAGATCGAACGCATTGTCGGCGAATGGCAACGCCAGGACATTACCCTGGGCAAATCGCACCGGTTGCCGGTGCGGATTGTTCCTTTTGACGTACTTCTTTGCGGTGGCCATCGACGAGGCTGAAAGATCGAGGGCTGTCAGCTTCACCGGCATGGTGAGCGTTCTGAGCAAAGCCAGCGTCAATGTTCCGGTACCGCAACCAGCGTCCAGAATCCTCGCATCGGGAAACACCGGCAAGGGATGCCTTTCAAAATACTGATCGAGCGAGCGGCCGTAGCCATTAAGCTTGAACGTGAGATCGTAAAAACGCTCAATGCGATCATAGAACGATCCGGCGCGGGCCTCGCTCTTGGTTGCAGTCAGTACGTATTCGGCCATTCGATCCTCTCGTCCGCTTTTGCGGTCATTGAAACGCAACCGCCTTCGGTCGTCAAGTGATATCTAACGAAAAAGCGTGGCGCCATTCTATCCTGCCGGCGCACAATACCCAAACAGTCGGTTGGTCAAGGGATAAACTGAACAAAAAGCAGCCCTCTCCGCGCAAGAACTCCCAGATCGCGCCGTTCTGCAATCGACGAGAGCTATTCTCATCAAGAAGGAGAACGAGTCGATGTGGAAAAAGTTTCTTACGGGTCTTGGCTTAATGACCGCGATCGCAGTTCTGGCCGGTTTGGCGCTCAGGTATGGCTCGCAAAATGTGCAGGCCTTCAAGGCCGCCGAGGCAGAGTCGGCGACGGACGAATTCTATTCAGAGCCGGTCGCTACGGAAAACGGATTCGCGGTTGAAGTGTTGGTTGACGGTCGCCCGCTGGCGGAATATGCAGCGCGCGGCCGGCGTTATATCGAGGCGCTGGAGAACGCGGAGTACGAGGTGCGCATTCACAATCCTTTGGGCACGCGCGTAGCAGTGGCGCTCTCGGTTGATGGGTTGAACACGATCGACGCGCGACACACCAGCGCGTGGGACGCTCACAAGTGGGTGATCGAACCTTACGGCATGATTTCCGTCCGCGGATGGCAGATGAGTTCGGACAACGCGCGCCGCTTCTACTTCACGACAGAGCGCGATTCTTACGCGGCGAAGCTGGGCCAGACGGCGAATCTCGGCGTCATTTCAGCCGTTTTCTTTCGTGAGCGCAGGCCGTTTACGATTCTGCCGGTGACGCCTGGCGAGCCACGACCGACTTACAAAGAAGAGGATCGCGCACGCGCCGACAGGTCAGCGCCCGCACCGAAATCGGATTCGACCGGAGAGGCTCAGACGGCGAATGGCATGGGACGCGAATCGGCCAAGCGCGGCGTGCAATCCTACCCAGCGCCGGACGACGAGTCGGCCGCGACCGGCATCGGCCGTTCAGTGCGCAACGACGTGCAATGGATCAGGATGGATCTGGACTCGCGACCGGCAGGCGAGATCATGATTCGCTATGAATACCGCGCATCTTTAGTGCGGCTGGGAATCATTCCACATGATTATCCGCGGCCGCAGGTACTTGATCGGCGCGAACGCGCACAGGGTTTCGAGCCGCGCTATTGTCCGCAACCGTAGTTACGGAAGCGCAAAGGCCAAAGCGCAAAAGGCAAAGGGAGAAGGGAAAAGGGCGAACCTCTTAGCGCTTAGCTCTTGGCTCTTTGCCCTTATCGCCGCTTCAGGTTTGCGTCGTAGAGTTGGTGATAGGCGCGATAAAACGCCATCACTTTGAACACATAGTCCTTCGATTCGGAAAAACCAACCTCCGAGGCGAACACGCCTTCGTCGTTTTGGTTCGAGCGGGCGAGCCAGCGCGCGACATTGTCTTCGCCGCCGTTGTAGGAAGCGGCAATCGCTTCCGGCAAGCCGGCGAACATGCGCGAAAGTTGGCTGAGATATTCGCAACCGAGCGCGATCGAAGTGCCGGGCACGTACAGTGAATCTTCCGTGAGATGATTGACTCCGGCGCGCTTGGCGTATTTCTGCGCCGCGTCTAACGTCAGCTGCAACAGGCCGCGCGCTGCCGAGGCTGATTTCGCGTTCGGCTTGAATTGGCTCTCCTGTTTCATGATGGAGAGCACCAAGCGCGGATCGAGCCCGCGCTTCTTTGCTTCATTTACAATCTGCAAACGATATGGCGCCGGGTAATTCGCGGCCGCTGCGTTAATCGCGGATTGCGCAGACTGGGCCCGCTCAGCCGCGCGTTGCCGCGCGTTCCGATCGCCGCTGTTGGCCAGCTTGCTGGTCGCCAGCGGGCCGTAATACGAAGCCACATTATCGGGAATCATGAGGTAAATACTAATTGAGTCCTGGTTGCGTCCAGCGCGCTCAAGCGAATGCGCTTTCAAATAAAGTACTTCGTCGGCGTTTGTGTTCGTGCCTTTGGGAAACGGTTTACCCAGCAAGTCATCGGCGGTCTGCACGGCGTGTTGCCAGTCGCCGACGGCGATGTCCAACCTGAGTCGCGCGAACTGCGCGTTCGCGTCGGTCGCGGTCCCGGCAAATCGTCCGCGAGTTCGATCGATCCAGGCGATGGCATCATCGGGTCGCCCGGATTCGCGATAGCCGTCGATGATGTTCAAATGCGCAGTGTCGATGCGCTCGCCGTTGGGATATTTGTCGAGATACTCCTGATAGCGCGCGGCGGCTTCCGCTCCGCGCCCCATGCGCAGCAGCGACGAGGCCGAAAAATTCAGTCCTTCCCGCCCTTCCTTCGTCTGCGGATAATCGCGCGCCAGCTTTTCGTAAGTTTGGCGCGCCTCTTCATAGCGCCGCTCAACGTAGTAAGAACGCGCGATACCCAACAATGCGGCCGGGACGTTCGTGTTGGGATAGTTGTCGATCAGCGCTTGCCAGTGCTGGCGCGCTTCGGCGAACGCGCGGTTGAGCAGGTAAATGCCGGCGCGGCGGGCGTGCTCGGCGGCAGAGAGTTGAGTAATCTGTTTGCTCTTCTGCGCGCGATCGGCGCGGTCGCTCTCGCGGACTGCGCTGAGCGCCGCATCGCCACCCTGCGAGTAGCCAAGCGAAGCGATGGCGAGGATTAATCCCGCGCAGATCAGAGACGATGCGCGTTCAGGCCGGCACATTCACTGCATCCTCTTCCACGATCTCGTAGCTGGTAACAATCTCGGCACTGCCGCGCAGGGTCGCGGCCACGCTGCAATATTTAGTGTCCGAAAGCTCGATTGCGCGGGCCACTGCCTGCGCAGAGACGGCGCGTCCACGAACGATGTGCTTGACGTCGAGGCGCGTGTAGCTGTGGGGATGCTCCTCGCGCCGCACTCCGCTCACTTCAACGCGATAGTCGGTGATCTGCTGTCGCTTCTTTTTCAGAATTGAAATCACATCAACTGCGGTGCAACTTCCCAGCGCGATTAGCAGCAGCTCCATCGGCGTGGCGGCACTCGCGCGATCGGAATTCGTTTCAATCGCCTGGGCCTGCCCCGAGGGCGTCACCCCGACGAAGAAATCATTGCCTGCAAAATGGATGGTCGCTTTGGTCTTTTTCTCCATCGTCTCAGCCGTCTCGAAAGCTCAAGGAAAGAATAACATGACCGTTTTCAAAACGCAGATGACCGGTCTTGATACTCACCAATTGCAATAAAAGCGATTGACGCGCGAAACGGAATGGGAATTTCTTTCGGCAACCATTGAACAATTCCAGGGAATACTAATTGCTTCTCCGTAACGGAAACGTTCATAGACCACGGAGTTCATACTCTCTCTGTCCCCGGGTCGCATTGGTCCGATTTTTGATCGTGGCGCCTAAAGCTGGTGAGCACTTGTTCGAGAACAGAAATTAAGCAAAGGGAGGGAGAAGCAATGAGAAAACGTTTTTTGTTCGGAGCGCTATCGATTGTGTGTCTGATGGCGATGAGCCTGTCCGCCTCGGCACAGCGTCGCGTTTACCCGCGCTCAAGTCAAACGGTGCGACAGTCGATTCTGCGCCTGGAAAATCGCTCAGCTCTGTTTGCGAGCAGCATTCAGGGGTGGAGCGATCAGAATTATAACCAACCTTACGGAGCTAACGAGGACATCAACCTCTTCGCTCGTAACTTTGGCGATAGCGTGCGGCGGTTCCACGAGCGATTAGACAGACGCCAGGCAACGGCGTCTGACGCGCAGGAAGTCTTGAATCGCGCGGCGCTGGTAGATGACTTTCTGCGAAGGAACAACGTGGATGCGCGATCGCAGCAATACTGGTCAGCAATGCGCGTCGATCTGAATCAGCTTGCCAACGCGTATCAGATCAACTGGCCGCAATCAACGGGAGCCTACCCAACGTATGGCAATCCGACTTACGGGAACCCGGTGAGCAGCCAGTTCCCGGTGAGCAGCCAGCTTACGGGCACCTTCCGCATCGATCTTTCGCGCAGTGATGATGCGGCACGCATAGCCGATCAGGCGACGCGTGATTTGTCGCCGAGCGAGCAACGGCGCCTAAGTGATTCACTCATTCGGCGTCTGGAATCGCCCGATCAGCTGGCAATCGACGTGCGCGGCCGTACGGTAACCCTGGCATCCACGAGAGCCCCGCAGATTACTTTCGAAGCTGACGGACGCGAGCGGGTTGAAACGACGCCCAGCGGGCGAACAGTACATTCACGAGTGACGCTGACTTCGAATCAGTTATCGGTTAGCTCAACCGGCGATGCCGGAAACGAGTTTACTGCGACCTTCGATCCGATCGATAACGGTCAACGGTTGAACGTCATTCGGCGAGTTTATGTTCAGGGGCTGTCGAGGCCGGTGGCAGTGCAGAGCACTTACGACAAGATTTCGCAGGTGGCTCAGTTCAACATTTATAACCCGCAGAACTTACCGACGTATCCGACGTCCGCGGGTGGTTTCCTTATACCGGATGGAGCTCGCGTAGTGGGCGTGCTGGACGACGCATTGTCGACCAGCACCGCCGCGGTTGGTGATCGGTTTACTCTCAGGGTTAACGAGCCGGCGGAATTCGCAGGTGCAACCATCGGAGGGCACGTCTCGCATATCGAGCGCAGCGGACGTCTGACCGGTCGTTCAGTGATGACGCTCGACTTTGACGACATTCGCTTGCGCGATGGCCGCAGCTATCGCTTCGCGGGAATTGTCGAAGCCGTCCGTTCAGCCAGTGGTGACACCGTTCGGGTGGACACCGAAGGCACCGTCCGCGACGAGAGCCAAACGCGGAAGACCGAGGAGCGCGCGGCTATCGGAACAGCGGTGGGCGCAATCATTGGCGCCATTGCCGGCGGTGGCAAAGGTGCTGCGATCGGCGCCATCGTTGGGGCCGGCGGCGGCGCTGGTTCCGTGTATGTGCAGGGTCGAAATGATCTTGACCTCGGGAGAGGGACTGAGATCACGATTCGCTCAGGAGCGCCTGCGAACACGCCGCGATAGGATGATTCGCTATCAAGGCCTCAGCGGCTGCTAATGCAGCGCTATTAAGAAGAGCATGGCAGACACGATCATGAATTGGGTCTGCCATTGCTGTCTCTTTATGGTGCGAGCTCTTTGCGTAATTCGCGTTGCGTGTCTTCGCGAACCTGTTGTTCGGCGCGCGCCGACTCCAAACCCAGGGGTACGTGCGTTCGTCCTTCGTCCAGTCTCTGCAACATGTAGTTGGTCTCGCTCCAACTCGCGCCCCGGCTTGCGGCGGCCTCGATCATCTGCAAGCGAGCCTCGGCTTCGGCGCGGCGCGACGCGCCTTCCTGTTTGACTCCCTCAAGACGCGCGCGGTCGCGGCGTAGCTCTTCGACCAAGACCGCAGTGTCCGGCGCGTTCAGGTATCGCGCTCGATTGAGTCGTCTTTCGACTTGCAGCAAATCGCGCCGGGCGCTTGCGGCCAACCGCGATGCGTTCAGACGCAGCGCCAAGGTTTCGCGATAGGCGTCAGCCAGCAGCGGCTGTGGTTGTTCCATTCCCCTCAGCGCGCGACGTTCGTCGCGAGTGAGTTCGGGCATGAACCATTCGACTTCGTCAGCGGTAACTCCATCCGACGCCAGACGCTCGCGAAGCTGTCGCGCCCACCGGCGGCGAAGCACGACCAGCAGGAGCACCATAATGACCGCGGCGATCAGGGCGAAGGGGATCGAGCTGAAAGCGAGCAGGAGAAAGACCGTGGCATCAGTCGAGGCCAACAGATACGCCAACCAGAAGGCCGCGGGCGGGCCGATCGTCACGACTGGAAAAGTCAGCCACGGCGCCCATTGCCACAGACGCGCGATTTGGCGGTCACGTCTGGTGATTTTCCCGTCCGGATGGCCGGCACTCATGATTGCTTCGGACATTCCCAAGGCTGAAATAGCAGCAACCCCCAATCCTAGACTCAGTTCAAAGAAATGATACTCTGACGTAGAAGGGTAGGCCAACCTTCCTGTGTTCAGTGCGTCAAGAATCTATAGGTAGCTCTTGCTGATCTCCCTCTCCCTTTGGGAGTGTGCAGGGAGAAGGCTGGGGTGAGGGCCTGGAGATGGAACGCAGCCCACCCGCTTTCCCTTCTTGTTCGAGCGGATCGGAGAAGCTTGTTCGAGTGGATCGGAGAAACAAAGGAAATGAGTGTTTTCCTGTCATGAAGCTAAAGCCTGACCCCTAACCCTCGAGGGGCCAGCGCGGGGCTTTGCTGCCCGCGCGCGTTGTAATATGATCGGGGTCGACTCCCCGTCACGAACGCACGTCGAAGGGATTATTGTGAAGACCAGACAAAAAGCCCTCTCGATCGCCACCATCGTTCTTTTCGCGCTGTCAGCGGGACTGGCACGCGCCCAAAGAGGCGATGGACCGAGCCGGGGGCGAGGAACGCCCAAACCCATGACCGTGCCCGTTACGATCAAGTTGCGCGGCAAGCCGGAAGAGATGCAGACCGTCGATCTGCTGGTGAAAGAGGATGGCGAGGTCCAGCAAAATCTTTCAATCCGCCGGCCAGCGGACAATCCAATCTCGCTGGCAATTCTGCTTCAGGATGATCTGGTGTCTTCGATCGGAACTGAGGTCAAGGGAATCGCCGGTTTTGTGCGCCGGTTGCCGAACGGCTCGCGCGTGATGATTGGTTACATACGTGCCGGTTCGCTCGATCTGCGGCGCAAATTCACTCCCGATCTTGAAAGAGCTGCTTCCGGGCTGCGTCCGCCGCTGGGGCTGGCTTCCGCCGGCGCGTTCAATCCGTACGTGGAAATCATCGAAGCGCTACGGCGCTTTGACTCGCAACCGGCGGGCCGGCGCGCGCTAATCGTAGTCTCGGATGGATTGGATGTTTCGCGCAGCCTGGACTCCTCGCCCACTCAAAGCTTGGATTTACAGCGAGCAATTACCGAAGCGCAACGTCGCAGCGTGGCTATTTATTCAATCTATGCGCCCAGCGCTGCTTCCGTTCCCCAACTGTTGGCGGCGAATGGACAAAGCTGTTTGGAAAGACTCTCAGACGAGACTGGCGGCGCGGCTTTCTTTCAGGGCACGGGCGCGCCGGTAAGTTTCGATCCTTTTCTGCGAGAGATTGACGCTTCGCTCGGCAGGCAGATCGCGCTGACGTATCTATCAACGCACACCGGCAAAGGGTTTCACCGCCTCGACATCAAACCGATCCAGCCGAACTTTGAAGTTCGCGCACCGGCGGGATTCTCGCGGTGACACCCAACCAGGGACTTGCCGACTTTCGACTTTGACTTTGGGGTCAGGCCTGCGATTCTGCGATTCTCATTCACGCTGCCGATACTGCTTCCAGATGCTGTCGGCGAGTTTACTCATTCTATCATTCTCTCGCACCTTAGACTTGGCGGCATCGTTCCGGCGACTCGTCGCCGAACTGCTCAGTCCGGTAATTTCAGAGAGCATCTTCAGGCTCGCGCCCGCCCGACATCCAGTCAGGACCAGCATTTCTTTTGCTGTGACCGCCCCCACACTCTTGCCAGAACCACAGAATTCCCCTCTCGGTATACGGCAAACCTTTTCCACGGCCTCAATCAACGCATCCGCGTTGAATTCCTGATTCGTTTGATCGCCTCCCCGGACCCGTCTCGCTTCACCGATCCGATGAATAGTCGCGTCGATAAACTCCTCAGTACCCAAGAATCGCTCTTCGTCAACCAGATAGAATTGCTTCTGATGGCCAAGTTTCATTCCCGCCGCCACGAACTGGCGGTATGCTTCCTGAGCAAGCTTCTTCTTCACTCCGAAATGACGGAGCACGGGATCGACATCCACTATCGTCGCCGGCTCCAATCCGAGATAGGCACGGTGTCCGCTGTATTGATATTGCTCCGGCTTACCAACCATTCTTGCACGCACCGGATTAAGGTGGATATAACGAACCAGCTCACTGAGGTACCGATCGCTTTGGCAGAGAATCGCCTTATGCCTTCCCTGCAACAGATGTCCCACCCGTCGATACCTACGGTTGTAGTACTGACTATAGCCCGTCAACACCCGGTGCATGATGCGGCCGATCGGGTCCGCTCGTCTCTCTATTAACAGGTGTAGGTGGTTGGTCATCAGACAATAGGCGTAAAGGAAGAATGGTAGCCGTACTTTCTGCGTGGCGAGCAGCGAAAGGAACTTCTCATAGTCTGCCGGCGAGTTGAATATCTGCCGACGATTATTGCCGCGAGTGATCACGTGATACAGACCACCCTCGACTTCTGCACGCGCGCGACGGGCCATGGGAGGCGGATGCTACCGCTGCCGAATTCTGGCGTCAATGCACTTCGCCGAAAGGATTTTGCATCACCCGCCGTTGGTCTCTGAATGCAAAGACTTTCGCGCAGACTGAGATGATGTTTGCATCCATGAATCCGAATAGAGTTGGTGGCTTATGGAATCGCTTCGGGAAATTACGAATCGCAGAATCGCAGGCCTGACCCCAGTTCGACCAGTTCCAGTTCGCGCCGCGGAGCTTAACGTCTTCTAGTAAATTGGTCAGCGCGCCGAGAGTCCTAAGCAATATTTCGGTGGATGGCGGCTTGCCGGCGGCGCATTTCTTTGATCTGCAGCTGCAAATCAAGCAGGTGAATGTCGATCATCAGGCGCAGATCGTTGTTCAGCTTCAATCCCTGCTCGAAATCTCTTTGTGCTTCTTCTTTTTGTCCGAGGTTCTGGTGGGCCAGCGCGCGTTCGGCGAAGACCAGCGGGTTGCGATCGTCCAGCGCGATGCTCTTGTCAAAATCGGCGATCGCAAAATTGACGTTGCCTTCGATCAGCAGCGCCCGGCCGCGCTTGAAGTAAGCATCGGCGTCCTTTGGGTCAAGTCTGATCGCGCGATCAAAGTCGGCAAGTGCGCCGTCAAGATCCAGCCGGTTCGATCTGATGTAACCGCGATTGAGATAGGCCTGGGTGATGTCGCGGTTGTTCAAGGCCAACTGAGGGTTAAGTTCGGCAGCCGTCTCGTAATCAGCGATGGCGCCGTCGAGATCACCCTGGGCCCGCCTGGCTTTGCCGCGATTGAAATAAGCTTCCGCGAATTTCGGATCGGCATTCAGCGCGCGGTCATAGTCCGCAATCGCGCCGGCAAGGTCGCCTTTGTTGAAGCGTTCGATTCCCTGTTTGAGGTACTTCCTGGCATAGCGATCATGCTGCGCCGACGCGCTGGGCGCGTACACCGTTAAGGCAAGAATCGCGATCGACAAGAGGCGCTTCATGGCTACCTCCAAACTTGAACGTTCGTCTTACTGCACCGTCGCGGCCAGGAGGGAGCCGCGCCGGTCGGTGGCCACCGCCCAACCGTCGCGAATCTCTCCGATCATCCCGTGAAAGTGAATCTCCGTCCCCGACAAGACGAGGACGACATCGCCGGCTTGATAGCGCGGATCTTTGAGTTCAAAGCGAATGACGCTCGCCTGGCCATTCTCTTGTTCAATCGTCTCGAACGCAAAGGTCTCTGAGTCGACCAAATAGGTCTGTGCGTGCGTGGCGGTTCTTTGGGCGTCTGGCATTTCGGAATACTCTTTCTGGGGCGGCTAGTGGGGCTCGAACCCACGACCTCTAGATCCACAATCTAGCGTTCTAACCAACTGAACTATAGCCGCCAGAAAACTCTGTCGATTAGTACAATTGAAATAAGTCCTTGAACTGAGTGTTTACACTACTATTTGACTCTGGCAAGTTCGGTCGGGTTGCAGTATTCTTCGCACGCCCGACAAACTTTCTCTTTTGGAGCTGGCCATGAAAGCAAAGATGTCCCTGCAAAACCTTCGTATTTTCCTGTTGGCAATCGTCACGGCGCTAGCGCTTTGGCAGGTTTCGCTTCGCGTGCAAGCGCAGAAGGTGGAAAAGCCAAAGACTGCGCATCCGGCATCGGCCGACGGCGCGGACAAAGCGCCGGCAATAAACAAAGCTGCGGCTGGGCCGAACAACGCCGAATACGGCGCGAAGGTCAAAGAATATACGACTGAGTCTTACTTCATGACTGAGCTGGTCGACCACTTGCCCGCCTCGGACAAAGTGCCCTCACCCGACAAGATTTTGGGTTATGCCGTGGGCGCGCCGGGCCATCTGACCTACACGAAAGATTTATATCGTTACTATCACGAGTTGGAAAAGGCGACGCCGCGAGTGCGCACTTTCATCGCGCCTGAGAAGAGCGAAGAAGGAAAAGAACAGATGCTGGTGGCTGTGGGCGACGAAGCGTTGCTCGCAAAGCTTGATCGTTACAAAGAGATAACCGCGAAACTTGCCGACCCGCGCAAGGTCACTGACGCTGAAGCGGAACAACTCATCGGCGAAGGCAAGGTTTTTTACTGGGCGTCGGGATCTATTCACTCGCCCGAGACTGGGTCCTGCGAGATGCTAATGGAACTCGCTTATCGTCTGGCCGTCGAAGAGAGTCCTTTCATTCAAGCAATCCGCAAGAACGTTATTGTGCTCATTACTCCGGCGCTTGAGGTCGATGGCCGCGATCGCATGGTTGATACTTACAACTATCGCAAAGCGAATCCGGACAAGAATGCACCGCCACTGGTCTTCTGGGGACACTATGTAGCCCACGACAACAACCGTGACGGGCTGGGCATGGCGCTGGCGTTGTCGCGCAATCAGATGAAGACTTTTCTCGAATATCATCCGACCATCTTGCACGACCTGCATGAGTCGGTGCCTTTTCTCTACACCTCGACTGGGACCGGCCCTTACAACGCCTGGCTGGATCCGATCGTGATCGATGAATGGAACGTGCTCGCCTATCACGAAATCGAAGAGATGACAAAGCGCGGCGTGCCCGGTGTTTGGACGCATGGTTTCTATGACGGCTGGGCGCCGAACTACATGTTCTATGTTGCCAATGGACATAATGCGATAGGGCGGTTCTACGAGACGTTTGGCAACAGTGTCGCCGATACCATGGATCGAACGGTGAGAGCGGAATCACAACGCGATTGGTTCCGGCCGAACCCGCCGCAGCCGCGCGTGAAATGGTCGCTGCGCAACAACGTCAACATGCAGGAGTCGGCGATCCTTTTGGCGATGAACTTCGTTTCGAATAACAAGGACCGCTTTCTCAAGAATTTCTATCTGAAGAGCAAACGCTCAGTGGCCAAGGCTAACAACGAAGGTCCGACCGCGTGGGTAATCCCTTCCGATCAGACACGGGTCGTGGAAGCAGCCGATATGGTCAATCTCCTGCGGCTGATGGGAGTTGAGGTACACACTGCTAACCAAGAATTCGCGGTCAAGGATCAGAAATTCCCGGCCGGCTCGTACGTGGTGCGCATGGACCAGCCGTATTCGCGCATGGCTGACATGTTGCTCGACACACAGTACTACAACGTCAACGATCCGCGGCCTTACGACGACACCGGTTGGACGTTGGGCGCGTTACGCAACGTCAAGACGGTGCGCGTAACCGACAAGAGCGTTTTGCAAACGCCGATGACCCTGCTCAATGCTGATGCGAAAGTTACCGGGGCGATAACCGGTGTTTCGTCTTCTCAGGTCGCGTATTTGATTAACCATAGCGCCGAAAACACGCTGATGACGTTGCGGTTCAAGCTGAAGGATTTGAAGATCGCGACTGCGGAAGAGCCGTTTGAAGCGGGCGGCCAGAAGTTCAACGCGGGCACGTTCATCATCAAATCGGCAGACAATCCCGGCGAGTTGCGCCAGAAGTTGGAAGGGCCGGTCTCCGATTCAGGACTCAAGGCCGTTGCTGTAAACAAGCTGCCTGAGTTAAAGAGCCACGCGCTGGCCGTGCCGCGCATCGCGATTCTCCACACGTGGACGAACACGCAAAACGACGGCTGGTTCCGGATCGAGTTCGACCGTTTGCAGGTCCCTTACACGTACATCTCTGATCAAGTCATTCGCAACACACCCGATCTGCGAGAGAAGTTTGACGTCATTATCTTTCCACCGGTCGGTGGCTCAGCGCAGGCGATCGTCAATGGCATTCCCATGCGTGGGTCGGCAATTCCGTGGAAAGGAAGCGACATCACGCCAAACATGGGACTCGGCCCCGATCAGACTGACGATATGCGTGGTGGAATGAGCTTGCGAGGGGTTCTGAATCTGCAAAAGTTTGTTGAGGACGGCGGCCTGTTTATACCGATCACGAATTGCGCGCACCTGGCCATCGATTACGGGATTGCGAGTGGCGTTGCGATTCAGGAACCGCGGCAGTTGCAGGCTCGGGGCTCGGTTTATAACGCGACCTTTGCTGATCGGCGCAGTCCGATTGCTTACGGATATGCGGAAACATTACCAGTCTACTTCAATCAGGCGCCGCTCTTTCAGGTTGCGGCGGCCGGCGGGCCTGGCGGCGGAGGCGGTCCGGGTGGCGGAGGTGAAGGCGCTGGTGGACAGCGACCTTCAGGCCGCGGCACCCTGACGGATCCCGACATCGTTCAGGGAATGCCGCTCGCAGAGCCCGCACCGCAGAGGCGACCCGGCGGAGAGCAACTGACTGATGAGCAGCGGCTGCAGCAGGGGGCGTTCTTTACGCCTCCCGCATTGAGGCCGCGCGTCGTCCTGCGATTCACCTCAGATGAAAAGAGTCTCTTGATCAGCGGCATGCTTGCGGGCGGGTCTGAGCTGGCAAACGCGCCGGCAGTTGTGGACGTTCCCGTTGGACAGGGTCACGTGGTGATGTTCGCGAACAATCCAATGTGGCGACATCAGACCCAGGGAAGCTTCTTCCTGCTGTTCAATGCAGCCCTGAATTACGATCACCTGAACGTTGGAAGAGATCGTCCAGCCACGCCAAGGACCGATGGGAGCCGGACAGAGTATGACCACAAGTAAGCCCGGAAGAGAGTAGGAAAGTGGTGCCCCCGGCAGGACTCGAACCTGCGGCCCTCTGCTTAGAAGGCAGATGCTCTATCCACTGAGCTACGGGAGCCATCAACTCAAACCGCGGGGATGTTAGCACGCCTCAGAAGTCCCTCCAATAACGCCAAAACGACAAAAAAATAACAGGCTGCCGAATCGGAATCCGGCAGCCTGCTGTCATTGGAGTGTTCAGGTTCAGTCTTACGCCGCGCGAGTGATTTCCGCAGCTTCGGCATAGACCCGCCGACCGTTGAGAGCGTCATCGATGATCTCTCTTACAGCGGAAATGTCGGGGTTGACGTCCATCCGATCACAAGCAGCAAGATGACGAATAATTCCTTCGGTTGCAATGTCCAGAACAGTGCCGCCGAGCTTTGAAAAACGCCGCGCTTGGATATGATCGATTCTCTGAAGCCGCTCAGCCAGCGGCAGGCCTTTATCGAGATTCACGATTGGATACAGTCTCCTTCTAAATGTATGAATTCAGTCTCCCGTTACGTAAACAATAGATGCTTCCTATCCCCCAGCAGGATGCAAACCCTTTGCATTTTCGCGAAATCTTGCAAGTACCAACCCAAGCCAAGGCAGATAGGAAGCGTAACCCATCTCAACGAAACCGGAAACTATAGCACGACTTGGTCCTTCCAACCAGCTAAATAATCGGAATTATGTACTTGACACATGCAGGAATCCATGAGACACTGCTTTTACTATGAAACACGAAAAAGGCAGTCTCTTAGAGCCGCATTTCCAAGACGAAGATAAGGCCAGAGAGTACCTAGAGGCTGCACGCTGGCCGGATGGCCCGGTCTGTCCGCACTGTGGACTCGTGGGCGAGGCTTGCAAGATTAAGGTCAAAGAGCCAGACCTGGAGGCTCTAAAGCTCACCCGGAAGCGACACCGCAAGCCCCGCAAGGGTCTGTGGATGTGCTCTGGCTGCCGGAAGCAGTTTTCCGTGACCGTCAAGACAATCTTCGAGGATAGCCATATCCCGCTTAATAAGTGGCTGATGGCGATCCATCTGCTTTGTTCCAGCAAGAAGGGCATGAGCGCGCATCAACTCATGCGGAATCTGGACATCAAACAATACAAGAGCGCGTGGTTCATGGCGCACAGAATCCGCTATGCCATGACTGGCGAATTGTCTGAGAAGATGAACGGTGTGATCGAGGCTGATGAGACCTATGTGGGCGGCAAGCGGCGACACAAGCAAACGCAGACGGTCAAAGTCGGAGCGCGCCCGCAAGACATGATAGGCCCGTTTGGTAACAAGCAAGCTGTGTTCTCAGTAGTCCAGCGCGGCGGCAAGGTTCACTCTCGCCATATCGAGCGCGTAACTGCGGATAACTTGAAAGCAGTCTTAGATGATGTCGCGGAAAAAGACGCGCACCTGATGACTGACACGGGCGTACTCTGGAATAAGTCTACAGGCCGAAAGCATTCTCTAGTGAATCATTCAGCCGACGAATACGTCCGCTATGAGGAAGGCTTCACGGTCACAACGAATACAATCGAAGGTTACTTTGCGAATCTCAAGCGCGGAATAAACGGAGTCTATCATCACGTTGGCCGCAAACATCTTCATCGCTACCTGAGCGAGTTTGATTTTAGATATAACGCTCGCAAAGTTACCGACGGCGAGCGAGCGCAAGAAGCCTTGAAAGGTTTTGACGGGAAGCGTCTAATGTACCGGGACTCGTAAGGAAAGGCGAACCATCGAAACCAACCGATGAGAACGAATAAGGGCTGCTGGCGGGCAGCCCTTATCCTCAATCCTTCGGCACTCCTAATCTGCCTACCCAAGCAGAACACTCAGAGTGTGCCTACTCGAAGTTTACCACGAGGAGGCACCTATGGCGAATACTGAACTCGCATATATCACCCCTAAAGTTCTTCGGTGGGCGATTGATCACAGCGCTGAGAAACCAGCGACAATCGCAACCAAACTTAAGGTAACCGATGCGCAACTTAGCGCGTGGCTAGAGGGCACAACTGCGCCTCAATTCAATAAAGCAATGAAGCTCGCAAACATTCTCCACGTCCCCTTTGGATACTTCTTTCTTTCTGAACCGCCGAAGATTGATCTTCCGTTACCCGATCGTCGCACGCTGCCACACACCATGCAGAGAGAACCAAGCATGGACTTTCTAAACCTCTTGACTGCGGTTCAAGCAAGACAGGATTGGTATCGGGATTATGCTCTCCAACAAGGCACTGACTCCCTGCCATTCGTAGGCGCTTTCACTGTTAACGGAACAAGGATAGTAGCCACAAGCATTAGTACCACTCTTGCTATCAACGAAGGCTTAAGACGTGAGGCAGGGAATTTGACAAATTATCTGGCCCTGCTAAGTCGCCAATGTGAAGCAAAAGGCATTCTTGTTATGCGAAGCGGCGTTGTCGGCCACACCACTCGCAGACTATCCGTAAGAGAGTTTCAGGGCTTTTCCATTGTGGACAAGATTGCGCCCCTGATATTCGTTAACAGCCAGGATTATAAGAGCGCGCAAGTTTTCACTCTCGCTCATGAGCTTGCACATATTTGGATCGGTGAAAGCGCAATAGACACGCCGGACGAAGCAGGACAGCGCCCGGAAACTATTGCGCACGAGGTTGAGCGCTTTTGCAATGCGGTAGCCGCAGAGGTTTTAGTTCCAGAGGCAGAGTTCCTAAAGGTCTATGAAGAACCAATCAACCTACAAAAACTATCTCGACGCTTTAAGGTGAGCACCCTCGTAATTCTCAGGCGAGCACACGATCTCAAACAAATCAGAACCGATAGGTTTTTCGCATTACTAAAAGAGGAGCAGCAGAAGCTTGCCGGATTGATGTCCGGCGGAGGAGGGACAGTAGAAGTCAAAGAGAGTGAAGGGAATTTTTACAATACCGCGCAAGCTCGGCTGGGCCGCCGCTTTCCTCAGGCGCTATTGCAAGATGTGAAGCAGGGTGGAACACCGTATAGGGATGCCGCGCACCTTCTCGGCGTGAAGGTTCCTACGGTTATCAAGCTGATGGGGCGGCTGACCTGATTGCGAACTTATTGGCTAGATGCAAACGTCTATATTCAGGCCGCGAATGGCCCTTACTCTTTTGATCTAGCTCCAAAGTTTTGGATTTTCCTCTCAGAGAAATTAAGAGACGGCCAGATTCGATCACCGAGAATGGTTTTTGAGGAGGTTACCAACTATGTCGATTATCTTGCGACATGGAGCAGGCAGCGTCGGAAGCTAGGCTTAGGGGTTGCGGCTAGTCGAGAGGTACAAGAGGCATACGGGCAGATTGCCAATTACGTTTATCAGAATGCCAAACGCCACCACGCCGACGAGTTTTGTAGTGGCGGAGATGGATGGGTCATTGCTCATGCCCTAGCAATGGGAAGCGATGGAATCGTAGTAACCCATGAAACACCACGGAGCGCGAAGGGTAAAATTAAAGTCCCTATCATCTGTGACGTTTTTGGCGTAAAATGGATCAATCTTTATCAGATGCTTACTGAATTAAAGTTTAAGTTTTGATGCCACATGAAATCAGCGAATCCTAATCCCGCCGGGAAGCATGGCAAGCCCTTTACGCTTGCGCCGCATTCGTTCGACGATGCACTCCGTAAGATTCTCGCGGCCAAACCAGAGCCAAAGCCAGAGCGCAAGCCAGCCAAGAAAACTGCTCCGAAAAAGACCCCTACGAAAAAGTAGGCTTCACATGGAAACCAACCCAGCCGGGCGGCTGCACGAGATTCTCTCCAAAGCAAAGAAGTCACCTTCGGGAACCGCTTTCAGCCTATGGTCGGGGGTTTTTGAGGTGACGGTCGAAAGTACTCGCGCACGAAACCCACTCCAAGCCGAGCTAGAAGCCCAAATTGAGGTGATCTCGCGGATATTTCAATTCAAGAAGCTGATCGAAGACACTGAAGAAAGCCTGCACCGCATTGATGGTTTGTCGGAAAAGTACTTTCGTCCCTTTGATAGGATTCGTCCTTTAGTGAAACAATCCATCGGTTTCATGAACGCCGATTTATCTGGAATGTTAGGACAGATAACCGAGGGAGATATGACAGTTCTGGAGTTCTGTTCCGAACGACTCGAAGGACTTCATTCCGAGTCTCTCGTTGATGAAAAGGAACTTCAAAGCATCTTAGAGGACGTTACAACTCTTTTCGATGAAGTAAAGATAAGTGAACTTGATGTTGAGTTGAAGACTTTCATACTTGACGGCCTTGAATCAATCCGTCGCGGCATCTATGAATTTAGGATAAGAGGCTCGCAGCGCCTAAAGGAAGCCATCGCAGAAATTATCGCCAGTTTTGTTATGAACCACGAAATAACCAAAACGCCGCAAGATCAAGAAAGCTGGGCGAGATTCAATAGAACGCTCAAACGCTTTGTCGCGGTCGTTAGTTTCGCGCATAGCGGCATTAAGCTGCTTGAAGCTGTCGCCGGACCTTTTCTACCCGCTTCGCCTGACGCGCCTCACTAAGGGCAACCATGAAACGTTAATCGAGATCGGGCCTATCGCTAGGTAGAAATTCCCCCGGATTAACCCCCACACTAAAAACCTTTTAGGCTTTAGTCTTTCCGGCCTGTCACGGCCTGATTCTAACATTGCATGTGTCATGTGCATAATTCCCTAAATAATTGGAATTATGTACTCGATACGTAAAAAGAGGAGGGTTGTGGCCCCGTCCAATGGCAAACCAGGGAGGATTCTCCAGCGTCTCGAACGCGGGAGGCTAGGTTTGAACGATGTTGGCCTTTATTGCCTTGTCGGCTAATTTTGGGGCGAAAAGGGGAAAGCGCCGGCTGTGCCCCCCATTAGAGACACTACACCGGCGCCTAATCTTTTCGCGAAGCGGGGCTTGCGGGCGGATCGCTTACTTGCGAGGAAGGACAGAGTCCTTCATAGCCTTCCCCACGCGAAACTTCAGGGTCGTCTTCGCGGGAATCTGAATCGTCGCTCCCGTCGCCGGATTACGGCCCTCGCGCGCCTTTCGCTCTGAGCGAACCAGTTTTCCGAAACCCGGGAGCACAAACTCTCCGCCAGATTTCACTTCCGACGTTGCCAAGCTCGCAAGGTCGTCGAAGAACTGTTTCACTTGAGCGCGCTTCATTCCGGTCCGCTCCGCAAAATGATTAAAGACCTCAGACTGGGTCATGCGCTTCCTACCTGCTGCAGTGCTGGTCGCCATGTGTGGTATCCCACCTCCAAAACGTCAACAAAATGAGAAAACTTTCGCAATGACATATACCACAGACCAAGCCCAAAGTCTGCTAAAAATCGCTAGTTTTTGGCCTTTTGGTGAAAAAAACTAAAGGTGGATACCGCGGGAGCGACCATCGACGGAAGGGTTGAATGCGTTTTGGTCGGGGCGAGAGGATTCGAACCTCCGACCTCTCGGTCCCAAACCGAGCGCACTACCAGGCTGTGCTACGCCCCGATGCCTCTCCGATCTAACGCTGCGATCGTCGCGGTAAGAGACCCGCCATTCTAGTCAGCGCCGGACGCAGCGGTCAAGCTTAGCAAATACGCGCGCGTCGCCGCGAGCGCGTACGCTCGGTGACTGATCTGATTCTTGATTTCTGGTTTCATTTCAGCGAAGGTCAAGTCGCCTCCGTTGGGAATGAATACTGGATCGTAACCAAAGCCTCCAGCGCCACGCGCAGCCAAAGCAATTCGCCCCTCGCATTTGCCCACCGCTACGTTGAGAATCTCGCGGTGGCTGTCGGCGATCACGACTGCCGAAACGAAACGGGCTGACCGCTTCGATTGATCGACGAACGCGAGTGCAGCCAGGAGCGCCTCGATTCGCTCCGCGTCCGCAGCGGGCTCTCCGGTGTATCGTGCGGAACGCACTCCCGGAGCGCCACCAAGCGCGTCTACCTCCAAACCGGAGTCGTCCGCAAGTGTCAGCAGGCCAGTTTGAGCTGCGTACCCAATCGCCTTCAGCGATGCGTTTTTCACGAACGTAGTACCAGTCTCAACGATGGGCTCGATGGCAGGGAAGTTCCGAAGATCGAAAAGCGCGAAAGGCAAATCTGACAAAAGTAGTTGAATCTCGGCGCGCTTTCCTTCATTGCTCGTAGCAATGAGCAAATGCCTGGGAGCATTCACCGTGCGTTCTCCGGCACAAATCTAATGGCGAGAGAGCCGAACACACCAAAAGCGGATCTGGAAGTCCATTCAAACCCATTCTCTTTCAAAACGGTGACGCTAACAGCGTATGGTAAAGACCGCGATGCTTGGTCGATGCTGGAAGCATTAGTCGAGAAGGCGGACCTTTCTGACTGAGAGAAGAGTTCGACAAAGGAGATGGCAGGGCGCCGATCGTCGGTAAACGTCAGGACGATGATCGGCAGCGAGTTGTCGATGAGTCGTTGCGATCGTCGGTAGGCATCAACTGAAGCCAGGGATTGAGTCTGTGCCCTTGCCTGTAGACAATGTCGTACTGTGTCACCCGTTCCGGTGAGAAAGTGGTCGTCAACGAAACTTGCAGCAAAGTTGTCAGAGCTTGAAAGCATAAGCTCGGCGTCGCCCACAGTCTCTGTCTTCGCGGTTGGCCCAAGTCTCTGCTGGGCAAGCTTGCGAAGGCTCGGTCGATCAAATGCGCCGGCGACCAGCACCGAAGGGGCGTTCTCTTCCAGTCGAATGGTGGCCATCCGAGTTCCGACTGCACTGACAAAGATGTCCGGATCGTTGATTCCATACGGAGGGAAGAGGCTGCGCAGGAGGGGACGTGCCGCGATTGCTCCGACGACATCGGCATGCGACGAAACCGTGGCGTTAACATCACGCCACAACCTTTCGACGTCGCGAAAATGGTAGACCGAGACGGAATAAACATCGGGTGGAACAAAGGCAATCTCATTCGAAGGGCTTCGATCCTCGGGGACGGCACTGCCGCGAAGCTTATCCGCGACACCTTCGGATAGTTGAAGAAAGCAACGATCTTCAGCTCTGCCGTCCGTAAAGCGCGAAGTCCACGCGAAGCCTTCGATTAGGTTTGAGAAAATACTACCGAAGATTGGCGCAATCGTTGTTGCGTTTTGATTGGAACTAAAAAGATAGAGCGCCCACGTCTGTAGAATCGGCTTGACGCCGGCCTTGGAGACAAAGCCGAATAGCCCTGCGCCGGAGGCGTCTACTTGCACGCGCGCATGTTCGAGTTGCTGGTTTCCAAGAAGCGATGCGCGCTTTCCCCTGCGCGCGTCGACGCAGCGCATTACTGAAGATTCATCGTTGCCGACAATGGCAACTGTGCCCACGAATGCGAGAGTGATATGACGGGCTCCATCTGAGGATGACCATTCAGTGAGATCGACACCATCAATCTGCTTTCTTAAGAGTGACGGCTGGCCGTGAGCGCGAGCGAAGTCTTCAACGTGCCGTTCCAGAGTCGGCCGCATTCGTCTTTGCGTGGTGTGCGTCTCAATGATCAGAGTAGTGAGCGGCTTTATCTTCAAAGTTGCATCGGCTTCGGTCTCCTCAACACCGGTGAATACGATTGCAAATTGAGAGCGAGCGAATAGAATAGAGTCATCCGATCCGATTCCGGTCCATCGCGCCAGTCGAATCAACCAGCGATTGGGCAGAAGGGTCGATCTCGCGCCAAGCGGACCGGCCAATTTTGTCCAGGCTTCAGATGATCCAATACCGTCGGCCAGATCGACAAGATCGTCGGCTTCCACAAATGCAACGCAATCGGCCGGCACGTAGACGGCCATGTCTACGCGACGGGGCCAGTTCCAGTAGAGCCAGCCAGCGATGACTGCCAGAGCGAAACCGGCGACCAGAACACGTGTGCGGCGAGAGATTTTCAAAGCAGCGCATCGTAAACTGAGAACGGGCAGGTAGCAAATACACCGCGCCCTCTTCTCGGAGCAGTTGAGCTAGGTCTATTGCCCCCAAGGAGGACGAAACTCCGAGAGCTTGCGCGAGGAGATTGGCTCCAAGAACAAACCTAGCCGACGAGAAATTACCTGCGCGGGAAAATGGGAGGGGTGCCGAAAAGCCGCACAGACTCGATTACAACACCCTTTGTCGACAAGGAGTTAAAAGATACAAAATAGTATTTGACATGTCTGGAGCGGTGTTGTAGCCTAGCTTCGGCGGTTGAGCGTCGGGTCTGATTCGAATGACCCCGTTCTTTTAGCCATCTGCCGAAACCAGTTGACGGCAGCAAACCCGCCGAAAAAGTCGCCCCACCCTTCACTGAAAACGCGAAGTCTCCAAAGACACTCTCGGTAAATCGCAATGAAGAAAGCAAGGTACGCCTGTCCAGTGAAACTCGTCCGCGCACGGTTTTCCCGAGCCCGTCGCGCCCGCGCCCGGCTACGACGCCAGCGCATTTTGATGTTTAAGATCGCGAGGAACCATTCATGATGTGGAACAGTGTGAAGAAAAGCATGGTCGGAGTTGACATCGGCTCAAGCTCGGTGAAGACCGTCGAACTCCAGGGCAAGAACAACGACTACCAGCTAGTGAGTTTAGGTTACGAAGCGCTGCCGCCGGATTCGATCGTGGACGGTCAGATCATGGAGTTGAACTCTGTGTCGAACGCGATTGGAAGCATCTTTAACGAGCATAAGATCAAGACCACAAAGGTAGCCGCCGGAGTTAACGGGCATTCGGTTATCGTTAAGAACATCGTCCTGCCGCAGATGACTGACGATGAGCTCCAGGAATCGTTTGCGTGGCACGCAGAGGAACATATTCCTTTCGACATCTCGGATGTCAATCTCGATTATCACGTCACTGGAACCTCAGCCGATGCGATTCACGTGCTGATGGCCGCCTGCAAGCGTGACAAGATTGCCAACGTAAAGCAAGCAATCCAGCTTGCCGGCAAACAGCCCGCGATAATCGACGTCGATGCGTTTGCACTTCAGAACTGTTACGAGCTGAACTACGACCCGCAGGCCGGCCAGGTTGTGGCCTTGCTGAACATCGGCGCTTCGACGACGAACATTAACATTCTAAATGGCGCGCGATCGGTCTTTACGCGAGACGCCACGTTTGGTGGAAACCAATACACTTCACTGCTCCAAAAGGAACTGGGCTTGACGTTTGATCAGGCCGAGCGAGTGAAGCGCGGCATGCCAATGCCAGAAGGTTCCGAGCCTCGAGACATCGAACCAATTCTCGACACGGTCTCTGACATCCTGGCCCTCGAAATTCAGAAGACGATGGATTTCTACCGCGCGACCGTCGAGGATGGCGAGTCGGCCGTGCAGAAGATTTTAGTTTCCGGTGGCGGTTCGAAGCTGAAAGGTCTGGTGGAGTTTCTGGCCAGACGCTTCGAGATCCCCGCGGAAGTATTCGATCCGTTTCGAAAAATCCGCGTTGACTCGCGAGGTTTCGATCCGGAGTACATGCGCGAAATTGTTCCTGAGATGGCCATTGCAGTCGGCCTGGCGCTGAGAGGAGTTGACGTCCGGTGATCAAAATTAACCTTTTAGAATCGGTAACTGATCGTCCCACCGGCGTAGCGTTTGTTGAGGACAGAGTCTCCAGCACACGTACGCAGACGTTCCTGCTGGTCCTGACTGTAATGGCGCTCCTGGTGCTCGGCATGGGGTTCGACTATGTCAGCGCGAACTCTGCGCATGACACAGCCACCAAAGAGCTGGAGAAGGAACGCCGCATCAACGAGCAGATGAACGCGGTCAAACGTGAGCAGGCGGATCTGGAAAAGAAGATCGCCGACATTAACTTTCGCATCGACGCGATTCAAAAGCTGCGCGCTTCGCAGCAGGGGCCCAGCGCTGTGCTTGCTGAAATCAAGGCTCGCTTTGACAGCGTCCCGGGTCTCTACCTGAAGAGCGTGGAGCAGAAAGATGCCGAGCTAATCATCAAGGGCGAATCGCCAAACGAAGCCTCGGTGACGCGCTTTGGTCAGAGCATGGAATTCTCTTCCGGGCTCTTTACCAACCTGAACATCGAGACGCAGCGAGAAATACCGCAGACAGCGAGCAAGGGCACGAGTGGCGCCGCCGTCGCCGCGCAGCAGGATCCGAACTTGCCGCAGCCTGAAGTTGTGGCGTTTACGATTAAGTGCAACTACGCGCGCAATGGCTCGCAGCAGAATACCAACCCGACGCCCGCTCCGGCGAATCATGTCGCCAAGAACTAACTGACGGCAAACAACAGGAAAAGATCATGAGAATTGGAAACATCAACAGCCTTCCCTGGTACGCCCGGTTCAGCATCTTCGCGGCGATGGCTCTCATCGTCTATGCCGGCTTCTGGTACTTCGTCACCCGCGGCACGCGGAAAGAAACCCGTAACCTGGTCGACCAGATTAAGGTCCTGCAAAAGGCCAACACTGAGGCGCAGATTGCCTCGCAGCGGTTGATTGAGTTCAAGGCGTCTTACAGGAGCAAGCAGGAGCAGCTGGAAGAGCTGAAGGCGTTACTGCCTGAGCAGCGTGAGCTGACGAAAGTCCTCGAAGGTATCCAGGACCGCGCGCGCGCGACCAGCATTTCGTTGCGAAAATTCGCGCCTAAGGATGACGTGCAGCAGGACTTCTACAGCGGCAAACGGATTGACGTGGCCGTTCAGAGTTCGTTCTCAGGCCTGCGAAAGTTCTTCGATCAGATGGCGCACTACCAGCGCATCGTCTCGATCACCAACTTCGAAATCAAACAGATGGACAAGCAGGGGGCGGACAAAACGGTCGAAGCCCGCTTTGACCTGACCGCTTATTACGTCTCGAGTGAGAAACTGCAAAAGCAGAACACGGCCCAGCCCGGCCAGCCCGGTGCACCGCAAGCGGCGCAACCTGCGGCTATCAACCAGGCCGTTAACCAGGCCGTCGCGCCGAAATAGTGCCGAATCGCGGCTTTGAATAGGAAGAAACAAGATGGATGACAAACTGAAAATTCGCTACCTGGTTTCGACTGTGTTGATCTCGTGCGTAGTGTTGTTCGCCGGGTTAACCGCGACTGCATCCGCGCAGGAACCAAGCGTCGCGGCAAAGCCTGAGACTAACGTGAAGAGTTCTGGCCGCGATCCTTTCAAGAAGTTCGAGCCGGCGCGCAGAGTGAAATCGGCGCTCGCCAAACTCGAGCCGCCGTCTATTCAAGTGCGCATCGATCGTTATCGTGCGCAAAAGTTGGCCGCCGCGAATGCGCATGTGTCGCCGCCAAAGCCGACGACCGCGTTGCTGCTTAACGAAATGCAGGTGACCGGCATTTTTCACACGCCTCGAGGCTGGTCCGCAATGGTCGAAGCCACGCCGTTCAATCCTAAACTCTCTTATGTGATCTATCCGGGTGAAATCTTCTTTGACGGTCAGTTAGTAGCGATCGAAGAAGGCCGTTTAGTGTTTCGCCGCGACATTATGTGGAGTGACGGACGGCGCGAAAAATCAGTGGAGGTCAAGCCTCTGCGTGAGCCGAGTCCCGTCGAAGCCATGACGGCCGCCAAAGCGGCCCCTGCCAGTGCGCCGGCCACCGAGGTTGAGAAACCAGCCGCGCCGGTAAAGCAATAACTAACAATTTCTGGCCCGCCATCCGGCGAAGACCTTTCGCCTAAATGCGGGCATGATGCGTGAACGATTGATCGATGCGAACTTAGGGCACTGGCCAATCGCTTCATTTTTTTGACAACCAATGACTGAGCTGCCGCAGAGTGCGGCGCGCGCTTTGAGTGTTCGTTGTCCGGCATTTCGAGCGAGCGCGTGGCGGAAGTTCAATCTGTCCCTGAGGAGGGAACAATGCTTAACCAGTTCCATAAATTTGCAGCCGTCAAGACATGCGCGCTCGCATGTATCGCCGGACTAACGCTTAACACGTTCGCCTTCGCCGGCATTTCACCGGCGGGGGTCGATAAGTCGGCGGTCTTTCGTTCGTCGAGCATGACCCGCGAACAGAATCCGTCGCCGTCGCCAACTCCGGCACGGCCCGGAATGTCGCCCGCCAGAGACAACCAGGCGAAGCAGGCTGATCAGGGCCGTCAATACGGCCAGTCTGGATTTGTTGGCGAGCCGATCAATCTGAACGTGGTCAACGCCGACATCCGCGACATCCTGAACTACATCACTGAGCAGTACGGCATTAACTTTGTCATCGACAGCTCAGTCGGCGCGGTCCCCGTTACAGTCAATGTACAGGACGTGCCGTGGAACTATGCGTTGGATGCGCTGCTGCATGCGAACAAACTGGGCGCTGAAGTGAGTGGAAACATTCTGCGTGTCGCGACTTCGGAAACGCTGGCCAAAGAGGCCGACACCCAGAAGGTCATCAGCGATGCGCGGCTCGATAACTCGCAATTGGTTACCGAGTTCCTGCGTTTGAACTACGCTCGGGCTTCGGGCACGTTGGCCCAGGCAGCCGGCTCGACCGGCGGCTTCTCAGGCGGCGCAACGAATCTCAGCTTTAGTGGCGGCGCCGGCGGTGACGCCACCGGCGGCAGCGGCGATCAGGGCATCCTTCCGATCATCAAGCGGCGTCTTTCCCGGCGTGGCTCGATCGAAGTCGACGGCCGCAGCAACACGCTGATCATCACAGACGTCAGAGAGAACATCGCGGCGATTCGACAGCTCGTTACGATTCTGGATCAGCCGGAACCCCAGGTTGAGATCGAGACGCGCATCGTGATCGCGCAGCACAGTTTCAGCAAAGATCTCGGCGCGCAGCTTTCGATGGGCGTGGCGAATTTTGGCCGTGGCGGCCTCGCGAACATCTCTTCGCTTCCTGCGACGAGTAGTCAGACCGGCGGTTCGGGCACCGGCACCAGCGCGCTGACCAGCGGACCGAATCCCTTTGGTGTATTTGGCGGATTGGCCGGGACGAAGCAGCCATTGGATAACCTGCGCTCGGCGGCGGCGACCACGATCATCGGATTGACCACCGGCCTCATCGGCTCAGCCCAGATCAGTGCTTTGATCAGTGCGGCTGAAACTCGGGGCGAAGTTAAGACAGTGGCGACTCCGCGAGTGACTGCTCTGAACAATCGTCCCGCGCAGATCGAGAGCGGATCGCAGATTCCCGTGCAGACAACTCAAGCAGGAGCAGCTGCCGGCGGCACCGCGGTCATTACTACGACTTTCGTTTCCGTTCCCCTGCGTCTTTCAATTACGCCACAGATAACTGACGCGGGCACGGTCATCCTCCGCGTGACGATCGAAAACAACACCGTGAACACCGGCATTGCCGTCGGTGGCGTTCCCGGCATCGACACCCAGCGCATGCAGTCGGAAGTGATGGTTCCAGATGGCGGAACTACCGTGATGGGCGGAGTCCTCTCGGATCAAGAGAGCACCACGCGCCAGCGCACGCCCGGTGCGGCCAGCATTCCGATCATTGGCAACATGTTCAAGCGCAAGCAGGTGGCGAACAACTCAACCGAGATTCTGTTCTTCATCACGCCGCACATCTATCGGCCTGATTACTTTGGCCGTCCGACTTCGACGACGCCGGCCCAGGGCCCGCGCTCGACCAGCGTCCCGCAACCCGTGCCGCTAGGCAATCCAGGGACGAACACGCCGACGCCGACTGAGTTGCAGCAGCAGGAAAGAAACCCGCAGACAGGTCCTCAGACTCAGCCGACCCAACCGGCCACTAACCCGGCAGGCGCGGCCCGTCCCGGAGCTCTCGGTGGAGGGCAGAAGCCTCAGCGGTAGTTTTAGTCCGATACCACCTGCACGAGCGGGTGCGTCACGGTGACGACCATGTTCAAAGAGTCTCTTCAATCCATCGTCGAAAAAACCGACGGCAGCCTCGGCGCCCTGATCATGGGCGCCGACGGTTTGCCCGTCGAGAAGTTCTTCACGGAAGCAGGCGAAGACGCGAACCTCGATGTCGCGGCCGCCGAATTCACCTCGCTGATTCGCAGCGCCGGCAAGTCCGGCAAGGACTTGGATCTCGGCGAGCTTTGCGAGTTGGTCGTTTCGCTCCGCAGAGTCACGCTCGTGATGCGACTCTTCAACCGCGACTATTTTGCGGTACTGGCATTGAAACCGGACGGCAACCTCGGCCGCGGACGATATGAATTGAGAAAGGCTGAGTTAGTTCTGGCGAAAGAGTTCGCTGTCTAAGAGATATCTAAACTTTGCTTAAGACTCAACGGCTCGCTGGCTTCGTCAGCGAGCCGTTTAGTTTTAGCGGCACTTCCGCAATCAGATGATAAAGTATCGCGCGTCTCTACCAATCGATTTCGATCTAAAAGGAGTTGCGATATGGATCCCGATCCGATGCAGTTTGTGGAAGAAGACGCCGACAAGAAAGAGTCCGAAGCGACTAAAGCAAGAAAATCCAAAGCCCACCTGAACACCATGGTCGCGATTTCGGTCGCGTTACTCGCTACCTTCATGGGAATTTGCAAGGTCAAGGACGACAACATCGTGCAGGCCATGCAGCAGGCCCAGGCCGATAAGATCGATAACTATTCGTGGTATCAGGCTCGGAATATTCGTGAAGAAGTTGCGAACGCCACCGTCGCGCAGTTAACCGCCCAGTCAGCCGCAGTCCCATCGCAGGCTAAACCTGTCTTCGAGGATAAGATCAAAGCTTACCAGGCCCTTGCTCAGGAGCAGGCGGAGAAAAAGAAGACACAGCAAGCCGACGCCGACAAGGCTGATCAGACTTACAACCAACTTAATTTTCATGATGATCAGTTTGATCTCTCGGACGCGATGCTGGCGCTGGCGATCTCGCTCTTGGCGGTGACGGCCTTGACTCAGAAGCGTTGGCTCTTTGTGCTGGCGATGTTCCCTACGTTGTTCGGCGTCGTGATGGGCCTGGCCGGACTTTTTGGTTGGCACATCCATCCGGACGCGCTGACGAAATTGTTATCTTAGGGCAGGCGAGTGCGCTGGCTCATGCGCCTTCACAGAATATTCACGGCGCGGGCGGCCAGTAGAACGATCACGGTCAGAGAAATGATCGATTGGAGCATCATCAGCACCTTGCCCCAACGCGCCAGCACCGGAACATCTGTTGGGGAAAAAGCGGTGCTGGTGTTGAAGGCGATGAAGAGATAATCCACAAAGTTTGGCGACCATGTGTGTTGCCCTGCCGCGATCTTTTCCTCCGGCGGCATCGTCATCTGGGGGAAAAGAAACGCGCCGTCAGGATGGCCCGAACGCGATTCGCGCCCGTGCGGGCCCCCGGCATCCAGACGCCAGTACCACAAAGCAAACACCAGCACGTTCGTGGTCCACAGAGCCGCAGCCGAAATCAAGAGTTGCGTGGGTGATTCTTTGTGGGAAGGCAATGCGGCGATCAGCAGCGCGACCGACGCAATCATTCCGAGAGTCACCAAACCCGTGACCGTGAATCCCAGAACCCGGTTGAGACTATGCTTTCCTGCGCGATGCGAAATGACTGTGGGAACGAGTAGCGCGATGATGACTACGGGAAACAGCCAGCGCGGACCAATGATCAGATAGGGAGGCAGCGCGAGGTACAGGCCGCCCACCGCCAACACCGCAATGGCGGCCGGCCAACGAGGTTCCGGGTCCCATCGATCGTGTTCAGTGCTCATGGAGTCCAGCCTCTCGGGTCTGGCGCTGATTAAACCTCCAAAGGCGCGCAATGTAAACGCGATGCCAGTAGGTAGAACAACTAATCGCTCTAGTATCGGACTATTCCTGCACCCCTCACCAAACCATCCGGCAAAGAATGCTGCGGATGTTGCGCGGACACTCTGGCATCGTGATTGCGAACAGTGAGCGGTAAGCACTGGGCAGGGGAAGCAGGAGCCACTGATGCAAATGGAACTCGCAATCAACACCAAACCCTTCCGCGATGCCGAGCGAGAGCAGACAAGTATCTTAGCCCCGCTAGAAAGAGCGGCCCTGCGGGGACTCGCACGCCGCATGCCCGCCTGGGTGAATTCGGACCACCTGTCAATCCTGGGGTTGGCCGGTATGGTCCTGGCCGGCGTCTGCTACGCCGCGAGCAAGCACAATCCGCTGATGCTGCACCTCGTGAATGTCTGCATTTTCTTAAACTGGTTCGGCGATAGCCTGGACGGAACGCTGGCGCGATATAGAAATCGGCAGCGTCCGCGCTATGGATTTTACGTGGACCACATCATAGATACCTTCGGCGCGGTGTTCTTGATTTTCGGCCTCGCGCTCTCGGGTTATATGAGCGAGCGCGTTGCCGCAGGCGTGCTTACGGTCTTTTTCATGCTGGCCATCAACTCGTATCTAGCGGCCTATGCGCTCGGCGTGTTCAAGATCTCCCAGTGGAAAATGGGCCCTACCGAGATGCGTTTGCTCCTTATGATCGGCAATGTTTTCCTGATCTACCATCCGCGCGCTTATCACCAACGCTATCTGCTCTATGACATCGGCGGAGTCATAGCCATTATCGGGATGTCACTAATTCTGGTCGTCTTGACGATCCAGCACACGCATGCCCTCTACAAATTGGAGCGTCTGCCTAAGCAGTGAAGGCAAGGTCTGCGATAGTCGGCCTAACGGATTAGCGTTCGATGATTCACTTCATAAGGTTCAATGTGGTCGGCGTGCTCGGGTTTGCTCTACAATCCGGCGCGCTTTTTGCTCTTACGCACCGCGAACATCCCCTGGGTTATCTGGCGGCGACCGCCGCGGCGGTCGAGTTGGCAGTGCTAAATAATTTTGTCTGGCATCAACGGTGGACGTGGAGCGACCGGCCTTCTGCCACAACGGGGGAGACACTGCGCCGGTTGGCAAAGTTCAACATAACTAATGGAGCGGTTTCGATAACCGGCAATCTGGTCCTGATGAGCATTCTGGTAGGACGCCTGGGTCTGCCAATCGCAGGCGCCAACCTGGCCAGCGTGGTGGCGTGCTCAATATGCAATTTTTTTCTCGCCGATCGAATCGCGTTTTATGTGAACAAGAATCGGCAGAGAGCGTAGCCGCTAAGGGATTCGTAGATCCGACCGGATCATTTTCCATTTCTCATTTAACATTTTTCATCCGCCATTCGCTCTATTTATTTAGCGTTGCTTCGTGTCTTTTCGTGGATCGTCCGCTTGGCTAAGAAATGAAGAACGATCCGCGAAATCACACGAATCGACACGAAGGATGGCCAATATGAAGAGATGAATGGAAAGGGTCCGGCACTCTGTGGGGCGCGCCGCACTCCAAGTCACCCCGTCCCCGGCGGCATCTTCACGCTCGGCATGCCGCGGAGAATAATTCTTTGTCGGCGCGCGACGCGTTTGGGATTTACTTGTGGATTGAAGACGGTGCGGGGGTTGGGAATCATCGCGGAGAGAAACGCGGCTTCGCGCGCGTTTAAGTTGGCCGCCGGCTTGTGAAAGTAGTATTGCGAAGCGGCCTCTGCCCCATACACGCCATCGCCCCATTCAATCACATTCAAATAGAGTTCCAGGATGCGACGCTTTAAGAGATTGCGCTCCATGAAATAAGTGATGATTGCTTCCTCGCCTTTGCGCATGAACGAGCGCTGGCTGGAAAGATAAAGGTTCTTCGCGAGCTGCTGCGAGATCGTCGAAGCGCCCCGCCTGAAGTCCGGCATGTTCGGCATCCACGAATCATTCTCGCCTTCCTGCCTGGCTTCCTTCTCCGCTTCTTTCTGCGCCTGGTCATACGCGCGCTGAATCGCTTCGTAGTCAAAGCCGTGATGGGTGGTAAAGTTTGTGTCTTCGCCGGCCAGCACCGCGCGTTGGAGTTGCGGCGAAATCTTTTCCAGGGGCATCCAGATCTGCACGCGCCTGGGCGTGACCCCGTTGTCGCGAGCTTCGCGGTTGCGCGTCTCGATCATCGAAGTCGTGGCCGGATTCTGATCGCGCAGCGCCGAGACGCTGGGAAGAGTTGCCACCTCAAAAGCCATACCACCCAGAGCGATGCCGGTGATGGCGTAGAGCGTGTACCTGATCGCGCGCAGCATGGGTCAATGTTAGAGGCTCAAGTCCCAAGTCTCAAGTTGCATCCGCAGATTACGCAGATTTCACAGATTACGTTAAGGAATAACCAGAAGGTGCGAAGCTGACCCAAGTAACTCCGAAGACCCGCCGGGTAGTCTTGCGGCCTGACTTAATCTGTGAAATCTGTGGAATCTGCGGACATGCATTGAAAGATCGCCTGGTTTCGTCGTTTTCCTGATTCATTGGGTGTAGTTCTTTCGACGCGATTTGGAGGACGATGATGACGGTGTTCACCAGACCTTTCTTCCCAACGGTTTTGCTACTTTCGGTTTGCAGTATCACGGCGCTCGCCCAATCGGAGCCGCCGCGAACGCGGCCCGTGCTGCGCTCAGTGGGCGCGTCGAGGACTAGTCAGGAACAATCCCAAACTGCACCACAGGATTCGGGCGAAGTGGACGAAGGCAGCATCGTTCGCGTCAGCACCAGCCTGATCGCGGTGCCGACGACCGTCATGGATCGCAACGGCCGCTATATAGCAAATCTGCGCAAAGAAGACTTTCGAATCTACGAAGATGGAGTCGAACAAACTGTCGCCAATTTCTCTTCGATTGAAAAGCCTTTCACGGTGGCGCTGATGTTGGACGTGAGCGGCTCAACGCAGGCCCAGCTCTCTCAAATCCGGGAAGCCGCCAACACATTCGTCGGTCGGCTGAGATTCAACGATCGCTTGATGGCGATCTCGTTCGATGGTCAGGTGCACGTTCTGACTGAGCCGGCGCTGGTGAGCGACATCCGGCGCGGCAAACTGCACATCCCGGCCGTGACCGACGGCACGGTGCTCTACGACGCAGTTGATTTTGCGGTGAAGCGTTTGGCGCAGATTCCCGGGCGCAAAGCGATCGTGTTGATGACTGACGGTGTCGATGAAAGCAGCCGCACCTCTCTGAAGGAAACTCTGAGGGAAATCGGAGAGTCAGACATCTTGATCTACACCGTGCAGTACAACACTCTGCCGCAACTGCCGCAGCGTCTGAGCCAAATCAAGAATGAAAAAGCGCGTCGCAAAATCCAGGAGCACCTAATGAAGGGTTACGCGATCAGCGAACCTTACTTGCGCGGGCTGGCGGAAAAGACGGGCGGCCGTTTCTATCGCGCCGACGATCTCAGTGATGTGGCGCCGGCCTTTGAAGCGATCACCGCCGAACTCGGGGTGCAATACAGCCTCGGCTACTATCCGAAATCAAATTCAAGCGCGGGCACGCAGCGCTCGATCAAGGTGCGTGTGCGCTATCCCAATCTCGTCGTGCGCGCTCGCGACAGCTATTCCACTGCGCCTACTATTGCTAAGCAAGCCGGAGGGAATTAGTACGTTCGCCACGGAGACACAGCGGCACAAAGAGAAAACAAGAAGGAACCACGGATGAACACGGATACGCACAGATCGGAACCTCACATTTCCTATCCGTGAGAATCCGCGTTTATCTGCGGCTAATTCGTCCGTCTCTCTGTCTCCGTGGCTGATCTAGTACTGAATCAAACTTCCTTCACGCTTGGCGCGTCGCACCGCGCGGCCGAAAACCCACAGAGAGAAGGGAAGCAGCACCGCCAGAAACACGAGCAGCGTCACCAGTGGCTCGCGTACTTGTGAAAAGCCCTGCCCGACGATCAGCACGCGTCTAATGCCGTCGAGCCCGTAGGTGGCCGGCAAAATCCGCGAGATGCTGGCCACTCCCGAGCCTGCGTATTGTGAGACGAGCTGCGTCGGGAAAAACACGCCGGAGAATAGCGCTGAGCCGGTACCGAGGAAAATTCCGAATGGATCGCCGCGCTTGAAGACCATCGCGAAGCTCGCCGAAAGAATCCCCAGACACGACAGAACCATCGTGGTCAGCAGCAGAAAAAAGAGCGCCAGGAGAAAGCTGCCCCGATAGTGCACGCCAAAAAACAACCAGCCAAAGAACAAATACAGAGACGAAAAGAAAGTTGCCTGCACAAAGTCCCAGGCTGAACTGGCGACAATCACCGTCGGCACGCTGATGGGTGTCATGAGCACGCTCTCCAGCGTGCCCTGCACCTGCTCCTGGCGAATGGCGTTCGCCAGACTGGAAAAGCCGGTCATGAAATAGTTCAGGACGGCGAGCCCGGTCAGCCAGGCGGCCAGTGGATCGCGCCACTGCTCAAAACGCGGATCGGTGAAGCCGGCAAAGATCTTCGAGATGAAAAAGAGCGTCGTTACCACAATCAGAATCGAGAGGATGCGCAGAAAGAACTGCATGCGATAACTGAGTTCCAGGCGCCAGTCGCGCGCCACAAAAGCCCAAACACGGCGGAGAAACATGATCATGGTGAGTTCCCCTTCTCGTGCTCGTAGCTTTCAAGCACGTCCAGCAAAGTTGCACGCGCAGTTTCAACCGAGCGAATCACCGCGCCGCTTTCCTGCAGGATTCGCAGCACTTTATTCAGCAATTCATCATTCGGCGCACGTTTGAATTTTACGGTCGTCTCGAACCTTCCGGCTTCCTCTCCCTCTGGCGGAGGGTTGGCATGAGGGCTTGCGTTCGCCAGTTCCTCAACCCTCACCCCTCTCTCAGCGGGAGGGGGGAACCCTTCCAAAACAAAAAAGTCTCTACTGAATGCTCGAGACAGCGCTTGCTCAGCATTAAGAACGTTTAGTGAAGAGAAGGTTATCGAGACTTGCTCCTCTTCCGTGTGCATCGTACGCAGCTTTGCCGGCGTGTCGAGCGCGTGAATTGAGCCTTTGCCGATGATCGCCACACGATCACAAAGCTCTTCGACCTCCGCGAGATTGTGGGAAGTAAGGAAGACGGTGCGGCCATCACTTTGTGCCAGCGACTTGATCGTCGCGCGCATGCGCGCCGCCGCCAGCGGATCCAGTGACCGCGTCGGTTCGTCCAGTAACAGAACCGGCGGATTGGCCAGCATCGCCCGCGCAACTGACAGGCGCTGCTTGTTTCCGGTTGAGAGTTCGGCGTAGCGCCGCGCGCGGAGTTCTTCCAGCTCAAAAAGTGCGAGGAGTTCGTCAATTCTTTGGCGGGCGGTCGAGCCGCTTAATCCGTAAAGCCGCGCAAAGAACAACAAGTTCTGCTCTGACGTCAGACGGAAATAGAAACTTCTCTCTTCCGCGCCGGCCAACCCGACGTTGCGCCGCACGATTTCATCATCGCGCACGCTGTCGTGACCTCTGACCGTTACTTGCCCGCTGGTTGGTTGCACCAGAGTGGCGATGATTTTCGTGAGCGTGGTCTTGCCCGCGCCATTCGGCCCGATGAGACCGAAGATTTCGCCCTCGTGAACGTTGAACGAAACGTCGCGCACCGCTTCGACGCGAGGTTTGAACTTGCGACGAAGAAGTCTTTTCAGGCGAAGGAAGGGGACCGGATAAGTCTTCGCGAGGTGATCGACTGAAACTGCGATCCGTCCATTAGTATCGATGCGTTCAGGATTAGCGAGGTTTTGACTCACGTTTAAAGACTATCTTTGACGCTGTCGCGGATCCAGATATTCTCTGAGCCCATCGCCGATAAAGTTGAACGCCAGCACCGTGAGCGCTATCGCGAGGCCGGGAAAGATCAGCGCGTGCGGCGCGGCTTGCAAGGTCGAGAGATCGCGCGCCTCTTCGATCATCACGCCCCAGGATGGCGATGGCGGCGGCACGCCGAGACCCAGGAACGAAAGCGACGCTTCTGCCAGCACCGCGCCGGCCATTCCCAGACTCGCCTGCACGATCAGGGGCTGGATCGCATTCGGCAGAATGTGCACGGCGAGAATGCGAAAGTCGCCGGCGCCGAGGGCGCGCGCGGCCTGAACAAAGTCGTATTCGCGGACCTTTAGAACTTGCGCGCGAATCAAACGCGCGTAACCAACCCAGCCGATGATGCAGAGCGCGAAGATCAGTTTGTTCAATCCCGCGCCGAGAAAGGCGACCAGGGCGATCGCCAGCAGCAACCCGGGAAACGCGAGGAAAACGTTAAAGACATAGCCTGACAAGAATCGATCGACCAGGCCGCCATAGTAACCGGCTATGGCGCCGATCAGGGTGCCGACGAATGCCGAAACGGTGACGACAACTATCCCAACCTCGAGCGAGATGCGGGCGCCGAAAACGACGCGCGAAAAAATGTCTCGGCCGGTTGAGTCCGTCCCGAACCAATGCCCCGTCGAAGGCGCCATGTAGCGCATCGACAGGTCCGTCAGTCCGACATCGTGCGTCGCGATCCACGGCGCGAGCAGCGCCACCGCCACGAAGACTATGACGATGACGAGGCCGATGATGCTAAGACGAGACATAAAAGCAGACTAGCCACAGAGACACCGAGAAAAAGCAAATATAAGCCACTGATGAACACAGATAGACACAGATGGGAATTGCTTACCTCTTATCCGTGGAAATCTGTGTTGATCTGTGGCCAATGCTCGTCCCCTCCCGGCCTCTGTGGCAAATTCATGAAACCCTGATTCGCGGATCCAGCCAACGGTAAGCCATGTCGGTTAGCGTATTCGCGATGATGTAAGTAGTGCTGATCGCCAGCACGCAACCCTGCACGACCGCATAGTCGCGCTTGCCGATTCCGTCTTCAACCAAAAGCAGGCCGAGTCCCGGCCAGCCGAAAATCTTCTCGGTGATGATGGCTCCGGCCAGCAGGACGCCCAGCTGTAGACCCAGCACAGTGACCACAGGAATCAGGCCGTTCTTCAAAACGTGTTCGTAAACTACTTTGCTCTCGCTCAGGCCCTTCGCGCGCGCCGTGCGCACGTATGACTCGCCCATTTCTTCGATCACCGATGAACGAACCATGCGCGTCAGGATCGCCGATAACGCAGCGCCCAGTGTGAATGCCGGCAAGATGATGTCGCTCCAATCAAAGCGTCCCGATGGCGATAGCCAACCGAGTTTCACCGCGAACAAGTAAACCAGCATCGGCCCGATGACGAAGCTGGGCAGGCTGATGCCCACCAGGGCGATCACCGACAACGCGTTGTCGGTTAGGGTGCCACGATTCTTGCCGGCGATTACACCTGACGGAATGGCGATACACACCGAGATCAGCATGGCGACGATGGCGAGTTCGATGGTTGCGGGGTAGCGTTCGGTGATTAGCTCGATGACTGGCCGGTCGGTGCGGAAGGAAGTTCCCAGATCCCCGTGCAGGATCGCGACCCAGTAATCGTCGTAGCGATTTTCGAGGCCGTACCAGACAAAGTGGCGCGAACCGTTCGCTTGGCGGGGAAAAGAGAAGAAGAACGGCGGGCGATCCAGGCCGTGCTTTGAGCGAAACTGAGCCAACTGTTCAGGCGTGGCTTGCTCGCCGAGGACGGCGATCGCCGGATCGCCGGGCACGAGTTCGATCAGCAGCGTGACCAGGGACACAACGGTCCACACGACGAGCAGCAGCAGGCCAACACGGCTCACAACTCCACGCAGTTTTCGTTTCATCCTGGGCTGGTCGCGTGAACTTTGGTTTCGGGAACGAGTGTGGATGATAGCAGATCGCCGGAGGGGGGAGCTATGCAAATGGAGCAGAGACGAACGTAGCCCGTTTGGACTCGCTCTCCCGAGTGTTTCAGGCGCGGCCCCGACAACCACTCCTGAGCGGTTAAGCAAGTCCCACGGGCTACGTTGTTTGATCGCCGCCAACGTTAATGGCTGCGATCAATCTGTTGCGCAAGATGTGATCTCGCGCGTAAACCCTTCTGCGCAAGATAACGTCTTGCGTTATCCGCGCTGGCCGATGTGCAGCGCCGCCACGCCGCCAGTCAAATCCTCAAAAGCGACGTTCGCAAAACTCTCCGCGCGCATCATTGCGGCGAGCCGCGCCTGATCCGGAAAGCGTGAAACCGAATCAGGCAAATATGTATAGGCGCTGCGCGAGCCGCTAATCCAACCCCCGATCCGGGGCAGAAGTTTCTGCGAATACGCTTCCACCAGAACGCGAAATCCCGGCCGCTGCGGCCTTGAGAATTCGAGGATTGCGAGCCAGCCTCCCGGTTTCAAAACTCTCCGCAACTCGCGCAGGCCGCTTTCGACGCTGGCGAGATTCCTCAAGCCGAAGGCGATCGTAACTGCGGCAAACGACGCATCCGGAAACGGAAGTGCCAGCGCGTCGGCTTCGACAAAAGAAATCCGCGGCGCTTTTCGCGCGGCCAGTTCGAGCATCGGCCGGCAAAAGTCGGCGCCGATGACCGAAACGTTCGCGCTTTCAAACAACTCAATGCTCAGATCACCTGTGCCGCAAGCCACATCCAACACGGTGGAACCCGAGGGCAACAATTGATGAAGCTTGCGGGCTACAACCTTCCGCCATTTTCTGTCGATATTTGCCGACAGCAGATGGTTCAGCAGATCGTATCGCGCCGAAATTTGCGCGAACATTTCGCGCACCCGCCGAGCGTGATCTTCAGGTAAATTATTCTCTGGATCAGTTAAGCCCATCGTGGCCGGGCGAAGGTTGCAGGCAGCTTGCGAAAGGTTTGTGAATCCATCAGGGTCTCTTTGCCGGCGCCCCAGGTTCGGTAGCAGCTTTTGCGTCGGGCTTTTCGCTGCGCAGTTCGACTGTCGGGCCAAGGCTGGCCCTGAGTTGATCGTAGTTACCAACAACGACCGTGGCGACGGAAGCGTCTTTGAAAAGCCTGGCGGCGACGCGCTGTAGATCGGCGGCGGAAAGTTTTCTGACCGCATCCAATTGATCGCCGGACAAAGCCAGCTTGAATGTTTCAACATCCAGCCAGCGATCAGCAATTGACTCCGTTTGCATCGTTCGTTGCGAGAGTTCTAACAGTTCCATGTTGCGCGCGCGCTCAATTTCCGCAAGCGTCGGCGGGGCCGTTGACAGCGAATGCATAACTTCGCGCGCCGCGACAATTGCCTTCGACGCCGAAGTCGTGGGCGCCGACGCGCCCAGGACAAAGATGCCGGGCAATGCGTGCGCTTCATGACGCGCGAATACGGACGACAAATCCGGAGTTGTTGCTTGCCAGCGTTCTCGAGCTATTCGCCCCAGCAGCGCGACTGCGGCTGCATCCGCGTCCGAACGCGTCAGCCCACGCACTGCCAGACGAATCTCAGCGCTCGTGGCGCCCGGCTGATTCACGATTAACGCCCGAGCATCCGGCGGATCGGGTTGACGAAACGTGGCCGGCACGACGCGATCGCCTTTAGCCCAGGGCCCAAGCAGTTGCCGAATCGCGCGCATGGCGCGAGCCTTCTCAATCGGCCCGGCGACGACCAGCGTGGCGTTGCTCGCGATGAGAAAGCGCTCGCGCGCAAACAGCAAGTCGCCGCGGTCCACTTTCGAGAGGCTTTCAATCGTTCCGGTTGACGGATGTCCGTAAGGAAACCTTCCGAACATCCGCGCGGCGATTGCCTGATCGGCAATCTGAGCCGCCGAGACGGGCTGCTCGCGGAGTTTCTCGATTCTGGCAGTACGAATATTGGCGACGTTCTCCGGCGTCAGTTGCGTAGTCACCAACGCTCCGCGCAACAACTCGACCATCCGCTCAAACTCGCTGGCAGTACCCGAAAGCGTGACATCGATCGAATCGTAATTGGTTGCTAACTCAAACTGTCCGCCGAGTTGTTCCCTGACATACAGGCCGGTCGATGGATCGGGAAAGAGCGCGTCGTCGAGCAGCGCCATCGTGCCGCCCTTGCCTGTCAGGTCAAACGCCGCGCCGGCGTGGATTCTCAGTTTCAAAAGGACTTTCGCATCGCCGGGACGTTGCCACAGCAGCACCGTCAGTCCGTTCAGGAGGTGTTCGCGAACAGGTTCAGGGAACGTCTGGGCGGCCGCTTGAGAAGGAATCAGCAGAGCCAGCAGCAG
>WNFC01000539.1_pt1 | contig 40844 bp, 35 predicted proteins | sample 5400541 | NCBI WGS metagenome assembly WNFC01 (sample SAMN13153342, study PRJNA577476) | soil metagenome | isolation source: 120 cm saprolite under Douglas fir tree site 2 hole 2 replicate 1 | place: USA:California | collected 2015-04-18 | reverse complement strand
GCTCGGTAATGCCGCGGCTCCTACGCGCCACGATCGCGAAGGGCGGCTTGTTGTAGACCATGAACACCGCTCTCACCGGCGGCGAGGGATGCTGATCGCGATACTTGATGAGGGTGTTGATATCGGCGAGGCCCATGTCATAGGCGCCCGATGCAACGCGGGTGATCGGCTCGAGCACGGTCGCCGCCTCGTCGAGGGTCACGTCCAGGCCCTCGGTCTTGAAGTAGCCCCTGTCCTGGGGGAGGAAAAAAGTCGCAGCCAGCCCCTCGAGCCGCCCGTCGAGCGAGAACTTGATGCTGGTCTGCCCCGCCGCCGGCCAAGCGGCCGTCAACGTGATCGCCGCCGCAAAGAGATGGGCGGGCCGAACGATGCGCGTCAGGTCGAGGAGGCTCATGGCTCCTCCGTCTACTTCGGCCCCCGCGCCACCCCGCCGTGCACCGCGGCTAGGCGGCCAGATAAAGAACATGAACGTGCAAAGCGCAAGGCGAGATCGCGCTTCGAGCCCGCCCTGCACAAATTTCAAACACCGCACGCGCCATTTTGTGCCCGCATGGGAGTTATTCTTCAGACCTGAGCCCATGAACGGCTGTTAAGATTGACGACGCGGGCCGAGCCGGAATCAGTCGAATGCGAGCCGGTCATGATCCCAGATAAGACGACAGCCTCGGCCGCGGATGCAGCGAGCCCACCCCTCTTCAGGGCTCCCTATGCGCCGCCCGACGAGGAGATCGCGGCGGGACTGCTGCGTGAGGCCGCTCGTGCGAGGGACGCCGAACGGCGAATCGACGTCTATGCCCGGCGCCTCATCGAGGGGATCCGGGCCGGGACCGGCGGGCTCGGCGGCATCGAGGATTTCCTCCATGCCTATTCGCTGTCCACCAAGGAGGGGCTCGCCCTCATGGTGTTGGCGGAGGCGCTGCTGCGGGTGCCCGATGCCGCCACCGCCGACCGGCTGATCGAAGACAAGCTCGCCACCGGCGATTGGTCCTCGCACCACGTCAAATCGAGCGCGCTGCTCGTTTCGGCCTCGGCCTGGACGCTCGGCGTCACCGCCCGCATCATCCATCCCGGCGAGACCCCGGATTCGATTCTCGAGAGTCTCATCAAACGCCTCGGTATTCCCGCCGTGCGCGCCGCCACGCGGCAGGGGATGCGGCTCCTGGGCTCGCATTTCGTGCTCGGACAGACGATCGAGGAAGCGCTCCAGCGCGCACGCACGCAGCCGACGCTGCGCTATTCCTTCGACATGCTGGGTGAGGGCGCGCGCACGGCAGCCGACGCGGAGCGCTATTTCGCCTCCTATGCCCATGCCATCGATGCCATCGCCGCGAGCGCCGTCGATATCGCGGACCGTCCCGGCATTTCGGTCAAGCTCTCGGCCCTGCATCCGCGGTTCGAGGCGGTGTCGCGCCATCGTGTCCTGACCGAATTGGTGCCGCGGGCGCTCGAGCTTGCGCGCAAGGCGCGCGATCTCGACCTCGATTTCACCGTGGATGCCGAGGAGGCCGACCGGCTCGAACTCACGCTCGACGTGGTGGCAGCCATGCTCGCCGACGTCTCGCTGCGCGGCTGGGACGGCTTCGGGCTCGCGGTGCAGGCCTATCAAAAGCGCGCTCCGGCGGTGATCGATTGGCTGAACGAAACCGCGAGCCGGCTGCGCCGCCGCCTGACGGTGCGGCTGGTCAAGGGCGCCTACTGGGATACCGAGATCAAGCGCGCGCAGGAGCGCGGTCTCGCCGACTATCCCGTGTTCACGCGCAAGGCCATGACCGACCTGTGCTATGCCGCCTGCACGCGCAAGCTGCTCGCGGCGCGGCCGCGGCTCTACCCGCAATTCGCCACCCACAACGCGCTCACCGTGGCGAGCGTGATCGAAGATGCCGGCGGCATCGAAGGCTACGAGTTCCAGCGACTGCACGGCATGGGCGAGGTGCTCTACCGGCTCTTGCTCGCCGACCACCCCGAAGCGGCGTGCCGGATCTACGCTCCGGTCGGCGGCCATCGCGATCTTCTGGCTTATCTCGTGCGGCGTCTCTTGGAAAACGGCGCGAATTCCTCCTTCGTGTCGGTTGCCGCCGATCCCGCGGTGCCGATCGCGTCGCTGCTCGAGCGTCCGCAGGCCCGCATCGGCGACGCGCGCCACGCGCGCAACCCGAAGATTCCCTTGCCGCGCGACCTTTACGGCCCGCAGCGGCGCAATTCCTCCGGCGTCGAATTCGGCGACCAAGCCGCTCTCGATGCGCTGCTTGGCGAAATTCGCGCGGCCGAGCCGCCGCGCGAGGCATGGCCGCTCCTCGACGGCGTGAGACGCGCCGGCATCGAACGCGTCGTGATTTCGCCGATCGACGCCAAGGCGATCGGCCGCGTCGGCGAGGCCGACGATGCCATAGCGACGGCGGCCATGGCAGCGGCGCAATCAGGCTTTGCTGCCTGGGCCGCGACCGCGCTCGACGCGCGGGCGGGCGTGCTCGAACGGGCAGGCGACCTCCTGGAAGCGCGGCGCGGCCGGCTGATCGCGCTGTTGCAAGTCGAAGGCGGTAAGACGCCCGACGACGCGGTGGCGGAAGTCCGCGAGGCGATCGATTTCTGCCGCTATTACGCGCTCGAGACGCGCCGCACGCTTGCTCCGCTGTCCTTGCCGGGCCCGACCGGGGAAACCAACGAGCTTCGCTACCGCGGCCGCGGCGTGTTTGCCTGCATCAGCCCATGGAATTTTCCGCTCTCGATCTTTCTCGGTCAGGTCAGCGCCGCGCTCGCCGCCGGCAATGCCGTAGTGGCGAAACCCGCCGAGCAGACGCCCCTGATCGCCGCCGAGGCGGTGCGCGCCTTGCACCAAGCGGGCGTTCCGGCGAGCGCGCTGCATCTGCTGCCGGGCGACGGCAAGGTCGGCGCCGCGCTCGTCGCCGATCCGCGCGTCGCCGGCGTCGCCTTCACCGGCTCGACCGAAGTTGCGCGCGCGATCAATCGCGCGCTGGCGGCGAAGGAGGCGGCCATCGTGCCGCTGATCGCGGAGACCGGCGGCATCAATCCGATGATCGTCGACGCGACCGCGTTGCCGGAGCAAGTCACGGACGACGTGATGACGTCAGCGTTCCGTTCCGCCGGCCAGCGCTGCTCGGCGCTGCGCCTGCTGTGCCTGCAGGAGGACGTAGCCGAGCCCATCGTCGAGATGATCGCGGGCGCGGCGCGCGAGCTCAAGCTCGGCGACCCGCGCGAGCCTTCGACCCACATTGGGCCGGTGATCGATGCCGAGGCCAAGGACAAGCTCGACCGCTGGATCGCCGACTACGAACAAAAGGGCTGCGTGCGCTTCCGTTGGGACCGCTTCCAGTCGTTGCCGGCGAGAGGGACCTATGTGCCGCCCGCCATCATCATGCTCGAGCGCGCGGCGGATTTACGCGAAGAGGTATTCGGACCGATCCTGCACGTCGTGCGCTGGCGTGCCGGGGAGCTTGACGCGCTGCTCGAGGAGATTGCCGCCAACGGCTACGGCCTCACGCTCGGCATCCATTCCCGCATCGATGCCACCGTCGAGCAGGTCGTGGCGCGGCTCGCCCACGGCAATGTTTACGTCAATCGCAGCATGATCGGGGCGGTGGTCGGCACGCAGCCGTTCGGCGGTGTCGGGCTCTCAGGCACCGGGCCGAAGGCAGGCGGTCCGAATTACCTCAGGCGCTTTGCCAGCGAACAGGTGGTCACCGTCAACACCGCGGCAGCGGGCGGCAATGCCTCGCTCTTGGCCGCCGAAGAGTCGGCTGCCGAGCAGAGCTGAGGTCGTCGGCCATGGCGCCCGCGCCTGCGACGATTTCTCCCTGCCTCAGTGTGCTGGCGGGTGTGGCGCGGCTGCCTTGTTCTATCCATTATTCGTTAACACATTTACGGTCAGAACGGCGTTATTCTGATCGCTATGAGTGATTCGCTCGACCGTCTTCACCAGGCCGTCATGGCCGCTCGGACTGCCGATCCGGCATCCTCGCGGACGGCGCGGCTGTTGCGCGCGGGCCGCAGCAAGGTGGCCAAGAAGCTGGTGGAGGAGGCGGTCGAGGTCGCGATCGATACCATGCACGGCGATAGCGACGCCGTGGTGCGCGAAAGCGCCGACCTTCTCTACAATCTCGCGGTGCTTTGGGTCGCCGCCGGCATCCACCCCAAGGACGTGTGGATGGAGATGGAGCGCCGCGAACGGCTGCTGGGCATGGCCGAGAAACTCCCCAAGGAGCGCCCTGACGCTCCGCTGCGCCGCAAGGTTGTAACGCTCGACCGCAGCCGGGTGCGCAAGCGGCGCTGATGCGCCGCCGGTTGCGCGGCGCACGAGCGAGCCGGCAGACGCCTTTCATCTGAGACGCGAGACGTCTGTCGCCGAACCCCTGCGGATGGACAATCGCCGGCCTCGCCGCTAAGCAAGCCCGCCATGCTTCGCCGCCTCTACGATTGGTGCATCGCCGCCGCCGACAAGCCGTACGCCACTTGGCTGATGGGCATCATCTCGTTCGTGGAAAGCTCGTTCTTTCCGATCCCTCCCGACACGATGCTGATTCCAATGTCGCTCGCGCGGCCGGACAGGGCCTGGTTCTACGCGACCGTGTGCACCTTGACGTCGGTTGCCGGCGGCGTGCTCGGTTATTTCATCGGCGCCGTGCTTTACGATTCGATCGGACTCTGGTTGATTCAGCTCTACGGCTACGGCGATAAGGTCGACGCATTCCGCGCGGCTTACGCGCAATGGGGCGGCTGGATCATTCTGCTCAAGGGGCTCACCCCGATCCCCTATAAAATCGTGACCATTGCCTCGGGCTTCGCCGGCTACAATCTGTTTTTGTTCGTGGTGCTGTCGATCGTCGCGCGCGGCATGCGATTTTACGTCGAGGCGTTTTTGCTCAACCGCTACGGCCCTCAGGCGCGCTCGATCATCGAAGAACGGCTGGGCTTCTGGGTCACGGTCGCCGGGGTGGTGTTGATCGCCGGCATCGTCGCCGCCCTCTATCTGTTCTGAAGTTCCGCCGCTCCTCATTTTTGCCACGTGTCCCGCCCAGGCTGCGCGCGGCTGTGACGTCGACGGGATCGGGATGACCAGCCATCCGGAAATATTTGAGGCTTGCTCTTTCGCGGCAATCGCGCGCGCGGTCGTGGCCGTGTGCGCGCTTGGCCTGGCCGCGCCCGCACCCGCACAAGACCTCCGTCCCCCCGGCGATATTCCGAGCCAGCAGGCGGGCGAGTCCGCCGCTAATCCCTCCGCGACGCCGGCGCCGGATTCCGTTTTCCAGCCGGGCTTCGTCGATACGATCGGCCATTGGCTCAACGAGGGCACGACCAGGTTCAAAACGGATTTGCAGGGCACGCAGGCGACGTTCGACCAATTCGCCAAGGAGACCCGCGACGTCGCCAAGGACGCCACCGACGCGGTCATGGGATTGCCGAACGCCCGCATCGTGACCGTGCGCGAGCGCTGCGCCGCGGCGCCGAACGGCGCCCCCGACTGTCAGGCGGCGGCGGCCGCGGCCTGCCGCGGCAAGGGATTCCAGACCGGCAAAACCGTCGATACTCAGTCGGAACACAAATGCCCGGCGCAGGTCCTGCTCAAGGGCCGCGCGCCGAACGATGCGGAATGTTCGACCGAGATTTTCGTAACGCGCGCGGTGTGCCAATAACACGACCGCGTACCGAGTCCGCAGGGCGCATGTATGAACCTGCGCTGGACAGTTCGCGGTTCGTCTGCCGTAATAACTCCACTCCTTGCGACGATCGGAGCGCTCCGTGAATCTCCACGCCATGCTGCTCGAACGGCAGGCCGCGGGCCGTCCGGTCACCGTCGGCCTCATCGGGGCGGGCAAGTTCGGCACCATGTTTGCTTCCCAGGTGCGCTTGACCGACGCAATGCATCTCGTTGCGCTGGCCGATCTCGAGGTCTCCCGCGCGCACCGTCAGCTTCGCACCGCCGGCTGGAGCGATGAATCGATTTCCGCGCCCTCGCTGGGGGATGCGCTCGCGCGCGGCATCACGCATGTGACGGAAGATACGGAAGCGCTGATCGCTTGCCCCGAGATCGAAGTAATCGTCGAGGCGACCGGCGTCCCGGCCGCCGGCATACGCCACGCCTTGAGCGCAATCAGGCACGGCAAGCACATCGTGATGGTCAACGTCGAGGCGGATGCGCTTGCCGGTCCGCTGCTCGCGCGCAAGGCGAAGACCGCCGGCGTGGTCTATAGCCTCGCTTGGGGCGACCAGCCCGCGCTCATTTGCGAGCAGGTCGACTGGGCGCGCACCTGCGGCTTCAAGGTGGTCGCCGCCGGCAAGGGCACGCGCTACGAGCCGCACTATCACCGCTCCACGCCCGACACCGTGTGGGACATTCTCGACAAATATCTGTCGATCACCGACCGCAATTCGATCAATCCAAAAATGTTCAACAGCTTCGTCGACGGCACCAAGTCGGGCATCGAGATGACCGCGGTTTGCAATGCCACCGGACTCGTGCCGCAGAGCGAGGGATTGGGATTTCCGCCGGCGACGCGCTTCGAGCTGGCGGACGTGTGCAAGCCGAAGGCGGCTGGCGGCACGCTCGAGAGGGCCGGCGTCACCGAAGTGACCTCATCGGTCTATCGCGACGGCCGCGACGTGCCGCATCATCTCGCGCTCGGCACCTACGTGGTGTTCGAGGGCGAGAGCGACTACGCGCGGCGCTGTTTCAAGGAATACGCGATGCTGCCGGACAAGAGCGGACGCTACGCCGCGCTGTACCGGCCCATTCACATGATCGGGCTCGAGCTCGGCGTGTCGGTGGCGAGCGTCGCCTTGCGCAAGGAGCCGACCGGCGCGCCCACGGGCTTCCGCTCCGACGTCGCCGCCACCGCCAAACGCACGCTCAAGCAAGGCGAGGTGCTCGACGGCGAGGGCGGCTTTTGCGTCTGGGGCAAGCAGGTCCCGGCCGCGCGCTCTCTCGCCGAGGGGCTGCTGCCGCTCGGGCTCGCCCATGAGGTCAGGCTCAAGCGCGGCGTCGCGGAGGGCGAGTGCTTGCGCTGGAGCGACGTCGACTACGACGAAAACGCGCTCGCCGTGAAGGTGCGCCGCGAGATGGAGGCGGCGTTCGGCCGGCCGAACGAGGCGGGCGACCCGTCGCCTGGCTGACCGCCGACGGATCGGCCCGCTGCCTCACCCCTTCGTTGACGGCAACGAATTTTGTTGCAAGCATTCGGCGCCTCGTTGCATTTGAGCGCGGGCCGGACCGTTTGGGCCGCGGAAGGAAGGGCGTGATGGCCATCGCCAAAGCCGAGAAGGCCTCTACCGACGCCGTCGGCTCCGGCGATGTCATCGAGGAGCTGCGGCGCCGCTACGACCGGCTCACGCAATCGCAGAAGCGCATCGCCGAATACATCATCGCGCACTCGCACACGGTGGCGTTCTCCACGGTCGATCAGATGGCCGCGCAGCTCGACGTCAATCCCTCGACCATCGTGCGCTTCACCTATCGGCTCGGCCTCGACGGCTTTCCGGATCTGCAGGAGCGAATGCGTGAACTCCTCCGCGGCCAACTCGCCCGCACCGGCGACCCGATCAGCGAAAGCAACGTCGCCAGTCATTTGGAGGGCACGAGTTTCGGCGCCTCGCTGAGCCGCGATTGGCAGAACCTGCATCACACCATCGCCGGCCTCGACGCCGCGGTCTTCGCCCGGGCGGTGAATATTCTGTCGCGCGCGCGCCGGGTTTACGTGGTCGCCGGGTTCTCGACCTTCCCGATTGCGAATTACTTCGCGATCATCCTCGACCGGCTGCGCACCGACATTTCGCTGCTCGCGTCCAACGACGCGTTCGCGACGCCGCGGTTGGTCGAAATGAAGGCCGAAGATTGCTTGGTGGCATTCACCTTTCCGCGTTATGCCAGCGCGACGCATCGCATCGTCATGTGGGCGAAGGAGAACAAGGCCAAGGTCGTCGCCGTGACGGACTCGCCGATTTCGGCGGTCGGTCAGATCGCCGACGTGGTGCTGCTCGCGGCCTCGGCTGGACTGGGAATGCAGAATTCGCTGATCGCACCGTTGGCCGTCGCCAACGCGCTGCTCAACGGCGTGGCTGCGGCCAAGGGGACGAGCGCGCTGGAACGTTACGGCCGCCACGATCATTTGATGAAACGATGGGATGCGTTCCTGCTCAAATTGGGCGAGCGGTGAGGGGGCGCGCGAGGGATTTTTCGTCGTCCATGGGAGAGCGCGCGTATCGCCGCGCAGCGATGCGCCGGACCGGGTGGCTCAATCGCTTCCGTCGCTATCCCGTCGCCGTCGGCGACACCGTGTCGTGGAGAAGAAGGGGCCATTGCTCCAGCAGCGCCCGCGTCCGCGTGGGCGAAGGGGTAGCGAGGAACAGCGCCAAGTCGTCGGGCGTGTCGATATCGAGCGCGATGCGTGGGAGCCGCACCACCGTCGGCTCGATGGCGCAGCGTTTGGCGGCGGCGAGATGCGGCAGGAAGCTGTCGGCGCCGAAGCGCAGCGGCACGGCGGCGGCCGGGGAGCACAGAATTGCATTGGAGCCGCGCTCGTCCCGCGCCGGCACGATGGTGAAGCCGCGCGCGCCGCGACCAGTGGCGTTGCGGTGAACGTCGATGAGGTGGCGGATGTCGTCGCCTTCGACCAGCGGAATGTCGCCCGGCAGCGTGAGCATGGCTTGCGACGCGAGCTCTCGTGCCGCCCCCGCCACCGCGCCGGTGTGCCCTTCGCGCGCGCCGGCGTTGGAGACGCGGGCGCCGTAGCGCGCCGCAATGGTCGCGGCGACGGGATCGACCGTCACCGCGACAATGCCGGCGAGCTCGCGAACGCCGGTGAGCGTGGCCAGCACGTCCTCGAACATGGCGAGCGCCAATTCCTGCCGACGCGCGGCGCAGAGCACGTCGGCGAGACGCCGTTTGGCGTCGCTCGTTTCTTTGATCGGCACCACGGCGTGGATGGGAGCATTCATGCGGTAGCCTTTGCCACCGCGTCGGCGCTGGCGAGCACGTGGCGTGCCAGCTCCTGGCGATCCGCAAGCGTCGTCATCAGGGTATGCGCCAGCGTGACCGGAATGCCAAGCTCGGCGGCAGCGGCGGTATCGGCGCGGTCGAGCACATAAGCGTCGAGCAGATCTCGGTAGCGGCGCGCCACCGCCCTTGCGCTCACCTCGAGCCCGAGCGCGGACATCATCTTGGCGGTCGGCCCTTTGACCGCGCGGGCCGCGATGATGGGCGACACCGCCACTACGGGGGCGGCGGACCCGGCGATGGCCTCGCGCAGGGCGCCGACGGCGAGGATCGGCTCGATGCTGAGGAACGGATTGGAAGGGCAGATGACGATCGCGCGCAGGCGTGGGTCGCGCAGCGCCGCGAGCACGTCGGGATGCGCGCGCGCCCGCGCGGCGCCGTCGTAGGCGACCTCCAAGACCGTCGGCGCGCAGCGCCGTCGCACGAAATAATCCTGGAAGTCGAGCCAGCCCATATCCGTGCGCAGGCGCGTGCGCACGGTGTCGTCGGTCATCGGCACGAGGCGCGTCGCAATTTTGAGCCGACGGCAGAAATCGGCGGTGATCGCGGACAAGGCTTCACCCGCCGCGCGACGTCGCGTTCGCTCCAGGTGGGTGGCGAGGTCGCCGTCACCGAGCGCAAACCAGGTTTCGCCGCCGAGCGCCGCGAGCGCGGCCATGAAGGTCCAGGTCTCGTCGTGCCGGCCCCAGCCGCGTTGCGGGTCGGCGAGGCCGGCGAGCGTGTACATGATGGTGTCGAGATCGGGCGAGATGGCGAGGCCGAGATGCTCGAAGTCGTCGCCGGTATTGGCGACCACCATGAGGTCGGCGCCCGGCACGACGCGGCTCAGCCCGAGCGCGAGCTTGGCGCCGCCGACGCCGCCGCACAGCGCGACGACGAGGGTCTTGCGCGGGTCGCCGGCGGCGCTCACCGGAACAAGTCCTCCTCGGCCGAGCGGATCAGCGCGGCGGCGGGCGACGGCGCCCCCGACCAGGCGAGGCCGCGCACCAGCACCATCGGCCGCGCCTCGTCCGCCTGCCCCATGATGAGCGACGCGGCGCTGGCAATCTCGTCGGCGAATCCGGTTTGGGTGACGCGCAGCTCGTGTCCGAACAGATCGGGGCGCCCGCGCAAATCTATCAGCGCCGGCAGCCCGGCGGCGCCGAGCGCGACGCCGACGGTGCCGCGCCGCCACGCGCGCCCCCAGCTGTCGGTGACAATGACGCCCGGCCGGCTGCGAAAGTGGGCGGCGAGGCGCTCGCACAATCGAGCGGCGGAGGCATCCGGATCGCTCGGCAAAAGCAGCACGGGCTCGGCTGCGACGTCCGGGTCGATATTGGATCGATCGACCCCCGCATTCGCCATGATGAAGCCGAGCCGGTGCTCGACGATCAGCACGCCTGGCCGCTGCCGCACCACGCGCCGCGACTCCCCGAGGATGACCTCGACCAGCCGCGGATCCTTGTTCACCTCGGTGGCGAGGCTCGCGGCGCGCGGCGAGGGCTTGACCTTTGCGAGATCGACGTAGCGCCCTTCCGCCTTGGACACGATTTTCTGCGCCACCACGACGACGTCGCCGTCCGCCGGCGCAAGGGCGTTGCGCTCGCAGGCGACGATCAGCAGCCCGGCAAGGTCGTCTCCCGGCCGGACCATGGGAATGTCGGGAATTGGCGTCAGCGTAACCGCCATCGCTGCCGAGCCCACCTCAACGCAACATCAACCGCGGCAACGAACCCCGCGTGGCCCCGCCGCCGGCGCTGCGGTCGGCCCATCCTACCCTGGATTTCTCCCAGGACGAGGCGGGTTGCCGCCATGGGACGAGGTCATCGCAGCCGCTTGCGCGCTTGCTCGCAGCGCGCGGCCGCGAGCACCATCAGCGCATGGGCGCCGAAGATGGGGGCGCGAGCGGCTTGCGGGCCAGGACGACATTATAGGCATTGCCGAATACGAAGATCTTCGACGTGCGCCAAATGATCGATTCCAACTCCACCATCGTTCGCATCCGCAGCCGAAACTTCCACAACAGCAGGTGTTGAATGAAATTCCAGGTGATGCCCCAGGCCCAGAACGGGAGCCGCCGATAGCGGATCGGGCTGAAGCCGAGCCGGCGCAGCTTGAAAACGAGAAGGTTGGCGCCGAGGAAATTGTAGCGCCAATTCTCGAAGAACGCCGTGACGTTGCGATAGTCCTGTTCCCGACGACAATGATCGAGCGATCCCGGCGAACGGATCAACAGGCGTCCTCCGGGCTTGAGCGATCGCCAGCAGCGTGCCAGCCAAGCCTCCAGGTCTTTCGTGTAGCCGATGGATTCGAGCGCATAGATAGCATCGAAACTTTCGCCCGGGAGGTCGAGGCCGTCGAAATCGGCAACGACGACGCGTACGCGGCCGTCGAACTTCTCGAATTTCCGCCGGCAAATCTCCGCCTGCACCGCGGAATTCGTCACGCACACGATTTCGACGCTGTAGTGACTGGCAAGATAGTCGGCCGCCGCCCCCGATCCGCATCCCAGATCCAAGAGACGCATGCCATCCGCCGGCTTGAGCAGAGCGCGTTCGGCATCGTAAGGCTGCGTGAAGGCGGCGCGGGGGAAGACACACGTGCTGTAATTGTCATGCTCGCCGCGATAAAGCCCGAACACGTCGTCATACGTGCGATTCTCGTCGTCGTGCTTGAGAAAGTCTTCGGCCTTCGGCGTCCACTCGACGAGCTGGCGCTGTTCGAATTCATTCAACGCATGACCGATATTGCCGGCGTCCCGCGGATGGGTGACGAGGAGAAAGAGCATGTAATGAAACAAATTATAGACCACGAACAACCCCACCACGATCGCCGCCGAGATCAACGCAATATCCACGCATAGCTCCTTTCGAAATCGGGCCTTGCAAGCTGTGCACGTCCTCACGACGGCACGGCGGTCGCGCGCAGCATTGCCTATCTCGCGATGATTTTCGCTGTCCCGCCGACGACTTCATACATCCTGTGGATTGGAAATACGACTGTTCTTCGGGCCATCCCGACGGGCGAGGGGGTGATCCTTCCGGGGCAAACCACCTATGATGGTCGCATGCGCCCGATACCGCTGGGAGCGAAGGGAACTTTCACGCTGCGCGTGACGCCCGCGCATCTCGCCAACCAGTTCAAGGATGCGATGCTGCCGCCCGTGTTCGCCACGCCGATGATGATCCTGGCCATGGAAAACGCCGCGCTCAACGCCATCCGCGGCTACCTGGATCCGGGCGAGAGCGCGGTCGGCAGCGCGGTCGACGTCCGCCATTTGGCGGCGACGCCGGTCGGGCACGAAGTGACGGCCGAAGCCGAGGTGACCCGGGTCGACGGCCGCCGCGTCGCGTTCAACATCAGCGCGCGCGACGAGATCGAGGAGATCGGTCGCGGCACCCATGAGCGCGTGGTGGTCGACCTGCGCCGGCTCGATGAACGGCTGTCCCGCAAAAGCAAATCCAATACCAGCGGCGGTTGATCTCAACTCGTCATGCCCGGGCTTGACACCGCAAGTCGGGTTTACCGGACTTGCGGCGCTTCATATGCAGAACTCGGGCAAGCCCGAGTTCTGTGGCATCCATCGAAAGAAGCATTTCATCGAAGATGATGGATTGCCGGGTCATAAGCGCGTTTACGCGCGTCTTCAACGCGCTATGCCCGGCAATGACGGCACGTGGATCGGCGTTTCACAGAGCTCGCAGATTCAGCAGCCCCGCGACGGCATCACTTGCCGCGCGGCACGTTCAGGCTGGCATCGAAGAACTTCAAGGCGGCGTCGGCGATCGCCGCGTGGATCTTGCCGCGGTCGACGCCGGGAGCGTCGATGCAGGCCTGCGGAAATTCATTTCTGCCGTCATCGTCGCATTCATTGATGAAGATGTCGTGATCGACGCGGCCGGGAATGACGTAAAGCTCGGCGTGGGCGATGTGTCGCGCGGCGAACTCGGCGTTGTCCTTGGGTGGCGCCTGGGTGTCGCCGGCGCCGACGGTGATGTAGGTCGGCACGGCGAGTTGCCGCAGCCCGGCCTCATCCATGCCGAAGGCCTGCACGATGCCGGGCGCCATCGCCAACACGGCCTTGACGCGCGGGTCGTGCACGTCGAGCGCCGGCCGCGCGTCGAGCGGCAGCTCGTTGCGCAGATATTCCGGCACCATCGGATTGTTGCGCCAGCCGCGTTGGAAGGCGAGATACTTTTCGGGATTGATCCGCGCGCCGCCGACCCAGAGCGCCGTGAAGCCGCCTTGCGAATGGCCGGCGACCCCGATCCGGTCCGCGTCGATCGACTTGCCCCAGACCGGATCGTTCAGCAGGAAGCTGATGCTGAGGGCGATGTCGCGCGGGCGTTGCCAGAGCTTGTTGGCGAGATAGGCGATGGTGGAGTCGTAGGTGTTGGCGCGGTAATGGTTGAGCGCCGCCACGATGTAGCCGTGCGAAGCCAGAAACTCGGCGAACCAGGCATAGTAGAGACCGTTGCTGCCGCGCCCGTGGGAGAAAACGACGAGCGGACGCTTCTCGCTGTCGGCGGCTTCGGCATCTTTGTAAAGATTGAGCTTGGTGAAGAACGGCAGCACAAGCGGTGTGACGGAGCGCTCGCGGATCGCGGCGGGATAGAACACCCTCAGCGTCAGATGGCGGCCGTCCTCGTGCGGGTCGACGTAGTCGAGCTCCCTGATCCCGACCGGAAAGGCGGCGGCGCCTTGCGGGCCCTGCGCGAGCGTTGCAGCGGGAGAAGCCGCCAGCAGCGCGCAGGCAAGCGTCGCGCCGCGCGCGGCGACCGCCCGCCGGCGGACGGGCGGGAGAAATCTCCGGATCAAGCCCGGCACATCGTCATCGCGCATGCGCCAGTTCTCTCCTCGATTGGGCGTGAACGCAAGGCGCGCAACAGCGATGTTCGAATTCACGTCTTGCTTCCTTGAGGCGAGAGAGACTGCATTGAATTCCGCTCATTCCCCCCCGCTTTCGCGAGGGTGAACTCCAGCGGGAATCCAGGAGGGACTGGGTCCCCGCAACGGGGTCCCCGCGACGCATAGCGCGTCGTTAAGGGCGTTCACGCCCGTCTTCGACGGGCTATGGACGCGCGTAGACGCGCTTTTGCTGTCGCGGTGCCCCTCGCGGGGACGAGCGGATTTTCACGAGCCCGTCTCCTCCCGCGCAGGTGTGTGGCATTGATTTCTGATCCCGCGTCCTAGTATGAGCAATTGCAATGAACGCCATTCGCTCCATCGTGCATCCCACCGATTTTTCCGACCTGAGCGCCGCGGCGTTTGCCCATGCGTTGCGCATCGCCTTGGCGGCACGAAGCAAATTGCACCTCCTGCACGTGTCCCAATACGACGCCAACGAAGCCTTGGCGTTTCCGCACGCACAGCGACTGCTCGCACAATGGGGGCTCTCCCACGAGGATGATCCGCCATGGACGATCGCGAGCAAGCTCGGAATCGAAGTCGACAACATCCGCATCAAATTGCAAGAACCGTCGCAGGCCATCGTCGACTTTCTGAGCGAGCATGGGAGCGACCTCGTCGTGCTCGCGACCCATGGGCGCGACGGCGTTGCGCACTGGCTGCATGGGTCGGTGGCGGAAGCTGTATTCCGCCGCTCGGCGATCCCGACGCTGTTCATTGCACCGGGGGCGCGCGGTTTCGTCGATCAAGTCAGCGGCGACGTGCAGCTCAAGCGCGTGTTGGTTCCGGTCGATTTCTCGCCGCCGCCGGGGCGTGCAATCGCAGCTGTTCAGCACTTCGGCCGCCTTCTGACCGGCGGCAACGTCGCCGTGGACCTCCTTCACGTCGGCGAGGCGGCGCCGCGGCTGCGTGTTGCGTCGTCGAGCGCCTTGCTGCCGGTGATCCTTCGATCCGGCAACGTCGTGGAATCGATCGTGGACGCCGCCATCGAATTTGACGTCGACGCCATCGCCATGCCGACGGCGGGACACCACGGCGTCCTCGATGCGTTGCGCGGCAGCACGACCGAGCGCGTGATCCGTCATGCGCCGTGTCCGGTCTTCGCCCTATCCGCCGCGTCCCCGGGCTCGGGATGACGGAAGCGGCAACTCGTCGCTCGCCATCGAGGCTTGGGCTCGCTCCCTCGGCCGCGTAAGCCGCTGCCTTTGCGAAGGCGAGCAATCTTGCGCTGCTGACGGCCGCGGCCTTTCGCCGGCCCCGGCGCTAAAGCGGTTTCACAATGAGTGTTGACAGTCACGCAACAATTGCAGTGCGCTACGATCGAGCCTGCGGCCGGTTGGTAATCCAGTCATGGTGAATCTGCGCTATTGCTTCGCCTGCTGCAGGTAGGCCTTGGCTTGCGCGAGCTCGGGCCTCGTGCCGCCGTCGGCGAGCTCGAGCACCTTGCCATAGTAGCTGCGCGCGGCGGCCGTGTTTCCGGCGTCGGCTGCGGCAGCCGCCGCGCCGGCATAGCCGCGCAGCCGGTTCTTCGCGCCGCGCAGCGACGCTTCGAAGGCCGCGAACGCCTCGCCCGGCCGCCCCAGCTCCAATAGCAGCAGGCCGAGCGCCTCATGCGCGGTCATGCCGATCGGACCGGGGCTGAGCGTGTCGTGGGTTTCAGAGGTCCCTTCCGCGTCGGCCGCCTCCTGCATCAGCGCCACGGCCTCGGCGTTGCGGCCGAGCGCGCGCTCGACGAAGGCGCTCGCCACCTTGTGCTGGATTGCGACCTGTCGCGCCCAGTAGAGGTTCTTTGCGTCCGCAAGCGCCTTCTGCAGCGTCGCGAGCCGGTCGAGATCGGCGCTCGCCTGCTCCGGCCGGCCGCTGCGCGCGAGTCCGACCGCGCGCGCGAAATGCGGCACCGATTCGGCGTAAGGGTAGCGGCTCGGCCGCGCCGGCAGGCTAGCCGCCGTCGCCCAGTCGAGACGCTCCAGCGCCCAGCGCGCTTCCATCGCCGCCACGCCGAACGGACGGGAACGCAGGCCGGTCTCGTGCTTGCGCGCGACCAGGTCATTCTCGATCTTGAGCGCAAGATCGAGCGTTTCCTTGGCCTTGGCGTCTTGAGCGAGCTGCAGATGGGCATAGACGAGATAATCGAGCGCGTGGATGCGATCCTCCGGCGTGCCCCGGTCGGCTTCCGCGGTCTCCGCCGCGTCGTTTGCCGTGATCGTGTCCTTCCAGCGGCCGAGCAGGACGTAGGTATGCGACGGCATGTGGATCGCATGCGGCACGACGGTCACGCAGATCGCGTAGTTCTGCGCCGCGGCGAGCGCGCGGTCGACCAGCGCCGGATAGTCGTAGGCGTGAATGATGTAATGGCTGGGGCCGGGGTGTTGCGGCTTCTCCGCGAACACCTGCTCCAGAATCCCGCCGGCCTTGAGCTGATTCCTGTAGGTCTTGTCTAGACCGTCGGCGGTGGCGAGCAGCGACAGCGCGTAGAAGACGCGTGCTTCACGATCGTCGGCGTAGCGCTGCGCGAGCGCTTCCATCTTGCGCATATAGGCGGCGGCGCGCGTGCGATGATCGAGCTTGTCGTAATCGGCGTAGAACGCCGCGAGCGCGTCGAGATAGTCGCGTTCGCGCGGAGTCTTCGCATCTAGCGCCAGCGCCTGCGTGATGGCGTCGCTTCCCTTCTTCAGGTTCGCCGGGGTCGGCGGCGCCCAAATCTGGTTCCAGACGCTCATGGCGATACCCCAATACGCCATGGCGCAATCGGGTTTGGCCTCGGCGATCGCGGTAAATTCCTTCAATGCCTGGCCGTACCAGAACGAGTGCAGGGCCGCGAGCGCGGCGTCGAAGCGCGCTTGAATGTCGGCGCCGCACGAGACTCGAAAGCTCACGTCCCGTCCGCGCCCTTCCATCAGATCATGAGCGTTGCTCTGCGCGCTGGCGCTGCGCGCCGTGCCGAGCGCAAGCAGCGCGGCAAGAGCTGCCACAAGCCACGGTCGTGTCTTGGAGCCGGGCCAAAGCCCGGTGCGATCGATCATCATGGCAGCACTCCGATGCGGTTCCGTCTGTTCATCATAGGTCAATTCGAGCGCTCCGCAATCACGCGGCGTCGCGCCCCAAACTGAGTGAGGCGAGCCTTCGCACGCCAGGCCCGGCAGCGGCTACTTCCTCTCGGTGATCTCTTGGATCAGCGGTTTCCACTGTGCAATTTCCCGCAAGATCAGCGCACGGAACTGCTCGGGCGTGGTCTTGACTGTGTCGGCACCAGCCTTTCCCATGATGTCCTTCACCTCTGGGTCGTCGGCCATCTTGATCAGGATCTCGGACAACTTGCGGATGATCGGTTCCGGGGTCTTCGACGGGGCCATGATGGCGTTCCACGTCTCCACAACAAAATCGGGGACTGTCTCATTCAAAGTGGGAAGATCGGGCAAGTAGGGGCTGCGGTTGAGCGAAGTCACGGCTAGACCGCGCACCGATCCGGCTTTCACCTGCGGCAGACCGTCGGTCATGTTGGCGAAGGAGAAATCGACCTCGCCGGAAACCACCGCGGCCGTCGAAAGCGCACCGCTCTTGAACGGGATATGCACCACCTTGATGCCGGTGCGGGCCTGGAACAGCTCGACCGAGTAGTGGGTCAGGCCGCCGGCGCCGTTGGAGCCGTAATTGAGCTTGCCGGGATTAGCCTTGGCGTAGGACACGAGCTCGGCCAGGGTCTTCACCGGCAGGTCGTTCCTGACGATGACCACCTGCGCGATCGAGCTGACGACGCCGACGGGCGCGAGATCCCGCAATGGATCGTAGCCCACCTTCTGGTTCGGATCGAAGGGCGCGGTCGAGATGGCGCCGATGCTGCAGACGCAGAACGTATAGCCGTCGGCTGCTGCATTCACGACGGCCTGCGTCCCCACGATGCCGCCGGCGCCCGCGCGGTTGTCCACAATCACCGGCTTGCCCAAGGCTTTCTCGACGTAACGCGCGGTCAGCCGGGCAACCAAGTCCGTATACCCGCCTGCTCCATAGGGCACGACGAACGTGATGGGCCGGGTCGGCCATGCATCCTGCGCTCGCAGCATGCTCGGCGCCAACGCGATCCCCAGCGACAATACCAGCCCTGCAACATGCTTCATCACGTTCTCCTTGCGTTGTGCAACCGTGGGGTCCCGCCTAACGGCAGGCGAGAACGCCGCGCTCAGCGGCCGTGGGCCGCGCGCCAGCGCTTGAACTCCTCGCGCGCCTCCGGTCCCGGCGGATAGATGCCGAAGATCGAGCGCCCTTCCGCCACCTTCTCCTGTACGAAATCCTCGAACGCCGTCTGCTCGAACGCCTCCTCAGCCACCTCCTCGGCGATGTGCTGGGGGATCACCGTAACGCCCTCGTCGTCGCCCACCATGATGTCGCCGGGATAGACCGGCACCTCGCCGCACGCGATCGGCACGTTGAGGTCGACGGCGTGATGCTTGATCAGGTTGGTCGGCGCCGCCGCGGCGGCGTGATAGGCGGGAAAGGGCATGCGCGCGATCTGCGGCGAGTCGCGCAAGCCGCCGTCGGTGACGAAGCCGGCTGCGCCACGCTTCCACAAGCGCGTGACCAGAATCCCGCCGGCGGATGCCGCCGACGCGTTGCGGCGGCTGTCGATCACGAAGACATGGCCGGGCGGGCATTCTTCCACGCCCTTGCGCTGCGGATGGCTGCGGCCTTCGAACACGCCCAGATGATCGAGGTCTTCCCGCGCCGGAATGTAGCGCAGCGTGTAGGCCGGACCGACCATCGCCGGCCCGCCGGGGTTGAGGCGATGGATGCCCTGGATGAAGGTGTTGCGAAAGCCACGCTTGAACAGAACGGTGGTGAGGGTGGCGGTGGACACCGCCGTCAACTTCTCCCGGCTCTTGGCGCTCAGCGACATGGCGACCCCCTTTTCAGGGCGGACGTTTGCGCCCTCCCGCCGGGTTGTCAATTCTCGCCGCGTCGACTTGTATATACGAGTGCCGAGCCTACGCAGCGTCATTTGACGGAGCAGCCACGTGGCGGCGACTGACAAGCTATTCGCGGGAACTATTCCTGAAACCTACGATCGGTTCTTGGTTCCCCTCATCTTCGAGTCGTACGCGCGCGACCTCGCCGAGCGGCTAGCCAGGGTTGAACCGCGTGAGGTCTTGGAGACGGCCGCCGGAACCGGTGTCCTGACTCGAGCGATGGCATCGCGGCTTCCCGCGCAAGCGCGCATCGTAGCGACCGATCTCAATCAGCCGATGCTCGATCATGCGCAAAGGCGGTCGCATGATGGCCGGATCACATGGCGACAGGCCGATGCGCTCGCTCTGCCGTTCGAAGATCAGAGCTTTGATATCGTAGCCTGCCAGTTCGGTGCGATGTTCTTTCCGGACAAGGTGCAGGGTTATCGGGAGGCGCGCCGCGTCCTCAAACGCGGCGGCCGTTTCTTTTTCAACGTGTGGGACCAAATCTCGGAAAACGAGTTTGCCGACGTCGTCACGCAAGCGCTGGCGACGCTGTTTCCGCAAGACCCGCCTCGCTTCATGGCCCGCATCCCGCACGGCTATCACGACGTGGAAAAGATCCGCGCGGAACTGACGGCGGCGGGATTTAAAGAGATTTCAATCGCAACGGTCGAGGGCAAAAGCCGCGCCTCCTCGCCGCGCGAGCCTGCGATCGCCTACTGTGAGGGAACTCCGCTGCGGAACGAAATCGAGGCCCGGGATGCTGCGCGCCTGGCGGACGCCACGAAAACGGCGGCCGAAGCCCTGGAGCGTCGATTTGGAACGGGGCCGATCGAAGGCCGCATCAGGGCGCACGTGATCGCCGCTGTTTGCTAGGACGCGTACTCGTAAAAAGCGGACATTACTCCCTGCTACCTCACACACGCCTCGGCGCGCGTCGTCACGACGCTCCAGCCTCCTGATGCAGCTCGCCGCCACGCATCAAGCGCCGGGCGATGTCGGCCGTCTGCAGCGCCGCGCGTTCGGTTGGTGAATGGGCCGCGAGATAGCGGGCAACCGCAATGAGAATGTGCCGGCCCTCGTCGGTGTCGCCCCACGCGGCCGACTGCCGCACTCCCGCCTCCAGCATCTGATAGGCATGGAAGCCTGCGTCTTCGCGCAGCAGTGCACGCGCGAGCGTGGCGATCAACGCCTGCGGCGAATGGCCGAGCGAGAGATGCCGTGCCACCAGCCTTGCCGCAAGATCGACCTGTCGCTGGCGGTCGAAGGCGTCGAGCAGGGCGGTGCGGATCATCTCCGCATCGGTCGGCAGGTCGTCGAGCTGCTCGCCGCCCTCGCCCGGGATGCGCGCCGGCGGCACATTGAGATAGCGAGTAAGGTAGAGCGCCATCGCTCCGTGCAGTACGCCGCGCACGGCCGCGACGTGACCGTCGGGGTTGGCGGTCCCGATCCGCTTGAGCATCTGGTCGACCGCGTTGGCGTAGGTGAAGACGTGGTGCGCCGTTTCCCAATCGGCGTGCTCGTTGGCATTGCCGAAGCGCGCCACGCGCAGCGCCGCCGCGTAGGCGAGCGATCGGCTGAGGTCGGCAGGCGCCGCGCCCGCGCGGATCGCCGCTTTGAGCGCGTCAACGATCCTGGCCGGATCGTCACCGAGCAGCTCTCGAGCGAGCGCTGCGTGGTGCGACCAGCCATAAGCGCGTGTTACGCGCGTCTGCGACGCGCTATGCACGCCGCGGCCGGCAGCGAACACTTGCGGCAGTTGGTTGGCTGCTTCCTCACACAGCGCAACAAGATCAACGGGCTGGCGCCAGGCGGTCGATTCCTCGGCGCCACGGGCCGCCACCATCTGGCCGACGATAGTCGGCAGCACAGCTGGCGCATGCTCCCAGCCGATGAGGTCGAGGCACTCGAATGCCTTGTTGATGAAATCGAGCGAGTGTCCGGTGTCGGCGAACGCGCGCTCGGTCTCGGCCGCGAGCAGGGCATCGGCCAGCACCGCCGGCGAGAGACCGCCCGCAATCGCCGTGAGCAGGGTGCGCTCGGCCGCCTCGCGATGGCGCACATGTGTCCAACGCCGCAGCCAGCGCTTGAGCGCGGCCGGATCGGGTTGGCTTCCCAGCGGCGCACGTTCCCGCCGCGGCGCCTCACCGTCGCAGTCCGCCGCCACGCGGCGCGCGCCGTGGAACAGGGCGAGATAGGCTTCCTCCTCTGGCAGCATGGGCAGGAGATTGGCGAGCGCCGTGAGGATCGTGAGACCCACGCCCCAGCCGTCGCGGTTCTGCGCCCCGAACAGTGCCACCTGCCTCACGATGTCGGCCCGCGGTACGTCGGCGGCGAGCTGACCATGCACGGCCTTGGCGGCGACGAGGCCGAGGTCGTGGGCGAGCCCGTCCGCAAGCCGCTCACGCCAGTGCGCGGCGGGATCGGCATGACCGAACGTGGTCTTCACCCAAACGTCGCCATCGCGCACCTCGACCGGGCAGATCGGTACGTCGTCCGCCCACAGATCGAAGGTGCAGCCGCTTTCGAGATCGAAGCGGGCGTGGTGCCAATGACAGGTCAAGATGCCGTCCTCGACGCTGCCGCGCTCGAGCGGAAAACCCATGTGCGGGCAACGATTGTCGAGGGCGAAGACGCGCCCGCGGTCGTAGATGACGAGGATCGGCCGATGGCTACCGTGCACAACGAGCCGGCCCTTCGCTTTGAGTTCCTCAAGGCTTCCCGCGAGCGCGAATTGCTTGTTCGGCGCGTCCATGAGCATCCTCCCCGCAGTTGTCCCTTTGCGGGCGCTTAAGTACCCCCGATCCACCATCAACATAGGCATCCTCTCGCGCAAACGCGAAAGGCCGCCCTGGTTCAGGGGTCTACGCCGACGAGATTATTCAGGTTTGCCGCGCTGCATTCATGGCCTCCGCTCATAAGACCATGCCGATTTGAGTGGCTAGTCGGGGCGAGGGCTTTGTCTATGTTCGCCGAATACGCGGTGCCGGTCCACGCTGATGCGCCGCCGATCATGGACCTTCCTTCGCGGGTGTCGCCGGATCGAGCACGCGCTTCTCTATTCGGCCGTCGGATAGGACCAGGGGCAGGCCTGTTCGTGGGTGCGGCCGAGCGGGTCCCAATCCGCGAGCGTGTCCCAGATCTGCTCGGCTGCTGCCTGGGCCTGCGCGCGCAACTTGGCGAAATCGACGCCGGGAATGACGGCGCCTTCCATCACCACCTTGCCGTCGACGATGACGGTGTCGACGTCGTCGCCGACGCCGCACTCCACGACGCTCTTCACGGGATCGCGCACCGGTCCGTAGCGCAGCGTGTTGCGCCCCGAGAGATCGATGATGATGATGTCGGCGAGCGCGCCGGGCGCAAGGCGCCCGATGTCGTCGCGCCCGACCGAGATCGCCCCGCCGAGGGTCGCGGCGCGGAACACGTCCGCCGATGTCGCGGCGAGATACGTGTGGCTGGTGATCTTGCCGAGGTAGGACGCGGTGCGCATGTTCATGATCATGTCGCGCGGATAGGTATCGGAACCGAGACACAGGTTGACGCCCGCCTGCTCGTAGCGCTGCCAGGTGTCGAGCGCGCGCGCGCGCCGAACGATGTTGATGGGGCAGTGCGACACGCTGACCCCGGCGCCACCCATGAGTTCGAGATCGCGGTGCGCCGAATAGTTGAGGTTGGGGTTGTCCGAGATGAAGTTGCCGTGCCCGATATTGAGGGTAGGGCGGAGCATGCCGAGGTGATCGAGCAGCTCGATCGGCGTCTTCATGTGCTCTTTGACGACCTCGTAGAACTCGATGACGCTGTAGGCGGCGTGCGTTGCCATCGGCAGTTTGCGCTCGTCCGCGGCGCGCAGCGTGTGCTGCAGCAGCTCGACGCTCGAGGTCTCGACCTCGCGCGGCACCAGAATGCCGCGGACGCGGCCGTCGGCCGCGCCGTCGTTCTTTTCGATCCATGCCAGCGCGGTTTTGAGGCCCTCGCGGCCGAGCGCGTCGTTGCGCACGCGTTTGAGCCGCCCGCTCTCGTCCGCGACCCAGCGGCCGCAGTCGTAACCCGGCGCCAGATAGGCGCGGCTGCCGAGGCGGACGACCTCCGCCAGCAGCGCATCCTGCACGCTGAGCTGGCTGCCGTATTCGACGAACGTCGTCACCCCGTTGCGCAGAAGCTCGGCCACGGTGAATGCAGCGTTGAGCTCGAAGGCGGCCGCCGAGCCGGCGTCGCCATGCTTGAGGTAGCGCGGATCGCCCTTGACGACCTTGCCCTCCTTCGGAACGGAAATCTCCAGAAACGGCTGGCCGTAATACATCGGCCGGCCGGTATCGGTGATGAGCCGATGCGAGGCGCGGTGGCCGGAATGGACGTGGGTGTCGATGAAGCCGGGCGAAACCAGCTTGCCCTTTGCATCGATGACCCTGTCGACCTTGCCTTCGAATCCTTTGCCGACGTGGAGGATTCTGGTGCCCTCGAACACGAGTTCTCCGTCGCGGATGAGGGTGTGGTGCCCGCGCTCGCATCCTACGATCCACGTCGCCTCGATTTTGGTGCGCATTCTTTCTCCACTCGACCGAGCCGGCAGACGTTAGAGCGCATTCCTGTGAAATGGAATCAGCGCGACGTTGTGCGTCAAATACAAAAAATGCGGTTGATGCTTACCCAATAGCGAGGCCGCGAGAAGCTGCGGCCTCGCGTTTTGGAGCGCGACTGAAGGCAGGGCTTTCAGTCCACGAGCGCCTGATAGACGAGTCCTTTGAACATCTTGCGGTAATACGCGCGAATCGGGCTCGGGGCCTGGCTCATGTAGATTCCGACGATCTCCTCCTTGGGATCGACCCAAAAATAAGTGCCGGCGTAACCGGCCCACATGAATTCGCCCGCCGAGCCCGCCACGCCGGCAACCCCGTCGCCTTGGCGCACGGCAAGGCCGAGCCCGAACGTATAGCCGGGTGTTCCCAGCAGAAGCTCACCCGGTTGGAACGGCGCTGCGATGCGCGTGCCAAGATGGTCCGACGTCATCAGTTTGACGGTGGAGCGGCTCACCACGCGTGCGCCGTCGAGCTCGCCGCCATTCAGCAGCATCTGCGCGAAGCGCAAATAATCGTTGGCGGTCGAAAGCGCGCCCGCGCCACCGGAATCGTTCATCGGCTCCGCCGACACGTCGAGCACGCTGATCTTCTGGCCCGAGGCCGGATCGACCGGCAGCGGCTGTGCCAGGCGCGACATCTTTTCCGGCGGCAGCCAAAAACTCGAGTCCACCATCTTGAGCGGCTTGAACAAGCGCTCATCCAAGACGACGGCAAGCCGCTTGCCCGACGCCGCCTCCACGACCCGGCCGAGAATATCGACGGCCATGCTGTACTCCCACGTGGTGCCGGGCTGGTGAATGAGCGGCGCCTTGGCGATGCGCGCGACCTGCTCGGCCGGCGTCATGCCGCGGGAGTCGTATTCGTGGACGCCCGGCTGGGAGAACTTGGCCTCGACGTAGGCCGCCTTCACCGGCTCGTTCTTGGTGATCTCCGCATAGGCGAGACCGGAGCTATGGCGCAGCAGGTCCTGCACGATGATCGGCTTGCCAGCCGGCACATTCGCATAGGTGGTCTTGCCATCGGCACCGGTGGTTGCGACGCTCACCTGCATGTCTTTGAAGGCCGGGAGGAACTTGGACACGGGGTCGGTGAGCTGGATGACGCCGTCTTCGACCAGCATCATCGCCGCCACCGAGGCAAGCGGCTTGGTCATCGAGTAGATGCGGAAGATCGAATCGAGCCTCATGGGCGTGTTTGCGCCCTTGTCTTGGGAGCCGATGGCGTCCGAATAGACGATCTTGCCCTTGCGGGCGACCAGGACCACCGCCCCCGGCAACTTGCCCTCGGCAATCTCTTTTTTGAGCACCGTGGTGATGCGCGCGAGGCGCTCCCCCGACATGCCCACCTGTTCAGGCGCTGCCACGGCGAGGGGTTGGAGTTCGCGCGCGTAGACCGGCAGCGATAGCGTCGCAGCGACCAGCAGCGCGGCCAGCGCAGCCGTCGCTGCCTTTATTTTCCACCGAGACATGACGTTCCTCCCGTGACCGTTTCTGCGAGGACCGAGTTCGCTCGATCCGGCAACGATCTTATCTGACATCAAGAAAATTCGCGAAGCAACGCGCCATCGGCCGAACGGGCGGTCGACCAACGGTCAAATAGCCATCGGCTATGTGTGCGGTTGAAAAATACCACACGAAGAAATTCTTCAGAAAATCTCCAGAGAGTTTCCATTAGGGCTGAAGTTCGGCTCCAAGCCTTCCCGTCCGATTGGCGCTAAGAACCCGACTGCGCGCTAACGCAAAAGAACAACAATCGAACAGTACGGAGACCTCTCGTGGGCCAGCCCTTCCCATCTCTGATCGTCGTTGCGGTGTTGTGTTGGGCGAGCTTGTGTACCCCAGCCCTCTCGCAAGGTGTGCTGGGAGCTGGTTCGACGTTTGTGTATCCGGTTTTGGCCAAATGGGCGGAAGCTTACGAGGCCGTGACCGGGGTAACGATTGACTACCAGGCCGTCGGATCGGGCGTCGGCATCCGGCAGATAAAAAGCAGGACCGTGGATTTCGGGGCTTCCGACGCGCCGCTGCGTCCGGAAGAACTGGCCGCCGTGGGCCTCATGCAGTTTCCAATTGTTGTCGGAGGCGTGGTGCCGGTGGTGAACGTCGAAGGTATCGGCCCAGGACAACTCCGGCTGACCGGATCCGTGCTTGCGGACATTTATCTCGGCAAGATTACCAAATGGAACGCTGCGGCGATCAGTGATCTCAATCCGGGTCTTGCACTGCCCGATCAGGCCATCATTCCCATCCATCGCGCCGATGGGTCTGGCACCACTTTCATCCTCGCGGACTATCTGGCGCGGGTCAGCGCCAAGTGGCGAGACGAGATCGGCGTGAACACCGCGGTCGCGTTTCCAACCGGGATCGGAGCCAAAGGCAATGAAGGAGTTGCCGGCTTCACAGCTCGGACGAAAGGCGCCATCGGCTATGTCGAACACACCTACGCGATCCGCAGCAAGCTTGCCTCCGTTTCATTGCAAAACCGGGACGGAGAATTCGTTACGCCAAGCAGACAGGGGTTTCAGTCTGCCGTCGCAAACGCCAATTGGGCGGCCGCGCCGGCGTTCTATGCGTTGCTCGCTCACCAGAGCGGCAAGCAGACCTGGCCGATCACCGGCGCAACTTTTGCGCTTATCTACAAGCAACAGCAAAGGCGGCTCACGGCAATCGAGATGCTGAGATTCTTCGACTGGTCATACGGCGCCGGCGCCAAACTGGCGGATGAGTTGCAGTACGTGCCGATGCCCAAAGAGGTTGCTCAAATGATCGAGTCGGCGTGGGCGGAAGTGACGGATGCCCATGGCCAACCGGCATGGACGGAGCCGGCGACAGCTAAGCATTGACGCTGGGCACCGCCGACCGATGATCCGCTTCGGCCCGGATTTTTACAGATGGGGGAAGGTCACATTACAATTCCGCCAATATGCCGCCGTCCCGGAAGGACCGGTTCGGGCGCTGAGTTCTCACCTCATGTGCGCTCGAGAAACCCGCGCCAAATTCGCAAAAATCGAAATTGGTGCCCCTGGCCGGACTCGAACCAGCACGATGTTGCCACCACCTGATTTTGAGTCAGGCGCGTCTACCAATTCCGCCACAGGGGCTTGACCCACGCGATCATAGCGGCGGGGCGCGAGGGGTCAACGGCCCCATACCATTGCCGCTTTCGCATCGCTATATGGGTCGGTGGTCGATGGGGACAACGTCGATCCGGAGCAGGCGACGGCATGAGCGAGACGGCATGAGCGAGATGACGATCAGCACGATCCGGGCCCGGCCGGTGGCGTCGGCGGCGATTGCGATCGCGGCGGTCGGCGCGGTGACCATCCTGGGCGCCTTGATCTTGCAATACGGCTTCGGCCTGCAGCCGTGCCCGCTCTGTCTCGAGCAGCGCTACGCCTATTACTTCGCGATCCCGCTCGCGCTCATGGTGCTCGTCGGCGATCACGTCGGCGCCTCGCGCAAGGTGCTGTTCGCGGCGCTCGTCGCTATCGCGCTCGGCATGCTCTGGAACGCCGGGCTCGGCGTCTATCATTCCGGCATCGAATGGAAATGGTGGGCGGGTCCGCAGGAATGCACGGGCACGCTCGGTGATCTCGGCCCGGCGGGCGGGCTCCTGAACAAGCTCGAGTCGTTCAATGTGGTGCGCTGCGACGATGCCGCCTGGCGCTTCCTCGGTCTCTCGCTTGCCGGCTACAACGCGCTCATTTCGCTCGCGCTCGCATTGATTGCGGCGTGCGCGGCGGCGATGGAGTGGCGCGGCGGCATCGAGCATCAGGGGTAAATGAGACGGCGGCGTCATTTTTGACTCGACAGGCGCCATGCGAATCTTCCACGCTGAATGCATGCGCGAGAAACGCCACGCACCTTCCTCATGCGCTGCCGGCCCCGCCGCCGGGGCGCGAATGCAACCTGCGCGTGTCTCAGCCCCGGCAGGCGGTTCGAGCCATTGTTTTTCGGTTGTTGTTTACAATGAAAAGAGCAAGTTTTTGGTTGTGCAACGCCTGATTGTAGGCCTCCCGCTGCGACAGTGATAGCGCGCGCCGGCGCTAATCCAGGCTGATCTTCGCGGCGCGGATCACCTCGCCCCAGCGCTCGGTCTCTTGCCGGATGAAGATTTTGGCCGCGTCCGGGGCGCCGCCGACCGGGGTCATGCTCATGCTGCGCAGATGCCCCGCCGCCTCGGGCTCTTTGAGCACGGCGTTGATGGCGTCGTTGAGCTTGGCGATGATCGCCGCCGGCGTCTTGGGCGGCGCTGCGAGCGCATTCCAACTGTCGGAGCGGAAATCCTTGACGCCGGCCTCCTCCATGGTCTGCACCTCGGGCACCGAGGCGATGCGCACCGCCGTCGTCACCGCCAGCATCTTGACCTTGTTCGCGCGGTATTGCTCGCGCACCGAGTCCAACTGGAAGAACAGCATGTCGACGTTGCCGGCAACGAGATCGTTCACGGCCTGCGCGGTGCCGCGATAGGGCACGTGGGTGAGCTTGGCGCCGGTGACGCGCGCGAACAATTCGCCGGTGAGGTGGGGCGTGGTGCCCACCCCTTGTGAGCCGAAATTGAGCTTGCCGGGGTTGGCCTTGGCATAGGCGATGAGCTCGGCGACCGAGGCCGCCGGCAAGTCGAGCCGCACCGTGAGCGTATTGGGGATCGAGGTCATGATTGCGAGCGGCTCGAAGGCGGACGGGTCGAAGCTGAGCTTCTTGTACATCACGACGTTGGTGGTCAGCGGCGCCGGCTGCGCCGCGAGCAAGGTGTAGCCGTCGGGCTCGGCCTGGGCGACCGTCTCGGCGCCGAGATTGCCGCCGGCGCCGGGCCGATTCTCCACCACGAACGGCTGGCCCCACATTTTCGTCAGCCGGTCCGCGATCACGCGCGCGGCGATGTCGAGGCCGCCGCCGGGTGGAGCGGACACGATGATTTTGACGGCGCGGTTGGGATAGCGCCTCGCGGCCTCGTCTTGCGCGAGGGCTTGCACCGCCGCCACCAGCGCGGCCGTCGTGACAACGAGGCGCAAAATTCTCCGCATCGATCGACCTCGAGGACTGCCAACCATCGCAACCTCAGGCTATGCTCTGGTGGATGAATTGTCTTGGCCCGCGGGCCGGGCGGCCGCGGGCGCAGGAGGAAACGATGAAGATCGTGCAAACCGACGAGATCGCGCTAAAGCGCGGCCTCGAGCATCGCGGCGGCACATTCCACGGCCGCATCATGGTGGAAGGCGAGCCCGGCGCGCTCGACAACTTCCAGCTCTCGTTCGGCCAGATGGGCGGCGATTTCAACTCGCCCCGCCACCGGCACAATTTCGAGCAGATCCGCTATCAGCTCGAAGGCGCGCTCGACTACGGTCGCGACGGCAAGCTCGTCGCCGGCATGATCGGTTATTTCCCGGAGGCGGTCTATTACGGGCCGCAGAGCCAGGATCCCGACATCGCGTGCAAGACCATCGTGCTGCAATTCGGCGGTGCGAGCGGCAGCGGCTATCTCTCGCAAGCCGAGGTGCAGGCTGGAATGCGCGAGCTCAGAGAAGAGGGCGAGTTCAAGGACGGCGTCTTCCGTCGGCGCGTTGACGTCGAGGGCAAGCGCAATCTCGACGGCTACCAGGCGATCTGGGAACACGTGAATGAGCGGCCCATGGTCTATCCCAAGCCGCGCTATCCGCAGCCGATCTTCATGGATCCGGCGAACTACGAGTGGGTGCCGGTCGAAGGCGCGCCCGACGTCGCCGAGAAGCTCGTCGGCGTATTCACCGAGCGGCGCAGCGAAGCAGGCTTGATCAAGGTCGACGCCGGCGCGAGCTATGTCGCGCGCGGCAAAGGCGTCTACGTGGTCACGCGCGGCGCAGGCGCCGTCGGCAGCGAGCGGCTGCGTCCTCTCACCACGCTTTATCTCGGGCCGGGCGAAACGGCGACCGTCACCGCGCGCGAGGAGACCGAGCTGCTGCATTTCGGACTGCCGAATCTCGCGGGCCTGCGCGCGCCGCCGCGCGCTGCGGCACCGGCGGAGGCGGCGGAGTAGAAGACTGTACACGGCTCATTGACGGCGGGGCGAGATCGGTCTGCTCCCTCAGGGAGGAGCGTCTCCATAGCTTAGTTTATGTGTCCCGGATGCAATGCAGCGCGAGCGAAGCGAAGCGGTGCTTCGCTGATCCGGGACCGCCACAGACTGGAACGGTCCCGGGTCTGCAGCGCACCATTCTGCTGCGCTGCGCCCGGGACACGACATCTGAGCTACGCCGCCTTCGGCGCCGGCAGGTCGCTGGTGAGCGCCTGTGCCATGCGCTCGATCAAGGCCAGCACGTCGGGATGTTCTTCCGGCCGCCAGCGCGCGAGCATGTCGGCGAGACCCTTGCGCCGCGCCGCGACGATGCGATCGCGCATCGCGGCGCCGGCGGGCGTGAGCTCGAGCTTTCCGTTCGCTTTTTTCTCGGCGATGCCGCGCTCGCATAGCGCGTGCAGCGGCAATGCGAGCTGCTGTTCCGGAATCTTGAGCTCCGCGCTGAGCAAGGCGAGCGTCATCGGCTCACGCTCGCCCAGCCGCGCCAACATCCACAACTCGGGCGCGGGCAGCTCGATGGCGGCCCGCCGGGCGAGATCGGCGTAGAGCCGCCAGCGATTTTCGCGCGCCACCAGCAGCGCGATGATGCGCTCGAGCTCCTCCAACGAGGTGGCATCGCGTGGCATCGCGAAGCTTTCGCCCATGCCCTCCGCGGGCGCGCCCTCGCGCAGCGGGTGCTCGCGCAGCAGAAAGGTCAGCGCGAAGCCCAAGGCCGAAATGCCGGCCGCCGCCAGGAACACCGGTCGCAGCGCCGCCATCACCGCGGTGATGTATTCCTGATGCATGTCGGGCGGCAGGCCGCGCGCCGCCGACGGAATGACCGTGGCCAGGAAATCCATGCCGGGCCCGGCAAGCTGCGCATGCAGGCGGTTCGCGAAGATTGCACCGAACAGCGCGACGCCGAGCGCGCCGCCGAGCGAGCGGAACAGCATCGTCCCTGACGTGGCCACGCCGAGACGCTCGTAGTCGACGCCGTTCTGCACCGCGATCAGGAGCACTTGCATGACCATGCCCATGCCGAGGCCGAGCCAGAGCGCATCGATCGCGGTCTGCCAGTCACCGCTGTCGATTGCGAGCAGCGACAGCGCGCCGAGCCCGAAGGTCATGGTGGCGGTGCCGAGAATGGGGAACAGCTTGTAGCGGCCGAAGCGGCTGATCATGCGGCCGCTGATTACGGAGGTTGCCAGCATGCCGAGCATCATCGGCATGAGCAGGAGGCCGGAGATCGAGGGTGACACGCCTTTGACCACCTGGAGATAGATCGGAAGGAACGTCACCGCGCCGAACAGCGACAGCCCGACGATGAATCCGACGCTGCTCGCGACCGCGAAATTGCGATTGGCGAACAGGCTCATCGGCAGGATCGGCTCGCGCGCCCGCATCTCGACGGCGACGAAGGCGATGACGCCTGCGATGCTCGCCGCCATCAGGCCGATCATGACCGGCGAGGTCCAGGGAAAGATCGTGCCGCCGAGCCCGGTGAACAGGATGACGGCGCTAAGCGCGGCGGTGAGCAGGAGCGCGCCCACGTAATCGACCGCGTGCTGGCGGCGCGTGGAGCGCGACGGCAGCACGGCGGCGATCACCGCGAGCGCGAGGATGCCGGTCGGCAGATTGATGTAGAAGATCCAGCGCCAGCTCAGGTGATCGACGAAGAAGCCGCCGACCAGCGGGCCGACGATGGTGGCAACCCCGAACACCGCGCCGAAGAAGCCCTGATAGCGCCCGCGCTCGCGCGGTGGGATGAGGTCGCCGATCACGGCGATGGTGATGACGATCAGTCCGCCGCCCCCCGCGCCTTCGAGCGCGCGAAACACGATCAGCTGCAGCATGTTCTGCGCGATGCCGCAGAGGGCGGAGCCGACGAGAAACACCGCGATCGCCACTTGCAGGACGATCTTGCGGCCGTAGAGATCGCCGAATTTTCCGTAGAGCGGGCCGGCGACCGTGCTGGTGAGCAGATAGGCCGTCACCACCCAGGAGAGGTAACTCAGGCCGCCGAGATCGCCGACCATGGTCGGCAATGCGGTCGAAACGACGGTTTGGTCGAGGGCGGCAAGCCACAGCGCCAGAAACAGCGCGCCGAACACGGCCCGGATGGATGTCTGGTTCTGGTTTGACGCCATGGGGGGAGCGAGTTCAGAACGACATCAGCATGACTTCAACACTGATGTACATCGTTGAGCGATCAGTTGCCTCGGTGGGATGCGAGCAACCGTTTCATGTAGTCGAAGGCCTCGGGTGAGGTGTGCATCATTTGCTCGATGCTGCGAGCCATGTCATCGGCGCCGAGCGGACTGATATCGACGCCGAGCGTTGCAGCTTCCGCGCGCAACCCCGCATCGCGGTGCGCGGCGAGGAACGCCGTCTGCAGCGCGCGGGCGCGGTCGTTCGGAACGCCGGGCGGCGCCGCAAACGGCCGCGCCATGGTGAGAAGCGGCGTTTCGGCAAGCTCGACCAACGCGCGCGCGGCAGCGGTGAGAACAAGCTCGCGCGCGGTCGGCACCTCGGGCAGCTCCGGGTGGCGCGCGAGACGCGCAAACTGCAGCAGGATGTGGAAGCCGCTGTCGGGCTTGAGCCATTGCGGCCTGTTCGACTTGACCGAGGAGAGATCGAACATCCGGCCGTCGACCTCGCCGCGCTCGACCGCGAGGAAGATCGAGGGGGTATCGGGATAACCCAGCACCTGCTTGATGTTGAATCCCAGCGCGTCGCGCAGAATTTTCGGCACATCGCCGTCGCGCGCGCCCTCGCCGGTGCCGGCGAGCACGAGCGGCGGTCCCGCGCTGGCGCGCGCCTCGGCGATCGACTTCACCACTGCATCGGGACGCACCATCAGGATGTAAGCGTCGCCGGCGAAACTCGACGACGAGCCGAGCCAGATGAACTTGCGCGGATCGAACTGGACGTTGGGATTGTTCGCGATCAATCCGATCAGCGGCATGTCACTGCCGAACAGACCGATCGCGGTGCCGTCCTTGGGTGCGACCGAGTAGAGGTAGTTGGCGGCGCGCAGGCTGCCGGCGCCCGGCATGTTCTGCACCACGATATTGGGATTGCCCGCGACGTAGCGGCCGAGATGGCGCGCCAGCAGGCGCGCGACGACGTCGTAACCGCCGCCCGGCCCGTAGCCGACGATCAAATTGATCTGCTTGCCTTTGTAGAAATCTTCCACCGCAGGCTGGGTGCGCGCGGGGGCGGAAAGGCCGACCGTCACGAACAGCAGCGCAATGATACGCAACAGCTGCCACGCCGGCTGATGGCATCGACGATGCCGCGATCCCGGTCTGCTCCCTCTCCCATAGTTCTCGGGGTGACGCTTCCCCGAGATGGAAGTTGATGGCTGACGGTTCATAACACGTTGATTTTTCTTGCGCCAATGCGGACAGCGTATCACGTTCGGTCCTGTCATTTCATTCGCGGTGCTACCTATGTGAAGTGAAGGTAGCACCGCCCGACAGGTGCCCTTCCATGCCACGCATCAAGTTGACCAAGAGCGTGATCGACGCGCTGCCTACTTCCAAATCAGACGTAGTCTACTGGGACGCCGGATACCCCGGCTTCGGCGTCAAGGTCACGCCGAAAGGCCGCAAGGTGTTCATCGTTCTTTACCGCACCGGCGGCGCCGGCTCGAAGCTGCGCAAGTACACCATCGGCCCGTACGGGCGCGTGACCCTTCACCAGGCCCGCGTGGCCGCGCAGAAGGTGTTCGCAGCGAAGCTCGAGGGTCGCGATCTAGCGGCGGAGAAGCGGGAGGCGAAGCGACGGGTCGTGGCAGATCGCGTCGAGGATCTGCTGGGGATGTTCATTGCCCAACGCCTGTCACAGAACCGCTCCGGGGACGAGATTTCCAGGCTTCTTCGTCGTGAGGTGGGCAGGCCTTGGGCCGACAGGAGCATTCATGAGATCACGAAGCGAGACGTGGTCGAAGTGGTCACCGCCATTGAGCAGCGCGGGGCACCAGTCGCCGCCAACAAGGCCTTGAAGTCGATCAAGACGTTCCTGCGCTGGTGCGTGGGCCGCGCTGTCCTCGATCAGTCGCCAGCCGAAGGAGTGCCACTGCCCACGAAGGAGGTTGCTCGAGACCGAGTGCTGGATGACGAGGAGCTCGCCCGGATCATCCTCACTGCCCGCCAGATTGGCGGTCCGTACGGTGGCATTGTTGAATTCCTGGCGCTCACAGGGCAGCGCCGCGAAGAGGTTGCCCGTCTGCAGTGGGAGGAACTCGATCTCGCGCGCCGAATTTGGACAATCCCCAAATCACGGACGAAGAATGCTAAGATGCACGTGGTGCACCTCTCCGAGCAGGCGCTGGCCGCGGTGAAGCGCGCAGACCAGCGGGGGCCGCTGGTCTTCTCGCTACTGGGAACTAAGCCCTTCCAAGAATTCAGCAGAGCCAAACGTGAACTTGATCAGCTTTCTGAAGTGACCGGATGGCGGCTTCATGATCTACGCCGGACCTGTGTGTCGGGGATGGCCCGGCTTGGTGTTGCGCCCCATGTCGCCGATAAAATCCTCAACCACCAGTCTGGCACGATCTCAGGCGTTGCGGCAGTTTACCAGCGCCACCAGTTTCTCGCGGAGCGGCGAGCGGCGCTTGATCAATGGGGAGCCCATGTCAGCCAGCTTCTCAAGCAGATACGCCAACACCACCGAATCGATCTAAAAGCGGTCGCATGAATGCAGTTCTCCCGATCGGCTACGTGACTCTACTAGAGGCCGCCGCGATGCTCTTGCCAGCCATGTATGCTGGCGTCCCAGACTTGCCGATCGTGACAAGCCTCCGTCAAGAAGGCATCGACGTGACGGACGGGCCGGCAATGGATCGTGCCGTCGTTGAACTTTGGAAAGCCGTTGATAAAAACACGCTCCGGTCGGTGGCAATCGGCGGTCGACCTCGTCGCGTCGTGAGGCTCGATCCAAGGTTTACAAAGGCAGTTCCTACCCTGCGTAGCCCGCGCGGCAGAGGATTTACATTGTTGCGCCAATCCAACCCCGCCTACCACCAACTGGCTTCGTGGTTTGGTCCATTGCTCCACTCCGCCGCATTGGCGTTCCGAGAAACGGAGGTTCAGAAGCTGGCGCGCAAACTGATGCGAGCACGACGGATTGCGCAAGGACCAGACGGCCGAAAGAACCCACGCGGTCGACCATCCCGAATGGGAATCGTGCAGCCGGTGATCCGTGATCTAGTAACTGAGCGAAAGTGGAACCCCCCAATGGGGATGAAGGCGTTGACCAGACAGGTCAACCGCGCTGGAAAATGGCCGCTGCAGATGAGCCAAGACACTGTGACACGAGCACTCGATCTACTGCATGAACAAACAAATGACCGGCGTTTTGAACGCGCTCGCCACAGGCGAAGACCGAGACGTAAAACCTCGTGATCAGGGTATGTTAAGCTCGACTTAGCAGAGCGCAGGTCATGAACGCTGACGACTCGGTCATTGGCGATGACGGCCTGCCCCTCACGGAAGTCGGGGCTTGGACGCTCGAAAAGCACGAACGCCTAATTGCATATGTAAATATTGCCCGAGCGGTTCGTCAAAAATTTGCAAAAACTGAAACCACATACATTGAACTATTTAGCGGACCCGGACGCTCCATAATCAAACAAGATGGTCGAATTATCGAGGGGAGTCCAATCCTTGCGGCTCGCACCGCAAAGGATCAGAGGGTTCCTTTCAGAGATATCCACCTTGCTGATTTTGAGCCAAGCTATGTTGACGCCGTCCGCAAGCGGCTTCCGCCAAATGTTGGGAACATTCACAGTTACGTTGGCGCCGCTGAGACGACAGTGAACCGAATTGCTTTATCCTTAAATCCGGACGGATTGCATTTTGCCTTTTTGGACCCGTTTAAGCTGGACCCGCTGCCGTTTTCGATAATTGCGACATTGGCAAACTTTAAGCGCATGGACATGCTCATTCATGTCAGCATCCACGACTTACAACGGAATCTTCGAACTTACATGGAGGACGGTACTCTCGATCGATTCGCTCCGGGTTGGCGAGATATCGTTAATCCTCAGAGCCCGGGCAAAAACGTTCGTATCGGAATCTTCCAGCATTGGCTCGGCTTAATCCGCAATTTGGATATGGCTCCATCAGAAGGTATCGAGATCGTGACTGGCACGAACAGGCAACCGCTCTACTGGCTCGTATTGGTTGCGCGACATCAACTGGCACACAAATTCTGGGACGCGATTAGAAATGTAACCCCGCAGGGTCGACTAGGTTTGTAGCAAACAACCGAATATGAAATACTGTGAAGTTACGTTGTAGCGTGGATCGAGCCTCATGGCGACACAGTCGAATATTGAATGGACAGAAATGACATGGAACCCGGTCACCGGTTGTTCGAAGGTGAGTCAGGGATGCAAGAATTGCTACGCGGAGCGCATGGCGAGGCGTTTGCACGCGATGGGCGTCGACCGATACCGCCAGGCATTTGATGTGACGCTGCATCACGATTTGATCGACCTGCCTCGCGCTTGGCGAAAGCCACGCAAGGTGTTCGTAAATTCAATGAGTGACTTGTTTCATGAGGATGTCCCCCTGGAATTCATTAGACAGATTTTTGAAACGATGAACGCGTGTTCCCACCACACGTTCCAAATTCTTACAAAACGAAGCGATCGCCTTACAGAGATCGCAAATCACCTAACTTGGCCGAGAAATGTATGGATGGGCGTCAGCGTCGAGAACGCGGAGGTCTTTGACCGCGTCCACGACCTCGCACGGGTACCCGCCGCCGTTCGGTTTATTTCCTGCGAGCCTCTGATCGGCCCCCTCGAGGGCTTGCCTCTCGCGAGCATTCACTGGGTCATAGTAGGTGGAGAATCTGGACCCAGGGCTCGTCCAATGAATGAACAGTGGGTTGAGTCAATTTTTGCGCAGTGCCGCAGAGCGAATGTGCACTTTTTTTTCAAACAGTGGGGAGGCGTCCGAAAGGATCTCACTGGCCGGAAGCTCCACGGTCGAACTTATGACGAGATGCCATCGTTGGCCATGGCTTAGGGTTGTTGCACCACGTTCCCACAGACTCTTTCTTTTCAAATGTACCTAAAGCCATCCAAGAATCGCCAATCGGCCCGTAGGCCGGTTTATTGTCGTTGCGATGGACGGTGAAGCGAGCGAGCGTCCACTCGAGCGAATGAACAGTCCAATCGTCCGCGATCGAATCTCTGAGGGGATGCGCCGCGCTGCCGCGCGTGGTCATGGCGATTGCGGGGACGCGCCATGACTGCCCGCCGAAGAATGGTACCGAGGCGGAACCATCTCCGGCGTGCGGGCAAATGAAGTCCCGCTTCTACTCGGTCAACATTCCTTCAGTCTCAAGCAGGCTATGCACTGCTTCTGTCGCGTGCCTAACAAGAGCCGCATTCCGACACGCTGCCTCAAGCGACACTGCGGCATGCTTCCAATCGACGGCCTCTGCGCGCGGCCCGCTGAATTGGGAGCAGATAAATCGCGCGGCCTCTCCAATCGTCTGCAGTTCGACACGCATTCCGTCCTGATCGTTCGCGACGATCTCGAACGCCAACGCCGTGGTGTCATGCAATACGGCGACGTCCATCACGTAATTATCGATCTCAAATCTTCCGCTGTCGAGAGGGGACGCGACTTCCACGAAGGGCGCAAATGAGGCTTGGACAGTCCGCCAGCGAAGAAACGCGCGCGAAGATGCGGGGGGCGCAGAATCAACACGGCGCGCGCCAGCGTTTCTCTGCCGCTTGAGCGGCGGGAGCGCGGCGCGAGATGACGCTGCCTCGGAGCTTTGGAATTTGGCGTAAGAAGAAGCTCTTTTTGCGGAAGCCTCTCGGGCATCGTGCATCCACCCTGGTGACACGAAAAGGAGGTGGGCCATGAGCGCCCCCGCCAAGACCAACGAACTCGATCCCCTGCTGCACCCCGCGCAAGTGGCCAAGCTTCTCGCCGTCTCGCCGTCGTGGTTGGCCAAGTCCCGCCTGAACGGCACCGGACCGCGCTTCATCAAGGTTGGGCGCGCCGTCCGGTACGCCATGTCCGCCGTGCGCGAGTACATCCTGAGCCGGCAGCGCATCTCCACGAGCGAGAAGTAGTTCGTGCCCGGCTCGACCACGCCGAAGATGTAGGAAAGGCGACCGCTAGCTTCGCTTAGACATCAGCGTCAGTGCCGGAATAATGATCCATTGCTGTACATCAGTATACATCAACGGGAATGAAGTAGAGCCAAGATTAGGAACGAACGTAGAAGTACATGAAGCCGTTATACTGTTGACCATTTCCCAAATTACACTAGAATACATTACCAGGTATCCCCACCATCCATCGCCGACGTCATCACCGCCATCGAGCAGGCGGCCGAGCTGGCGGACCAGACGCGGCGGCACTGGGTTTGCTCGTTGCGCCAGATCGTCAAATGGCTCGACCGCCCGGCCGAAGTCGTCGCTGCCCGCTGGACCTCGGTGCGGATCCTAGTGGGTCAATTGCATCATGCTCGGGTCAGCGTCACTGCGAAGACTTTGGCGAACCACAAATCCAATGTCCGGGCTGCACTGCGGTGGTTCGGCAAGGAGCACGACGTGCCGGTGCGCGGGGTGCCCTTGTCGGCGGAGTGGGCGACCTTGCGTGACAAGACAGATGACCGCGGTCAACGGGCTCGGCTCTATGGCCTACTGCGCTACTGCTCAGGGCGCGGCGTCGCACCCGGCTCGGTCGACGATACAATCCTCGCCAACTATTTGAGGTACCGCGCCGAGACGACGGCGCTGGCGTCCGACAACACCGCCCGTCGATCAATTGCTCGTACGTGGAACACCTGCGCGGACGCAATTCAAGGCTGGCCCATGCAGCGGCTCACCGAGCCGCCGATCAAGGCCAAGGCAGGACCGGCCTGGGAGGACTTTCCCGAGGGCCTGCGCCAGGACGTTGGCGCGTACCTGGGGCATCTTGGCAAGACCCGACGCGGGTTGAGCGGTAAGCGCATCCGTCCTTGCCGGCCGGCAACGATCCGCACCCGCTGGGCCGAACTCGTAGCGGTGGCGCGCATGGCGGTGCGGCTGGGCGTACCGATCGAGAGCCTGACCTCGCTGGCCGCGCTGCTTCACCCCGACGTGGTCGAGCAGGTCATCGAGGCCTACTGGCAGAAGAACGGCAGGGAACCCAAGGTCTTCACCATCGACCTCGGCTGGAAGCTGCTCAGGATCGCGCGTGAGATAGGCTGTCTCGACCACGCTGCAATCGAGCGTCTCGACGAGATCAGGGCAACGCTAGAGGGCTACCGCCACTCAGGATTGACCCAGAAGAACCTCAAGCTGGTCCGATTAGTGCTGACCGAGGGCATCTGGAGCGAGGTAGTCTCGCTGCCGACCATCTTGATGCGACAAGCGCGGTACGCCAAGGCCCACGCCCCGGTCAAAGCGGCCCTGACCGCCCAGCTTGCTGTCGCCGTGGCGATCCTAACGTTCGCGCCCATCCGGCTCGGCAATCTCGTGGCGATCGAGCTGGGACAGAACCTGATCAAGCCTGGGGGCTTGAACTCGCCCTACTGGCTGGTCTTTCCGAACTATGACGTCAAGAACCGGGTCGACCTCAACTTCAAGTTCGACGAGGCCCTGACCGAGCTCATCGATGAGTACGTTCATGAGTTCCGGCCGATGCTGCTGCGCCGCTCGAACGCCTCCTGGCTGTTCCCGGGCGTGGCCGGCAACCCCAAGACGGCGAACATGTTCAGCACCCAGATCATCGAGCGGATCCACAAGGCTACGGGCCTGCGGCTCACTGTCCACCAATTCCGCCATGCCGCTGCAGCGTTGTATCTCAAGCATCATCCCGGAGATTACGAAACCGTGCGGCGCTTCCTTGGGCACCGCAATATCCAGACGACGATTAACTTCTACTGCGGCCTTCAGACCATGCAGGCGACCGAGGAGTTCGGGAAGATCGTTCGCCAACAGATCAAATTCGATCCTGAAACCGTGTAAGCGCACGAGACGTGCACCGCCATGACGGATTCGCATGTGAGCCAGATAACGAAAGGCAAGATCCGCTCACTGCCGCTTGATCTTTGGCCCGAGGCCGATCGCAACGCATGGATATCCGCTTGCCGCCCGCCCGCCCGGCTCAAGCGCGGGGGTGCGGCCGGCCACCTCAAGCCGGTCACACGCGACGACCTTGCTCGGCGCTACGGCTACTTCCTGGATTTCCTCAGCCGACGAGGCCTGCTCCAGCTAGGCACATCGGCGGCGGCCACGCTCGTGACGCCGGACAACGTGGAGACCTACATCGCCGAACTCAAGGAGCGTGTCGGCTCGGTGACGGTTTATGGATCAATCCACAAGCTCCGGCGCACCGCCGAGATCATTGCCCCGGGCCTGGACTTCGCCTGGCTGGCCGAGATTGAGAAGGACCTCGCTCTAGTCATGCGGCCCCGTTCGAAGTTCGATCGCATGGTCCTGATCGAAGTTCTCGTCGAAGCCGCGCTGACTTTGATCCACGAGGCCGAGACATCTCCAAATCTGACGAGCCTTGCCCGGGCGCGTCAGGTTCGGAATGGGCTAATGGTAGCGTTGCTCGGCCTGTGCCTCATCCGCCTGAAGAATTTCGCCGCCTTGGAGATCGGCCGCAGCTTTGTCGAAATCAAAGGCAGGTGGTGGATCGTGCTCGCGGCCTCGGAGACGAAGGAGAACCGGCCCGACGAGCGGCCCATAAATGAGCTGCTCGCGCCTGTAATCGACCGCTACCTCAACCAACACAGACCAGTGCTGGCGCGGACCGATAACCCATCTTCAGCCCTCTGGCTCTCCTCAAACGACGGAGCACCCATGAGCTACGCAGCGGTGGAGAGCGTGATCAAGACGACTACCCTCTCGACCGTGGGTATCGACGTGAGCCCGCATCTGTTTCGCGCTGCCGGCGCTTCCACAGTCGCGACCCGAAGCAGCGGCAACCCGCATCTCGCCAGCGCGCTCCTACACCATACTCATCCCAGCGTCACCAACGCCCACTATAATCGGGCAACCAGTTTGAGCGCCGCCGAGCGTCTGCGGCAAATTGTTCGGCAGTACGAGAAGAAATGAGAACGTATCCTGAAGACGAGTCCTGCCAGGTGTCGCACGAGACAATCTACCGCAGCTTATTCGTTCAGGCGCGTGAGGTACTGAAGAAGGAGCTGCTGCGCCATCTTCGATCGAAGCGGACGATTCGCCGATCCCGGCAGGTAGGCCTCCACAAGGATCGGCGAGGACAAATCACGGATCTCATCTCAATCAGGGAGCGACCGGCGGCGATTGAAGATCGGGCCGTCCCTGGTCATTGGGAGGGTGATCTTTTGTCCGGGTCGAAGAACAGCTACATCGCGACGCTGGTCGAACGTCACACGCGCTATGTCATGTTA
>WNFC01000450.1_pt1 | contig 40896 bp, 36 predicted proteins | sample 5400541 | NCBI WGS metagenome assembly WNFC01 (sample SAMN13153342, study PRJNA577476) | soil metagenome | isolation source: 120 cm saprolite under Douglas fir tree site 2 hole 2 replicate 1 | place: USA:California | collected 2015-04-18 | reverse complement strand
CATGGGTGTACCCGCTGAAAATCTTTCGAGACTTTCATCTGCGATTTCATACCGAAGGGCGAGTCTTGATGGCGGAGGCGCTGGCGCGCACGGTTACCGCACGACCGGAGTCAGCGAGCATTCTCTACGCGGGTGACACATTCACGGTGCGCGAAACATTTTTCGTTCCGGTGCGGGAACAAGGCGCTGTGGTGATTCTCGACGTGGAAACGGAACAACCTTTGGAAATTGAGGTGGTTTTCCATCGAGATTTTCAGTTGGAATGGCCAGCGGCGCTCGGAGCGACCTATTTGGACTGGGCAGCCGCGCAGCATGCGTTTTATTTTGGCGAGGAGATGAGAAAATTCTCGGCGCTGGTGGGTTCGCCGACAGCGACGGAACCTCATGCCGAATTTCAAACGAACTATTCGGAATCGCAAGAGAGTTCTTTCCGGCTGGGGCCGACTGCGAAAGGCAAAGAGAGGAAGGTGATGGTCATCGCGGGGTCGCTGGAAGGGCGCGCTGCCGCCGAGAAAACTTATGAGCATCTGACGACTTCTTATGCGGGCTTGCTCCGGGAATCCGCGGAATACTATCGAGACTACCTAGGAAAAACGGTAAGCGTGGAACTTCCCGATGCCCAAATGCAGCAAGCTTACGACTGGTCGCGCGTGAGCGTGCTCCAAGGAATGGTAAACAATCCTTACCTGGGCACGGGACTTGTCGCGGGATACCGCACCTCGGGCGAGAGCCAGCGTCCTGGATTTGCCTGGTTTTTTGGACGCGATTCATTTTGGACTTCCTTCGCGCTCAATGCTGCCGGGGATTTTTCCAGCGCGCGCACGGCGCTCGAGTTCGTGAGTAAATACCAACGGGAAGACGGCAAGATCCCGCACGAAATTTCGCAGGGCGCGAACTTCGTGGACTGGTTCAAAGGCTATCCCTATCCGTACGCCTCCGCCGATGCAACCCCGCTTTACATCATCGCAATGAATGATTACGTCGTAGAAAGCGGCGACACCGCATTTGCCAAAGAAAAATGGAACAGTTTGTGGAAAGCCTACGAGTTTCTGCGCTCGACCTATGACGAGCAAGGCTTTCCCAAGAATGCCGGAATCGGGCACGGCTGGGTGGAAGGCGGCCCGCTGCTTCCAGTGAAGACCGAGCTCTATCAAACGGGGTTGGGGATCGAGGCGCTGCGCGCGCTTTCGAATTTGGCGCGTGTGAACGGAAAAGAAGACGTGAGCAATGAGCTTTCAAAAAACTTTGACAAGCTAAAGCCGTTGATGAACGAGGCGTTCTGGATTGCGGAGAAGAAGAGATTTGCATTCGCGCTGGACAAAGATAATCACCCGGTGGACGAACCCAGTGTTCTGGCCACCGTGCCAATGTGGTTTGGGTTGCTCGATGAAGCGAAATCAGACGCGACGATTACGCAACTCGCAGATTTGGATCACCAGACGGACTGGGGAATGCGGATAATTTCAGAGCATTCGCCGAAATTCAGCGGTGGAGGCTACCATTTCGGATCCGTCTGGCCGCTTTTCACTGGCTGGGCGGCAGTTGGCGAGTATCGCTATCATCGTCCCTTTCCTGCATACACGAACTTGCGTGCCAACGCTCTGCTGGCCCTGGATGGCTCGCTTGGGCACGTCACGGAAGTACTCTCGGGATCTAATTACCAGTCGCTGTCCACGAGTTCGCCGCATCAGATTTGGTCCGCGGCAATGGTAGTCGGCCCGTTACTTCGTGGCATGCTCGGCCTGCACGTTGACGCAGCAAAGGCAACTCTGACCCTCGCGCCGCACGTTCCCGCTGATTGGACCTCATTCAGCATTGGGCGCGTGCAAGTTGGCCCAGCGAGTTTGGACTTGCGCTATTCCAAGGATCCGGGAGGGATCACTTTGGAAGTGAAGGTTAATGGCGAGGCTTCGTGCAACGTCGATTTTCAGCCTGCAGTGAGTCTGCGCGCGAAAGTCCTCGGGGTAGAATTCAATGGCCGACCCGCGGCGTTTCTTCTGCAGTCAAACGGCATAGATCAACATGTAATCATTAGGATTACGGTCGCCGGTGGGTCGAACTCGCTTAGAATCCGAACGCTAGATGATTTTGGTTTGAGCTACTCCGCGATGTTGCCAGCGATTGGAGCGACCTCAGAAGGATTGCGCATTGTTTCTGAAACGTGGACAGCGGCGCGTGACCGCCTCACACTCAACGCCACTGGGCTTGCGGGCGGCCGTTACGTTCTTAACGTTTGGAACGGGGAACAGATTACTGCCGTCGAGGGAGCGCGGCTCGTCAAGGCCGCGGATGGGAAATCCGAACTTGTCCTCGACCTGCCGAAGAAGAGCGGCGAGCCTACTTCCTATGCGGCGATTTCAATCCAATTTGCCAGCATCAACAAGAAGCGAGAGCGCACAAAAAGGTAAGCCGACCTAAAGACATGTGAATTGATCCAAAAAAAAGAAACAACGCCAAATGTCCCTTTGTTTCTCAATGCTGGGGAGGCGACCGACTGGAAGTTATTGAAAAGAATGGAGCGGCCTATCGGAATCGAACCGACACCAAAACCTTGGCAAGTCTTCAGGGAACGGAGTGTGAACAACTTACGAGGCACTTTCAGGAGCACTAAGTAGCATTTAGAGCGGTCAGAAACGCTTAATGGTCCTACAGTTGGTCCCACGCGGAAGGCGGGTTGGCACCCTTTGTTCTTGAACCGCGAACGGGTTCAGGATTCCTTTCAGGTCTTGTATCGTTGGTCCTCGAGTGCGTGATTGTTTCCGAGCAGGGGACTGCGGGGCTTCGGTGGCCCACCTGCCTTGGGCGCAGGAGGCCCCCGGTTCAAATCCGGGCGCCCCGACCACTTACTCCTTTATTTTCAGTGAACTGTCCCGGATACTGCAGCCTTGGAGGAAAAAGGGAGAGAAATCTTGCTGCCAGTACGTTTTTGTTGGAGCGGTTCGGGAGAACCGCGCCACACGCGGAAGGAAGGACGCTGTTCCTAGTCGTGCAAAACAACACTCAGGAGGGATTTGTTGACGTGGATCTCGCCGTCGTATTGGATGAAGCCCAATTTCCTGAATTTGTTCATGAAAAAATTGACTCGGGAACGCGTTGTGCCAATCATCTCCGCCAGCATCTCTTGCGATACATTGGGAATCACCTTTTGAGGCTGGTCCTGCGCTCCATACCGCGCTAGCAGTAGCAGGGTACGCGCTAGCCGTTTTTCGCTGGAGTTGAAGAGCTGGTCTATCAGGTCCTCTTCGACTCGGGCGTTTCGAGCAAGAGTGTACGCTATGAAGCGATCAGAAAACTCGTGCTCCTCGTGGAGCACCCGGACTACCTCGTGTTTCTCAATGACGAGAACGGTGGTGGGTTCAATCGTGGTCGCAGTGGCCATGCGAATGGACTGGCCGGCAAGGCACCCTTCCCCAAAAAAATCACCGGGTCCGAGAATCGCTACGACGGCTTCTTTGCCGGTCTCATTGACCACTGTAAGCTTCACACCGCCTTCTTGAATGTACATGACATTATTCGCTGGATCGCCCTGCGCGAAGATTGTTTCTTTTCCTCGAAACTTGGCTACCTTCCTCCCCAGACCGGCCGAATCGAGAAATAGTTGCGCATCGAAAGCAGGGCTTCTTAAATTTAGTTTTGGAGGGGGGCGACGCAGCTTGACGGGTATACGTCGAGTTGGGGAAGGCTGGATGGAATTCGACTTGCGCTCACTCGGTGGGGCCTTCGGTGGTGTTTGCATTGCTCTGTTCTCCGTTCGCGGTTGACCGGACTGGGATCCGGAATCCGACGGGAAGCTACACTTGTCCCCTGAACGGCAGTGTGCTGCGAATGGAATGAGTGAGGTATCGGGGATGCTGCTAATACTGAAGGGCTTTGTCCGGAGAAACCCTGACAAGAGGGTGCCGTGCAATGGCATCGGGTTAAGATGGCGGCCTGCAACCAAATCCCTACCGAGCCGTGTGGTCCTGTTCCTTCTCCAGGGCTTCTGGGGTCAATAAACCCATTTGCACGGCAAAACGAATGACATCACTTCGCGTCCGCAGTCCGAGCTTGTCAGCAAAACGTGAACGATAGGTCTCGACGGTTTTCACGCCGACAGAGATCTGTTTAGCGATTTGTGCGCTGGTGTAACCTCTCGCCACGAGTCCCAGTACCTGCAGCTCGCGGCCACTGAGGATGTTGATCGGTTGTGTGGGAGCGGCTTTGGTGCCTTTTTTAGCCAAAACGTCCTGGACAAGAATGCTGGCCAAACGCGAGTCCACGAAGACCCCACCGCGATGCACCGCTCGTATAGCGGCGATGAGCTCTGAATCCACCGCCCGTTTTAACAAGTAGCCCGAGGCGCCGGCGGCCAGAGCCGATCGCAGGTATGCGGGGTCATCGTGCATTGTGAGGATGAGCACCCTGGTCTCTCGGCAGTGTTGCGTTATTTCCTGCAACGCTTTCATACCGCCGACACGGGGCATGGTGAGGTCCAGCAAGGCCACATCTGGCTTCGATTCTCTTGCCTCTTGAACAGCCTTCTCTCCATCCGGAGCTTCGGACACAACTTCCATATCGGCCTGGGCATTAACGAGCATTCTCAGTCCTGCGCGGAGGATAGCGTGATCATCCACGATCATGATTCTGATCTTGTGCGTTCGCGCCCCCATTTCAGGTGCCTCTCCGCTCCACCGAAGGCTCGAAGTTCTGTTCAGCAAGAGGGACCCGCACCAGAATCTTGGTCCCCCTGCGTCGGGATGCGAAACTGACCGTTCCTCCCAACATTGCTGCTCTCTCTCGCATACTTTGAATTCCCAGGCGGTGCGAGGAGACAGCCACGGCCTTAACGTCAAAGCCACATCCGTCATCGGCTATCGCTACCTCCAAAGCCGTGGCCAAACACGCGAATTTAATGCTGACCGCCTTAGCTCCCGAATGTTTGGCTACGTTTGTTAGGGCTTCCTGGACAATGCGATACAACCCGATCTGGGCAGCAGGTGTAAGGATGTTGAAGTCAAGTTCAGTGAGTTTCAGATCCACAGCTATGTTGTGGGTCTTTATGTACTCGGAAACGTATCGGCTTAGTGCAACACCCAATCCATGGTCGTCCAGCACCGTTGGGTGAAGCCCGCGGGCGAGCCGGCCGATTTCGTCGATGGTCTGGGCAGTGATCTCGCGTAACCGATGTCCTTGACCCTTAACATCGGCTAGGTCTCGAGCGTGTTCCAGGGTGCGCAGGCCGACCAAAAGAGAGGTCAGCAATTGACCGGCTTCGTCGTGCAATTCGCGGGCAATCCGGCGTCGTTCCTCCTCTTGCGCGGAGAGCATGTGTTCCAGGAGCAGCCGACGCATCGCTTGGGCTTGTTTTATTTCCGCGGCTTGCTTGCGCTCGGTGATATCGCGCGAGACGCCGGAAGCACCAACGGTCTCGCCTTCCGGGGTCTTGATTGGGGAAACGGCTAGCGAGACATCAATCACGGTCCCATCCTTCCGCCGGCGCTTTGTCTCGTAGTGCTTCACTTTCTGGCCACGGCGGATGCGTTCCATGATTGCGGGCCATTCGTCTACGCGCTCAGGCGGCAACAGGATGGAAATCGGCTGGCCTATCGCCTCGTCCGCAGTGTAGCCATAGATCCCTTCAGCGCCGGGGTTCCAGCTGACGATCTTTGCATCCAGGCTTTTGCCGATAATGGCATCTTGCGAGGATTCGACGATGGCAGCCAACTGCAACCTCGTCTCTTCGACGTGCCTGCGTTTTTGCTCGCTTAAATCGGTTATCACCATGCCCAGGGCGTGGCCCTTGTATCCACGAAACCGATTAAGAGACAAATTGACCGGAACCAGACTTCCATCTCCGCAACGCAGGTTGAATTCGCCTTTCGCAACCGCCTTCTGAGCCTTGGCAAGGAGAGCTTCAAATCTGTCTCGCTCTGTTTTCGCAACCAGCGATTGAACCGCAATTCCGATCATTTTCTCTTGCGGCTTGGACATCAGGTCTGCGAACCTGCGATTACAGTAGAGCACAGCACCATTCCGGGAGAGAGTCGCCGCGCCTTCGCTCATGGCCTCCACCAGCATGCGATAGGCGGGTTCGCCGCCTTTCAGCGCAACCACCTGTTCTCCGCGACGACCGGAAACCATCAACGCATCCACTTCGCCGGACTGTAGGCCGCGTAGAGTTTCTTCCGCAGTTTTCAACCGAGCGAGGAGCTTTGTTTGCTGATCTGATGGCGTGGATGACGGAGATTTGCGTGGAAGAGGCCCGAGGGTTCTGCGAGATCCTTTCCGTGCACCGACTTTGCCGGGCAGCCGTCCTCGGACTTGTCGGCCATCGGAACGTGGTCCCTTGTTAGCCATCTTCGATTTGAGCCCTTACTTCAGCGAACCGGTTGAAGATCCAACCCCACGATGACACTCTCGGTCTTGGAGAGGTTCCCAATGATCTTTTTGACCGGTGGCGGGAGCCTTCTTACCAGGGTCGGAATGGCAATAATCTGATCACCCTTGGCCAGTTGCGGTTTCAACAGCAAATCAATCACTTCGATGCGGTACCTACGCTGCAGTTTGTCTTCACAAATCTTCTTGAGGTTGGCGATCGCAGCAATCGAATTAGGTGTTTGGCCCGCGATATAAAGCCGCAAGATGTAAAACTCCCCTCGGCTGGTCTTGGCCGGGCGGTGTTTCCTTGTTGAGCTCTTCTTCATGTAGGCTCGGTTTCTGGTCCTGATGGACCAAACTTGCTACTCATCCGCCGCGACTGCACCCGGGCCTGTGACGCTCGTGGCCACAGTGTGATCCTTCAGAACCTTGCCCAAGTCCAAGCCTTTCGAACTCACCAGTAGCTCACGAGGTTCGCGCGAATGTGCCATGCCGCGGGATTTCAGAACGTAAAGCTCGCGCCTCGGTCGCCCATTGGGTTTGCTGTCCCGCAACACAATCCAGGTGTCCATGAGTGAGGACACGGCCGCTGCAGTTCTCTCTTGGGGGTCTCCTGAGAATGTCAGATTCGTGAACAACGAGGTGATCTGCTGCACCTTTAGAAAATCGACTAGGCGCATGAGCATCGACTTAACGTTATAAGTGCCGGTGGCCTGAACTAGGTTGGTGATCGGGTCGATGACCACGACGTTTGGTCGAACCTTTTCGATCAATTTGTGAACACCGGCCAAGTGTGCTTCCAAGCCGATGCTGGTTGGCCGCATCGCGTGAATGTGCAGTAGCCCCTTTTTTACCCAAGGCACCAGGTTAAGGCCCACCGAACGCATGTTACGGAGAATCTGGCTGGGAGACTCTTCAAAAGCGAAATAGAGGCAAACTTCGCCCCGCGCGCAGGCGGCCCGGGTGAAACTCGCCGCCAGGCTGGACTTCCCCGTTCCCGACGAGCCCGATACCAGGACACTGCTTCCACGGAAGAATCCCTTACCTTCCATCATCTCGTCCAAAGCGGGAATTCCCGTTGAAATGCGATCTGTAGATGCTTTGTGGGCCAGCGCCAGGGAAGTGATCGGAACCACCGAGACACCCTCGCGATCGATCAGGAAGGGATACTCATCGGTGCCATGGGAAGTGCCCCGGTATTTGACGACGCGCAGCCGCCGGGTGGAAATCTGTTCCGTAACGCGATGGTCCAGTGAGATCACGCAATCGGCGATATATTCCTCGAGCCCGTGACGGGTCAGCGTGTGTTCTCCGGCTTCCCCGGTAACGACAGCGGTGAGCTTGTGGGCTTCCAACCAATGAAACAACCGTCGGAGTTCCGCTCGGAGAATGGTTGAGTCAGTTAATCCGGAAAAAAGTGCCTCGATGCTGTCCAGGACCACTCGTTTTGCTTTGATGGCTTTGACTGCGTGGGCCAAACGGATGAACAGTCCCTCAAGGTTGTATTCTCCACTCTCGGCGATCTGGTTTCGCTGCACGGCAACAAAGTCCACCAACATCTCTTTGCGTTTGGCAAGCGCACGCAAATCAAAACCCAGTGAGGCGACGTTTGCCGCCAGTTTCTGCTCGGTTTCTTCGAAGTCCATGCAAACGCCAGGCTCGCCATATCGGACAGCGCCGTGCACCAGGAATTCCATTGCGAATAAGCTCTTGCCACATCCTGCGCTGCCACAGACGAGGGTGACGCGACCTTTGGGCAAGCCACCCCCTGTGATTTCATCCAGTCCCTGAATTCCCGTCGGGGCCTTGGCGAGCGACGTACGTACTACTTTCCGCTTGGCGCTGGACATAGCGCTGCTCCTGAACCGGAATTTGCAATTTCGACCCGGGTTTGATGCATCCTATCCTTACTCCCGCCGTCGATACAATAATTTACCACCAGATCGGACGCCAGCAAAATTGTGGCAGAGCCGAGACAGAGGACTAACGAATCGCAAATCGTGTTGTAAGAAGTGGACGACCCAATCGGCCAGACGCTTCATCGCCGACGCGACAAAGCGTTTTAACTGCTTCACTATCATTCGAGGCTCAAAACAGACCAACTTAAGATCCGTCTCGCAGGGAACGAGATTCCTTTGCTTCTTCGGGCGAATAGAGCGGCACCGCAGGTGCATCGATGCCCCGCAAGACACGCCTACAATGAAAATCCGAATGCGCGGTTAGGGCTTCTCCTTCGGGGGAGGATCGCTCTTGGCGGGCTTGGATTGGTTCTGCCGTTCCTGCTTCTGTTTCTCCGCCAATAGTTTCTGCTCATCCGCGTGTTTTTGCAGCAATTGCTGCGTCTGTTCCTGATGCTGCTGCTCGACTCGCTGTTTGTTGGCCGCATCCGCCTGTTGCTGCGCGAGTTTCGCGTGTTCCTGGTCCTGCTGCTGCTGGACTCTCTGCTTGTCCTGCTCCTGCTTCGCGCGAAGCTGATCCTGCTCTTGCTGGTGCTTCCTGTCCAATTCGGCATTCGTTGAGGGTGGAACGACGAGCCGCGGTGGAGGCGGAACCTCATTCGGATGAACTGTCGAAGGCGGACCAGAGCGATTGGCTTGCTCAGGTGGAACGCGTTGCTGCTGGGCAGCATCCTGTCTGGTTTTTTCGGCAACGGCCTTGAGTTGCGCTGCTTGCTGCCGGGCTTTGTCGTCAGCGGCCTGCTGCGCAGCTTCCTGCTTCACTCTGTCTGCGGCGGCCTGTTGTTGCGCTGCCTGCTGCCTAGCTTTGTCGTCAGCGGCCCGCTGAGTAGCTTCCTGCTTCACTCTGTCTGCGGCGGCCTGTTGTTGCGCTGCTTGCTGCCTGGCTTTGTCGTCAGCGGCCCGCTGAGTAGCTTCCTGCTTGGCCTTGTCTACAGAAGCCTGTTGTTGTGCAGCTAGTTGCTTGGCCTTTTCGGCGGCGGCTTGTTGCTGCACGGCTTCCTGCTTCGCTTTTTCTGAGGCTGCCTGTTGCTGGGCAGATTCCTGTTTGGCCTTTTCTGCAGCTACCTGTTGCTGCACTGCTTGCTGTTTGGACTTGTCGGTGGCTGCCTGCTGGGCGGCTAGTTGTTGCGCGGCGTCCTGCCTAGTCTTTTCCGCTGTGGCCTGCTGCTGAGCGTTCTGCTGTTTGGTCTTTTCGGCTGCTGCAGCTTGCTGGGCGGCTTGCTGTTGCGCCGCTTCCTGCTTGGCTTTTTCCGCAGCTGGTTGCGGTTGAGCGGACGACTGAGGTGCGGCGGCTGGAGGCGGGGCCCCAGGCGCGGGAGGATGGACTTGTTGCGCTGTGTTTAGAGACGTTGCCGGCTGCGGCTTTTTCGCCGCCGTTTCGACGGGCTTGACCGCGGGAGCGGGCGGGGCGGTTTTCACAACTCGTTCGACAGGCTGAGGCGTTGCCGCGCGGAGAGTCTGCTCGGCCTTGGCGTCGAGTGGCTTGCCAGGATTTGCTTGTAACGCCTGCTGCTTTTGCGCGAAGGCTACGGGCGGTGGCGGAGGAGCAACTTTGGCCACTACCGGCCGGCTGACGACCGCCGATGGAGGTATTGGCGGGGCACTGGCAGGTGTAGCGCTGGCGGTACTTTCTCTATTTGCGCCCATGACGCTTGCTCTAACGGGAGCTAGGGGCGCGGTGTGAACCGCAGGCGCCACGGTGATCGAGCCAGGCGCGACTCTCACGGCTGCTTGGGCCACCGGCTGGGCGTTCACGAAAGTTGCGCTGGGCACTGCGATAACGGCACCAGCTACGTTTTGATTTATATAGTTCGTGGTCTGAACGTTGTTGTTCACCACATTTGTTATGGTGGTCTGCTGGACCACGGTGTTAGTAATGTTCACGTTGGTGACGTAGGTCGGGCTGGCTTGGCGCGCGGGGACGTAGACTTCGCCCGGTGCCAGCGCGAACCACGCAACGCCCCCGCCTCTTCCGAAGTCGCGCGACGAATTCGAATCACCCACAAAGGTAACGAGCGCCGGGGAATACACGGGGCGATACTCACGCTCAGCATGGTTCGCTTCGCGGTGCGGCGGAACCCAGGCCCAACCTCCACCGCCGTTCCCATCATTGTCCATGTGCGCCCAGCGGCCGTAGTGAGAGGTCACGAATCCAGAAGGCGCGTCGTCCACCCACGTCCAACCCCAGGGATCGACCCAAGCCCAATGACCGTCTCTGTAGGGCGCCCAATTGCGCGAAACATGCGTCGGGACCCAGACCGGACCGTAAGTACGATCCGTCCTCCAGGTGCCATTTTGATCGAGGTCTTCCGAACCGGTCAGTTCCGGGGAAACGTAACGAGCTGACTGTGAGCGTCCTTCGCGTTGTTCCCGGCTGTACGACCACTGATCGAAATTGTCGCGGCTCGGCAGATCGTAAATATCGTAGGAAATATAATCCGTGCCGGAGACTTGAACCTGGGAGCCTCCATCCACAAGAAAGGCTTGACCTCCACCGTTGATCTGCCCCTGGCCGTCGCGAAGGGTTATGGTGGTGAAGCTGCCGTCCGGGTCAACGGTAATGCGGTAGTCGCCGAGTCGCAGCAAGGTAAACGCAAGGTTCGGCGTATCCACTTCGAACACGTCGTCGCGATAAAGATTCCGCACACGCACATCGATGGTTCCGGAGTTCAACTGTATCTGAACCGTGCGGTCATCCAGATTCAGGAAGGAAACCGAGGTCTGCCCGCCCACGCGAATCGCCGTTGACCCGATGTGCATTTCGGCTCTGGATCTATCGCCTGTCCAGAGACTGTCACCCGCAGTCATTGGCCGGTTCAGGGAGGCCCAGCCCCAGTCACTCTCGCCGCCCGGTTGGAAGGAAACACGGCCCTCCACGTAGTTCAGGCGGGCCACACGTATTGGTGGGTCATCATATGCGGAGGCTGACCGCACTACCACGGTGAACAGAAAGAACGCTAGGCATACACGCCTGCAGAAATTTACAGAACAAACCGCTGTCTTCATGACTCCACCTTCTGGACACACAATTAAAAATGACTTTCCTCAAAGGAGGTCCAGCATCCAGATAAGGAGAACGACGAGAAGAGGGAAATCGACCGGCCCAGACTTGCATCGCAGTTGATGTCGAACTATCTCGCCGTCTAAGATATCTTTTACAGCGTAGGAAGACGAATTGATGTCCTCTATTGGACAGTCCTGCGAGGAATCTTCTTGGCGGGCCAGCGACACTTTTTCAAGAGCAGCGGCACTGCAAGCGGCATATGCGGTTGCCGGAACTGTTAGCCTCGAAATCCATCCGCTGGAGAGAACAATCCGAGAAGATCCGATAGACTGGCGCTCGAGACACCGTAAGCCCCTAAGCCGACCTATCTGGGCGCGGTAAGCGCGTACAGCGGACCCCATTGCGGTCTTCCCCTCGGGCGCAAGGGTCCGTAGCGATCACTCGCACGGAGGTCTTTTCAGCCATATGTTAGGGCTCACTTAAAAAGTTCCGCGCTAGAGAGGGTACCACTGTTGTTAATGCCGCCTGCGACCAAGACCATTCCGCTGTTCAACAGCGTTGCCGTGTGGTCGTAGCGGCCAGTGTTCAGGCTTCCAGTCGAAGTGAAAGTTCCGGTTGTGGGGTTATACAGCTCCGCGCTGCCGAGAGGACCAGTGTTGTTGTCGCCTCCCGCCAGCAAGACCATTCCATTGTTCAGCAGCGTCGCCGTGTGGTTCTCGCGGCCGTTGTTCAGGCTTCCGGTCGAAGTGAAGGTTCCGGTTGCGGGGTTATACAGCTCCGCGCTGCTCAGGGGATTATTGGTGCCGTTGTAGCCTCCCGCCAGCAAGACCATTCCGCTGTTCAGCAGCGTCGCCGTATGGAACGAGCGCGCAGTTTTCATGCTCCCGGTAGCACTGAAAGTTCTGGTCGCGGGGTTATACAGCTCCGCGCTGGAAACGAGGATGCCGCCGGTGCTGTAGCCAGTCGCAATCAAACCAGTCCGTTGTTCAGCAGCGTTGCTGTGTGATATTCGCGCGCCGCGTTCAGGCTCCCAGTAAGGGTGAATGTTCCAGTCGCGGGGTTATAGAGTTCGGCAGTAGCGACCGCGCCGCCGCCGTTTCCTCCAGCGATCAAAACCGTTCCGTCGTTCAGCAGCGTCGCCGTATGGTAATAGCGGGCACCATTCAGGCTCCCGGTCACAGTGGCAGTTCCGGTCGTGGGGTTATACAGCTCCGCGCCGGAAAGGATGCCGCCGCTGCCGTAGCCACCGGCAATCAAAACCAGCCCGTTGTTTAGCCGTGTCGCCGTGTGCGCGTATCGCGCAGTGTTCAGGCTCCCAGTCGAAGTGAACGTTCCGGTTGTCGGGTCATACAGCTCCGCACTCGCGAGGTAACTGCTGTTGTAGCCTCCGGCGACCAGGACCATTCCGTTGTTCAGCATCGTGGCCGTGTGGACGAACCGCGGAGTGATCATGCTGCCTGTCAGGACAAAACCTGAGGGCTGAGCGCAGGAACTGAATTTGAACGAGGCGATTTGAGTAGCCCAGTTGAAGCTGTCGGTGGACGGTTCATACTCGTTCGTATACCAAAAAGTGCAATCGTCGCTGGGATCGACTGACATGCTCGTGTAGTCGCCCCATCGCCCGAACGAGCCTGTCTGCGATCCCTGGCCCGCGATAATGCTATTTTCTGCTTCCATAGTGCCCAGGGGATCGCCCGGGATTCTGCCCGTATACCGGATTGATGGGTGGACGCTGCTGCTCGACACGCTGTAGCCGAGCGCTATGTCACCAGCCTGATCCATAGCGATGCTGCCCATCCACCGGAAGTTTGCGTCTGGGGCGAAAGTTCCCTGCTGGTAGAGAACTGGCGTGCCGTTAGGGCTGCGGATTTCGTACCAACGAGCGCCCACACTACTGCCGCTCGTTATCGAGTGGTTCACAGTCAGGGACTCATGGCTGCCAAAGTTTCGATAGGCTAAGCGAAACAGTAGGCGGTCACCCAAGCCCTCAAGCAAGTCGGAGACTCCAGATTGCGGAATGCAGTTACCCGAACCACCGCAGGCTCTCGAAAAAGCTGCAACCGATATAGCCGTGGGGCCCGTAAAGGTTGAATTCGAAGGAGTCGTGAAGTCGACGTGAAACTTGTAAAGGTTCAGCAAGGAGGAGCCGCTCAACTCAAGATAAGAGTTTGGCTCGCCACTTGGCGGCCCCACCGCGCCATCCAAATCAGATGGGAGAAGACTCGCGTCCGACGTGGACCTTTGAAAGCAGACAGCCAATGCTGTATTGCCGACAAGCATTGCGCTGCGGTTGTACGCGCACGCTTCGGCGCCGACAAAGGTCGCCCCGTTTTGAAAAATGTTGTACGACCCATAATACGCGTCCGGCCAAACGCCAAACTTCGGATAGTCATTCAGGTTGCTCCCAAAAGAGAATGCGTATCGGTGATACGAACCTGTGGCATCGGATGTCGTGGAGATGGCTATACATTCGGTTCCAGGAGAGAACGTCGAACTGGCGGAAGCGATCTGGGCAATGAACCAACGAGCAGCCCCTTTGTCGTATAAAACGATGGGGTCGCTGTAGTTCGGCCCCGTCTGACAGACGCCGCCGAATCCCGACCAAATCGAGTTAATCTGAGCGGGTCCTAGCTGAAGGGCGCCGGTGGCCTTATTGTAAATGGCGTATTCGATGTTGACGGTCTCCACGAACTGTGTTGCCCCGACCGAGCCGTTAGGATCTGGCGGCACGAGCCCATCTGCCGATATGCCACCGAAGTTCAGACCAGGCGATGTGGCCACAAGCGCACCAGGCATGGACGACTGGCGCACGGAATCGGGTTGTGTAGTCACCACGGCTGGTCCAGGATAACGTAATGGGACTATATGCTGCCCACCTGAATTCGGCGGGATCTGAGGCATTGATCGCAAGGGTCCAGACGTATCGTGATGATCCTCTGGAATAACTTGCGGTCCACCCTGCGGCTGTGCGAGCAGTTGGATCGGCCCCCAGAGCAAGGCACTGCAGCACAACCCAAAAAAGAAACAGCGATTCCGAAAACGTAGCATCACGCACCTCCTCATCTGTAAGTCAGGGCAGGGGCAATGACCATAACACAAATGCCATTATAGGGGACACATACGTACGCCCCCGAATATCGGCTACCAATGCCTATACCTTATCAACAATAAGATGCTTTATGTCGTTACCTTTTGGGAGTCTTTTTGACTGGCAGCTTTTTTTCGCCCCCCTTGGTGCTGATCAGCGCCAAGAAATCTTTGGCGTTAAAGGGGTACAGCCGAGTGGATTGTTGTCCCGTTGTACTTAAAGTGACGTCCACACGCCGATTGTTGGCTAGGACCATCACCTGCAGATTATTCAGCATCTTTTGCCGGTCGGCCGGACTCAAATCCGGATTTTGCGCTATGAGTTCCTTTGTCTGCCCGACAGTCAGCTGGTCCTCTTTGCCAAACGACCGCGTCTCAAAGTGGTCCGCGGGGACGCCGTGTTCCACCAGGAACTTCTTGGTGCGCTCTACGCGGCGCTCTGTGAGGGCCTTGTTGTATTCCTCCGATCCGCGTGGGTCTGCATGCCCGCCGAGAATCAAGTGGGCCTCCGGCTTGTATTTCAGATAATCCCTGTAGTCCTTCGCCAAAGTTTCCAAGATGTCCGCCTGGCTGTCGAGCAGGCCGCCCCCTGGATTCTCGGCTGTCGGCCGAGCAGTCTGGAAATAAATACTGTGAAGGGCCAGCCTGGCTTCGAGCTGCTTGATCTCAGGAGCAGGAGCAGGAGGCGGCGGCAGAGGTTCCACGTTCACTATGGTGGTGGACGAGGCGGTGAGTGGCGGATTGCGGTCATCGTTCACGTTGCAAGTGACCGTGATATGGCCGGGGCGGGTGTCCCGTGTATTCAGCGTGGCGGTGTCACCGTTGCCGGAGATGTCTCCGGAGCTTGCGGTGTAGCTGTACGCTAGCCTTCGTCCATCCGGGCTGCTGGCGCGCGAGCTGATCGTGGAGTTCCCACCGGTTCGAACGCTGGCCGGATCAGCCGAGCATTCAATCATCGGTGGGCGCGGCATTTTCACGGTGAACCGCGCGCTGCACGATGCATTTCCATTCCTGCGGCCATCGCTCAAGTTAGCTGTAACTTCATAAGCGCGCGGCTCCAGGCCCGTTGTGTCAATCTGGGTGGAAGCTTCGCTTCCAGAAACTTTCACTCCCGTGCCGTTCCAGCTATAGCTGACTGTGCGCTTGGGACTGAAATTAGTCCCGCTGGCCGTCGCCGTAACCGGCTCGCCGGCAAAGACTTCGGTCGGTTGCACTGAGCAAGTTGCGCTTGGCGGAATTGGAGTCTCTCCGCCACCGAACATGAAATTCAGGCCAGCCTGTATTCTTACGCCGTTAATGTCAGTGTTTGACACAGTCGGAGGGGCATACCGGTAACTCGAGAATACATAGTCGGCCCTGATCAGCCGCAGAGCAACGTGCCTCGACAGTTTGACATCAATACCGCCGCCGAACATGACGCCGAGTCTGTCGATATCGTGGAAGGCATCCGGCATAAGACGATGGTCGCCTACTAACACCTCAAGAAACGGTGAAAAATGTTCGTGGCGGAAGGTAATCTTTGGGCCGAATGAGAGGTTGGAGAAAGCGGCGTCGTCAATTCTTCTCGCAAATGTGGCTTCCCCGCTGCCCCAATGCGTGCTGGCATCAAGTGTCAATCCGAACCAATGATTGAAATTGTAGGTAAGACTGGCCCCGGCACCGCGTGGGTTCGATTCCAGCCGCGTGCCCGGGAACGGTAGCAATGCTCCTGGAAGCTGGCCGTGTAGATCCGCGTGGGGATAAAAGAAGGAGTATCCGCCGTAAAGTTCCCACTTGGGAGCAGGCTGGTCCTGAGCTGCGGCCGTAGTGGCAAACATACACAGGACTGCAATTGCTACCGGCAGCGCTGTGAAAAGACGAGCAAGGCGGCCCTTTGAATTAGATGACATGCGAATATTCCTCCGAACTTTAATAGCGTGAAATAATGCTTTTCCACCCTGCACGGCAGTGGACCAGCCTCAGGCTGGTCTCACCACCGAATGCCTCATGGACCGCAGGGAGGTACATTAACCGTATCGCTGATCAATGTGACTGCGCCAATCGACGCTAGCGCTCTGCCATTTAGTGTCACGCCGGCGCTAAGCGAGATGGACTGGTTAGCCATAAGATTTCCCGCCATGGTCGTACCTGTTCCCAACGTGGCTGAACTGCCAATCTGCCAGAACACGTTCTGAGGCAGGGCGCCATTCTGCAGATTGACCTTGCCGGCTGCCGTCGTGAGTGTGGATGAGATCTGGAAGATCCAGACGGCCGTTGAATCACCTTGAGCGTCGAGGGTGAGATTCCCGGTTATTCCCAGCGAGGGCTGGGCAACGGTCGTATAAACGCCAGGGAAGAGGGTTTGCCCTCCTATGTCCGGAGGCAGGTGAGTCCCAACAGGTTTTCCTGCGGCGGTGTTATATGCCGTGGTCAGCTGACCCTGGGCCGTCTGGGCAACGCCGTCGCCCGCGTGTAACATGCCCGTTAGTGTTCCCGGCGGAAATCCAACTATCGCAGTTCCTGCCCACACGCCGACATCCCCAGTAACGTTGGTAGGCGCTGCGACTGTTGAGGTGTTGGTGACCGTGGAGCCGGCCAAGATTCCGAACCCGCAGCCCGGCGTTCCAAACGCTATGGGCCCCGCACAAGCTGTTGTAGCTGTTGTGAACATCCACGTGAAGTCCGCAGCCAGGCCGTTGCCAAAGGTGTCTTGAGCGCCGGTAGTGATGGTGGCGGTATAAGCCGTGTTCAGTGCAAGAGGACTCGATGGCTTGAAGGTGGCAACGAAGCCGGTGGAATCCAGCGAAACGGTTCCGGTTACCGCCGGTGCCAACTTAAAAGTTCCTGTGTTGATTGTTGCAGCGTTCATCGCCTTGCTGAGTGTTGCGGTGACAATGGCGCCTTGGCAAATGCCCGTAGCGCCCCCCACTGGAACTACGGAAACCACTGTGGGCGGGCTCAAGGGAGACGTGGCACCCCCTGCTTTGTCCCCGTCGCTGCACCCAGCCATCGTGGCCATCACGGCCGTCAACAGGAACGCCGGAATCCAAAATTTTCTGAAATTCGAATTGCGCATTAGCTTCTCCTCTTTACACACTTGCAAGGCGATCCGTCGAGCCGCGAAAGGGAATATGAGGACTTATGAATGCGTTGTCTGTGCTAGTTTGCACACGGCCGGCAAAAACCACCGAATATCCGAGTGTGCTCTTTTGTACAGTTCAGGAGCAGTCTTCTTGTTAAGGTGGATGCGGACGCGGAGTGATCATGCAAGTGCGGCGCTTGCAAAATTGAGTATGAAACCCAAAAAAAATAGCCGAAATGGAACTGCTGGGAGATTTGACCCCCAAGTCTTCCTCGATACCGCAGGGGTGGCGAGAAAAGTTGCGGAATTTCGAAGGGGCGAATCGGTTTACTCTCAGGGTGAGGCCGCAGATACCGTTATGTATGTGCAGAAGGGGGGCGTGAAATTCTCAGTGGTCAATGCATCTGGAAAGGAAGCAGTAGTCGCCATGTTCGGCCCGACTGACTTTTTTGGCGAGGGCTGCATGGCCGGTCAAACGGTTCGGATGGGAACGGCTAGAGCGATGACGCCAACCACACTTCTGGTCATGGAGAAAAACGAGTTGCTACGCGTACTTCATGCAGAGCATGAGTTATCCGATCATTTCATCAGGTATATGCTGGCGCATAACATCCAGGTCGAAAAGGACCTGATCGATCAACTCTTCAACTCCAGTGAAAAGCGCCTGGCACGCACACTCTTGCTTCTCGCGCGCTACGGAAGACAAGATCAGCCAATCCGCATACTGCCGAAGGTTTCCCAAGAGACTCTGGCGAGCATGATCGGAACCACGCGATCGCGCGTGAATTTCTTCATGAACAAATTCAGAAAACTGGGTTTCATCGAGTACAACGGAAAAATCAAAATAAATAAATCGCTGTTGACGGTCGTCTTACACGAGTAAAACCGCCAGGTGGTCACGGCTCACCGGATGCACTTGGGATTCGGCAGAAAAGCCCGGCGGTCAAAAGCACGTCCAATACGAATCGTTCTTGGGTAATTATGCCGTGACTTTCCCGCACTTCAAGGATTCATAGGGAGTCGAATGTCGTTGCCGAGAATACAGCCGCTCTTAGAATCCGTTGCGTTGATCGAAGTTCAGTCTCTCGTATTGGAAGAGAAGCCCGTCATCCTGCCACCGGTTCCTCCGCACGCGGCACTTCCTAATCGCATCGCTGTCGTGGGCAATTATCTTCCCAGGCGTTGTGGAATCGCGACGTTCACAACCGACTTGTGCGATGCCTTGCACGCGGAATACGGGACAACGGAATTGCTGGCGCTGCCGGTTAATGATTCCGAAGAGGGCTACGACTATCCCGCCAGAGTGCGATTCGAACTCTCCGAGGACAATCTCGCCTCCTATCGGCAAGCCGCAGATTTCCTCAATTTCAGCAATGTCGATTTGGTGTGTCTCCAGCACGAATACGGCATCTTTGGTGGACGCGCGGGCGGGCATATTCTGGAGCTCCTGCGCCGCTTGCGGATGCCTTTCGTAACCACTCTGCACACCGTCCTTCGACAGCCAACTCCTGACCAACGCGCGGTCATGGAGGAAATCGCAAGTCTTTCCGACCGCCTGATCGTCATGAGCCAGCAGTCCGTCGAGATCCTCCAAGAGGTGTTTCACGTCTCAGCTGAAAAGATCGATTTGATCCCACATGGCATCCCCGATTTACCTTTCACCGATCCGAGTTTCTACAAGGACGCATTCGGTACGGAAGGAAAAGAGGTCTTGCTCACATTTGGCCTGCTTTCGCCGAATAAGGGCATTGAAAACGTCATCAAGGCGCTTCCAAAGATCCTCTCGCGGCACAGCAATGTTGTATACATGGTTTCAGGCATCACTCACCCGCATATCCTGCGTCGCGAGGGCGACAAGTACCGCGAGTACCTGCAGAACCTAGCTAAAGAGCTTGGTGTTGAAGCTAGCGTCATCTTCCGCAATCGTTTCGTAAGCCCTCAAGAAATGGTCGAATTGATTGGCGCCGCCGACATCTACATCACCCCCTACAAGCACAAGGCTCAAGTCGTTTCTGGCACGCTCGCCTATGCCTTAAGCGCTGGCAAAGCTATTATTTCTACGCCATACCTGCACGCTATTGAACTCTTGGACCAGGAGCGCGGCACGCTTGTTCCGTTTGATGATCCTGAGGCGATCGCCACAAAAACAGTTGAACTTCTGGACAACGCCACTGCACGGCACGCCATGCGCAAGCGGGCCTACCTTTACGCCAGAGACATGGTCTGGAATCGCGTGGCCCAGAAGTATATGAAGAGCTTTGAACGCATCTACAACGAACGTTTGCGAAGTCCGCGCGCCACTTACTCAGCCCAGAACACCGAAAAGAATCTCGATCGCCTTCCTGCCATAAAACTGGATCACCTCCTCCGCATGACCGACGCCACGGGAATGATTGAGCACGCGGTTTTCGTGATTCCGAACTATCCCGAGGGCTACTCGACCGACGACAACGCCCGCGCGCTGATCGTCGCGATTCTTTTGGACGCCTTCGGTGCTGGCGCACCAAGAGGTTGCGCCGATTTAGCCTCCCGCTATTTAGCCTTCTTGTGGCTTGCTTTTGATCCCACCACGAAACGGTTCAGAAACTGTCTGAGTTACGAACGTCAGTGGCAGGAGACGGAGGGATCGGAAGACAGTCACGGGCGAGCCTTATGGGGATTGGGGACTGTTCTCGGCAGATCCAAAGATGCGGGATTGCGCGGAGCTGCGGGCCGCATGTTTGAGCTTGCTGTGCCCGCAGCGCTGGAATTTAGGAGTCCCCGCGCCTGCGCTTTTGCCTTACTCGGCGTCCTCGAGTACCTCGATTCTTTTCCTGGAGACCGCGCCGCTCTCAGTGCCTCCGATGCTTTGGCAAATCGATTGTTGAATTCCTACCGCGCGAACCGCACCGATGATTGGAAGTGGTTTGAGAGTGGGCTTGCCTATTCAAACGCCCGTTTGCCTCAAGCTCTGGTCCGAGCTGGCGTGCGCGCCGGCAACGAAGAAATGGTTGCCGCCGCTATCGAAGCTTTGGATTGGCTCGTCGCCTTGCAGCACTGCGAGGTAAGAGGCCATTTCGTGCCCATTGGATCGCAGGGCTTCTATTCCAAGACCACTGAGAGGGCCCGTTTCGACCAGCAGCCGGTCGAAGCCTGCGCGGCCGTATCAGCCTGCCTGCAGGCGTATCGCGCAACTGGAAAGGGCCGTTGGCGTAAGGAAGCTTGGTCCGCATTCAATTGGTTCTTGGGTGACAACGATCTGCAGATCGCACTTTACGACCCCGCTACCGGTGGTTGTCGAGACGGTTTGCATCCCGACCGCGCTAATGAAAATCAAGGAGCAGAGTCCACCTTGTCCTTTCTGATGGCGCTCCTGGAAATGCGCAAGCTGGAAGAAGCCGACGGCACGGAGAACAAGTTCTAACAAGCAGGGCGGTACTGTTTAGCCTAAACCGAATTTCGAGGGATCGAATCCATGAGTGCCATGAATTCCACTGTTGAAGCAAAGATGAAACAATACGAGACGCTCTTTAGCCGGCACCCTGGGAATCCCATCTTGACGGGCAAGGATTGGCCTTATTCCATCAACAGCGTTTTCAACGCCGGCGCAACCCTGCTGGCGGATGGCTCAACTCTTCTGCTCTGCCGTGTAGAGGATCGCCGCGGCCTCTCGCATCTTTGCGCCGCCCGTTCGGTAAACGGCGTCGATGATTGGCAAATCGATCGTGAACCCACGCTCCTGCCCAATCCAGAGCAATTTCCCGAGGAAGTGTGGGGCATCGAAGATCCACGCATTACCTATGTGCCCGAACTCAAGAAATTTGCCGTGGCTTACACCTCCTATTCTCGCGGTGGTCCCGGCGTGTCGTTGGCGCTCACCGAGGATTTTCGCAGCTTCGAGAGATTCGGCGTCGTCATGCCCCCGGACGACAAGGATGCGGGGCTTCTGCCTCGTAGGATCAATGGCTTCTGGGCCTTGATCCATCGGCCCATGACACCTCTGGGTGCTCACGTTTGGATCTCATACTCTCCCGATCTGCGGCACTGGGGAAATCACAAGCTCATGCTGGAGGCCCGCCGGGGCGCTTGGTGGGATGCAAACAAAATTGGCATGTCGCCTCCTCCCATCGAGACGTCCAGAGGCTGGCTGATGATTTACCATGGGGTCCGCAGGACTCCTTCGAGCTCCATCTACCGGCTGGGTCTGGCCCTCTTCGATCTTCAAGAACCCGATAAGTGTCTGATCCGCGGGGACTCTTGGATGTTCGCACCGGAGGCGGAGTATGAGCGTCATGGCGATGTCCAGGACGTTGTCTTTCCGTGTGGCTACACAGTGGCCAGCGACGGCGACACGATCAATCTCTATTACGGAGCAGCCGATTCCAGTATTGCTCTGGCGCACGGCAGCATTCGCTCCCTACTGAGCTGGCTTGATTCCAACGGCCACTCAGAACACAGTAGCGACCGGCGTCACAAATAGTTTCTTCGTAGAACTGTGGCAAAATTCTCGTTTGAATCACCCGCCCTCGGTCTTCAACCGAATCCACGAATTGATCACCGTTTAGACAAGATAAAGAGGCCAAACCGCGAAGGTCGCATTGGTTACTGCGACCTTTGCAAGATGGCCCCTGCCGAGGGCACGGCGGAGGGCTCCGCAGTGCCGCTCGTCTAAGATTGCCAGCTAGCCGGGACGTGAAAAACCGCGGTTAGCTGACAAATGGTAGCTACTGGTTCGAAGCTCGCTCCGATTCGTTGCGCGGTGCATTCTTCTGCAGCACGTTGACGAGGTTACGTCCAGTACCCGGCACGCCTGTATGTTCCCCTCTCACGATGTCCTTAGCCTTGATTGCGTGACCATACACCTGCTCGCTGGCCTCATCATCAGGACGAATCGTGGAGCCTTCAAGGGAAATGCCGGCAAACAATCCGCGTGAACGCGAATAGCTAAGAATCTCGGCTCGCATCCAGGCATCGGTATCCGCGGAAGCATCACGTCCCTTGGGTCCGCCGGCAACGGAAGCATCCGCGCCCAGCTTGACTTTGCTGCTCAGAATCGACTCCATGCCGCGGTCATTCATCACCAGCAGGATCAAATCCGTTGCTTCTCCGCCGATTTGAAAGCCCACGCTGCCGCCTTCCAGCGCGTACATCGCTGGCGCTCCCCAGGGACCGCGGAAATGTTCACCCGTCCGGCAAACCATCGCCCCACGCCCGTAGTCTCCGCCGACTCCAAACGCCAGCTTCCTGACGGACGGAATCACGATGACGCACTCGGCCTTTTCCAGAAGCTCATGCGGAATGTTGTCCGGAATGTTGAGAACTTCCGTCATCACCACGCCACAGTTTTCCAGGCGTCTTTGTTCCTTGTTCATCTTCTTTGCGTACACTGCTCCCGCTACCAGAGAGAGACATGCTGCCGTTACCATGAATTTCTTCATTGCTGACCTCCAAGGTCAAAACTTCTTCTGCTGTCGTTTTGTTTCTCAACCGATTCTTGGCTGAAGGACTTTCAACACGTTTGCGTCACGAGAGGGCTATGCGTTGCCCGACTCTCAGGCGGGGTACTTCCGTAGTTTCGAACTAGGAACTTTTCTTGCCGCCTAGAACAATTAAGGCAATTCCTCCGACGAGCGCGAGGCCACCGAGCACTGGCGGAATCGAAATGTGCTCTTGATCTTCCCTGGTGGCATGGATCGGCCCGATATCCAGAACTTTTTCTTGATGGGTAAAGTTGAATCCCTGATAGGCAAGCGCCAGCCCACCCAGCACAATTAAGAGAATTCCAACCCAGATGATTGGTTTCATATCGATTGACCGGCGGCTAAGCCGAGCGTCTCCGTCCTTGAATCATGTTAATCACGAAAATTGCTAATACTACGAGTAGAAGGATGTGGATGAACCCCCCAAGCGTGTAGGACGTCACCACTCCCAGGAGCCACAAGACAAATAAGACTACCAAGATTGTCCACAGCATCTTTGCTCGAATCTGCCAAAAAACCAGTGCCTGCGGTGCTTGCGGTGCTTGCGTCGCGCCTGGAACCCGCATTCGTCACTTCCCAGATGACTCATGCTAGGTGGTTTGAAGCCAGAAGTCTGTCCACTTGAGCACACTTTCCTGGATATCTCGCTGCGGTTTTTCCTCGGATTCAGGAAAATGCTCTCCATTTCACGGCTGGGCCAGTCCGCTCATTCGCTCACGGGCTGCTTCTCCGGCACTACCTCGGTTTGTCTGGCGCGTACTATAAAGCGCTTCGGCGCCGGCCCCACATAGTAGAAGGGGAAACACGTGATGAGGGTGAGCTCGTGACCGGCCGTGGCCTCCAATACCCGTATGTCTGCGGGGGACACGACTTCAATGGATTCCACCACATAGTCGAAAACATGTTCGATGGTTTTGAAGCGGATTTCGTCACCAATTTGAATATCGCGCAGCGGTCGAAACAGAGTGTCCCGGTGACCAGCCAAAGCGACATTACCCCATTCGCCCGGTAGCGCCGATTTCGCCACATGACCTACAGCATGCCGCAAGCTCGCTGCTGAGTCGCCTTGCACCACCATGTCGTTCAGGCCAAGCCGCGGCACTTGTATCTCTCCGATGACCTCGCCTTCTACCAGAATATGCGGTTCCACAAGGCGGCCAGCCTGTTCAAATTTCTTGATCTCGAGAGCCTGATAACGGTGTGAATCCGCAAGGACTAAGCCCGCGTATCCCAGAGAAAGAATGCCGAATGCGAGAAAAGAGTAGCAAGCTCCGCGCAAGATGTTTCGCTGCACTGACGAGGCCGCCTTCGTTGGGTTCGAAAAGGAACTCATCTCGTCCCCGTTCCCAACTCGGCCGCCGGCCGTCTCTCTGCCGCAAGTGAGTACCCCTGCCGGGTTCGCACGCGTAGGCTACCGCGTCCTTGCGTAGTGACCTTTACTTCGATTTTTCGAAAGGCGTCCACGCGCTGCATGTTCTGCGGCGCATACCCTAGCGAGTATTGTTCGCGAAGATCGCGTGCGATGTCTGCCGATACCTTGGCTACACTTTCCCCTTCTCGCGGAAAGTACGCAATTCCTCCCGTATCTTTGCAAAGCCGCCGCAGCAACCCGGGATTTTCCTCTTTGTCATCTGCCCCGACCAGGCCGATGGCGTAAATCATGGTCTGCGATTGCCGCGCCTGCGCCAGCACTTGCGAATATTTCAGATGGCTGGCGTTGTCTCCGCCGTCGCTGATGAGGATCAGCGCCTTCTTGCCTAAATGCCCATACTTAATATGATTCAGCCCTTCGCTTACGGCATCGTAAAGCGCCGTTCGTCCACGCGCTTTGACTGCCGTCAGGGCTTCCTCAAGCTCTTTCGGGTCGCTCGAAAAGGCCTTTCCCTTCATAAGTTCAATCAAAACGTCATCGTTGAAATCCACGACGAACATTTCATCTCGTGGATTGCTCGAATGTGCGAACGAGGACACCGCTGCCGCAACCTCGCGTAGCTTCGGCCCCATGCTTCTGCTGTGGTCCACTACCAGCCCCACGGTTACGGGCGTATCTCCCTCTTCGAATACCGTGAGTTCTTGGAGCTGCCGATCTTCATAAACGTGGAAATCTTGCTGCTTGAGACCTGCGACGAATGTTCCGCGAGCGTCGGTAACACGCACAGGCAGCAGCACCAGGTTGGCTGTGACCGCAATTCTTGCCTGGGCTTCCGCGCGAGTCGGCGAACTTTCTGTCGCGAGGGACGGGGAGAATCCGAGCATACTGACGAAAAACAGGAAGGGAGCAAAGAACGACTGCCCTTTGCCCGGCTTTTGCCTGCTGAGAATTGGAATGAGAATCACGGGAAAGCTTTCTCGCGGCGCAGGACGTGATCTGGAAATCACGTCCGCGGCGCGGGGAGTTACACTCGCTTACGAAGCGAGCTTGAGGTAAAGCTTCAGGCCGAGAGCAACGCTAATGGACAATCCACCAAGCAATGCGATCAACGGCATCGAGCTTCCGGTTTGCGGCAGTTCTTCGGTTTCCTTGACAGCGACCGGCGCGGGAGTTACCGGCGGAGTGGTCTGGATCACCGTGGCTACTTCCACTTCTTTCTGGTCGGGTGTGACGGCGACGATCGGAATCGTCCTCATCGCGTTGTCATCGAGATCGTCGGCAGCGACGGCCGGAACGGCGACTTTCGCCACTTGTGCTAGCTGAATCGCGCGAACCTTGGGATAGACGAATTCCTGTCCGAAGTTGTCGCCGGGATAGAACCAGGCGCGCAGTGCTTCCGGAGAATCGCCCGGACGTTCGCTGAACTTCATGACTGTGTCGCCCGTTGATTGCAAACGGTAGTTATTGATGGCCAGGATGGTGGCAATAATGTGGCTCCCGTCGGCGTTAAAGATCTGCACGATGTGGCGGTCGGAAGGTGAATCCAACAGCTGAAATGTGTACGTCCCGGCGGGAAGGACTTTCCCGGGAACTTCCACGGCTTGGCTGAAAGTAACGACGGTCTTCTTGTTCCATTCATCAGCGCGCGCGCTGGGCAGCACTATGGCCCCCAACATCGCGACTGCTAGCAAACAAAATATTGCTTTTACATTTTTCATTCGAATTTCCTCCTGAAACTTGTCAGACTTTTCTTGTACCTGCTTGCGTAGGATAAAGCCGAGACGATCTGATGTGCGGTGATGGGGTCTGTGCGAAAGCCTTTTTGTTTTTTCCTACGGGAGCATCTTAGAGCCTGCTAATGAAAGAGTCTGTTCTCTTAAGCACACATTTGTATATATTTGCAGGCCGCAACTTTGCGCGCGCCCAAAATCGTGGACAGCGATGGATGCGAATGAGCTGCCGTGCCACACTCAGCGTGAGTTGGCAGGGCTGGCAGCGAGAATCGGCGTTGGGGCAACGAGCTTCAATTGTTCGAGGGACGACAACACACTTTGCCAACGATTGGCATCCTTTTTAGTTTCAAGAGGAAGAGAGAGATCGGAATAGAAGGCCAAAATATTCTCGCGCAGATCTGGTGACGTAAGATCGAACTTCCGCTCGGTGAGCTGGCCCAGCAACTTTGCATAGGTCTCGTCCGTCAGCGAGTATTCCGCAGCCTTGGTAATTTGTCCGGTGTCAAAATCACAGTTGACGAGCTCCAGCGAGCCGGCACGAACCTGCTGCAGATAAATACGGTATTGGTCGACCGTCGTATTGATGCTCTTGAAGTACAGGTCTTCCGTCTGCGGCGTGGGGTTATTGAACGCCAGCGCTTTGAATGGACCAATCTTAGGCATGTAGCGCAGCAGCACGGACCAAACGCGCGTCCCGAAATCAGGTTTTGTGTAGTCCTTTCCCCACTCTTTCTCGTATTCGGAGCGCGACAAGCGATAGAGAAACTTTCTTTTCGCAAAATTCGGCGTCTCCTTCATTATGTCTTTCTTGTGCGTCCGCAGCGCGATCTGCGTCATTTGTGGGATCATGCGGCTGACTGCAAAGCGATACGAACCAACTGCGAGATCTTCATGGCTCAGCACGTCCTTCAACTCCACTCCGTAAACAATCGGAAAAGTCCGCTCCAGCAGAGGCTTGGACACCTGAAACCCGATGAAATCGTGATACTGCTGTGACGCATAGCGATTCTTCGCTACTTGCACCATGTCGAATCCGAACTCCGTCTTCAGATGCGCCGTGTGGTCCTCCGCGTACCTGACCGAGTTACCGAACTTCGCCCGCAGCTTGGGATATTGGAGCGAAACAGACTGGTTGACGGCTGGATGCCCGGCGATATCCGATGCATAATGCGCAAGCGCGCCTAGGGCAAAGGCGTACTCGTTCGCATCCTGGCTCTGTGTCAGCAGCTCTCGAACGAAGTCGCCGCTCCGGACGTAATGCACCAGATTGCTGAATTCCACGCTGCCAAACGGATAGTAACCGAGATCCTGAATAACGGCGCCGCCATACGCGTAACCATGCGCCTCCTTTAGCTGCTCTTCCGTCAGCGCTGGAAATCGTTGAAGCAACAGCGGACGCAGCTCATCGGTCCACACCAGGTCTACGATTTCCTCGTGCGTGAGCACGGAGTATGCCAGCGAAACGCCGCCGCACAGCAGGAGCCCGAGAAAGATTGCAGCCACGCGGATGCCCCATGGTCCCCAGTCACGCAAAGCAACGCTTCGAGGGTGTAGCGACCTAATTTGGTTTTCTGAGTTCATAAACAAGTTTCTTTGCTTCCTTCATTCTGTCTTTGTAGAAGGTTGGACTGATCAGAACTTTCCTGTCTCCCACGCGCACATGTTCCTTGATGCCCTTTTTCGACAAGAAGAGAGATAGCGCCGTATAAGTCTTGATCTCTTTCTCGAGAAATCTCACCGCATGCCTCTTAGAATCATCCATCGCTGACCTCCAACTCATCAGTCACGGCCTGACTCGAGAAGAAACCATGCCGCGACCAACAATCGTCACCTTCATGCTCGCTCAAGCACGACCGGAACAACTTCTAAATTCGCCCGATAAGCACAAGAATGATAACGACGAAGAGAACCAGACCCACTCCTCCCGACGGGACGTAGCCCCATTGGCGGCTGTGCGACCACCTTGGCATCGCTCCCAGGAGCGCCAAGATCAACATAACGATCAAGATTGTTCCAAGCATTGTTTCCCCTCCTCCTCGCAGATTCACTCATCGCTATCCACGCAACGCGGTGCAGCATCGGTCTGACTCTCTGACAAGTTTCCCCACTGGGCCAAGTTTGCCCTCGATTACCGCGCTCGATGAGCGCCGCGCCTAGCGCAGGTAGAAACTGATAGCAATACGATCGCTTGGATATCTGCGGTTGTACAAATAATATCCGTCACCGTAGTAGTCCACGTAGACGTCATCGCTGTCGTACCAATCGTCCGACCAGTATTCCGGCCACGGATCAACCAGACCGAACCAATAACCGCCGTACTGGAAACGGCGATGCCCGCCAACATACCTCGCAGGGAGACTGTAGATGCGGAACCCGTGATCCTGTCCATAGTAGCTGCGGAAACGGTCATCCGGAACGCGGTAGCCGTTGTAACCGCCGCGTTGCTGCCAGGTGTGGTGCTCGGACTGCCAGCTATGGGCGCGCTCACCTTGCCAAGCGACTCGCTGCACGCGTACCTGCTCGGGGCTGCGTCGTTGTGCAGATCTGTTGTTGTCTTGCTGCTGTTGGTGTTGCCGTTGCTGATCGTGCTGCCCTCTGGCTTGTTGCTGCTGTTGTTGTGCAGCGTGGTCCTGCAGTTGACGCTGTTGCCGCTGCTGATCTTGTTGCCTGTTCGCTTGCTGTTGCTGCTTCGCGGACTGGTCCTGCTGTTGTCGCCGCTGATCCTGCTGCCCTCTGGCTTGCTGCTGTTGTCTTGCAGAATTGTCTTGCTGACGCTGCTGCCGTTGCTGATCTTGCTGCCCCTTGGCTTGTTGCTGCTGACGTTGCTGCTGTTGCTTCGGAGCCTGAGTTTGCTGCTGCCTTTCGGGCTTAGCCTGTTGTTCCTGTTTTGCAGCCTTAGTCTTTTCTTCTTGTTGCTGCTGCCGGGCATCAGCCGAAGCAGTGATTCCGAGAAGCAGAAAAAGCGCGGTCGTACCAATGATTCCGATTTGTTTCATGATGTTACCTCGATTGCGTTTACTTGTGTGCCTATCACTCGCCATATAGAGCACCTCCACCGTCAGGCCTGCACTTGATTTCGATATATCGCTTGCTGAATCTGGTTGTTTGCTCGTCACCCAACGCGAATTCGCGAGAGCGAATGCAGGAATCCAAAAGCATTCAACAGCCACAGCACTGTGCCAATTACCACGACTGCGTTCAGAATCGACTTGATGCTGCCTGCCATGGGAACAAAACGATTCACCAGCCAGAGCAGAACACCAACTACAATTAGTGTTAGGAGTATCTGAAGGAGAGGCATACTTTTTACCTTTCTGTTTTTGCCGCGAGACACTTCTACTGTGCGTGCACGGCTTGTTCCCTGCGGGCCCGGGCGGTGAGTGCCTTGACTCGCCTCAATCCAAACCAGGGCTGGAGTACTGTTCCCGACAGGACATGCGATTCAGGTGTTGTTCGATGTCCTCAGCGCTTGTGTGGCCTGAAGAATTAGCTGGAGAAGATGGACCGGCCAACACGGCAGTCCTTCTTATTACAAAATGATCTTGGACTCCGCAACGACGCATGTCTGTTCTCTTGTATACAGTTTTGAGGTTTGTTTGAAAAATCGTGGGGTCTTGAACCGACAATCCAACCGCGCTAGTTGTGCGACGCGCCGCGGGTCCTAACTCATGCCTTCTTGATTCCCGCTCACATGGTGTCCCGCGCGGGAACTCTAGTTCATCGAAACTGGCCACTCCAGTAATCGCCCCCGGACCGGCATGGTACCGCGCAGGCCGTAATTTCCCAAAGCGCTCGCCTCATTGTGTCGTTTGATTGCAATTGCTGCCAGGCATATGGCTCGTTCGATCACCTGAAATTCGCTGGCATTCGGGCTTCGCGCAACGCTGCTATACACCTCGAGGAAACCAAGCAGCTCGTCACTCTCGCCAAACACACCTTCCGAACAAAAAGTGTACAAGCCAAAAAGCGCTGCATTCCTCGCAATTGCCTCAAGATCTCCTGCATCATCCCCCGGGAAGGAAAGGAGCGAAACCACATTCCCAATCTGACAATCGAGAACCCTGCAGATTTCATTCAGTACTCTCGGAAGGGGCGCACCGGAGGAAATCGATTGAAGCACACGCTCTTCCAAACGCGATGTATATTGAAATTTTTCGTCGGCGCAGTGATTTGCCTTCCGTCTCTGTAATGAACTGAAGTCATGTTCGCTCATCGGAGCTTTCCCCCTTCCCAGTTCCTATCCCGGTCTCATCCCATTTTCTTGGCGGCCGCGAGTTGTGGGAGCGTCCACATTTGCCGCGCTCCCTCGGCCGATGATGGCGGACTCTTTTCCGCCTGCCGCATCTTCTGGGCTAGCGTCCGTACTGATCGTGGTCCGGATGACGGTGACGCCAGTTCCAATACGCATTTTGTTCTTTCACCTTCAATTCCACAAAGGGGTGATACTCTCTGTGCCTTTCGCCAAGGTATACGCGGAAAGAACGGTCTTCGTTGTCATTCCAATTGTGATAGTCCTTGTGATGACGGTCATAGAACCGATTGCGGTCATTGTCGTCACGACGGTGTTCTTCCTGACGCCCGTTATCCTGTGGCTTGGGCACAGCATTCATTGCCGAAGGCGCTGCGAGTGCCCCAGTAAGTACAAAAAAGCTGAACAAATATTTATGTCCACTCTGCATTTCGTTTTCCTCCTGGCTCAAGAGTCCCCTCTAGGATTCCTTTGCCAGCAAGGACTATGCCGTGATCATTTTCGAAGCGATGTTCGATTCCGCACACTAATCTAGCGATTCGGGTTCACGCTAGAACGGAACAAATCTCTGCATCTGGATAGCTGATCGTCATCAGGTTTTCTGACCCGCTCGAGCAGCCATCGACCGCTGGTCTTTCATCTCATAGAGGAATCTGTCCGCAGCATACAGCAGCGTTCCAACGTTTTCGGCGTCCCTAGGATAACTGGCGACACCCACGCTGACGGAAAGCGCAGGTTCCTCGGTATCTTCGGCAAGAAGCTGACAAATTCGCCTCGCCACCAATGTAGCAGCGGCTGCGCCCGTTTCCGGCAGGACCAGAGCAAATTCGTCCCCGCCCTGTCGCGCCGCGGTGTCTACGGACCGGCAGCAGTCCGCCAGGATCTGCGCCAGCCGACAAAGCGCCCGGTTCCCCGCCAGATGCCCGAATCGATCGTTGATCGCTTTCAATCCGTCGAGATCCAGCAATAGCAGCGAGAATTCCCGTTCCGTGCGCTCGGAGCGGCAGATCTCCGCGTGCAAAACCTCGAAAAGACGGCGATGGTTGGCCAACCCCGTCAACGAATCGCATAAGGCCTGGCGGCGCAGATGATCTTCTAGCGCGCGCTGTTCCGTTACGTCAACCGCGATGATTTCATACCCAACAAAGTTTCCATGATCATCAAAGATGCCACGCCCGCTGAGTCTTACTTTCAGACTCGTGCTGTTCTTCCGTCTCCATTCGATTTCGACCGGCTCGATTCTAAGTGACTCAGGGGAGCTTCCGGCCAATGGAGCTCCGAGACCCAGGTCAAGGGCGACTTTGGACGCACGATTCGCCACCAGCAGCTCTTCTTTGGATTCGTAGCCAAGCATCGCGAGGAGCGCCTGGTTGACGTCAAGAAACTTCCCCCCCGCATCGCACCTGCATATTCCATAAGCAGGATTTTCCACCAGTGCCCGATACAGCGATTGCGAATGCCTCAGTGCCCTTCCGGCCTCTTCCAGCTCGGCGCGCAGGTTCCTTTCGTTCAAGACTCGCCGAACGGTCATCGGCAATTGCGCCAGATGTTCCCGTTCGACGTAGTCGAATGCTCCATCGGCGGTCAGTTGCGCGATAGACTCGCTTCCCACTGCAGTCGTCACGAAAAGAAGCGGAACTTCCTGCGCCGTCTGATGAAGGAGTTGCAATGCCTGCGATCCCTTCCAATTCGGGCTGGGGTACTCCACGATCACCACATCGTAAGATTGGGACCGGAGCTGTTGCGTGCACTGCTCTAAGGTCAAAACCGAATCGGAATGGACGATGAATTGCGCTTTCTTGAGCTCTTCCAGGCAGCTGTCCACTACATCCGCATCGCGGTGGATGAAGAGCGACTTGAGAGGTCGCCGCCTGTGCGCGACTGAACTCTCCGAGCGGAAATTTCTCCGTGCCGCGTGCAATTCGTTTTGAGCCAGGTTCGTCATGACAAGCGACACCTCTGCACTCCAAGCCACCCTTAGTAATTACGGATTGTTCAGTTTATGGGCCAACGTTTTCCTGCTCAAGATATGCCGCCAAGAAAACTTCGTCTGTGCCATTTTGAACAGATGCCATGTCAGGTAGCTCGAAAGCGGCTCGGGACGAGTGGCGAGTCGGCAAAGCGTTGGACTCCCTTTGTAATAGCGAGGATAGTATCTGGTTGTTCAATTTGGGACAGACCAAAGGTTTTCCACTAGCGGAAGATTGTTTGGCAATGCAGACGCCACATCAGGAGAATCGCCGTGATAAGTTGCCCGCTATGCCACAGTAAGAGAATCCATCATTCGCAACGTCAGGGGATCCTTGAACAAGTCATTCTGGCTATGATTCTAATAAGGCCGTACCGCTGTGAAAAATGCGACCACAGATTTTTCCGCCGGTCCATCAACACGAATCACAATTCCTCCCGGCAGGCAACCACGTCCTGATCTATATCCGTTCCCCTCGGATGTGCATCTTCAGGCGCACAGATGCTGACCAAGCCTTTCTACAAACACTTGTTCCCTGCTTTACTCGGACATTTGAATCCATCAGACGTGCGCACGCCGGGATACCCCGTATACGGAAACACTATGTAGCCAGCTCGTCGTCGATCACACTCAATGGGTACGTGCCGGCTTGCTCGCTTATTTTGATACGGTGCGTATGCGGTTCCCACTCAGCGTCACAGCACCCGTCAGAGCAAAGACTCGACCCGTAACGCTGGCACCGGTAGTGACGGTGTCGCTGATATTCGCGAGAATGCTTCCTTCAAAAGCGGTTTTCGTGCCAAGAGTCGCAGAACTAGTCACCTGCCAGAACACCTTTCCTGCTGTCGCTCCGTGGGTCAGGACAATAGAGGAATTGCTCGCCGTCGTGAGCGCGCTCCCTATCTTGAAAACGTAGACACCGTCGCCGTTGAGCGTGAGGGTCCCGGTCAATTGCGCCGAAGAATCAAAACAATAGACACCCGGCGAGAGCGTGACCGCCCCGGGACTGGTGCCTAGAGTCTTCCCGGTCAAGTTGGTCCCACACGGTTGCGCGACTAGATTATCGTACGCTATATGCGAAGCGGCCTGAGCCGCGGTGGCGGTGGCATCGCCCGCGTGTACCGTTCCTCCGGTCACGCTCCCGGGGGGAAAGCCGGTGACCGCCGTACCTGGGCTCACACCCAAATCTCCGGTGATGATCGTCGGGCCCGTATTGGTCACCTTTGAGGCTCCCAGGACTGCAAAACTCTGCGCGGACCCAAGTGGTGGTGCCGACTGCGCCCAAGCTAGGCTGCCCATACTCAACAAGCAAATAGCTAACATAAGCTTCTTCATGTCAAAGCTCCTTGGTTGGATTTCCCCTGATTGTCCCCATGCAGTGCGGGATAAACATTGTCGAGTCGACCTTGAGACTCCCCACCGGCGCAGCCTCTGAATGCTGAGGCATTTTGCCATTGGGCATTATCGTCGTTTCCTGTCGGGCCAAGTCTTGAATATCGGAGGCGCGAATCAGGCCGCGCCTCCGAGGATTCCTCAAGTTAGTTCCGGGTCCGTAGGACCGTAAGTCTCTAGTGGTCTTCGTCTTTGTCCTCGTTGTCTTTGTCGTTCTTGTCGCCCGGGCAGTGCCTATGGATTTCGATGTGTCCATTTTTAAGTTTGCCCGAGGCGCTGTAGCCATTCGACAGCCGGATAGCAAAGCTGTCTGTGGCCGAGTCGTCGTCGGTCACATCCAGTTGGAACGTGCCATCGTGCCCGTTGATTTCAGCAGTGCCAAGGATGCGCCGCGAATTCGGTCCCTTCTCAAGATATGCGGTGACGCTGGTGCTCCTCACGCGGAGGGAACATTCAAAGCCGTCGTCAACGTAAACAACTTCACCTCGCAGCGAGCTGTTTTCGTCTTCGTCACCCTTGAATCCAGCCTTAAATTCGAACTTCGCCTCGTTGCCGGATGGCCCGGTGATGTGCCCGCGGCCGGTGGTAAAGTCCTTGCACGGTTGGCCACCGCCGCCTCCACCGCCTGTTCCACCGCCGCTACCGCAGGAGCCTGTAGCCGTGATCGCGTTACTGTCCTGCGTCACAGCACCCGTGAGCGCAAAGACCCGGCCGCAAACGCTGGTGCCGGTAGTCACAGTGTCGCTGATGAGCGCGAGAATGCTTCCCGCAAAAACGGTATTAGTGCCAAGCGTAGCGGAACTGCCGACCTGCCAGAACACATTCCCACCCGTCGCACCGTTGGCCAGGACAACAGAGGAGTTGCTCGCGGTCGTGAGTGTGCTCCCCATTTGGAAAACGTAGACGCCGCTTCCGTTCAGGGTGAGAGTTCCGGTCAACTGCGCCGAAGAATTAAAGCAATAGACTCCAGGCGAGAGCGTGACCGCACCGGGACTAGTGCCCAAAGTCTTCCCGGTCAAGTTGGTCCCGCAGGGTTCGGCTACCAAAGCCGCGTATGCAGTGTGCGCATCAGCTTCAGCCGTAGCGGCGGTCGCATCGCCTGCGTGTATGATTCCTCCGGTCACCGTTCCAGGAGGAAAGCCGGTGACAGCTGTGCCTGGGCTTACACCCAAATCTCCGGTGATGATGGTCGGGCCGGTATTAGTCACCGTTGAGGCGCCCAGAACTGCAAAGGTCTGCGCGGAAGCAAGTGGTGGCGCTGACTGCGCCCAGGCCAGGCTACCCATACTTAACATGTAAATAACCAATAAAATTCTCTTCATATCGAAGCTCCTTGGCTGGATTGTCTTCATCGTCGCTGACAGTGCTGGGCTTAGGATTGTCGAGTCGACTTCGAGCTTCCAAACCGGCGCGAATGCTAACAGCCAGCGCAAACCAGCATCTATACACTTTTGAACACCCTCGAAACAAACGGGCCGGAAGTTGTCTGTCCGTCCGTTGTTCCTCGCCATTCTTGTGTATTGCACGCGCTTAAATGTGTGCGTATTGGAACAGACCAGCGAATCCCTTACCTAGTAGCCTTACTTGGTTAACGCTATTTGAGATCCCTCTCCGGAAATAGTCTGCATCCAATTTTCAGAAGACGGCGAAGGGAACCTGAGTAGGCGGAGTGCTTCCTTCTCTTCATTGGTGAAGAGCAAGAATTAGAAAAGAAAGAAATCTTGTGGTGTACAGGCGGTTCATTTTGTTGCTCGGGATCTTTCTGGGTAGCTACGTGCCGGTGGCAGGACAAACACTGGCACCACAGATCGTTCTATCGCAAGAACATGTTGCGCCGGTCATGACGACGCTCCGAACTGTACCGATCCCCTTGCCGGAGGTTTCCTTCCTGCGATCCCAGGACCCCGGAAAATCCCCTGCTTATTTCGGCCTCCCGGTCGGGGGAGCTTACGAGCACTACGACGGACTGCTACACCTTTCGCAGATGGTAAGAGTAAAGAGTTTGATGTTCACGCTTTCCGCCGTGCCGCTAGTCCAATTTTGGAGCGGAAGATTCCAATTGGACGCGTTTCAGAGCACGCTTCGCATGGAGAACATGCAGCTGGGACCTTCAGGCTATGGTGGCATCGTGGGCTTTCGTGCCTCGCGACAAAGTTATCCGGGCGGCCCGCTTTCGGTCCACTTCACCGGCCTCAGCCTGAGCATTCACTTTGGCCGAGACTCGCGGACCAGGCGCCCGACCCAGGCTTGGCAGCGTATGAAGCAGTTTGTTGGAGGCGTGCTCGAATGAACTGCATGGCTTCCGTCTCGATACGCTCAGGGGAGTATGCCTAAGAAGAATCAAGAGAGAATCGCCATAGCGATACTTGCCCGCGTCAAGAAAGAAATGGCAAGGCCGCGTATGGCAAAGTCCGCACGCACAGCGGAAATTAATCTAGCCGCTGCGCGAATCGCTCCGGACAAGCTATGAATGACCGAGTTGCCGTCTCATTCGCTTCCTACATTGCAGCAAGCAGGGTCAGGGTATTGAGAAGGAGCGGAGCACGTTTGTTCCGTCGTTTCCAAGAACAGCTAGCAGTGTCCATTTTGCTGGCTACTTTCGGTTGCTTGCCAGGTCGTTGCCAAGACGCCGGAAACATTGCAATCCGACAGTTAGCGGAGGGTCCCAGTTCACGCCCGGAAAGAAATGTCTGTTTTCTGCCGAGCAACGAATTGTGCGCTGGGGCAACCTCTGCGGATCCACAAAGCACGCATAGCCGATCCTCGGATGGTGCTATTAAAAAGACATTCGGCCGCTTCGGGATGGACCAAGCGGGAATTTATTCGGCTCCGTTTCATCGTTCCAACTTGAAATGGGACGCGCTTTTCCTCGCCGGTACAGGCGGTTTGATCGCGACGGATAGGCATGCCAGCAGAGCGCTACCCACTAATCATGTCGACCTAAGCCGGAATATCTCAAGCGTGGGTCTCTACGGGACTTCGGCGGCGGCAGGCGTTCTCTGGCTTTCGGGCCTGGCAACACATAATGAACACACGCGTGAAACGGGCGCCTTGATTGCCGAGGCTTTTGCAAATGCGGTCCCGATCTATGTGGGCCTGCAGCTCATCACTGGTAGGGAACGACCAACTGAGGGCAGCGGCAACGGACGTTTCTGGCGCAACAATGCTCTCAACAGCTCCTTTCCTTCCGGGCACGCCCTATTCGCGTGGTCGATGGCGAGCGTAATTGCACACGAATACCCTCGGCCCTGGGTGAAATGGTTCGCTTACGGCACAGCCACAGCAGTTTCGGTGACGCGCTTCACCGGAAGGGAACATTTTCCCTCCGACGTGGTGGTGGGAAGTGTAATCGGCTATCTAATCGGCCGGCATATTTTCCAAGCGCATTGTAGGCAGGGACTAAGCGAGGGCTGTCATTCTCGCCGCTAGTGTCCCGCGGGCATCCCAGATGAAAGAGGTATTCTCCCGCGAGAAACTCAATCTTGCTGATGCGACTTGGCCAGGATTTTCAGAGCCGCCTCACGTCCATGCCGAACTCGCTCGCTCACTGGGCCGTTCGGCCGCAATTTCAAATAAGCATCCAGGTTCTGTAGTTCTGCGCGATAGTCGCCTTTTCTGGCGGACACATTCGATAGCACAAGATAGGCGTCCGCGAAGTTAGGGTTGCGAAGAAGCGCCTCCTGCGCGCTCCTTTCTGCCTCGTCCTGCCGGTTGAGTTGAATGAGCGCGTTACCCAGGATTACGTGGCCGTCAGGTGCGGCGTCCTCCACTTCCAATCCCTTGCGGATGATTTTCTCCGCTTCTCCCGGTTTCCCTTCCTGGCACAGGAGGTAGCCAAGTCCGAACTCCGCCCAGGCGTACCGCCCCCCACTCAGATCGATGGCCATTTGAAAAGCTTTCGTCGCCTCCTCAGTGTGGCCCAGCTCCATTTCTGCTACGCCCATTTGGTAGTAGGCCTCGAAGTATCCAGGAAACGCTTGCGTAGCCTTCATGAAGTGGCTCAGACTCCCGGCAGGATCATTCTTTGTCAGGCGTTCAAATCCCTTTTGCAACTCATTCCGCGCTTTTCCGGGGATCTTCAGCTCCCGCACGGAAACCGTGTAATTGCTTTGGCGAATGGCCCCCGATTTGGACCTCAGATACATCACCAGTTTGGAAGAAGAGCCATCGAGCTGCGTGGTGGCCTGAACCGCCTCGTAACCTGCCTCCTCGACCGCGATATCGTACGTGCCACGCGGAAGACGCTGAACTCTGAAGTGACCGTCTAAATCCGTTAGAGCACTACGAAATATTCCTGCGACACGCGATTTCAGGCTTATGATCACCTGGCTCGCCGGCCGCTTGTCCGCTTCCAAAAGCACGGTTCCCGATATTTCTCCTTCCGCCTTCTCAAAGTTGGAGACTTGCGCCTTCGCAACCGGCGCCCAGGCTATCGCTGTGATGTTCAGGATCAGAATAAGCTTTAGGGAGAGGATCGAGGGGAGGCTTGCCTGCTGACGTGACTTATCGACTTTCGGCAATTCGCAACGCATCTCGACCTGCTGCGCACCTTCGAGGCGTTTCCTCGGGGGGCTTGGCGGTTGGGAGAGGCAATCCGTGCCGACGCGAGCAGCCACGTCCGCCAATCGATTGCTGCCTGCGGTTGTGGTTTCGCCAGCGCCGCCGTTGCACCTTAACTCTTCGATGCCAACCGTCGCGTGCTTTGCAATTTTCTGCTAAATGAAAACCCTTTGTCTGTCTCGTTTTGAACGGAGCACATTTCAGAAGGTCGCCAAACTGGTTTTGCTCTCGTGGTTCGGCGCTCGATTCAATTTTCTTAAGGCATATATTCGCAATCTGAAAGTGCAGCCACATCATCAAGAAGAGATCGGCTCAAGCCAGCGGCAAGTTGATGACGAGCGCGCCACAGTCTGCCTTTCAAAGTGTTTATCGGCACATTCAATATCCTCGCGGCCTCGCTAGTCTTGTGCCCCCTCACAATGCGTAGGACAAAGACGCTGCGCAGAATCGGGGAGAGCTCGTAGATGTGATCCCTAATTTCTTCTCGAATCTCCAAGCGGCCATAGAGTTGCTCTGGACTTGGGCCCTTGGAAACCGACCGCTCTGTGATCAGGGCCTCATGCCGACTAAGGGGCTCGACTACTACCGTTTCAGGACGGGCTGCCAAACTGCGGCGACGCATGAGAGCGGCGTTTATTACGATCCGCGTGAGCCAAGTCGAGAATTGTGCTCGGCCTTCGAAACTTTTCAAGCCTCGATACGCAGCGAGCAGCCCGTCTTGCATGGCATCTTCTGCATCTTCGGGGTTGCTCATGACTCCTAGAGCCGAATGAAAAAGCGATTTGCGATGCCGGCAAAAAAGTGTATTAAGCGCCTGCGCCTCGCCGCGCTGACCGGCCCGAATTAAATTTTCTTCACTCATTTTCTCACTGGTTAAAACTTGCGTTCCCATCACTGTCTCCATTCAGTTTAAGAGAAAGATTGGCGAACTGGGTTCTTGGGCTGCCTCGCAGCCGTCGAGACCTTCCGACATTGCGGAACGAACAACTATCGCGCACCCTTGGAACAACAGATGAGAAACATCCTGCCGCTTCCTCGTTCTAGAGGATGTCCCAAAGTGGACAGACGCAGGCCAAGGAATCGGCTAGTAATCTCATGACGGCTCAAGAACGTGAAACCAGAAATCGAGAGACGGAGATTTCAATGGATGAAGCCGCAGTTGGCAGTTTGAGTGGTCATCGGCAAGTCCTGGGCATTTGCTGGATCGTGTATGGCATTCTCCGCGTCATCGCGGGGATCTGGCTCGTCCTGTTTAGCGGTACGTCTACGGTCATGTTTGGCACGCTGCTGACCCGCGTACCTAATCCGTTTGCGTTGATGGGTGATTTTCGCACCGTTTATGCTGGCTTGGTAGTTTTGTCATTCCTATGTGGCCTTTTCGGAATCCTTGCTGGTCTGGCACTCCTGGCAAATCATCGGCCAGTACGAATGCTGGCCCTCCTTGCCGCTTTCTTGTCGGTCTCTGAAATCCCGTTTGGGACCACTCTTGGAATCTATACTCTTATCGTTTTGCTCCCACTACGCGGCGTTTCTTTGCCAAGCCGGTCCTAAACAGCGCTTTCCAAATGCATTCTTTCTTTGAAACGTGCACTATCGCACAGTATTGAAGGCCGCAAGACCTGATACTTGGATCTCGAAGCTTCCTAGAAGGAGACTCATGTTCAAGATTTCAGGTATCACCCTGGCAGTCCTAATGACGCTTGGCGCATCGGCCCAAGCGCAGGCCCCAACGCAAGTGCCGGCAGACTCCGGCAATCCAACACCAACGTATCGCATCAATGTGGTGAGCCGTACGACCCGAGCGGTGAGCTACAGACACCGCAGTGGAGCCACAAAGATCAACTTTCAAGGTACCGATTTAATGCCTGCCGCGGCTGGCGATGCTAAAGTCGAGAGCAAGCGCGGGACCCTGGCAGTCGAAGCCGAGTTTTCCGGTCTGGACAAGCCCACCAGCTTCGGCAACGAGTATCTAACCTATGTTTTGTGGGCCATTTCGCCCGAAGGCCGCCCGGTGAACATCGGCGAAGTCTTGGTAGGCGATAACCATCGCAGCAAGCTGGACGTAACCACGGACCTTCAGGCTTTCGCGCTAATCGTCACCGCGGAACCTTATTATGCCGTGCGTCGTCCCAGTAACGTCGTGGTCCTCGAGAACGCCATTCGCTCCGACACCGTCGGCGCTACCGAGGCCGTGGACGCCAAGTTTGAATTGATCGATCGCGGGGGCTACATCCCCACCGGCTATAAGTTCGACCCGGTTATTCTCAACGCTAAATTGCCGCTCGAGTTTTTTGAAGCCCGCAATGCCCTGCGCATCGCGCAATCCGCCGGTGCCGAACGTTACGCCAACTCAAGCTACGAAAAAGCCGTTAACCAAATGAACGAAGCCGACGCGATCGCCAGCGGGAAGCATGAAAACAAGAAGTCGCTTTCTGCTCTGTCTCGCGAAGTCGTGCAGACCGCGGAAGACGCCCGTGAAATCGCCGTGAAACATATTGACGAAGAACGCGCCGAATCCGAACGCACCGCGGGAGCAGGCCGTGAAGCTCACGCCAAGGCCCATGCCAATGAGGAAACCGAGCGCCGCCTCAACGCCGAAGCCGCCACCGCCGAAGCCGTTCGCGATCGCAATGTAGCGGATCGCAACAACCGTGACGCGCAAGCCGCTGCCCAACAGTCTGCTGGTGCCCAAGCC